>Ga0116148_1003946_pt1 | contig 13277 bp, 10 predicted proteins | sample AD_UKC055_MetaG_FD_89786 | JGI IMG/M metagenome (GOLD analysis project Ga0116148, IMG submission 89786) | Active sludge microbial communities of municipal wastewater-treating anaerobic digesters from USA - AD_UKC055_MetaG | ecosystem: Engineered > Bioreactor > Anaerobic > Digestate | place: USA... | reverse complement strand
TTGAAATTAACACCCTTTAAAGCATGAACAGAAATTTCTTCGCTTAATTTATAAATTTTATGTAAATTTTCTATATCAATTATTATAGCATTCATAGGCTAATAATTCATTATTATTTAATTGACACAGATTTCTTAACTCTAATGAGTATCTTATCACCATTTTTTACATTTCCTTTTAATATTTCAGTAAATGTATCCCCTATCAACCCTGTTTGAATTTCAATAGGCACAATATCCCCTCTTTTCTTTTTCCATACATATTTTTTGTTTTTATCCAGCTTAAACATATCAATGGTAGGAGGTATAACTGTTAATGCTTCATTTGGTATTGCTAAAACTTTTTGCTTTTTTTCTACTTCAATGGTAACAATAGCTGTCATTCCAGGTTTTAATAGATATTGAGAATTATCACATATTGCAATGGCATCATAGGTAATGACACCACCCCTATTTATTGGATTAAAACGTATTTGCTTTATAGTACCATGAAACATCTGCTCAGGATAGGCATTAACAGTAAATTTAATGGTCTGCCCAGTTTTTATTTTACCGATATCGGTTTCATCAATGCTTACAGTTATACTCATATTTTTAAGATCATCAACCATTAAGAACAATCTTTTATTACGTGTAACCGGATCAGATTCATTTATATCACGAGAAACAATTATACCACTTATTGGAGCATAAATTTTTGTATCCCTGAGCATCTGAAGTAAATTATTGTAATCAACAATAACGGAGCTATAAGATAATTGCATTTTTTTATATTCATTTTCTGCCAATTGCAAAGCGTTAGCGGAGATCATATTTTCTTTATACATACTTCTTTTAACATTTAAATCTTTTTCTGTATTTTGCAGATCTATTTTAAGACGATCAATTGTTTTTTGCATCTTTGCAATTTCATTATTCAAATCACCTGCATCTATTATTGCTAATAATTGATGCTGTTTAACTCTTTGATTAAAATCGGCATAAACCTTTTTAACAACACCATTCACCTGAGATAAAATTGAAACGGGATTAAGTAAATCAATCGTTCCGGTAGTGGATATTGTTCTTGATATATCCCCGATACTAACCTGACCATAATCATATTCATATTCGGATTTATCAGAACATGGGCGTATAATAATCACTATCGCAATCAATATAATTCCAATGATAACTATTGTCTTTCTTTTTGCTAAAAATGATTTAATCATTTCAAGGCAGCCCCCTTAGAAAATAAAGTATTTTCATCAATACACAACAAACTAATTAAATAATGAAAATTTACATAATAATCTGTAATAATTTGCATATAATCAATATTGGCTTGAATATAATTAAGCTCAGCATCCTGCAATTCATTTTGTGTAATTATACCTATATCATAATTTTTTTGTACTAAATCCAGATACTTCTTTGCATTATCAACCAATTGACGTGCAATGTCTAATTGTATTTTAATGTCGTTGATTGTTGTATAATAACTTTTTATGTTACTTGTTATGCTATCTGTGACAGTTTTTGCATTGTAGATAGCTTTATTATATGATATCATTGCCCTATCAATGCTGGAAGAGACAACACCGCTGGTATAGATTGGGAAATTTGCACTTACACCGGCATGAAATGTAGGTTTCCAATTATCCCTGTCCGACATGGATTCGCTAAATGAACCATTCTGTATCTCTCTGTTTTCATATCCAAGCGAAGCTATCACATTTAATTGTGGAAAACGTTTATCTTTTTCTATATTGATTTGAGTCTTAGCAATTTGTTGATTTATCTCTGTAGATTTAATGTCAAATGAATAAAGCAAAGCTATTTGTAATAATTCATCATAATTATATGGGATATCTCTTACTACATTATTAATATCAAATCCTGCTGTGTCAATATCAAAGCCATCTGATGGTAAACCCATTAAAGAAACCAATGTACTCTTAATTTTTGAAACATCATTTTGCGCACGCTCATATTTTAATCTGGCATTTGTCAGATCAACCTGAGCTTTTGAAACATCAACCAACGTACGTTGGCCGCTTGTAAATAATTGCTCAGCATTAAGATATTTTATCTCAAAGCTTTTTACTAATTTTTCCAATAATTCACTTTTCTTTTTTGCAAGCAACAGTTTATAATACGTTATTTTTACATCTCGTATGACATTATTTTTTATCTTTAATGCAGATAATATTGCTAAATTATATTCTAAGAATTTAAGTTGTTCATAATTACTTTTGTTAGCATCGTATAATTTGTAACTTGCTGAAGCGCCAATAAACAATCCGATTAATGTATCCTTGCCAGGTACATTGAATGAGCTGTTAGCAGCATCAGACTTTAATATTTCAATGGTTCGCAATTCACCATTGACCTGTATATTGTTGCTTCCTTTGGTAATCTTTACATTAGATAAAGCACCGTTTACTTCCTCAAATGCAATTTTTATACTAATGTTATTCTGCAATGCTATCTGTAAACAATCATATAAACTGACATTTACATAACTATCAGCCAGTACATTGATATGTTTATATAAAACTATTATACATATAATGCAATAAATGATTATCGTAGTTTTAATAGTTTTTTTATTCTTTATCGGTTGTTCCATACTATCTTTCTTTTAACATAATCACTCATAAAATGATGTTGAGATTTCCATATTTTCTTAATCGTATTCATAAATTACATGAATGCCATAATAGATATCCATGAAATTATATTCAATAAAAAAATAACTTATTATAAATGCTTGTATAAATATATGTTTTATACCTTAAATCCAATCTATCATATAATAAAAATTATTACATTATTAATGTGAAAAAATATTATATAATTGCTATAATTAGCTTACCATAATTATATCAGTATGCATATATGAGGTTATAATAATGAAAACATCCATTACAAAAGATATGACATTTGGTGAACTAGTCCAAAAACACCCTCTTTCAGCTTCTATTCTTGCATCATATGGTTTGCATTGTATTGGTTGCCATATAGGGATTTATGAAACTATCGAACAGGGAAGTAAAGCACATGGATTAACTGATGTCCAGATTAATGAAATGCTGGAAAAATTAAATAATACTGTAAAATAAATATTCATTTAAATGCAATAATGAATTGATTATTAGCTAAAAAGAAGTTATTTAGTTTTCTCAAATTGATTTTTTAACTTGGATTTTGGTGAGGGGTGGATTCGAACCACCGAAGGCTTCGCCAACAGATTTACAGTCTGCCCCCTTTGGCCGCTCGGGAACCTCACCTTTAAAGCTGGCGAGAGGAATTGAACCCCCAACCCGCTGATTACAAATCAGCTGCTCTACCGATTGAGCTACGCCAGCATGATACGTTGACCTTCATATCTAATATAACATAAGTGTCAATAATTTTTTGGAAAAAAACTTTTAAAGTCAGCCAAGCTGGATATTTAAACTGGATATTTAAATAGTAAAAAAGGGCATCTAACACGGAAAGAACAATAGAAAAAGAAAACGAATCCTACGAATTTGTATCAAGAAATAATATTCCAGATGCTTGTGAAAAATTATAATATTACCAGCATTCAATTGACATGATATTTATAAGTTATAAATCTTGATTGTATTGGATTGAACTGCAACATTACTTGAAAATAATAATCCCGATAATAATATCGGGATTATTATTATATATGAGCGGGAAACGGGATTTGAACCCGCGACCTCAACCTTGGCAAGGTTGCACTCTACCGCTGAGTTATTCCCGCTTATTGCGAGCGAAGGGACTTGAACCCCCACACCATAAGGTACTAGATCCTAAGTCTAGCGCGTCTACCAGTTCCGCCACGCTCGCATATCAGTAAACAATATCAGAAAAACAATATAATTTTTCAAGCTAAATTTTCACAGCGTAGCGGAAATTGGGTTGCCCGAGACTCGAACTCGGAACCATCTGATTAAGAGTCAGGTGCTCTACCAGTTGAGCTAGCAACCCTTTCTCGTATAACCATTCACCTGACTTTATTACCAAAGAACATTTTTTTATGCATTACATTAAAGCAATAGTTTATTATACCAGACAGTGTCAAGTTTTTTTTATTACACTACAATAAATATTCTTTACAATTACTATTATTATAAAAAATAGCCAGATTATTAAAAAAAACAAAAAATATTATTTAAGCCATTATTGTGGCAATAACCTTTTTGAGATCCTCCAATCGATATGGCTTTGGTAATATTGCATTAAATCCATATTCAGAGTAATTTGACATGACCGGATCATTTGAATATCCACTTGATACTATAACTTTGAAATCTTTATCTATAGCCCGTATCTGTCTTATTGTATCTTTGCCACCTTGTTTACCTGGAATAGTTAAATCCATAATTGCAAAAGCATATTTATTGTTATCATACTTTGCATTCATATATTTATGGAATGCTTCTTCTCCATCAATTGTGATATCAATTTCAAATCCCAATTCTTCCAACATTGTTTTTAAAATAAACTGTATATTGCTATCATCCTCTAAAATTAATACTTTCCCACAGCCTGCAACTGTTATATTATCACAATATTGAATCTCTGTGAATGTAGCTTTATTTTTACTAGCTTTAAGATATATTTCAAAGCGCGAACCTTTCCCAGCCTCAGAATCAACAAAAATATAACCACCATGCTGCTTTATAACAGAAAAGACCACTGCAAGCCCTAATCCTGTACCATGCGGTTTTGTTGTAAAATAGGGATCAAATACTTTTTCTAAAATATCCCGAGGTATACCCACTCCATTATCTTCAATTGATATTTGTACATATAATTCATTACCTATGATAACTCGTACGGGATCATTTTCTATAACATTATGTGCCGCAATTTTTAAAACGCCATATCCTTGCATAGCTTCACGTGAATTAATGACTATATTTTGTATAACCTGCCCTATCTGTGCTTCATCAACCTCAACATTGTATAGATCATCGGCAATTATAAAGCGGGATTCGATGGCTGTACCCCGTAATACGAATGTAGATGTTTCTACAAGAATATTTTTTAATGAAGTAAGTTTCTTAAGAGGGGCACCACCTTTTGAGAATGTCAATAATTGCTGAGTAAGTTCTTTTGCTTTAAATGCAGCAGTTTCGGCGCCACGTATACTATTATATAGCTCTGAATTTTCATTAATTTTATATTTTACGATTGAAAGATTACCAACTATAGAAGTTAATATATTATTAAAATCATGTGCAATTCCAGCAGCTAAAAGTCCAGTTGATTCTAATTTAGAGGTCTTTGCCATTTGTTGCTCAACAATTTTCTTCTGTGTTATATCTCGCAATAAAATAACAGCGCCATTCACATCATTGTGTTGATTTTTTAATGGCAATAAATTAAATTCAATATCATACTTCCTCTCATTAACCCGTAATATACATTCCTGATGAATACTATTGTTTTTCAAAGTATCATATATTTCCTTAAAATTTAATGAAAAAGATTGTTTACACTCTATGGTGAGCAAATCACTTACCATAGTATTCAGGATCAAATTAACTGGTTTTCCCAATACGCTACAGGTAATAGTATTAACCAAAACTATTTTACCATAACTATCGGTTACAATAACAGCATCTGTTATTGACTCTAATATTCTATTTAAAAGTTCCTTTTCTTCTGATAATTGTATATTCTGGGTAGTAATTTTTGCCTGCACATTAGCTAAATCAGCATTTATCTTTTGCAACTCATTAAATTGATCTAAAATAATTTGAGCATTTTGCTTTATCTGTGTGATATCAACAATCAAGCTGACAACAAATTCCTCCTTTGAAGAAATAAAAATATCCGAATTTATACTACACTGCTTCAGCTTCCCATTTTTTGTTTGGAAAAGAATATCCATATCTTTGACTTCACGGTTAGTTCGTAATTCCTGTAGATATTGTTTTAACTCATTTTTATCTGCAAACACATCCAGATCATAGATGGATTTTCCTAATGCTTCATGGAGTGAAAAATCAAATGTGGTTAATGCAGCCTCGTTAACTTCCCTGTACATTCCATCGTTATAGGTATTGATAGTCATTGGAATAGGACTGGAATGGAATGCCTTATAAAATTTTTCCTCTGATTGTTTTAATTCCGATTCAATACGTTTTTTTTCTGTAATTTCAAATACTGATCCCAATGTGGCAGGTTTACCATTTAACACTATCTGCGTAGCGGAAAAATCGACCCATTTAATTGTATTATTTTTTGTAACAAGTCTTAATTCATATCGGTTTGGAACAGGTTTTCCTTCTAATTGAGCTTTTGCCCGTTCAATTATCCATCCCCTATCTTCTTCTGATATAAACTCCCAAAATAATTTTCCCAGAATTTCCTCTTCTGGGTATTCCAGAATTTGAATAACTGCAGGATTAACATAATACACCTTGGAGTCATTGATAACAAAAATACCAGCTGCTACCGACGAAGCTAATGTTTTAAAACGTTTATCACTTTCTTTCAGTTTTATTTCAGCTAATTTCTTATCATGAATATCAGTAACAACTCCTGTTAATCCAATATAGTTTCCCTTTTCATCATAATGTGATTCGGATATTGTTAAGACATATCGATAGCTTCCTTCTTTGGTAATTAATCGATATTCAAGGGGTTCAAATATCTTTCTTTTAGCCAGTTCGCAACTTTCGATAAACATAGCCACATCTTCAGGATAGATAAAGTTTATAAAATATTTCCCAAGTATTTCATCAGGTGTAAATCCTATGATAGTACTTATATTCCCGCTCATATATTGTACGATACCATCTTTATCCACTTGAAATACCACATCATGTATGGTATCAATTATTTCCTTTTTATATTTTGATTGAGCCAATACACTCTTAACCATATAGCTATCCATAATGGCACCAAGCTGTTCACCAATAACTTCTAACAGCGGATATATATTTTGAGAAATTGTATTTGTAGAATGGGATCCAACATTTATAACACCAATAATGGAATTTCTAAATTTTATAGGAACTATTACAACTGCTTTTATCCCTTCCAGTCTTCTAAAATCATTGTCACAAAGTTCCATGTTTGTATAATCAATACATTGCGGCGTGCCATTCATTACTAACTGATAGTTCCAGCTTTCGTTGTTATAAATGGATGCAGATTTAATATATGAGTTAGTCAAACCTCTGGCAAAAGTAAGTTTAAGTTCCATGGTAAGCTGATCAATAATATAGATGCCTCCGCAATCCATTCCTGTTACTTGAATAATTGAATTTAAAATATATTCAAAAACATCAACAAAATGTTGAAGATCATCAGCAATCTTTACTTTATATATATTGTGATATATGTCGTGTATTACCTTTGGTATTTGTTTTTTTGATTTTGCAATAATAACCATAATGGTTTTATCACCATATTTACTATCAAACAATGAAAATTGATATGAACAATTTTCATTTTGAAATTTTACCACTGTTTCAACACTGGAACCTGTTGATAGTTCCAGGCAATATCTTTTTACATCATCAATTATTAATGAATAGGGAAATGTATCAGCAATATTTTTATTTATAAAAGAGTCATTGTTGGAATTAATAATTTCCAATAAACTATCTATACAAATAAAATCACAATCAATAAATTTCAAAATGTCAATAATAGGCACTATCTTCATAAACTATTTAACAATTTCTTCACCCTCAAATTTTCTATTAGCAAAATTTTGTTCAAAGAGGGTAATCCATAACTCAACTCGTTCGCTTCCGTAACATTCTTTCCATGCTGTAATGATGGTTTCGACAGGAACATCATAAAAACTGCCGTGATAGTCAAGATATTCCATGTACAGTTTATTTTCTGAATTATATTCCGGAAAGATTGCATCATCTACACCATTAAATTCAATTGGTGATACTTTATGCAATATACATAACTCTTTATTAAAGGCGGGAGTAGCTTTAACCCATTTGTCATTCAAATAAAATTCGGTAAAGCCATGATACACAAAAACATTGGTTCCCAGAGTTTCAAGTAATTGTTTGGTCGCTATATGATTTTTTACTGTTGCAAAACCTACGCGGCTTGGGATATTACAAGCTCTTGCAAGCGCACATAACAAAGAAGCTTTGGAAACACAAAATCCTCTACCTCTTTGTAAAACAAATTTTCCATGATAATGTTCAGGTTTATAAAATGGGGAATAGGGATCATAATATATACTATCCCGTACTGCATAAAAAAGCTTCACTGATTTTTTTACCGGATCAGCTTCAGAACCAATTGCAGAATGTGCAAAATCAACTACTAATGGATCATCACTGTCAATACATCGTGATGGCGCCAGATATAATTTCAAATCACTATCTACCATAGGCATTGATACAATTAATATTTTTTTTATGCACTTTTACCATACTATCCCATACAATAAATATTTCAATAATTAATAGTATTTATTGTATTAAAATAATAACGCGCATAGAATCTTTATTTTTATTTTAAATTGTATATGGCAATTATCTCATTAAAGTATTTATATCCCCATATTTGTTTTTTAAGCTCAAGTTTACATTGTGCTAAAGCATCATAAAAGTTGCTCTCAGCGCATGCTATCATATCACCAATAAAAATTATAGTATGGCCCCCGGCATTTTTATAAGCATATAACGATTCATACGCCATCATGCTTTGAGGTTCAGGCCAGCATAGCATCAACGCCCTTTCAGGATGATTACCTGCTTCTATTGCTTCGGCTTTTATAACATCATACCATTGATTATGGAACCATTGATTGCTGGAATAATTTGAAAATGGCAAAGCTGTTTCATCCGGAGGGTACTTATCAGTTGCTATTATATCAACCTTCACCTGATTAAGGATATAAGCCCAATAGCCGTTACCGGCACCAATTTCTATGATGGGCGATAGCTCCTGAATTATTTTTATAGTATCAATTGTAGGCACAGCAAAAGCATATTTTTTAATTAAATCGTACCGTACATTCCAGTACTGATATTCATCGAATTGATTATTGCGATATGTCACTATTTCCTGCAAATAGGGATTATTGATGACGAAATCTTTTTCTTCAGGAATATAATTGAAGATATCAAATTCTTTAATAGTGCTGTTCATTGTTTGAATGTATCACAATGCGCGCCCGGCAGGAGTTGAACCTGCGGCCTGCGGATTCGAAGTCCGACGCTCTATCCAGCTGAGCTACGGGCGCGTTTATATTATGGGTGGATGACGGGGCTCGAACCCGCAACAACTGGATCCACAGTCCAGGGCTCTACCATTGAGCTACATCCACCGTGTGTTCATCATCAATTGCTTATGACATTATTTAAAATTTTATTATAGTGTCAATTATATTTCAATTCAAATAATTTTCTGTATTCTTTACTAAAAATAGTACTGGTTTCTTTACCATCGGAAAAGTAATGAGCCAAGGAATAAAAACAATAATGAGACAGCAACTAAATATACTATCTGAAATTGCATATCCAATAGTGTTGCTCCTTCATTCATTACCATTCTTGCTCCATCTACGATATGCGTTAATGGTAAAAACTGTGATACTTTCTGAACCCAGGGTCTACTCCCTTCCAGTGAAAACCATACTTCAGATAAAAACATCATAGGCCATGTTATAATATTGATTACCCCATCAGCAAATTCCTGACTATCGCTCCGTGATGCAATAAGTAATCCCAATGAGATCATACAAAAGCTACCTAACGCGAAGAGAACAAACAACGTAAACAATGATCCCTTGCACTTAAATCCATATAGCAATACTGTCCCAACATACACTACAACTGTAGTAGCTAAAACCACAAACATTCGTGATAGTATCTGAGCACTTAAAAATTCAAATGGTCGTACAGGAGCCACGCTAAAGCGTTTTAATATACCGTTTTTACGATACATTACAAGAACATATCCAACACCATATAGTGAATTAAACATGGCATTCATTCCAAGAATACCCGGAAAAAGCCATTCTACATATTGTATACCTTTATTGTAAAATGACTGCTTTTTAAAAACAGAACTCTTGTTTTGTGCTCCCTTGAGCAATTGCTCTGCCAGATATCCATTAGGCGATGATTCATTAATCCAGTATGTTTTACTGTTACTATCAATCACCATATCGATTTTGAATTTTTGAAGACTTCCTATTGCTTTTTCTTTAGAATTAAATTTGATAAAATTTATATATTTAATCTTTAAAAATTCATTAAACTGTTTATTGGATACAACATTTTCCGCCGGTTTTTCTGCTAATGCAACAATGCCAACCTTCAAAATGGGCGACGAATCGCTTCGGAATACAACAGTAAATCCAACAATTATTAATATAGGAAAAATAACATTCCATCCCAGTGCCGACCTATCCCTGTAAAACTCTTTTGTTCGGGCTATAAATATTGTCCAGATTCGGTATATCATAAAAAGTTACGCCCTTAATTGTGTTCCCGTAAGTTTTAAGAATAAATCTTCTAAATTTTGTGATCGTACCACCATGCCGGTAATATCAATATTTTTATCGATGAGAACGCGTAAACAATCATGAGGTTTTTCAGTTTGAATTTCGATTGTGTTATTAACTATGTACCAATTGCATTCTATGCTATTTAACATATCCGCATCTATTACCGAAGGTAGTGTTATAGTAACCCCCCTGCAATACTGGTTTAGCAGATTGATTGGTGAATCCATTGCAATAATTTTACCTTGATCCATAATTGCAACAATATCACATAAATTTTGAGCCTCTTCCATATAATGAGTTGTTAATATTATCGTCTTACCTTTCATTTTTATAGTTTGTACTATATCCCACACATGTCTCCGTGCCTGCGGGTCCAATCCTGTTGTTGGTTCATCCAAAAATAATAATTCAGGATCATTTGCCAGAGCTATTGCCAGAAGCAAACGCTGCTTTTGACCACCTGAAATTTTCCGGTTATCTCTGTTTAAGATTTCATCCAGATAGCACATCGCTATCAAATCATTCAGGTCAGCACGTTTCGCATATAAATTTCTAAAAGACAAAAGTATCTCTTTTACAGTAAGATATTGCTGTAATTCTGTTGTCTGGAGTTGTATCCCAACCTCCTGCTTAAATCGGTGATCACGATTTTTACCTTTATATAATATTATCCCTTCATCAGGTTTTTGAATCCCTTCTATAACTTCAATTGTTGTTGTTTTCCCCGCACCATTAGGACCAAGTAAACCAAAACAAATACCATAGGGTATTGAAAAGCTTACTCCATCCACAGCCTTAACACCAGGAAAACCTTTATAAAGATTTTTTACCTCAAGAATATAATCCATACGTTTGTTCAAAATCCAATCATTTAGTACAGCAATATCTCTATGTTTGGAAAGGTACCGGATGGTATGTTACAATAAAAATCAAAAGCATCTTTCACATTCCATAACAAATTGCGGTTTCTGATTACCATAGTTACAATGGTATAGTATATGCAAGCAATTTTTTGCCCTGGTTAACGCAACATACATCAATCGCCGTTCTTCCTCAATATCAGTATAGGGATCAGGCAGCAATCTATCTTTAACACCACAAAGTACAACCACATCAAATTCCAGCCCCTTCGCCGAATGTATTGTCATAAATTGTACATTGCTATAACTTTGTATCTGAGATTGCAAAGAAGTGCCCTGCCAGTTATTCCGGTATAGCACCCCTATGGAATGAGTATTATCATATTTTCCCAGGATAGATGCTGTTATAGTTACTTCCTCTGCAAACGAAGATGCTTTATGAAATTTTATTAATCCTCCGCTTCCCCTCACCGCTTTAATCCAGCGTCTTGACCTGAATTTATTTTTTGCTATCAATCGGTTGGACAATACAACAATTTCTTTCTTTGAGCGATAGTTACTGTTTAATGAATGCACAGTAAGATTATTAAAATATTTTTTTGCATTAACGATATACTCTATCTTTGCATTTCTGAATTTATAAATTGACTGCCAATCATCACCAACCATAAATACATTTTGATTTTCTTCAGGAAGAAGTAATTTTAACAGTACAAAATTATTTTCTGATGTATCCTGAAACTCATCAACCATTATATATTTAAACTGCTCGTGTATTTTTTTCCGTAATAATGGATTTTCATGTAACAGCTTTGAAGAAATATTAATCATATCATCAAAGTCAATATAATTATGATTACGTTTATAATTGGCATACTCCTCTTTGATCATTATCATTTTTTCATATAAATCGCCATGTAATTGTGACGTGCTATTATTATGTAATGTTGATACAATTTTATAAACAACCATTGAGGGGATACCATAGAACTCTGCGATATGGTTATTGATGATTTCCTTCATTATATTTTGTGAAATATCTTCATCCAGCACCTTTATATCATTCATAGTTTTTTTAATAACAAACTGCAAGCAAAATGAATGGAATGTAGAAGCAACAATTCTGCTTCCATCATCTCCCAGTACTGCAACGATTCGTTGCTTTAACTCATCTGCAGCTTTTCTGCTAAAGGTTAATAAAAGAATCTCATCAGGATTACACAATTTTTTATTAATGAGTGCAATACTTCGCTGAATTATAGTATAGGTTTTACCACTGCCAGCAGAAGCTATAACCAGATGTGCACCTTGCTCTGCATTAATGGCTGTGACTTGATTTTTATTTGCAATCATTGTATATGTTTTTATCTATAATACTATTTTTGTAATACTATTTTTGTAATAATGCAAAATCTATTGTTTGATGATAATCTCTATTGACAATAATAACGGTTCTACGTTATGTTATTGTATACCTTTTCGATGTCCGCTAATTGCTTTTTATTTAATTTCGTGATTTCCATTATCGTCTTTTTATCAATCCCCTTTTCCAACATCTTGATGGCAATATTCTTTCTTTCAATAGATATACCTTCATGAACTCCTTTTTGAATTCCCTTATCTATGTCTATGTGAATCCCTTCATTAAATCCTTCTTTGCGAAAATCCTCTTGCATTTTTTGTATTGTCCTGGATAGCATGCTTTGCGCCTCCTTTGGTTCTTCTATTGTTTCCAGTATAACTGCTGCAGTATCAAATTTTCAATGTGTTTGCAAATAATGCATTAACCAATAGAACAATGTCCGTATCATCATTGGCGCACTGTTATAAATATGCAATAATTCCTTTATTCTGTCAACTGTTTTAAGGAAAACTTGAGTATCTCCTGTTTCAAATAAAAAAACGGTTGATATAATA
>Ga0116148_1003945_pt1 | contig 13279 bp, 17 predicted proteins | sample AD_UKC055_MetaG_FD_89786 | JGI IMG/M metagenome (GOLD analysis project Ga0116148, IMG submission 89786) | Active sludge microbial communities of municipal wastewater-treating anaerobic digesters from USA - AD_UKC055_MetaG | ecosystem: Engineered > Bioreactor > Anaerobic > Digestate | place: USA... | reverse complement strand
TTCGCGCCAATTTGACAAAGTTCAAAGATATAACTCCCCCACGAAGCCGCATAAACTCCGATTTTAAGGTGTTATCCTGTTCTGCATAAACTTCGTTTTTGGGTATTATACCGACACCAGTGCAAGCTCGGGGTAACCGTCAAATGAACTACCTTTATAATTGTAACTTTAATACGATTTCCAAATTTTGTCAAATCAATAAAAATTAAAAAAATTAACTAACATTCTTCTCATTGACAAGTCGTATATTCTGTTATATTGTTAACATAGCTTACTATATATAAAAGGAGATACATTATGACAATTATCGAAAATAACACAAGCACCATGATCATTCAAATTCCGAATGATAAATTTCCTATGATTTGTGAGCGGTACAGTACAGAACAACTCAAGACCTATGTATTAAGAATTCTTGAACGGGAAAAATGGAGTATAACTGAAAACCACATTTTTGCCGTTCTGAATCAACTTGAAATGGAACTGCATTATAACTAAGTAATTTAGCGTCATATGTCGCTAAATTAAAAAAGCCTGAATATTTCGGAGGAAACCTGCCACTCTTTTGGTCACAAGTGGCAGGCTTCGACTTAAATATTTATATTAATCCTTTAGTTTTATAGAAGGTCTTATTGTAATATTAGTTTTAATATGTCAGTGCAATAAGTCAATGGTTATAAAAAAAAGCTTGACGATGGACCGAATAGAGGTATAATTGATTCTGTTGGATTTTAATTTCTTTAATAATGAATATTTCTCTAGAGCTTTTCACTAATAACAACAAAAAAGAGATTATTGTGTCTCTTTATGAAATTATGGATGATTATATGTATAAAGGAATGTCAGTTTACGAAATTGTATAATATGTAAAGAATATAAAAAGCATGAAGATTTACCGGATAAGACAATTGGAGTGACAATCCAAGATGTTCTAAAGAAAGTAAATAAAATTCTCTATTAAAACAGGTAGGTATTCTAAGGAGGAATAAATTAACTTTTGTTAGTTTTGTTAACTTATGCAAATAAATAATTGTAGAAATCCTCAACCTGGAGAAACAGTTCCGATGGTATGTTCAAATTGCGGATACCGTGGTGGCGGCGTACTACAAAAGCCGTCGATTTTCAATAAGAGGCAGGTTATTACATGTCCCAAGTGTAATAAAAAAACCTTTTCAAAAGATCATAGGGTTATTTATTAAGAAGAACTTTTGATACGAATTCACTTATATAATTAGGTAGGACTATTAATGATAGTCTTTAACTACTTTAATACCAAATACTGCTATTGCTATACAAGCAAGCGAAGCTAAAGCTGTAGTAATCAATTTTCTAGTTCCATCTTCCGTATGTATTTTGTAAACTTTATCATCTGCATCTTTTACTAAATTTAGTATTTCTTGCTGAGTTTCAACAGTCATTGTTGATGTGTCTAATGATTTAAGTATTATCTCTGTTTGCTTGCGAAAATATTTTTTTGTATCTGCGCTATTTTTAGTGTCATTTTCTATTGAGGTTTTAAGGAATGAAACATATTGAGTCATAAGGTCTTTAGATACATCAGAATTTAATGAAAACTTCTGATGTTTCTTTTTTACAAAATCTTGATTTTCACAGTCATTAGACCAGCTAATAAAGCTTTTAAAAATATCTAAATTCTGAAGAATTTGCTCTTCACTATTTATGTGCAAATCTTTTAACATTCTATCAATTAATTTCCCATCAGTATTAGTAAATTCAATCAAACTGTTATCACCCATATTTAAACTCCCTTTTAATAAAAAGTCTTATCAATAAATCTTTTTGCCAAGATAAATAAATTGTATACGATATATGTCCATAGTCAAGCTTTTTTTCCCCTTACCGGCCTCCAGTGACCCGGAAAAACCCGGAGGTCGTTGCTCAAAATTTAATACCTAAGGCCTCCGGGTTTTTACCCCGGAAGGGGTCAATGTTAAGCAGAAATGTTAAGCAAAATGCTGTTTTTACTGGGTTTCCCTGTATTTTTCTGTGTTGCTATAATCAAAAAACCGTGATAATATGTCATAAATGCGAGAAACTGAAACGATGTGAAGCAGGGTGAGACTTTCTTTAGGTCCTCATAACCCGGAGGTCGAAGGTTCAAGTCCTTCTCCTGCTAAAAAATAAAACACAAAACACAGAACGCAGTTTCTGTGTTTTTTATTTTTTAAAGCAGGAGTAGGACTTGATCGCTAAGGAAAGAAAACGTCCTGTTTTCTTTTCTTTTCAGGTTTCCAGAAGGAACCCTGCAAGGTCGAAAGTAAAAAGAATCGCCATCCCTGGCTCTTCTTTATACCCGAGCAGGTGCGAGGAAGAGCGTGCATGGATGCACGCGGCAGACATCGAGCGCGGCCTGGAAGAAGAAAACACGATGTTTTCGACTGGAAGGCAAGTCCTACTCCTGCTAAACAGATACAAAAACCCTCTTAATGAGGGTTTTTGCATTTTAAACCCATGCAGACAATGTTCTGTTGACGTTTTGATATACTATGTATATACTTTAATTGCAGGAGGAAGAAATATGAAAACTGTAGTACAGAAATGGGGAAACAGTCTTGGAATTAGAATTCCAGCAGTTTTTACTCGTGAGTTTAACCTAAAGAATGGAAGTTCAGTTGAAATAATAGAAGAGAAGGGAAGAATAGTAATATCACCTAAAAAACAAACCTTAGAGGAATTATTATCATTTGTAACTGACAAAAATATTCATAACGCGGTAGAAACAGGATCATCCATAGGGAAAGAAGAATGGTAGCTAATTACATACCGGAAAAAGGCGATATTGTCTGGCTGGATTTTACTCCGCAATCAGGGCATGAACAAAGAGGCAGGCGGCCTGCAGTGGTGTTGTCAAAAAAAAATTATAACCAGAAAATAGGATTGGCGGTATTCTGTCCAATTACAAGTAAAGAAAAAGGGTATCCGTTTGAAGTAAAACTAAATGGAGTAAAAATAAGCGGATGTATTTTAAGCGATCAAGTAAAAAGTTTGGACTGGACACAAAGAAATATTGAATATATTGAGAAAAGCTCCAGTGAGATTATTGAAGAAGTGCTTAGTAAGTTTTTATTATTGATCGAGTAGCGCTCCTTCCTTACATCCCGAAAAGTTTTGCGCTCTTTTTCATCCTTTGAGAAATTGCAACTTCAAACGGACAGCGGCTTTCACAGGCTTTGCAGTCAATACATTCTGACGCAAGGTGTTCTAAAAGCTCATAATGCGATTTTATGGAATCGGGGACTGTATTCTGCATGACAGCTAAATCGTAATATTTATTGACCATGGCAATATCAATATTGACCGGGCAGGGTTTACAGTGACCGCAATACGTACACTGCCCCTTATATGAATGAAGCGGAGCAGATGCTATGACCGATGCATAATCCTTCTCTTCTTCCGCTGCAGTTTCATACGCCAAAGCCTCGTCTATCTGTTCTTTAGTGTCGTATCCGCAGACAATGGAAACTACTGCCGGACGGGTAAGCGCGTAATGAATACACTGAACCGGAGTAAGGGCTGTGCCGAACGGTGAGCGGGAAGCATCAAACAAACGGCCTCCGGCGTATCCTTTCATAACGGTTATACCGACATTGTTTTCTTCACAGGTTTTATAGAACAAAGCCCGCTCAGGATCTATTCCTTTGAGGTTTTCATCAAATTTGTCGGCAAAGAGTGTATTAATATCTTCACTGGGAGGAAGCATGTCGAAAGCAGGATTTATGCTGAAAAGTATCATTTCAATGTAATCAGTAAGGGCTGCTTTTATTGCAACCTTAGGATTATGAGAACTCATTCCAATATGCTTAACAGTTCCTTTTTCCTTCTGCTCAAAAATGAATTTCAGGAAATCTGAATTCTGGATCTGGTCCCATTCTTCTTCTGAATCAACAAAGTGAATCATTCCTAAATCAATATAATCTGTCTGAAGCCTCTCAAGTAAATCTTCAAAAGCTGGAACAACGTAATTCATATCGCGGGTTCTGTTATACTGGCCGTCTTTCCACGTTGAACCAATATGTCCCTGAATAAACCAGTTTTCGCGGTTCCCCTTTATTCCGTCACCAATAATTGATCGGGATTTGGGATCGGCCATCCAGCAGTCAAGAATATTGATGCCTTTAGAGGAAGCATATTTGATCAATTCAACGCTTTGTTCATAAGGATGACGTTCGAGCCATTCACCGCCGAATCCGATTTCGCTGACCATTAAATTTGTTTTACCAAGCTTTCTGTAATTCATATGAGCATATTATATACCCATTATACCTTCCGTCAAGCTTTTCTTCCTTATAGAAAAATGTTTGACGGTATACAAGGCAGCATGTATAATTATTGAGTTAATCGAGGAGAAACAGTTTATGAAACTAAAACAAAAAATTGATGTAAGAATGGTATGCAGAGAAATATACTGGATTCTGCTTATATTGACTTTGCTGGCCGTCATTCCTGTTTTTAGGTCTACATTTTCCAGGCCCATATATTCTGGATTTATTACAAGTGCAGTAACCTCTTTAATTGGATGGTTTATGGACCGCAGATACATAGGTATTTTTTTAGAGAAACCTTATATATATTTAAACACGTATAGAAGAAGAGTTAGTCCTATAAATGATTTACCCATAAGACTGCCTGATATTACAGGCTATAGTCTAAATAATCCGTTTCCCGTATACCAGCGATGGTGTAAGTCTTCGAGTAATCTGACGCTGTATCTTCTCTATGGGAAACAAGTTACATTTTCTGTAAAAGAGCAGTCAATGCTTGTCGATTGGCTTAAAGAAAACTATATCAGATGTATTAGAAAAATAGATTCGAGAGCAGTAATCGAACATATAATCTGCACAATTATAAATCTTTTCCTTATTGTGTTTTATATATATCAGATAAAAATGGATGTACAAGCAGATGCAAGTTTTAATTGTCTGCTGATATCAGCTGCATGTTTTGCTTATTGGATAATTTATATGGTATCAGGAATATATATTAGAGAAAATTCACAGGTATCTTTTTAGGTAAAAAGTTTTGTAGTATGGAGAGTAATAAATGCAGCAGCTTTCGTTATGCAGCAGTACAATAAAGAAAATAATCAACAGTATATTTTTAATTAGTGTATGTTCGATTTTCGTCTTTTTTGGATTTTTTGCGGATAATTTGATAGTTAAAATAGTGTCGTTTTTTGTTTCTGGATTTTGCTTTGCAGATTTATTGATAACGGAAGTTATTCCGAAAAAAGTATTCTTTGAAAACGGTGCGTTGTCTCTGAAATTTTTGAGCAAAAATCTTTGTATAAACTTACAAGATGTTGTGTGGTATTCGAAAAATCATAAAGGAACGTATACATTGTTCTGTAAATCCAATAAGAATCTGTGTCTTTTTTATCATGGGCAAAAGCACTATGTCTCAATAAAAGAACAGGATAGTATAGAATCGTATTTATTAGAAAATGCGGTACCAGGAAGTACTGTTGAAAAAGGAAGTTCTTTTAAGCCGAATAGTATATATGGAATTTATTTATATTTTAAGTCTGTAATTGTTCCGTTTATTGCAGTTCAAATAAACACACGCTGTATTCAAACAGATAACCAGCATCTTGAAAACATCATTTTTGCGGACATTATGATTATGCTTTTCTGCGGCTTTGTTTTCTTAACATTCAATATTATTGATGAAATAACTGGAAAGAAAACAGTAGAGACGAATTTAACCACAGATGGACAGGATGAACACAGATGTTAGGGTAGAGCAGGGAAGCTAGGAGAAATAGGGGGCGTTAAGAGACATTAACATATAATCAAGTAGAGTCAGCAACAGTAATAATATCAGGGTATATAGAAAGAACGCCTTCCAATGCTGCCGTTTAAAGCAGATAACAGCTCTTGTTGTTAGAAATACTAAGATGAAGACGGCTGTAAACAAAAGCGGTGCTATGATCGCCCATAAACGATCCCAGCCGGAAAGAGAGACTGCTAAGACTATGATCATCAATGCGTCGACAGCAAGACAGATTCCAAATCCTTTTAAGAGTGTCTTGCCTTCATTGGATGTTGAGCAAGTTTTAAAATCCGGTGGGTCTTCCTTTTTTATTTCAAGGATGTCATAGAGATTATTGTTCATGCTGCTTCTTTAAAAGTACATAAAAGAAAACAATGTTGCCGCCACATGCAGCTAACCGCATTATTCGAAGTAAAGAATAAAGAACGGGGATTGATATGTATCCAATTATAATGTAAAAAAACTCAATAAGAATTAGTACTATACTTGATAGTAATGCAATACGTGTTGCAAATTTAAGAGTCATCGTTTCTCCGGAATACCTTTTTTGCTATTGCTCAGTTATTTGTCTTTCAATGTAATTATAATCAGCTTCGTATGAAATGTAATTAAAGGTATCAATTATTGAAGGAATTCACCCAAAATACCCGCCCCAAAGAAACCAATTTAAAAGAAGCTTCACTGTATTGGTTGTTTTGTGGTTTTCCAGCTTATTAAGAGCGTACTCTTTTTCTATACCCTGGTAATCTTGAATATCAGGTTTTGTAACACAACTTAATAAAACTGATGCAAAAAAGACTATTAAAAGAATGCTGCAGATCATCCTGCCTTGGTTTTTCATAATATCTCCTATAGGAAATTATATGCGGATAGTGTATAGAGGGTCAAGTAAAAAGAGAATACAATGCAGACTAATCCTATTGGAACTCTTCCGACGGGGAAGAGTTTTTATCCTCGAAAAAATTTCTTGTCTTCTAAACAATTTAATGCTACAGTTTAAAATCTGCTGATACTATGCAGTACAATACTCAAACCTTCAAGGAGCTGCTATGCTTTTACAATTGCCCGAAGAAAGCAAAGACCTCGTAAAAGGCTTATTTAAAAAGCGGCAGCCCAATAATCCGGCTCTATGGAGTTACCTTTACGGCTATATTCCTGGTATTACCTATGTTGATAATTTGAGCGCTCCGTCGATGGCGGTCTGTGTTACGGGCTTTTTCAACTGGACATTTGTGTGTGACAATGCTGATATCAGCTGGGTTGAGGAAACGATACAGGAGATCTGTAAAACAGAATATCTTCAAGTAGTCTGGAATCCTTTGGCGGTACCGCAAAAACCGGTAAAGGGCTTGGAGATTGCAATTCCGAGGATTGAGTTTATTGAAAGGCGCGAAGTTCCGCGAAAAGAAATACAGGCTGATATCAGATTAATCGACAGCGGTTTGTTTGAAAAATGCGAATGGAAAGATATACAGCTTTTAGCATATACCACAAAGGAAAACTTCCTGAGTAAGGCTTTCGGTTTCTGCGTTGTGGAGGGTGAAGAGGTTAGCTGTGAATGTTATGCTACCTTTGCTGCAGATACCTATACAGAGCTGGGCGTCATAACCGCTGAGAGTAAAAGAAGAAAGGGCTATGCATCTGCGGCATGCTTACGGGTAATAGATGAGGCCCGAAAAAGAGGCTTAACCCCGACGTGGAGCTGCGATCAGGATAATAGTGAGTCGGTCAATCTCGCACAAAAGCTCGGCTTTCACAGTCCGCTTGCGTATGAGTTTTTGTATTTCCCGCAGATGAGGCGCGAAGAGGATAAATCCGCAGATTGAGCAGATGAAGCTTGATACTAGATTGCAGCAGATACATCAGCTTGGATCGATTATGTAAAGGAATTAATTATGGAAAAGAAGAAAGCAAGGAATTCTTGTAAAGCGGTTATTATTGAGGATAATCAAATATTAACCATAAAAAAAATTGATGGTGATGAAGTATATCATGTTCTTCCGGGCGGCGGGCAGGAATTTGGAGAGCAATTTATAGAGACTGTATCACGAGAATGTTTTGAGGAAATAGGAGTAAGGCCAAAAAAGGTTGGTGATATACTATTTATCAGAGAATATATTGGGAAAAATCATAATTTCCCCAAAAACCACAAAGATGTTCATCAAGTTGAGTATATGTTTCTTTGTGAAATAAACAAGCAGGATATTAAGAAGGGAATTGGTGAAGACATGGGTCAGATTGGAATTGAATGGATACCTATTTCACAATTATTGGAATTTAATTTTTATCCAAAAAAATTAGTAAACGAATTGATTAAATACGTAAATAACGAAAACACGAGAATATATCTTGGTGATATAAATTAATGAAGATATAAAAACGGAATATCTAATGACTCAATTACTTTATTATTACTGTACTCGAGATTGATTTCTTCATCTGAAATGTTTTCATAAAATAGTTTTACAACTTTTCCATCATCATAATCAAAAACTTCAGCAGTCCTGCCGACACCAATTTTTGTTTTCATATATTCCTTTTCCACCTACTGTGTATTTCGATATAATAATCTTGCATCAAAACTGTATGATTCAATAGAAACTATTTTTACTTTATGAAATTGTTTGTGTTCCGGATTAACTAGTATATTCCATTCATTTTTTATTACAGCAGAAGGAACTCTTAATAGTAATGTTTTGTTATCTCTTTGCCACGTATCACCGATGTCTCTTATTAATTTGGGAGATGGATAATCCTGCCAGTTTTTTTCCAATGAAGCTGGTTCAACAATTTCAATTTCTACATCAGGTACATCGATTTCTGCTATATATAAATCCCTGGGAATTATCTGTAATGGAACATGGACTAAATATTCAACAGTAGCTAATGATCTGCTTTCTGCTGTATATATTATTCTTGTACCTTTATTATTCCAGCGACCTCCATATAAACGGGAACCTTCCCCGGATAAGTCCTTAATATATTGTTCTTTTGCGATTCGATAAACTCTCATTATGCGGGAATCCCATATTCAATTCTTCCAAGTTCATCAAGAACCATTTGTGCGCCGTACCTTGAGGATAATAATTCTATCGGCTTTTTATTATTTAAAGCTTTACTTTCGATATTTACCCATGTAGAAAAACTATCTGATGATCCAAAAACCTGGTTACCCCTGCTGTAAATATCTGCTATTTGTAAAACCTGCTCACTTGTTACTTTGTCCAATAATTCAATATCGCTTTTTCTTTGTAGAGTTCTCTCAGTAATGTTAATCATTGATGCCATAAATTTTACCGTAAAACCTAAATTTTGAATGAGATGGACTAGAGCCTTCTTTGGAAGACCATTTCTTGATATTTCATATAAATCCATCTCACTTCTAATTTCGTGTCCAATAATTTCTGTTCCGCCAAGAAGCTCTTCTATTGCAGATCCGTACATACGCACCTCCGTCATTTGTCTTTTACTATAACGCCAGATGTCGTTTCTGTCAAGTTTTTCATGGAAGTCTCTTACTTAACCCTCACGCCTGCTTTTTCAGCTTCGCTGCGGACGTAAGCAGCAGCTTTTTTGTAGCTTTCAAAGTCCGGAAGGTGTTCGACGAACACGGTAGTGTCGGGACCGAGTTTTTCACAGAGCCGCGCGATTTTACCGAAGTCCAGCTGCCCTTTGCCGGGCATGGTCTCGTGTATGACGGTGCTATAGGCATGTTCCATGAAGGCGTCTTTGGCGTGAACGCTCTTAATGTAGGGCCCGAGTTTTGTAAAGCATTCTGTAATGAACTCATCACGGAATGCCCAGCGCCGGGGGCAGTTGATCATATTTACGTAATCGAGGTGAACGCCGAAAGCCGGGCGGTCCACTGCCTTTATCAGGCGGAGGTACTCATCAGGAGAATCGGGTATCATCCAGGGCATGGACTCTATTGTATAGAAGGTATGCTTCGGTTTCACGGCATCGATGATGTTTCTTGTTGTCTCGACAACGAGGTCCCAGGTGGCACTTGAGTAATTATCAGCACAGCAGCCGTCCCAGACCTCTCCCCGGCTTCCCGAAATATTAACGCAGCAGGCGGCGCCAAGTTCTTCTGCGAGTGCAAGCTGATTAATACTGTATTCAATCGCAGCCTTTCGCTCTGCCTCATCGGATGCGAGCACATTGCGCCATACGCCGACCTCGCCGATGACTAGATCGTGTTCTTTAGCACACTCTATATATGCCTTTCGCACTTCGCTGCTTGCTGAGCAGTCGACCGGTGAAAGTACGCAGCTGTAGCCGAGTTCTTTGACGAGTGCAGCCCACTGTTCAGGATTTTTATATGGCTTTTCAATACCGCCGCCTAAACGCATACACGATTCCCCCTTTCTTTGTGCCAGATAAGGGCAGGATCTATGTGCTTTAAGTCAGGTGAAGAAGTGCGGGCCATCGCGCCTGCAAGCTTTTCTGTCATGCTGATAATTTCAGCAGTTACGCCTTCGGCTCCTTTTTCCTTAAGGGGCGTCATGAGGTGCCTGCCGACTGATACTGCTGCCGCGCCGAGTGCAAGAGACTTGAATGCATCCATACCGCTTTCGATTCCGCAGTCTACGAATATTGGAATGCGGCCTGCAATGACTTTTGCTATGCCTGGTAAGGCCATAAGAGGCGGAACAGCATAGTCCATGATTCCGTGGTGGTGGGACACGACAATTCCCTTGACCCCCAGTTCAAGGCAGAGCTTCGCGTCCCTTTCGCTGAGGACTCCCTTTATTACAAATGGAAGATTTGTTGATGCAATAAAACTTTTGAGTTCGTCTATCGTTTTTGAGGTCTGCTGCAGTCCGGTTACTACATCGTAGCGGCCGTTTGAGTCGAACGAGTGATCGAGGTCCATTCCTACGGCAAGGACTCCGCATTTTTGTGCATGTTCTATCTTCCGGAAAATAACATCGTTATCAGCATAGGGTTTGATGATTTTTATGGTCCGCGCGCCTGTTGCGGTAATTGCTTCAAGCTCCTCTTCGCTTCCCATTCCAACCCAATGCACGGCGTTTGCATCTTTTGCACCCTTCGCCATTTCTGCCATGCCGTCCTTGCGCGTTCCATCCAGATGTGAAAGCGCCGCAGTCATTATTGGTGTGTCGAATGTTTCGCCGTATAGTTCAAGCTTTGTAGACGGAATGACTGAGCCGATGTGCCGCATCTCGACCAGAAGCGAATCAAAATATTCGCGGGTTATCCGGTTTGAATCCCCCATCTTTATGCGCTCCGTATCGGGCGTGTTTTTATGAGCCATGGTGTACCTCCGTAATGTTCTGTTTAGTTTTTCCCTTCGCCGAGTAGTTTCTTCTCAGCAGAACGGCCCGCTTACCGGCTTAGCAGGGCGTTTTTTCCCGTAAAAATCGGTATCAAACACTATATCCTCCCCGTCCGGCCCCTCAAAGCGCTGCTCGGGTTCAAAGGCCATGCCGAGTGTATCTGAACTTATCATCTTCGCCTCCGGCAGATAATCGGTCAGGTTGGTGACAACTTTCCAGCCTTTCCCGTCTTTTTTTAACTCCACTTTGATCTCATGAGCGGTATCCACGGTTGAGTCTTCTTCAAGATCGCAATGTTTTGCACCGTTAAAATATGCATTGCCGCCGAACCATACCGGCAGGGGCATGTAATGTCTGTCGCGGCTCTGTGCAGCCCCTTCGCCGCAGTATCCTGTAAAGTAAGACAGCCATTCATCTTCTTTCATAAAGCCGTTGAAGGTTAAGGTGCCTGTGGTCAGGTTGCCGTCGTCCCATTCCCCGTTTTTATCACCCTTGCAGATATCTATCATGCCCTGCCGGATCTTCTGCTGTACAAACACGTTGTTGTAAAAGCGCACATCACCATGCAGGATGGACATGAAACCGGTAATCTCTGTGCGGTGCTGCTTGTGGATGGGCGTATAACGGGTGGAATCATACTTGACTGAGCCGTTTTTTACGCCTCTGCCCACAGCGGTGATTGAGCCTGCAAACAGGTTGTGCACAAACGCGACGCCCTGTGTCGGCAGTTTGACAGCGCGCTCGGACAGCATGATGTTGTTATCCACAAGTGCCGGGCCATGGGCGATCTCTATAAAGAGATCCTCCCCGAGGCCCAGCCCTTCCTTGCACTCCGGCCGCAGGAGGTAATCCCGCGAGAGGCAGTTATCGTGAAACAGGTTGCATGACACCCTGGTGCCCTGGGTCTGCCAGTCAAGCCAGATGCCTCGGGTGCAGTTGTGAAAATGATTGTTCCTGATGATCACATCGATAGCTGCGTGAAATTTGATTCCGCCGATTTCCGCGCCTGCAAGATTGCGCTTGTTGTTAATATGGTGAATATGATTGTTTTCGATTATAGAGAATACGCAGCCGAGGTTACCAACGATGCCCGTCTGTCCGCAATCATGTATATCGCAGTTTTTGACTATATGGGAGCCTATGGTTTCCTTACTCCATCCGTCAATCTGGGCGATGAGCGAGCAGTCCCGCTGGGTCTGCGCTCCGTCCTTAAACTTGAGCCTGGACCATTTATTGTCGTTGTGCTGCTGCAGGTATTTACCCAATGAGATGCCGGAACACTTGGAGTGGGATACTTCACAATTATCGATCACCCAGCCCTTGGACCAGTGCGGGCCGATCATGCCTTCCTGCAGAGCTGTGGGAGGCGCCCATTGCGTGGCTGCCATGGTGACCACGAATCCTGTCAGACTGATATAGTCCACATGTTCCATAGCCGGGTAGAAGCAGTGCGGACGAACATTGATCTCTATCTGTTCGCGGTTGGGGTCAGAGCCCTGGAAGTTGGCATATATGATCGTCTCATCACTTTCTACCCCCTGACAGGTATACCAGGTATGCAGGGTAAAATCCTTGTCCCAGGAGGTATCATCAATCACCGGGTTCATCACCTGCTCAAGCGATTCCCTTTCGTACAGTGATTTGCCGTTCAGGTAGACCTCGCCGGTATGGCACGGGAAGGTAGGGCTTAGCCAGTCTCCCCATACTAAGGTAGTATAGGGGTTACAGCTGCCGAAGTAAGTATTGGGGACGGCGAGCTTCCAGACATCGCCGGATACCTTCTCCCAGTTGTCAAAGCGCTCCGCTCCTGAGATTACTGCTCCGCGCTCAACTCTGGAACGGTACACTATCGGTTTTTCCTTTGTACCGGCATAAACCGGGCTTACCTCTTCATGGTAGATGCCCGGCTCCACCAGAATCTCATCCCCGGCCTGAGCCTTTTCTGCTGCCTGCTGTATCTTTTTAAACGGATGCTTCGCGCTTCCGTCCCCGTTAACTGCCGCTTTTTGATCTACATACCAAATCATAATGCTAACCTCCGTATACTTTCCGCTGATATATCAGTATTAGAAATCACACATCAATTTTCATGCTTTTTCTGTCTCTCCAGAAAAGTACAATTGCTGAATTAATTTCATCTTTGTGCTCCTGATACTTATTTTATTACTAATTCAATTACTTCAACTATT
>Ga0116148_1003943_pt1 | contig 13285 bp, 9 predicted proteins | sample AD_UKC055_MetaG_FD_89786 | JGI IMG/M metagenome (GOLD analysis project Ga0116148, IMG submission 89786) | Active sludge microbial communities of municipal wastewater-treating anaerobic digesters from USA - AD_UKC055_MetaG | ecosystem: Engineered > Bioreactor > Anaerobic > Digestate | place: USA... | reverse complement strand
TTTCTGTGTAACTATAGAAGGGGAGCTTTATTTATTTTATATGAAAATATCAAGTTTTTTTTATTTTTTTAACTTTGCATTAAAGACAATGGTTTTTAAACAAAGGAAGCCGATTCTCGGCACAATAATCGTAACAGACAAGTGCAACCTTTCCTGCAAACATTGTGCCGTAAATAATATTACAGGAATCATTCATCCCTACGAAAAAATCAAAGAAGAAATGGTCATGCTTTACAAGATGGGCGTGAGAATTCTCTTTTTTTGCGGCGGCGAAACCTTCATGTGGAAGGACGGCGATAAAAACCTGCGTACCCTCGTCATAGAAGCAAAAAACATGGGATTCCTGGATATTGTTGTTGTAACCAATGGCACTTTTAACCTCGATCTGCCCGAAGCCGATCTAATTCTTCTGAGCATGGACGGCGGAAGGGAAAAACACAATGCCATTAGAGGCGACACGCATGACCTAATTATGCAGAATATACGCAGTGCTTCTTCGAATAATATCTGCCTGTATATGGCTATAAATAATATCAACATAGATGATATAGAAACCGTTACGACAATTGCACGGGATGAGAAAAATATTCGGGCTGTTTCGTTTAATCTACACACGCCTTATGCCGGTACAGAGAACTTAATGCTCACGAGAGAACAAAAAGATGAGGCCGTAAAAACTATTGCCCGTCTCATTGATGAAGGATTTCCTGTTTTTAATTTAAAGTCTGCCCTCCCGTACATTGCCGCGAATAAATTCCCGACGCCGTGCTATCAGTGTGTGGTGGTGGAAAACGGCAATGTGTATACCTGCGGAAGATGCATTGAAGAGAAGGGGCTTTGCGAGCAATGCGGCTACCTTTTTGTAGGCGAGTACACCCTCATGTTTAACGGCAATCTGCGAATCGCCTTTGATATGCTCAAGACGTATTTAAAATATATTTAAGGAAGTATTATGTTTTTAACATCGGCTCTCAGAACAATGCTGACACGTTCTGTAAAACCCTTTGTGTTTGAAGGTATTGATGAAAGTGAGGCAAAAAAACCTCTATACTACATTAAAGAAAAAAATCTGGGTCTCTATGTACATATACCTTTTTGCAGAAGTATTTGCGCATTCTGCCCATACTGCAAGGTTTTGTACGATGAACAGACGGCAAAGGACTATACAGATGCCCTGCGTAAAGAAATTGCACTTGTCGGGAACGAACTTGTCGAATTTAAGCCTGTTGGAAACGCACTAGCTGAAAACGGGCAAATATCAGATGAAAAGGGGAAAAACCAGGATTTTCAAAAAAAGAGGGCGACAAGTCTGTATTTTGGAGGCGGTTCGCCCGGTCTTTTAGCGCATTCACTTGGAAGAATAATCGGGGAGCTTAAAAAATATTTTATTATAGAAGAGGGAATAGGTGTTGAACTTCACCCGTCCGATGTAACAAAGGAGACATTATCAGTTTTAAAAAATGCAGGCGTTACCATGATAAGTACCGGCATTCAGTCGTTTGATGAGAACTGTCTTGCTTCTTTGGGACGGTCGGCTGCCGATTACGGTAAAATCTTTTCTTTGCTGAGGGAAGCACAATTTGATGTTATAGACGTAGACCTCATATTTGCAATTCCGGGGCAGACTATAGAAAGCCTCAAGGCCGACATTTTAAAAGCCTTTGAGCTGGGCGCAACACAGATTTCAACCTATCCTTTTATAGATTTTACCTATGCAAATAACAAGGAAAAACCCTTAAAAGAAAAGTATAAAAAAGACATGCTCTATGCAATTGCAGAATTCTGCCGCGGTCAAGACTTAGACAGAACATCGGTGTGGACCTTTGCAAAGAAGGGAACTCAAAAATATTCTTCTATTACAAGGGACAGTTTTTTAGGCTTTGGAGTTTCTGCAACGAGCCTTTTGAAAACTCAGTTTAAGCTTAACACATTTTCGATTCCGGAATATATAAAAAGAGTTGATAAAGGCATAAAACCTATATCGCTCCGTGTGAACTTTACTCCCCGTCAGAGAGCCGTTTATTATCTTTTTTGGCGCGCCTACGGCATGAAAATTGATGAAAAATCTTTTAATGAGTTTTTCGATGCATCGCTTTCCTCGATGTACGGTTTTGAGATGGCGCTATCTTTTTTTCTGGGCCTCGTGAGTAAGGAAATACAAACTGATGAAAACGGCAATACATATAAAACGTATACCCTGACTGATAAGGGTGCGTACTATTATCACTTTATTGAGCAGCAGTATACGACGTCCTATATCGACAAAATGTGGAGTATCAGCCGCCTTGAGAGCTGGCCTAAGCAGATAGTCCTCCGGTAAAGAAGAACCATGGAGGACGCAGACCGCTTCGCGGACACAGATGAGGCGTAAGCTGGCGTAACGCCGATACTTGCCTTTGTGCCCCATAGTTCCCGAAGGGAACACACGGACGTTAGGGTAGAGCTGAAGGAGAGGGAGAATTATTACCACAGATGAACGCAGATTAACACAGATTCTAGGGTAGAGCTGAAGAAGAGGTAGAATTATTACCACAGATTTTAGGATAGAGCTGAAGGAGGATAGGAAGGAATTATTAGGATTTCAAAAAAAGTCATCTGTGTGTGCTCTAAGCTCAAAGAGCTTAAAGCACCTGTGGTTCTTCCATTCTTCATTTTAATAAAGCACATTGAAACAGGTTTGGAAATACGAATGAGCACATAGAATAGTTCAATATGTTCGTTGTTATACCCTGCCTAGTTTACGGTAGGCATTCTGGATTAAGAGAAAAGGAACCACGGATGAGCCGCGAGATGTCGCAGCGGCGATACTTGCCTCTGAGCCCCATAGTTCACGAGGTGAACCGACTGATTATGGGGTAGAGCTGAAGAAGAGGGGAGGAAAAAGGAATCGCGAATAAACGCAAATAAGGTATCCTCTTTTCATCTTCTTTTTTAGCGTCCATTGGCGTTCATTAGCGGTTATCTTTCCTGTTTACCTAAAATTCCCGTGTACTCTGTGTCGTGCGAAGCTCGTAAAAGCTTAGAGCACCGGTGTGATCCGTGGTTTTCTTATCTGTGTTTATCTGCGGATTATTTTATCTGAGTTTATCTGTGGTCATTATTTTCTTCGTTTCAATTAATCACCGTGAAACAGGATTGGAAATACATATAAGCTCATAGAATGGTTCAATATGCTCATTGTTATTCCAGACCTGGTTTACGGCAGGCATTCTGGATTAAGAGAAAAGGAACCACAGATGAACGCAGATTATGGGGTAGAGCTGAAGAAGAGAAAGAATTATTACCACAGATGAACGCAGATTAACACAGATTTTAGAGTAGAGCAGGGGAGCATAGAAGAGAAGAAGATAAAAAAACATTTAACGATACATTAAAGGATAATTTTCAGGGTTTTCAAGGCTTTCTAATTCGATATCAGCATCAAGTTCATCCCAATGTAAATTGCCGGAAAAATCTGTTGTAACATCAGCAATCTGTTTGATGCTTGCTGTTTCAAATACAGGGTAATCTTTGTAACTAATGAAATATTCTTTATTGTTAGTAAGAATCCAAATCCCGTATGGAGAGATATTTGTAACTTCTGTTTTAGTCTTAACTGCTGCCAAAGTGCTTGTTCCAGTTGTCATAAATTTCCTCCTTGCGATTGCGGACTATTTCAACAATAGCGTTAACTTCTGATGCATGTAAGTTTATTACTTTTGCAACACTAATTTCAGGTTCAAGCCAGATTTTCAATTCACCATTGGAAGAAGCAGCATGAACATGTTTTCGATCTTCTTCTCTTGAGAAAAAATAAAATCTATATGGACCTTCAATAAATACTGTTGGCAATTTAGCAATTCCTCTTCTCTAATTATACCATAGAACAAAAAAATCTTATATACAAAGTACAGTGATATTCCAATCAATTTGTGCCACCGAATGCGTTCGTTTACTTAGTGGTTTTTTATTAACCGCGTCATCTGTGGTTCCCCTAATTCTTCACTTAAATTAATCACCGTAAAACAGGATTGGAAATACAATTAAGCTCATAGAATGTTCGATGGCTCATCGTTCTTCCCGGCCTAGTTTACGGCAGGCATTCAGGATTAAGAGAAAAGGAACCACGGATACACACAGATTATGGGGTAGAGCAGGGGAGCAAGAAAATCGGAAAAATTATCTGCGTGCACCTGTGGTTATTTATTCTCTACCGTAGTAGCTTTTTTTGTACAATTCTTTCAGCTCTGCAATGAGCGGGTAGCGCGGATTGGCCGAGGTACACTGGTCATCGAACGCCTGTTCCGCCATACTGTCGAGGCTTGCTGTAAAAGAGGCTTCGCTTACTCCCGCATCCTTTATGGCTGCAGGAATATCAATTGCTTTCTTAAGTTTTTCAATTGCAGATATCAGTTTTTCAACTTTTTCCTCCGGAGTTTTTCCTCCAAGATTCAAGTAGTCTGCAATTTTTGCATAGCGCTCAACGGCTAAAGGATATTTATACTGAGGGAATGCCGCCTGCTTCCTTGGCGCATCAACCGCGTTAAATCGTATTACGTTATTGATAAGAAGGGCATTGGCAAGACCGTGGGGAAGGTGATGAGCCGCTCCCAATTTATGAGCCATAGAATGGCAGATTCCCAAAAAAGCATTTGCAAAGGCCATACCGGCCATAGTTGCCGCGTAGTGCATTTTTTCCCTTGCCTTTGGATTTTTGTCACCCTGTGTGTAGGCATCGGGAAGGTATTTGAATATAAGCCTAATTGCTTCAAGCGCCTGACCGTTTGTAAATTCGGTTGCAAGAACCGATACATAGGCTTCGATTGCGTGAACGAGGGCGTCGATACCGGAATATGAAGTAAGTTTTGGAGGCATGCTCATAACGAAATCCGGGTCAATGACAGCCATATCGGGAGTGAGGGCATAGTCTGCAATAGGGTATTTTGCACCGGTTTTATCGTCGGTGACAACGGCAAAGGGTGTTACCTCGCTTCCGGTACCGCTTGTTGTCGGAATTGCGACAAGCATGGCCTTTGTTCCTGCCTTCGGAAATTTTACAATGCGTTTTCGTATATCCATAAAACGCATGGCAATCTCGCTGAACTTAATGAGCGGCTGTTCGTACATTAATCTCATAATTTTTGCCGCATCCATGGGACTTCCGCCTCCCAGTGCAATGACAACATCGGGCTTGAAAATATTCATGATGTCGAGACCCTTGTAAATTGTTGTTAAGTCCGGATCCGGTTTTACATCTGAAAAAATTTCATGCTCAATTTTAAGACTGTTAAGTATTTTTACAACAGAGTTTGTCACGCCGGTATCGTGGAGAAATTTATCGGTAACGATGAACGCTCTCTTTTTACCCTCGAGATCCTTTAATCCTTCGGCGATCGCATTCGGCTTAAAATAAATTTTTGAAGGAACCTGGAACCACAGCATATTCTCCCTCCTCTGGGCGAGTGTTTTAATATTCATAAGGTGCTTAACTCCCACGTTTTCGCTTATCGCATTTCCTCCCCAGCTTCCGCATCCGAGAGTGAGCGACGGTTCAAGACGGAAATTGTAAATATCACCTATTGCACCCTGTGAAGAGGGCATATTTACAAGAATGCGTCCGGTATTCATTAGTTCACCGTAATACTTGATGCGGTCAGTATTTCTCTGGTTTGTGTAAAGAACAGCGGTGTGCCCCATGCCTTCAAGCTCAATCTGCTGTTTTGCCTTTTCACAGGCATCCTTAAAATCTTTAGCTTTAAACATGCCCAGAACAGGAGAAAGTTTTTCATGAGCAAAGGGTTCATCCGCACTGATTGTATCTGCTTCTGCAATAAGAATAATCGCCTGTTCCGGAACAGTGATGCCTGCCATCGAAGCAATTTTTACCGGACTCTGACCGACAATATCGGCATTGAGTTTGCCCTTTTTAAACATGCAGGTACCGAGTTTAACTTTCTCATCGGGAGTAACGATGTATGCGCCGCGTTTGGTAAATTCTTCCTTTACTTCTTCATATACTTCTTCTGCGACGATTACAGTCTGTTCACTTGCGCAGATCATGCCGTTATCAAAAGATTTGCTTAAGAGAATAGAGTTTACCGCCATCTTAATATGTGCTGTTTCATCGATAACGGCAGGAGTGTTTCCCGCACCCACACCGATAGCGGGAGTTCCCGAAGAATATGCGGCGTGAACCATACCGGGACCTCCGGTTGCAAGAATGAGAGACACATCGTTATGCTGCATTAATGCTGCAGTCATTTCAAGCGAAGGTTCATCGATCCAGCCGATAATATCCTCTGGAGCTCCGCAGTCGACGGCAATATCGCGGATGATCCGTGCTGCTTCTATTGTGCAGTTCTTAGCTCTGGGGTGGGGGGAGAAGATAATACCGTTGCGTGTCTTAAGAGAAATGAGCGACTTGAAGATGGCAGTAGAGGTGGGATTTGTTGTAGGAATAACACCTGCAATGACACCGATGGGTTCAGCAATCTTCACAATACCGGCATCCTCATCTTCTTCTATAATTCCGCATGTTTTGGTGTTTGCGTATTTGTTGTAGATGAATTCAGAAGCAAAATGATTTTTAATAACCTTGTCTTCAATAATTCCCATACCGGTTTCTTCAACCGCCATCTTGGCAAGCTTTATACGCTCTTCAGCCGCCCTCTGAGCGGCATGCCTGAAAATCAGATCAACCTGCTCCTGTGGAAATTCAGCAAATTTCTGCTGAGCCTTTTTAACACGCTCAATCAAATCATTAAGCTGTTCAACTGTAGTCACTGCCATATTAGCCCCCTGTGAAATGTAATGATTTACACTAAACTGCATAGTTTTCATGTAAACTGCTTCATTTTCTCTTACAAATGTAGAATATCAGGAGGATAAAAAAAAGTCAATATAAAATAAAAAAATATCGATAAAAAAAGAATTATAATACAAATCAACATGCACCAAATTTAATTGTGGTTTTAGTCAATATAATAGAACGAACGTTCGTTCTATTAATTATCAGAGAAGGCAAACTATACTACAGACATGAAAATTTTCATATACTACTGATAGAAAAAAGCAATGTACCTGCGGTTAAAAATACAGGCGCTGCACTCATATGGAAGCCTTCGGCCGCACAGATCATACCGCCTATGGGGTACAGCTAAAGGAGTAGAGAAGAAGAAATGAAAAATACATTTAACGATACATTAAGGGATAATCTTCAGGATTTTCAAGACTTTCTAGTTCGATATCAGCATCAAGTTCATCCCAATGTAAATTACCGGAAAAATCTATTGTAATATTAACAATTTGTTTGATACTTGCTGTTTCAAATACAGGGTAATCTTTGTAACTGATGAAATATTCTTTATTGTTAGTGAGAATCCAAATCCCGTATGGAGAGATATTTGTAACTTCTGTTTTGGCCTTAGCTGCTGCTAAAGTGCTTGTTCCAATTGTCATTAATCTCCTCCTTGCGTTTTCGGACTATTTCAACAATAGCATTAACTTCTGCTGCCTGTAAGTTTATTACTTTTGCAACACTAATTTCAGGTTCAATCCAGATTTTCAATTCTCCATTGGAAGAAGCAGCATGAATATGTTTTCGAGTTTCTTCTCTTGAGAAAAAATAAAATCTATATGGACCTTCAATAAAAACTGTTGGCAATTACGTAATCCTTCTTCGCTGATTATACCATAAAAAAAAAAATTTATATACGGAGGACCGTGATATACCAATCAATTTGTACCTCCGAAGTACCTGCCTTTTTTCTCTTACTGGTTGACCTCCGAAATACGCTTCACTATACTCCTTTCATGAGTACAAAAACACAAACTGCAGCGGCTTCCCTCGGGCTTGTTTTTACTACGCTTATATGGGGTTTTGCCTTTGTTATTGTTAAAAATTCATTGGATTATGTTCCTCCCATTTACATGCTTGCTTTCCGTTTTACAATAGCAGCGCTTGTTTTGCCGTTTATTTTTCTTAAAAAACTTAAAAAAATTACGGTAAAGCATATTTTGAACGGATGTCTATTGGGTTTCTTCCTATTTGCAGCGTATGCGTTCCAGACGATTGGATGTCAGTATACTACAGCCGGTAAAAATGCTTTTATTACTACCATCTATGTAATGCTTGTTCCTTTTTTTCACTGGATTTTATCAAAAAAAAGGCCTGATATATACGCAATTACAGCCGCAGTTCTTGGAATAACCGGAATCGGTCTATTATCGCTTCAGGGTGATTTATCGATTAATAAAGGTGATGTTCTTACGATTATTTGCGGATTCTGCTACGCAGTTCATATTGTTTTTATTGCACGGTTTACCGAACATCAGGATCCTGTAATCCTCACCATCATTCAACTGGCCTCTGCTGCTGTTTTCTCATGGATATTTGCTCCCTTGTATGACGGAGCCTTCCCTGTTTCTGCGGTTCAGAATCCATCTGTTATATTTTCCATGCTGTATCTTGGATTACTAAGCACAATGGCGGCCTTTTTACTCCAGACGGTATGCCAAAAGTACCTTCCGCCTTCTACGGCAGCATTGCTCTTATCGATGGAAGCGGTTTTCGGAGTACTTTTTGCCTGGATTCTCCTGAAAGAATACCTTACTATACGCATGGCGGCAGGATGCATACTGATATTTACCGCTATTGTGCTTTCTGAAACTCATTTTGACTTCTTGAAAAAGAAAAAGAAGCTTTAAGGCGGATACACTGATACATTTGCCTAAAAACCGGTGTTCAAATGCAGAATTTGGAGTATTAGAGTTCTTTTCATTGACAGATAAAAAATAGATATGGTATAATCGAGGGATAAGAGGGACGAAGGCGTCTGGGTATGCCGGCGGTCCCTTTTTTTTTGGAGGTTATAGAAATGAAAGTTGCCAAAATTGTTGCGGTTGTTCTTGGTACTGTAATGCTTTTTTCTTTTGCTTCATGCAAAAAAGAAACAAAGAGTGCAGGTTTAACTATTAAGGAAGGCGTTCTTATGGTAGGAATGGAAATAGGATATCCTCCTTTTGAATACTTTGATGCAGACGGTAAGACCCCGATCGGTTTCGATGTTCAGCTTGCAAATGCTCTTGCAGCAAAACTCGGTTTAAAAGTTGAAATTGTAGATACCGCATGGGACGGAATATTTGCAGGTGTTGATACCTCAAAATATGACTGTATTATGTCTGCTGTCACATTGACCTCTGAAAGAGCAGAGAAATTCAATTTTACAAAACCCTATATCGGGAATGCTCAGGCATTAGTTTTATTAAAAGGTACAAAAGTAACAGCCCGAACCCCCGAAGAATTAGCAGGATTGGGAGTAGCGTATCAGGCAGAAACTACTTCAGATATTTTTATGACAAAACTTGCGGCGGAAAAAAATCTTAAGTTCACCGCTTACGAATATGATAAGGTAATGAACTGCTTTGACGACTTAAAAAGCGGACGGGCAGATGCTATTGTCTGCGACAGTCTTGTAGCCGTTGATTATGTAAATGCAGAAAACAGCCCCTTCGAAATCGTATGGCTTGGAGAAGCAGATGAAGTATTTGCAGTCTGTTTGAAGAAAGGCAACGATGGCCTAACTGCAAAGTTAAATGAAGCTCTTGATTCTCTTTTTACCGATGGAACAATGCTGAAAATTTCCAAGGATATTTTCGGTGTAGACATGGTTTCATCTGTCCGCTGATGCAAACTGAAAACGGCAGTAGTATAAGCAGCCGTATTTAAACATGGTGCTTTCAGTGAAATACTGAAAGCATCTTGGGAAAAAGAGGGTTGTCCGAAAAGGACAGCCTCTCGTTAAGGATTTATTTACATGGATTTACTAAAAACAATTGTGAGCTGGATACCGCCTCTGCTTGAAGGTGCAAAAATAACAATTTTATTAACGCTGGTATCTGTATCTGCAGGTTTAGTGGGCAGCCTTTTTCTTGCACTTGGAAAAATGTCCAAAAGAAAAATATTGAATAGAATATCGGGCGCTTACATATTTTTCTTCCGCGGAACACCGCTTCTCATGCAGCTGTACTTCATTTACTACGGACTCCCTCAAATAACACCTTTACTTACCATCAATAACCGGTTTATTGCAGCGTTTATAGCTTTTGCTTTAAACTCGGCTGCTTATTGTGCAGAAATAATAAGAGCCGCTATACAGTCAATTGATAAGGGGCAATTTGAGGCAGCCCGTGCACTGGGAATGAATTATAGACAGACAATGAGTCTCATCATAATTCCCCAGTCAATCCGCCGGCTTATTCCGCCTGTAGGAAATGAGTTCATTATGGTATTAAAAGATGCTTCACTCGTTTCAATAATAGCCTTGGCGGATATTACAAAGGTAACACGATCAATATCATCATCAACAGGGTCCGCTATGGTTTACATTCCTGCTATGATTTTATATTTAGTAATTACTGCAATATTTACGTTTATATTTAATAAGCTGGAGAAAAAATATTCTGTGTATGAATAATAAGATGAAAAATCCATCCATGGATTTTTCATCTTTTCCAGTTTATAGATAAACTGGATTGTATAAATAAAGCGCCATCCGTGGCGCACATCCATGGATTTTTGAGCTTTTCCAGTTTTTAAAAACTGGCATGATTAATGGGGGCGCCGTGCGAGGCGCATATTAGGAGTTATTTTGTGTCAATGATTAAAACAATAGATGTGTGCAAAAATTTTGGTACACTTGAAGTTCTTAAAAATGTTTCTTTAACCGTTGAGCAGAAAGAAGTTGTCTGTATAATCGGACCTTCCGGTGCGGGAAAATCAACATATTTACGGTCTCTTAACAGACTTGAAAAAATAACATCAGGAAAAATATTTATAGAGGATAAGCTTCTATTCGACTGTGAACACGGCGTGAATAAAATAAAACTGCATACAAAAGAAAGAGCAGCAAGTCTTTTGGAAGTGGGAATGGTTTTTCAGAGGTTTAACCTCTTTCCCCATAAAACAGTTCTGGAAAATGTTATGATATCTCCGGTGAACGTAAGGAAAGTAAGTTCTTCCGATGCAAAAAAGAAGGCGGAGCTGCTCCTGGAAAGAGTCGGACTTAGCGACAAATTAGACGAGTATCCTTCAAAACTCTCAGGCGGGCAGCAGCAGAGGGTTGCTATAGCCAGAGCTCTTGCAATGGAGCCGAAAATTATGCTTTTTGATGAACCAACAAGCGCTCTCGACCCGGAGCTTGTAGGAGAAGTTCTTTCTGTTATGAAGCAGCTTGCAGTAGATGGAATGACGATGCTTGTTGTAACACATGAGATGGGATTTGCCCGCGAAGTTGCCGACCGTGTTGTGTTTATGTATGATGGAATGGTGCTGGAAGATTCACCTCCTGCTGTAATATTTAAAACACCAAAACACGAACGGACAAAACAATTTTTACAATCAGTCTTATAAAATAAGGGGAGGAAAACCAACCCGTATGTGGCGCATAGATTAATATCGGCTCAGCGCCGGCTAGAGCCTCATGCGACGCGTAGTTTTTCCTCCCCTTATACCCCTCCTATCCTTGCGACGCTTGAGTTATTAGAAATTAGGAATATATTTTATACTATGTTTATACGTCCTTTCGTGCCGTTATTGTAAGTAAATTAGCTTACAGGATCTTCTTTATTCACAAAAAACACTTTAATAAACTGATTATCAGAGTTTATCTGTTGTAGTTTAATAGTCGAGTATTAGTAGGAGATTAATACTATAATTGAAACAGATAAAGAAAAACAACGGACTGAACAGTGTCAACATCCTTGGTGAATTAATCTTGGAACGAAGTTCTTTCGTTTATTTAGTCTGCAAAACAAAGTCGACATAATCTTTTATTTTACTTGACAGAAATAACGGCAGGTGAATTAAAGTATACTCTTTACCGTTTGGAGTAGCAGTTTGCTCAACGGTAAAAAAACCGGAATACAAACGGACAGCAATTTTACAGCTTGTGCGGTCTATTAATGAATGAAGAGAACGGAGCGTTCCTGTTTTACCCGATTTTACTTCAACTGGTATTATGATGTTTTTATGTTGAATAATAAAATCAACTTCTGCATTAGCATTGTTTTCTTCTCTTACCCAGAATAATGGCGGACTTAATTCTTTTGTGGTTGATGAAAGTAATTCCTGTGCAGTGATTTGTTCTGCGATCATGCCCTTGTAAAGTGAGTCAAGTGTAATAGAGTCGAAATATGAAGATTGGATACCGGTAATATAATTAAGCATACCGGTATCAATGAATTCCAGCCGTGGTTTTTTTCTGTAATCAGGTGTGATTGGAAATTCTGTAGAAGTAACAGGATAGCGAAGGAAAAGTATCATAGCACGTTGAAGGGTTCGTAAAGCATTTCCGACTTCTCTTGATCTGTAATTTGAATGAGCGAATTTTTCAAAGGTTATACGCTTGCCTGTTTCTGAGGGGCATCCTTCAATAACAAAGCGGAGTACATTTTTTTCTGTTTCATTTTTAGCATATTTTGCTGCATCATCTGTATATGCGGTGAATAAATTCCTGTAAACCTCATTCACTGATTCTATTTCTTTTTTAAGTATATACCGGTTAACAGCTTCGGGCATTCCACCTATGAGTGTATATGTTTTAAAAAGAGAGGCTAATTTATTTTCACTCCATGCAGGCAGCGGTATTGTGTGAAGAAGCTTAAGCGCATCCGCTTCTTCAACAGCATCAAGGTATTCCTGAAAACTTAATGGGTAAAGATACAAGTACTCAACCCGTCCAACGGGAAAGCTTATTTGTTTTCTGTCCATCATCACTTCAAGAAGTGATCCAGCTGCAACTACATATAGCTCCGGGATATCTTCAAAAAAATAACGCAACATTGCAATTGCCTCACTGCTTTGCTGAATTTCATCAAGAAATAGAAGCGTATTACCATTACGCCGTATACCTGTGTCTAGGGAAATTTTTTGCAAAATTTCATGAGGGGTGAGATTTTTGGAAAAATACTCATGATGCATGGGTATTTCAAGATTGAGCATATAGAAAGTATCAAAAGATTTGCTAAATTCTTTAACTACTGTGGTTTTTCCAACCTGTCTGGCACCGCGAATAATAAGTGGTTTCCTAAATTGCGAGTTTTTCCATGTTAATAAGTCATTTAATATTTTTCTTTTAAAAACCATACAATGTCCTCAATAGCCTCAACTTTACAATTGATATAACCATAGTATATCATGTAAATACTATTTGTCATAGAATATAACCAATATAATTTATGTAATGTAACAGAAAATAGCCAATATATGATAAAAATGTAAAAAAATATAACCAAAGATTGTATAATA
>Ga0116148_1003942_pt1 | contig 13290 bp, 15 predicted proteins | sample AD_UKC055_MetaG_FD_89786 | JGI IMG/M metagenome (GOLD analysis project Ga0116148, IMG submission 89786) | Active sludge microbial communities of municipal wastewater-treating anaerobic digesters from USA - AD_UKC055_MetaG | ecosystem: Engineered > Bioreactor > Anaerobic > Digestate | place: USA... | reverse complement strand
GCGTTACGGAAAGATTTGAATACGCTGACTGTGCGCAGCGGTAAAGGCGATAAGGATAGGACGACTATACTGCCGGCAGCGGTTAAAGAGCAATTAAAGAATCATTTAACCGAAGTGAAAAAACTGCATGAAAGCGATCTTGCAGGCGGCCACGGGGAAGTCCAACTCCCCGACGCCCTTGGCCGGAAATACCCCAACGCGGGCAAAGAGTGGGCATGGCAGTATGTTTTTCCGGCCAATAATCTTTCGGTTGATCCTCGTGCCGGGAAAGTGCGCCGTCATTATATTGGCGATTCCGCCATCCAGGAAATGATTAAAAAGCAATCAGAAAAGCGGGCATTCCCAAAAACGCTTCCGCTCATACTTTACGTCACAGCTTTGCTATGCATTTATTGATGAACGGCGTCAATATCCGTGAGGTTCAGGAACTGCTGGGACATAAGAATGTGGAAACGACCATGATTTACCCGCATGTTTTGCGCGATATGTCCCATGCGCCGAAAAATCCGCTGGATGTGCTATTGTCTGGAAAAGAAGAGAGAAAATCAAAAGAGGAATGAAGAAAGAGATAAAGCTTTTTGCTCTCTTTCAGGAAGCCACGCGTCAACCGGACGATCCGAATCTCAGGCGACGCCGGAGAAACCCGCGTATTCATCGGCAGAGGCGTCCATGGCTTTTCCGTAAGCGTCGAGGCCGGAAAATTTGAAGACAATGTGTTTGGGGTCAATCGTCGCATCAGCGGTTGCGTTTTGATCCACCGAGAAATAGACGGTGGCCATGTTGTTATCCTTGTTGTAGGTGACATAAGCGGGCCGCAGGGATAGCATTTCTTCCTTAGCCGAGATGGGCAGGCCATTGTTATAGATGCCGCGGTTTTCGCTAAGATTAGCCCGTGAAATCGTCCAGTTGCGGGTATTGGTGATGGAGGCTTCGTCCATATCCTTGGAAAAAGCGAAATTCATGGAAAAAAGCTTGGAACTGCCGGGATCTTCCAGTTTGGAAGACAGACTGGATACTTGTGTTTTCGGTCCAAACGCTGTGTTGAATCCGTCGTTGGCTTGCGCCATCATGATGCGGGGGGCATGAGCGTTGGTGATATAGCTTCGTAATTCAATGGTTTTGCTGGAATTTTTATATTCCAGGTAGGAAAGCATCTCGTCTGCCTTTTGAAAATCACCTGCGTCGGCGTAAGCGGAGCCCAGCTCCACATAGGCGATTTCAAAATCTTTATTGACACTGATGGACTTGGTCAGCAAGTCAATCGCCGTTTGCGTGTCACCTTCGGTTCGCGCCACCTGTCCCAATCCATAATATCCGGTGGCGCTGGCTGGGCTGATGCGCGCGACATTGTTGAACTGCTGTCTGGCCTTGTCCAGCTCGCCTGTCTTGAGATAGGCCTGGCCCAGCGAATAGCTGGATTCCGCGTCGTTGACATTGAGCTTGACCGCTTGCTCATATTGCTGAATGGCTTCTTCTGTTTTTTCTTCCTGAATGTAAATATCTCCGAGCGCTCTGTGGAAAGTTTCGTCCGATGGAAAAAGTCGTATGGCTTCCTGGTAGGTCTTAATGGCCTGATCAGTTTTTTCCTGTTTCAGATAGGCCTGACCCATATAATCGAAGGCGCTGGCAGCATTGCCGGTTGACGGAGACAGAGCCGCTGCTTTGCGAAAAGAAATAATGGCCTGATCATATCTTTCCGCTTGAAAGTGATCAATTCCCTGTCCGAGCGCCTGCGCACCCAGAGAATCCATTCTTGCCTGAGAGTTTGTTGCTGCTGTGGTAAATAAATAATCTACTGTTGCCGATGCGATACGCCTATCCATGATAGTCTCCCACAAAAAAAGTCTTCACGCGTTTTATCGGTAAACGCCTTTGAAAACTTTACTTTTATTTCCTGTTGACACGTTTACCCTAAACCCGATATAGAGATCCTTCAGTCAAGAAACCGAAGGGCATTGCCGGAAAAACGTCTCCTTTATAAGGTCTTGATTTTACTATATAGTATTGGTTTGTCTTATGTTTCAAAACGGCAAACGTAAAGGATGAAGATTGCACGATCTGATTAACTACCTGCTCAACACGTTAAGCGCCATGGGTTATCCGGGCATTTTTATTCTGATGGCCATGGAGAGTTCCGTCATTCCTGTGCCCAGTGAACTGGTGATGCCGCCCGCCGGTTATCTCGCCCACCAGGGGAAAATGAACATCTGGATCGTCATTCTCATGGGCACTTTCGGAAGTCTGGTAGGCGCGTATGCGAATTATTTTGTTTCCCGCTGGCTGGGACGTCCCCTGGTGTTGAAATACGGCAAATATGTCTGGATCAACGAGCATAAGTTCGCCAAAGTCGAAAGTTTTTTTTTGAAGCATGGTGAAATATCCACCTTCATCGGCCGTCTGCTGCCGGTTATCCGTCATCTGATTTCCATCCCTGCCGGCATTGCCGGAATGAATCATTTTCGTTTTTCCCTCTACACGCTGGCCGGAGCCGGCATTTGGTGCACGATTCTGACCTGGATTGGCTACTTTATCGGTAAGGAGCAGGCCCTCATCATGAAATATTCTCATCAAGCCGTCATCGGCGTTGTGATTTTCAGCGCCATCCTGATTGCGGTTTATGTCTGGAAACATAAAAAGACGCAAAATACCGCCAAGGTGGAGTCATGAAGCGCAAGCAATTAATATTTATTCTTTTTTTGACGGCGCTGACAGTCTGGTCCTGGCCCGTTGAAGCCAAAACGGCCTTGGGAATTGGTCAGGATGTTACCGTGGAACGGGGCCAGAGGACGGATAATGCCGTCGCTGTCGGCGGGCAGATTACCGTCAATGGTCTGGTGGAAAAAAATGTTCTGGCCATTGGCGGTTCGGTCGTTCTGACTAATAACGCAGTTGTTCGCGGAAACGTGATCGTGATGGGCGGTGTCGTAGCCAGAGGCAGCGGCGCCCTTGTTTTCGGCGATATTACCGAAATCAATTCTTCTACTCTTTCGGACGCCTTCTCTTCCGCGATACGGGGAGAAGTTTCCGGCTGGTCGCTGATTCTGGATGTGATTTCCCTGTGCTTTTTCGCCATCATTGTGATTATTGCCCTGTTTATAACCCTGCTCATTCCCGGTGCATTGACGGCTGTCGCCGATGCCATCCAGGAACATAAAGCAAAATCATTTTTCTGGGGTTTTCTGACCACGCTTTTGATTGTCCCTTTTTTCATGCTGCTGGCCATATCCATTGTCGGCATTTTTCTGATACCGGCCGCATTTGCCGCTTTGCTTCTGGCCGCCATTATCGGCTTTATCGCATTCGGGGCGCTGGTCGGCCGTTTTATTGTTTCCCGCATTTTTCGCAGTGCCGGAAAGTCACTGGCCCGGGAAACGCTCATCGGTTTGAGCCTGCTTTGGCTTTTGGGCTGGGCGCCTTTCTATATCGGCATTATTATTAAGATTGTTTCTATCACCTGCGGGCTGGGTGGTCTGGTTTTGGCTCTTTCCCACAGAAGAATCCACCATCAGCATAGCGCTGCTTTACCTCCTCCTCCAGTTAATCCATAGACATCAGGGATGTCCAGCGCTCCTCTTCCGTTTCCTGGGCAGACCTTGCAAATTTGTCTGGAATGAAGTATCAAAAAACCACCAATCCTCCCTGAAGGCGGACATTTCGATGAAAACCTTGCTGATGAGAATCTTACTTGTTTTCGTTGCACTGGCTTTATTCAATCCATCATCGTTATTTGCGACACCGGAACGGCGCATTGCTTTAGTTATCGGCAACAGCGCCTATAGTTCCGGTCCACTGAAAAATCCGGTCAACGACGCCACGGATATGGCCGCCATGCTCAAAAAGCTGGGTTTTTCCGTGATGTTCAAGAAAAATGCCAAACTGCAAGAAATGGATGAATTGATCAGGGAATTTGGCAGTCAGCTAAAAAAGACCCGTGGCGTAGGATTGTTTTATTATGCCGGCCACGGCATACAAATCGGCGGAGTAAATTATTTTTTGCCGGTCAATGCCCGGATCGAGAAAGAATCGGATATTCGGTTTCAGTCCGTCAACGCGGACATGGTTCTTGCCGAAATGGAAAATGCTGACAACGGTCTGAATATTGTTATTCTGGATGCCTGCCGGGATAATCCTTTTTCCCGGAGTTTTCGTAATGCCGCCCGCGGGTTGGCGATCATCAGCAATGCCCCATCGGGGACATTCATTTCCTATTCAACAGGCGGCAACCAAGTCGCAAGAGACGGCGATGGACGAAACAGCCCTTACACAAAGGCGCTTCTGGAAAATATGGACAAACCCGGACTATCGATAAGTAACCTGTTTATGAAAGTGCGCGGAAAAGTAAAAAAAGAGACAGGTCAGATACCCTGGGAGTTGTCTTCCCTGGAGGGGGATTTCTACTTCCTGCCCGGTTCGGGAAAACCGTCAATAGACAAAACCGAAACAGGTGTTGCCAAAACATCGCCGGCAGATGAATTCGACGATGAGAACAGCAAGCTGGAGGCGGAGCAGCGCCGCCTGGAGGAAGAGAGAGCCGCGTTTGCCAGAAAGAAAGCCCTTGATGAGAAAAGACAAAAGATAGCTGAAGAAAAAGAACGTTTAGAAGCGGAGAAGGAAGCAGCTCGTCAGGCGGAGCTGGAGCGGCAGCAGGCGAAAAAGACCCTTGCCATGGTGTCGCGCCCTTCCGCATCCACTGCTCAGGAGATCAGGAGAGATGGCCGCTTTATTGCCTATAGCAACGGGACGGTTCTGGACACAAGCACCAACCTCATGTGGGAAGCGAAGGACAATGGAAGCGACATCAAATGGTATGACGCAAAGTCCTATTGCGAAAATTACCGTGGCGGCGGATATTCAGACTGGCGGATGCCGACGCAGGATGAACGGGCGAACCTTTATGACAAAAACAAGAAAAATCGTCATGGTTACCATGTCACCGATTTAATTGAGATAACAATGTGCTGCCCGTGGGCGTCCGAGACACGCAGTAGCGGTGGTGCTGCCGTCTTCGGTTTCGGCCGCGGCGGCAGCCGGGACTGGACTCCCAAGTCCTGGGACAGTGGTACCCGGGCTCTCCCGGTACGTTCCGGCAAATAGGTTATTTGATTATTTTTCTTTTTTGGTCGGGTGGAGGGCGAAGCCCTCTACGCTGTAAAAGAAGGACATTATAGAAGATGACTTTGGATGTAATTCGGGATAACATAAGGGAAGGCCAATATAGATTTTTTGAGCATGCCGTCAAACGGATGATCCGAAGATCCGTATCGCGAAAGGAGATCGAGGAGGTTATCCTTGAAGGGGAGATCATCGAGGATTATCCCCATGACAAATACTCTCCGAGTTGTCTTGTCTATGGGAAAACGGGCGAGGGAAAGCCCCTTCACATCCAGGTTGCTTTCCCGCCGGTAGTAGTGATAATTACAGTTTATGAACCCGATCCGCTGGAATGGATTGACGGGAGAATAAGGAGGTGAGATTATGCAGTGCCCATTTTGCGGCGGGCAACCGGTTAAAGCAACGGTGACCTTTGCCTACGAGGAAGATGACCGTTACCTCTTTATCGAGAACGTGCCTGCATATGTTTGCGACCAATGCGGTGAAAGGATGTACGCACCTGAGGTGACAGACGAATTACTTCGAATCGCTGGACAGAAACTCTGTCCTGTGCGGAAAATAGAAGTACCCGTATATGATTTTGTGATGAATCAATAGGCTGAAAGCAACCAGATAATCATTAATCAATCGACATCAGCGAATTCCAGCGCTCCCATTCCGTTTCGTGCGGCAGACCTTTTTGGACAATCAGTTGGATAATGCTCTCCTCGTTGAACCGCAGATAGGGATTGATCAGACGTTCCTGGGCCAGTGTGGAATACAGAAAATCCGGGTCGAGAGATTGACGAAACCGTTCAATGTCCTGATTTTGCGGCTCCAGATGCCGGGCATAGGCCAGCGAATCACGGACATAGTCGTGGCCCGCGAAAACGCGCGTATCGTCCGGCAGGGACATCAGACGCTGGATGGAATGGAAAAACCCTTTCATATCGCTGGAAAAACAATTGCCGACTGTGCCGTTGAATAACGTGTCGCCGGTAATCAGGTTGTTACCGGTGTGAAAACAAACCGAATCGGTGGAATGCCCCGGCGTCCGGTAAACGACGACCTTGTCTCCGTTCAGCTCAATTTCTTCGCCATCGGCCAATTTGGCGCAATCCAGAAAAACGGCTTTGTTTTTTTTCAGTAGATGTTCATTGCCCGGCGTGTGGTCGTAATGACGGTGCGTGTTGGTGACATACCGGAGTTGTAACTTATTCTTATCAAGAAAATCTAGTATTTCCAGCCAGGCGCCTCCGTCGATGGCCATCGCTTCCGCGCCTCCGTAAAGAAGATAAGCCAGATTGTCCCCGTAGCGGAACTGTTCAATGTTCAGCATGTCCATTCCTTTGTTTTACTTCACAATTTTAAAGATATTCCTTGCCTGCGGGCAGGCGGCGGTGCGCAGGAGTTCAAACAAAACCGTCTCTGTGGAGGTGAGATGTGCGCCGGCGCTTTTCATGGAGGAAAGGCCGATCTTCCGGTTGGCCGAAGTTCGGGACGAGACCGTGTCCGTGACCGGATGAACGCTGTAGCCATTGGCCATCAAGTCCAGCGCCGTCTGATAAACGCAGACGTGGCATTCAATTCCGGTCAAAACAACCTGCCGACGGTTCAACGATTCGAGCCGGCTGCGAAAAGCCGGTTCGCCCCAGCAACTGAAGCTTTCCTTGGCAACCGGCGAAACACCCGCCAGCTTTTCCGAAATTTCTGGAATGGTCGGCCCGATCTTTGCCGGAATCTGCTCTGTTACCAGAATCGGAATATCCAGTGCCTGAAAGCCCTGAATAAGTTTGATGGTATTGCCAATCAGCGATTCCTGCCGTTTCATGACACGAAAAAGCTTTTCCTGAATATCCACAATCACCAACACAGCTTCCAAACGGTTCAGCATTCTTCCTCCCGGGTGGTTTTATTGCGAGGCGCAATGTAGAAAAATTGCCCGAGTCTTGTCAACATGAATTATTCCTGATACAAAGATGCCATGACTTTGCCGACTTATGAAATTGTTGATTTGTTGGAATACCGGGACGGCGCGCTCCAGGAAGTGTCTTTGCCTTTCTCTGCGGAATATGCCCTGACGGTGAAAATCAATGGAAAGCCTTTTATTTCCATGGCTTGCTCCGGAACTTACATTAGAGAGCATGTCACGGGCTATCTGATTACGGAAGGGCTGGTTTCCGGACTGGCGGCCATAGAAACCATGATCATCGACGAGGAAGATCTGACGGTTGATGTGCTTTTAGTCAAAGACAACCTCCTTGCCGAAAAACTTGACCGGATCCAAACCATATCCGCCGCGGGCGGGCAGGCGCAAAACCGCCTGCCGTCTATTCACCAGATTTGCCGGCATCTGCCCTTCGTCCGCGCCGAGGTCATTCTGGCTTCCATGAACGAGTTTCTGAACTTTTCCCGGGAGCATGAACGGACACATGGTGTCCATGGCGCCGCTCTGTATTCGCTTGCGGGCGAAAAAATCGTTTTTTTCGATGAGATCGGCAGGCATAACGCCATCGACAAAGTTATTGGCCATGCGGCCGTTCACAACATTAGCCTGGAAGATAAAATGATTTGCTCCACAGGGCGCATTTCCAGCGAAATCGCCCTGAAAATCATCAATGCCCGTGCTCCCGTGCTGATCACGCGCGCCTCGCCGACCACCTTAAGCGTAAAGCTTTTGCGCCGCTACAACATTTTGAGCGTCATCCGCGCCGTTCAAGGGCGGTTTTACGTGGTCAACGGGAAAGAGCAGATTGTTTTATAGTTTTTGTGCAACGATGACCTGGGTTTTTGGTAGAAATTGATCAAAAGAGGCCAGAAGTTTTTCCGAACCGGGACACTCCATCAAACCTGCCCAGAAATTCGCCCAATTCTGCAAGAGCGGATGATAGGGAGGGCCGATTTGATCCAGGACGGCTCCATCCAAATCTCCTTCCGGAGTGACAAGCCAGAATATCGACATGTAGACCGTCCAGTAGAATCCCCAGGTATCGTAACGCTCGATTTTTAATCCGGATTTTTCCACCAGGTGAACAAATCTTTCCCGGTTAAAAATCTGAATGTGGTTGGGCGCGGAAAAATAAAACGGGTGCGCCACCGGTTTTTGCAAGGTCTCCGAGCGGGCATCCGGCACGGAAATCAGATATTTTGCTCCCGGCTTTCCCACACGAACCAGTTCCGCAAGAATACGTTCCGGGTCTTCCGTATGTTCGAGCATCTCTGTGGCCAGAATTCTGGTTGCATAAGCATCCGGCAAAGGCAAATGCAGAGCGTCGCTCACGAAGCCTTCCACTTTTCTGGCTCTGGTGGTTCGGACTTGATCGATTAATACCCGGATTTTTTCAGTGTCCACATCCGCAAATACGACATGAGCGCCCTGACGCGCGCAAAACAAAACCGCGTTTCCCCGGCCGCAACCGACATCCAGAACAACATCGTTTTCCGTCACTTGAAAACCGTCAAATAATTCGCCGGTTTCCAGTCGATACCAGCCCCGTTTTACCGCATCCCGCAAGCCGCAAAAGTGCGGATCAACATCTTTTTTATTGATAGCTGCGTGTTTTGGATTTTCTTCGCTTTCAATGCTTTCGTCCATATTTTTTAGTTTTCCAATGCAAAAGCACTTAGAAATATTTGGTTGTCCTGTGCAAATGAGAGATTTTCAAAAATAAGAAAGACATCTGTAATATCAGTTCCTATCGTCACCTTTTTACTGCTGCCTTGAATTTCTTCCTGGCTGATTAGCTCATAACCGCTTTCGGCAGAGAAGCTGAAATAGAACAGTTTCACCTTTGTCGTTTCGACCTTGCCTTTTAGGGTTATGGAGAGAATTCCTGTTTTGCCTGCGGCGCCTTCGGAAGAAGCGTTACTCAGCATGATATTTTTCCCGCTCATGTGCTCAATACTGAACGTCTGTCCTTGTTTATATGGGTTTGCCGAACTGAACACATCTTGCCTTTCACTGTAATAAGGCTGGCCGGATTTTCTGGAGGAAAGACGGTAGAAATTGACATTATTGAAGAATTGTCCGTAAATGTAGTAATCTTCGTAAGCTTTTGCATATACGGTCGAAAGTGATTCATTCAATTGGGATTTGCACATGCTGTCAAGCCAGGCAAGATCATGAACATTACTGTTTACAAGAAATGCCCTGAATTTGTCCACGCCGCCATAATTGCCCATTACGTAGCTCCAAAAGACTGCATTCTGATACTGCCAGACTTCATCTGAACTGAATTTATCCAAAGCATAGATAAAACCTTTCTGGGAGGGGAAAAAAGAATCCTTGGAATTAATGTCATAGAAACTGTTCTGGTTAAAGATCTGATTGCAGGCAAAGGTACTAATGCCTTCCGTTTCACTCTCCGAGAGCCAATCTTCCCAATCCCGGCGGTTGGAATAGCTGTATTCGACCAGATGAAACAGCTCATGCAGGCTGGCAGTCTGCCTTGCCGCGGTATCAACAAGAGATGTGGGCAATTTGATTATGCCCTTGGAATCCGCATGGGCCGTTCCGTTTTCGCTGTAGCTGATTTTGACATAGATGTATTCTTTGGGAGTCGCAGCGTCCGCATCCTCGGAATCCAAAATAAAGCGAACAGGCGCCTTAAATCCTTTGCTGACATAGTAGTCATATCCGGCTTCCAGATAACCTCCCAGCATCTCGGCAAATCTTCTCTGGCTTTCCGTGCACTCTATTCGAAACCTTTTCTTGCTACTCATAACCACAATATTGCTGTTTGCCGTTGCGACTGCCGCCTTAATGCCTTGCGATAAACTCGCTTCGCCAATCTGAAAAACACTGGGACCTTGCAGACCGCTTCCATATTCCATCCAGTCATTAAGGTCTTCATAGATGCAATTCATCTTGAAGATAAGCGTCCGGTTGATGCTGTTAAATTGTGCATCGGGGTTAATCCAATCTTCACCGTCCCAGAGATACAAGGAAGGAGTCGTAAAGGATGCATCTACGGCAATGGTTACTGTCGCGGATTCATTCAGTTCTTGTATGTTGTCCTCGGAATTTGTCGATATTTTGTAGCAATCGCCGTTTGATTGAATAACTCCGTTTCGCAGAATCGATACCAGGGAGATTTTTATGAAGGTATCCTCTTCCAACGCGTTGGGAGGTATCGTAATCGTCAGGTTCTTATGAGTGAACGTTCCCCCCGTAACGGAAGATATTTTTACAACCGTGCTGGATTGTTCCGAAACAGTGGATTCGATATCCGATGGATTGGTCGCCCCAGGCAAACCGCTGCCGCTGTTTCCGCTGCATCCGGACAGGAGCATGCAGACAAAGAATACAACAATAACGGACACGATGAACAACGTTGATCGAGCAGCCGATGCGGAAGCGAGGTAGATATATCTTTCCATAAGAGCAGAGTCCTTTCAAATAAATCCTCAATCGTTGCAGATCTTTAAAATATTTGAGGTTTCAAACATTTTTAAAATTATACCACACACTCCCAAACAAAAACCAGGGAAATGGTACGGCGTGTCGAATGGCTCTTGACAGCTGAATGCCCTTTAGAGTAAGTGTTTAAGAAATATTTGTAGCAATTATTGTTAAATCCAACACGAAAGGAGTATGTTATGAAAGCTTTAAAGGTTTTGACAGTTTTAATATTATTGGTATTTGTCGGATGTGTAGCAGGAACCGGGATGGTAAGTCCCGGTGATAAACCGGATAACGTTCCGCCAAAGATTATTACGGGTCCTGACAATGTCAAAATATGGGATCGCCCGAATGCTTTTGGTCCTGTTCCCGCAAACCAGATGGAAGAAGGCAAAAAAGTATGCAGTCAGATCGACTTGGTAGCGGTGGGTTACCATCCGAACGCCCAAGATGAAAATGGCAAGAAATTCCCGAACGGCGGTTTTCTTTGCGTTCCGAAAAAATAATTATCTGATTTACATTCAGGGATAGGATCATCGTACAATGTGTGATCCTATCCCTTGTCCAGCATCAAATCTTATTCAGCATCCAATGTTTCTGCCCAGAATATCAGTTGACAATCATTCGACTTTTGTTTTACGTTTTACCTGCTTCACAAAGAAGCCGCACAAGACGGTGAAGCGAGTCCCGTCCCACAGAGTGCAGAATTTGTTCTTTGTCATGTAAGAGGTTGAATTAGTTAAAGACGCAAAATAATTCGCAAAGCGAGGTAAGGCATATGAAGTACATAGACCAGATTGATTTCAGCGGAAAGAACGTTTTGGTTCGGGTGGATTTCAACGTACCGATGGACAAGACAGGCAAAGTTACGGATGATACACGTGTTAAAGCCAGTTTAGCCACGCTCAATTACATCCGGGAAAAGGGAGCCAAAGTCATCGTGACGTCGCATCTGGGCCGTCCCAAAGGTAAAAGGGTTGAGGAATACTCCTTAAAACCGGTGGCGCCGGTTCTGGCCGGACTGCTTAAAATGGAGGTTCCTTTTATTGAAGATTGCATCGGCGAAAAAGCCCTGCGGGCCGTCGCCGGAATGAAGGCGGGAGAGGTGATTTTGCTGGAAAACCTGCGCTTCCATCCAGGCGAAGATAAAAACGACGAGGCGTTTGCGCAGGAGTTGGCCAAACTCTGCGATGTGTATATCAATGACGCCTTCGCCGTTTCGCACCGCGCGGCTGCCTCCAACACCGCCATCACCAAATTTGTTCCTCTGTGCGCGGCCGGATTCCTTTTGAAAAATGAAATTGAATATTTCAACAAAGCTATGAAAAATCCCGCGCGTCCTCTGGCGGCGTTGATCGGCGGCGCCAAAGTATCGGATAAAATTAAGGTATTGGAAAATGTGCTGGATAATGTCGATCGACTGATCATTGGCGGCGGCATGGCTTTCACCTTTTTGAAAGCCCAGGGCTTGAATATCGGCAAATCCCTGTGTGAAACGGAAATGCTGGATGTGGCCATCAAAATCATGGATAAAGCCAAAACCAAAAACGTTCAGCTCCTGCTTCCGGTGGATGCGGTGATTGCCCAGACGCCGACGGCGGATGCCGAAACCAAAGTTGTGGATGTTAAAAGCATTCCGGAGGATTGGATGGGACTGGACATCGGCCCCGCCAGTATTGCGGCTTTTTCGGATGCAGTGAAAACTGCAAAAACGATTGTCTGGAACGGACCACTGGGCATGTTTGAACTGGCACCTTTTTCGACCGGTACATTTCAAATGGTGGATGCAGTTGTGGATTCCGGTGCTCTGACCATTGTCGGTGGCGGCGATACCGATACCGCCATTCACAAGACCGGCAAAAGTGACAAAATATCGTATATTTCCACTGGAGGCGGCGCATTTTTGGAACTTCTGGAAGGTAAGACGCTGCCGGCAGTGGCCGCGCTTGATTGAAAGGGAATAACTTATGAGACAGTGGATTGTGGCCGGTAACTGGAAAATGAACAACACGCTTGCAGAATCTCTTGATCTGGCTTCAGCGATCAAAGAAGGCGCGAGGGATGTCAAGGGTGGCGAAGTGGTTGTTTCTCCGCCTTTTACGGCGCTGGTCGGCGTCGGCCAGGTTCTCAAAGGAACTGGTGTTGCTCTGGCGGCGCAAAATATGCACAGTGAGGATAAAGGAGCGTTCACCGGTGAGGTTTCACCGGTTATGCTCAAGGATGCCGGTTGCACGTATGTGATTCTCGGACATTCCGAACGTCGGAAATACTTCGGGGAAAGCGATGAAAGTGTCCATGCAAAAGTTCAGAAGGCGCTGGCGTCCGGTCTGAAGCCGATCGTCTGTGTCGGTGAAACAGAAGAAGAAAGGGCAGAAGGAGTCACACAGTCTGTTATTGAACGTCAAATCCGGGGCGCTCTGGCAGGCGTTTCGTTCACGGATGATATTGTCATTGCCTATGAGCCGGTATGGGCCATCGGAACCGGAAAGGTGGCGACGCCGGAGCAGGCGCAGCAAGCGCATGCCTTCATCCGAGGTCTTCTCCGGGAACGTTATGGAGCATCTGCTGAAAGTGTACGTATCCTTTACGGCGGCAGCGTCACCAGAGAGAACATCGGCGAGTTGATCGCCATGGAAGATATTGACGGAGCTCTTGTCGGAGGGGCATCTTTGAAACCAGAAGGTTTTTTAGGTATTGTCAACAAAATGCCATGACCCGAATTCTCATTGTTTATCATTCCCAGACGGGACACACCAAACAAATGGCCGACGCCGTCGCCGCAGGCGCCAAAGCGATCG
>Ga0116148_1003938_pt1 | contig 13310 bp, 9 predicted proteins | sample AD_UKC055_MetaG_FD_89786 | JGI IMG/M metagenome (GOLD analysis project Ga0116148, IMG submission 89786) | Active sludge microbial communities of municipal wastewater-treating anaerobic digesters from USA - AD_UKC055_MetaG | ecosystem: Engineered > Bioreactor > Anaerobic > Digestate | place: USA... | reverse complement strand
TGTGGAATGGCCTCACGCTGGCTAGTAGCTGATCTGCCGTAGCGGCGAGCTTTGCAATCCCGTCGATGAAATACAGCCGCTGCCTATGCACCGCAAGCCACCTCCGAGATCTCTCCGATCTGAGCCAGCTCTTGCTCAATCGCGGTGAGCTTGTCCTTGATCATGCTCAACACCCCGAACTGATACGCCGGCAGCGTAGCCGAGCTGCGTAGCGCCAACAGCGATTGCGCCTGCTGCTCCTGGCTCACCTTCTCCAGGCGGGCCTTAACCCCGGCATTGCCGTTGTACGCCACCTGCAGGCCGCTCAGGCAGCTCATCAGGGTCGGAAGATCCTGGACTGCCTCGCTGATGGAAAGGCTCAGCAAATCGATCACAAGCCCCCGGGAGAGCAATTCCAGCGCCGCCCTCCAGCCCATGCCGTCTATCGCTCCGTAGATCCAGTCGAATACGTCGGACTCGTTGCCGTTGTAATGCTGGCACATCCTCTTGGCGTTGCGATCGCGTCCTACCACGTCGCGCAAGCCTGAGCGTACCTGATCGACTCTCTGGCGCCATGCTTCCCTGTCGCCTAGCAACCTTCCGAAATCGCCCGTCGAGCGTATGAATCTCTCCATGAGATCGACCAGACTTCCGAGAGTGATGTCCATCTCGGAAAGCGATTGATAGCCGTCGCGTGGATCGTGTGGATACAGCATGTACTTCAGCTCGTTGACGCCTTCGTTGTCTTCCGTCATCCCGCCGAGACCAAGGCCGCTGGCGCCGGGTAGAGTGGGCAGCACGTTGAGCGTATTCAGGCCCTGCATCCACACGGCGATCTGCCCCCTCCACGAAGCCACCAGAGCGGGGGCGCCTACGCGGTCCATCCGCGCTATGGCGGCCTCCATCTCTTCCGTCACCCTAAGTATACCCTCCATGACACTCTGCACCGTAGCGTCGCCGAAGAGTACGTCTACCGACACGCCCATCTGGATGCCGTCGCGATTCAAGGCATCGACGACCCTGGCGGCGGCTTCGATATCGGCCTTCAGGCGGTCGATTCGGTTGGACATCCTCAACAGGCAGCCCCAATGCTCCTGGATGGCCTTGATATGATCGCCTGCAAGCCTCAGGCGCTTCAGGGCGTCTCGCAGCGCGTTCTTCGGCTCGGGCCCGGAGTAGTCGTATTCGAAGGGATCGCCTCCGACGGCATTCAGTGCTGCCTGGCCGAGAGAGCCTATCAGGCGGCCGAGATCGTCTACGTCGGAAAGCCTCGAGTAGGCCACCAGCATGTGAGCCTGAGCGGCTTCGCCCTGACGGCGATCGAAGCTTCCCGTCGCCACGCCTATCTGTACGCGATTCAGCTCGTTGTACGACTGGCCCAGGCGCTGCTTCGCCTCACGGATGGCTCTGACGAGATCGTCCCACCATTCGTAGCCCGACAGGCCCTCCAGCTCCGCCATGAGCTGCTGTATCTCCTGATCGAGCAGGGCGCATCGATTGGCACGCTTCTCGAAGAGATCGATCATCTCGTCGTCCATCTTCTGCACGGCCGCCAGCACGATCTCGCGGGCGTATCTGGCGATGTAGCTCTTGAAAAACGCCCACGCGGCGGAGGGGAAGCTGAGCTGATTCCACTGCTTGCCGCTTGTCGCGCCGATGGAGATGTCGTCTACCAGCCGGTTCAGCTGATTCAGGAATTCAACCCCGATCTCGCCGTAATAGCCGGGGGCTTTCAGCAATTGCTGAATAGTCCGGCGGGTGGCGTCCAGAACCCGATCGCGGGTTTCCTGCAGGCGTACGCTTTTCTGCAGGGTGGCTTGATACAGTACGGCGGCGAAGCATCCGTAGAAACAGACGTCGCCGGCAGCGCTGGCCACCATGTCCAGTATCTCCTGGCTGCCCGGGATGTCATTCTGATTACGCGGAAGATCGCATCGTACCTCTGCCATGCTAGAGCATTCCGCTTCTCCGCAGCATGTTCGACCACCGCCGGCGATAGGCGTAGATCTGTGCTACGGGGACGTTGAGCTTGCTCGCTATGGTGGCTGAGTTGGCTTCGCCGGCGCTCATCATGTCCCACGCCTGGCGCTCCTTGCCCTTCAGGGAAGCTCGCAGATAAGCCGCAGCGTCTTCATGCGCACTGGTCGTCCTCTCGGAGGGCGACACGTCATCCTGGCTGAATTCCATGCTCATCAGACGCTCAGGCGACTTAGCCAGCCTGATCCTGGCGACCTGGTCTTCGGGCATCTTCATGTGCTTGGCCAGCTCGGCATCGGTAGGCTCACGCTTGAGCTTGCTGTAGAGGCTGCGTTCGGCATCGTCGATGCGGCCGTATTCGGAGGAGAGATATTCCGGCAGATACTTCACGTTCTGATGCTTCTGGACGTATCTGTTCATCTGCATCAGAGAATTGGTGGCATAGGTGCCGATGGCTGACTTGGTAGGGTTGTAATCCTTCATGGCGTCGCGGACGAAGATGTTGGCCTGAGCCTGCAGCACGGGGTAGGGGATGGGCGAGGCGGAGTACTGCGTGAGATTGCTCTTGATGATAGGCTGCAGCGAATCCAGCAACTGCTCCATGTAATCGTTGTCGCCGGATTGCTGCCACTTCAGCCACAGGTCCAGCTGCTTCTCATTGCGCGTAGTCGGCTCGGCGGGGGTGGGAGCGGGCGGCTGAGGGACGGTGGGCGTCGCTATCGGCTGAGACGGTTTCGGGGTGGCGATATTGCTCATTCCTTACTCCTCAGCCTCCTGTGTAGCCTCAGCCTGTCTAAATCCTTCGATGTTGACAGCCGCACTCATTCTCTCGATCAAGGCGCGATCGTCCCGCGTGGGGGCTCCTGGCACAAGTATACCCGCTGCCGCCCGCAGCGCCGGCGGGACCATGATGTCCTGAATCTCCTTCGTGAAGCACCCTCTCAGCTCGGCTGAGCGGGGGATCAGCTCGCCGAGAGCCGGGATGCCGTTTTCAGACGCCGGCTCGCCTTCGGCTACTTCCACCTCGCCTCCCTCGGCTCCTTCCTCGGATACGGTAGTGCAGGAATTGGTGGCCATGGTGTAGCCTCCGCCTATCACGAACCAGTCGGATGAATGCTCCGTCACGCCGTAGAAGTCTTCGAAGAGATGCTTGCGCCCTATCCACCCTCGCCTCCCGTAATACTTACCGAGCCATTCCGGCGTAACGTTAGCCGTACCGGCGGCAGCGGCCTTCCATATCTCGAAGAGCGCGTCTACGGCCATCTGTACGGCCTTGCGGCTTCGCTTGGCGGCTATCACGGCTTCCTTGTCCAGGTCCTCGGCGTAGTAGATGTGCTTGAGGATCGACATGTCTTCCTGCACTTCCTCGTCGCCTTCGCCCAGGCTGGCCAGCTCGCCCTCGAAATACCGCCCCAGGATCTTGGGGTAGATGTAGCTGCCGATGTTCTCCTGATGGTACATCGTCTGCTCGTACCAGAGCATCATCGGCACTTCCGACGTGGGGGCGTTGTAGGGGTGGGCGCGGCTGATCATCAGCGAAGTCGTCGAAGCGCCTTCCGCCGTGAAGGTAAACCTCACCCCGCCGAGATCGCCGATGACGTGATCGCCGTCTTCGCTCAGCAGCAGCATAGGCAGGCCGGGGACTACCTTGGGGTTGAAGCCGGTCAGATTGACGCTCAGAGCTACGCCGTTGTACTTGCTGTCTTCGTAGGACGTATTCAGGAAGCCTCTGACGTAATCCTTCCCGATATCCTCGATGGCTTCCGGCTTATTCGCCCCGAACGGCGACATATGGATGCCACGGAAGCGCTCTTCGGGCGAGCTGTAGTACTTGTTGCCCGCCAGGCCTTCCTTCACCTCTTCCGGCAGAGTCAGGGCGTTCGATCCGGTGACGTCTGTAAGGCGGCCCTCGCCGGTGACGCGGACGATGCCTCGTGTGGGCATTTCCTTGAAGTCGTAGGTGTTGGTAGCCGTCGTACTGATGTGGGAAGATCACGTTGCAGCGCGGGGGTGGAGCGCGGTAGAACTTCGGGGTGAACCACACCTCGTTCATCTGCAGCTTGGCCATGTCTTCGTCGTTAAGGCCGATATCGGCGGCATTCTCGACTATCTCGGTCCTGCATACCTCAATGTCGGACTTCGACAGCGGCCCGGATGGCGTGGTTTCGGCGACGATTCTGGCATTGATGAAGCTGGGGAAGGGTACGTTGATGCACTGATACATAAACGCATTCATGGCCTGCAGAACAGCCGTGCTGATAGGGGCGTCGCCCTTCACCTTCCCCATGGCATCCTCGAGCACGGACTTCATTCTGGAGGCGTTGAAGCTGCCCATCGCCTTGGGGTTGTCCAGAGCGTGCAGCCGCTGACGCAGCCTTCTCATCCGCCAATGGAGATGATGGTGGAAATCGGTATTCAGCCCGGCGCGGTCAAGCAGATTGGTGAAAGCCGTAGCCAGACTGTCGCTGTTGAACGAGGATACGATCGAGCTCACGCTGGCCGTGCCCAGCATGTCGTTCCACTCCGTAGTAGTGCCTGTCGAGCGTGCGTAATCGGTGAGGTAGGTGTGCAGCTCTACAAGATCACGCATCGCCCCTTCAGCTACGAGTTCGATGGTAGAGCCGGCCATCGACCGATTCTTCCGCACGACCTTCACCTTGCCTTCGCCGACGAAGTAGTCCTCCCCCGTGGTGACGTCCACTACGAAGAGGTGGATCATCGTGTTTTCCTGGACGCCATGCAGAGATACGTTGAAGCGGTATTCCAGGCCGTTGTCGTGAGTCTGGCCCGACACCGGCTCGACTTCTTCGTTGCGCCAGTTGTAGACAGGCTTGTCAGCCTCGTCTATCGCCCAGTAAGGCGGCCAAAGATCGGGATCGTAGGGGATGACTGCATGGATGATAGACGCAGTAATGCCCCCGGCACTGAATGACGCCGTAGCCTGCAGAACGGGGTAGAGCACGCCCTCGATGTACGCATACGGCACGAGCTTGGAAGTGGCTACCTGTGTCCGTGTCTGCATTTACGTCGTCCCCACCCCGCCGCCCGACAGATAGCCGCCCTGATCGCCGAAGCCGACATCGCCCTCATCGGAGTACTCCACCTCGTCAGGGTGCGATGGCTTGACCTGAGGCTCGTAATCCTTGATGGCATTCATGTTGACGTCGGCGCCTTCGACAAACGTGTCGCCCTTCCAGCGGTAGTAGCCGTTGCGTGCCGAAAAGCCCGGGGCTGGATACATCCTCATCTCTGGAAGCGGGATGTCGTCAGTGATGTAAACCTGGAGGGCAAGCCCCGTGACGGGCTCGCCGGCAGCACTCTTGCGATGAGAATAGGCCAGCGGGTAGCCGCCGTAGAGACGGGCCCCCTCGAGGAGATACCATCTCCACTTCCTGGCAGCCAGGACGGCCCCACGCATGTACTGCTGCCATGACAGTTAGAAGGCACGATCCCAATCGAAGTTGCGTGAGTCGATCAAGCTCATGTTGAACGTGTAGATTCGGTAGCGCTCCTTGTTGAACTCGAGCTGCGTGCCGTGGAAGGACTGTTTCACGGAGAAGTTTTCCCTGATGTCCTTCGATACGTGGTCTAGGATGAAGTTGGTAGTGGCGTACTTCACCTTTCCGTCGATGGACATCACTCGCATGGTGGCATATCGAGAGGGATGCAGCTCGATGCCTCCGAGATCGCCGGGGCGAAGCGCCGGCATGAATCCAGCACGCAGGACAGGCTCGATCTTGAAGCTTTCGGCGCTGACGTCGGGCAGCAGATAGGGTGAGACGAGCACGTCGACTTCAAGCGCCGCCGGCGCCCCGCCGCCCCTGCCGGCCACCGAGCCGCCCAGCGTGAAGTACCCCCTGTCAGGCAGAGCGTTGAGAGCCTCTACCACGATCTGATTGCTCATGTCCACCCCGCTCCAGATAGCCAGGCTCTCCACGAATTCCTTCATGCTCATTGCGTAGAGGGCCCCTTCGGGGTGGTACGACTCAGTCCAGGTGCATTGATCGCCGGCGTTGTACGCATTGAACAGCGCCTCGCCCGACAGCCCCTCCACAGCAGCCGCCCAGTCGGCATTGCAAGTGCCGGCTGACTTCCGGCAACCTGGCGGGATGCGATTTACGGCGCTACGCGCGGCTATGTCGCTCGCTACTTCTGGAGTAATCATTTGGCCTGCCGCCTTCCGGGATCGACCGGCGTTGTAGTCGGGACGTTCCCGTCGATAACGTTAGCCAGCGCGGTGGCGAGGCTGGAGATGGATTCCTGAGCTAGATGGACGGGTGCTTCCGGGCTGCCGATCGGGTGAGTCTCGTAAAACTCCGTCACCTTGTCGCCCGGGCCGGTAGAATCAGGCTGAGCTCCGGCAGCCATCCCCGACCGGAATTGCTCGTCCAGTTGTTCGTTGGTGAGTTCGCCACGACTCAGCGCCCTGAGGAATTCGTTGCTCCCCGTGTAGCTGCCGACACCGGTGCCTGCCTCGTAGTCCAGCAACGCCTGCTCTACGGCGGATCTTCCGGACAACCCTGCGTGCTCGAACCCCTTCAGGTCGTCTTCGGTAAAGCGCCCAGCTATCTGCCCCACGGCCCTCAGCAGGGCCGTCCCGGATATATTCTGGATCTGCTCGAGCCGGGTCGTACCCGCCATCGTCATGATCTGATGGTAATGCTCGAGAGCGTCATCGGGAAGCGCCGCCGCCAGTTCTTCAAGACGTTCCTGGCCTTCAGCGTCGATTACCCCGGTCTCTCGCTGGTATCTCAACATGGCGTAAGCCTCGAAATTCGACACGTCTTCAGGCGTAGTCAGGCCGTAAGTACGATAAGCCTCATCGATGCTCCTACGCCTCGACGCCGACATCCTACGCGCTCCAGTGAGGGCTTGTTCGTACGTCCCCGCCGCCTCCACCGCTGCCGATCTGGCGGCCGCTATGTTGGTTTCGCTACGTGTGCCGACATCGCTGTCCCAGTTGTAGATCACGGCATTGATGGCTTGCCTCTGGACGGGATCGGTGATGGAGGAATAGCTCATCCCGTAAGCCTCCTGAGCCAGGTAATTCTGCATATGAGAGCCGATTTGCCACGACTCAGCTCCGGCGTTAGCCTCCAGGAATCTGGCCCGCTCTTCGTAAAGCTTGATGGATACGTCGCCACCGATTTCGCGGACGAGTTGAGCGTGTGCCCTCTCCAGCGGGCTGCCCTGCTCGTAGAACTCGCGAGTTGGCCCGGACGGCCCCCACATCTCGCCCAGCGACATCGTGGCATAGGTAGCCTCATCCATGGCGGCTCTCTCAGCGGTAGCGCCTGTCACGAAATCCTGCATGCCCTGTGTGCGATCGATATTGCGGAGCGCCGACGCCCACCCCAGCTCGGCTAACCCCGTCATGTACTGCCCGCGCAGGGTCAAGTCGGCGTCGGAAGACGTCATCCGTCCGAGAGCACGCTGTGAAATGGAATCAAGCCGGGCGAAGATGTTGGAAATATCTTGATTGCCCTTGAGGAATGCCGCGCTGAGGAGCCCCTCACGGAGTTCGACAGGGGCGTTCCGCAGATTGTAATAAAACTGATTATCCGCCATAAGACCGTCTGGATGGATGTCAGGAGCGTTTTGGGCTTGAAAGTGAAGCTGCGGGTTGTATTCTACGAATAATGCCGTGGCAATAGATTCAGCGAAGCCCATCATCCAATCGGGCTCGCCGCTTAGCGGCATGAAGCTACGCGCTGCCTCCATGGCGTCTTCCATGCTGCCCGGGCCGCCGTATTCTCTCCAGAGCTCTTCTGCCAGATCGGCATTCTGCAGGCGTCTGTAGATCTCGCTGGCCAACATGGAGCGTGTCATGATCATCTTGTCGGGATCGTCTACCGAATCATCGGTGGCGTAGGTGGCCAGGCTGCTGACTACCGACGAAGCGCCTGCCATGCCGGACAGCTCCGTAGCCGAAGCACCCCGCCGCCAGCTCGATGCCACCCCGCCCCAATCCAGCCAGGCGTCTTCGCCGCGTGCGTACATCCAGCGCCCTATCTGACGCATCTCCGCCGTCGAAGCTGCCGTAGAGGAGCGTATGGCATTGGCTCGCTGCTCCATCAGAGCGCCTTCGTTGTTGAGCATGCCGATTACGTTGCTCCCCACCGAACGCGCTGACACGGCAGCCGATCTCATGGCAATCGCTTCGGCATCCGACACTTCATATGTCGCGGCGATCCCGCCGATCAGCCCGGCGTAGCTGTCTGTTTCCTTATCGATCCTGGCAATGGTCGGGCCATGCATCGCTGCCAACGCTTCCGCCTGCAGTTGAGGCGTCGTCGCCATGGTTCGGCGTGCCCAGTATTCCGCCTCCCAGCGATCCCCCGCTGAGTCGAAGCTGGCCAGAGCGTCATCGCCGAATTGCAATCCCGCTACACTGCTGTCCCACGTACCCGCCCTGAAGCCGCCTTCATTCATGTCCAGCATGCGGGCCATCTGGCGGCTGCCGAACGGGGTCAGCCAGTACTGGATGGCCTGCGCTTGCTGCGCCAGGGCCCAATCCGCGCCGCCTACGGCGCCGTATGACATTCCGACACGCCCCATACCGTTTGCCATCTCTGCAAACCCCGCCGCAGCAGCCAACGCCCCTGCCGGCTCGACCCCCTGTGGCATGTAGGGCGTCATGGCCTGGAATAGGGGGTCGATGTATCCGGTGTACGCTTCTTCGATCGTGCGCCCTGTAAGCTGGCTCAGCAGAGCCGCGCTGGTCCCCAGCTGGCGCGATGCATCCGACATTGCTGCCGGATCGGTGCTTCGTATCATGCTGGATGCACGGATCATCGTCTGAGCCGATTCCTCCAGGCTGAGCGAAACGTCACGCATCGTATCCCTGATGGTAGTCCAGGCGTTGACCATTGCATCAGCCAGTGCTTGAGGATCGTCGAGCCCTCCACGCCCGCCTACGGCCCTTTCGAGGAAGCCCGACTGAGCCAGCATAGGCGCTATGCGTCCCAACTCGATACCCTGGAAGCCTAGATCCCTGATCCCGCCATACGCCAGATCGATGGCTTCGAGTGTAGCGTCGAATCCAATCCCGCGATGGCCTCTTCCGTAGCCGGATACGTTCTGATACAGTGTAGTGAACAGCTGATCGGCCATGGAGGCCTTGGTGACGTCTTCGATGTTGAAGATCGGATCGTTGTCGTACTTCCACAGCCCGATGGCATCGTACAGCTTGTCTGACAGCAAGCCGTAGCCGATAGCCAGGGGAATGCCGGCGCCTGGGATGGCGGTTAGACCGGCCTCTACTACAGCGCTGAGCAGCCAGCGTCGTGTCTCCATCGCCTGGCGTTCTCGCATTTCAGCTTCAAACGTCTGGCCCATCATGACACTCGCTGCCGATCTTTCGAGGGCGAGTGGATCATTCATGCCGAAGGCTGCAGAGGGGGCTTGTACGCCGAATGCCGGCAGCATCGAAGGCTGCGGCAGGGTAGGGAACAGCACCTGAGCGGTGACGGGGTCGATGGCGCCGGTATTGAGCGTGCCGGGCTGACCTAGCTGCAGGCCCTGCTGCTGTTGAGCGAGGACGTACTGCTGCAGATCGGCACTGACCTGATCCATCGATACGTTCAGTTCACCGGCCATATTCCATATCCCAGGTCAAGGATCCTTCACTCCATCTGAAGTATACCACCTTGGAGATCTCGGCTACGCCCCCTCTCAAGCGTTCTATGAGTCAGGGGCTTCACGCTTCTTCACCCAGAAGTCCCTGACCTGTTTGTCGAGCATGATGCTCTTCTTCGTAAACATCCCGGGCATCTTGTCCCAGTCGATCAATATCTTCGTACCGGGCAGACTGGAGTTGGATACGGCATCCCTGAGATCCTGCTGGCTGGCCTTCATGATCCACGGCGTGAATGCCACCCGCAAGGCGTCTTGAGCAGCACTCGACAGGTTTGGGCTGGCTGCACACGCGCTGATGAAAGCGGCTTCGCCCTGCCTCACGTGTGTTATCAAGGCCGCCTGGACACGTACCGAAGTATTCAGCTCCCAGCCAGGCCCTCCCCTCACGAGCATGGAGCCGAGCATCGACCCGAGAGGGGTTCTCAGAAATTCTCTACCGTGCCCGGCTTGAGTAGTTCGGCCAGATAGTTGATCCATACCGAGAAAGCCGCCTGAGCTTCCTGATACAGGACGGGATGCAGGCTACTCTTGATCTCCAGCACCCGCGCCTCCAGCGTGGCCACGATCTCGTTGACCTTGCCATCCCTGTACGCCTGGGCGAGATCGAGGTTGACGTCTGGAAACTCCTTGTCCCTCAGCTGTATCGTAGCGGCCGACATCAGCATGTCCGTCCTGTAGGTCTCGTCGAATCGCGGCGTGACGATCGTGCCTGGCGTGGCATTCCTGAGTTCCTGCAGGTTGGACATGGACAGCCGGGTGATGAGGTCGATCATATCCGTCCTGAGATCGCGGAAGGTGATGACCGGCGCCTGAGGGTGATCGGCTAGCTGGTACGTCTCGGTGATCTTCTCGTTCATCATGAGCTGTGCCAGATGCCGATCCACCGAAGCGGGGTTCATGCGGCTCTTGTACTTATCCACCAGCGCCTTGCGCACTTCCATGAACTTCTTCTCGAGTTCTTCGGGAAGCGACTGCATGGATACCTTCCTGACGGTGTTATCCGTAGGCCTGGAGTCAGCGGAAGTTGCGCCAGCGCCAGTATCGGCGGGGGTCGCCGGAGTGGGGGTGGCGGCGGGTACGGTTGCGGGTCCGGTTGCGGCCCCGGGGGTGGTGGGGGTGGAGGTAGTGGTAGAGGTAGAGGTGGCGGTAGCGTCGGATTCGTTCACGGTGAGACTCCATTCGCAAAATTCGTCCCGGGTGGGGCGCGATACCCCACCCGGGCGTGTGTTTGTTTACCGTACCCCTCTTATCGGCAGAGGGGCGATGGACTCGTAGCGTCCGCTGACGTTTTCGCCCAGCACCAGCGTATTGGCGCCCAGGGCGAACTGGTGCGAGCCGAAGTACGTCACCTCCAGGAAGAACGAATCCCAGAGGTCGGACTCGAGGTCCCTCATGATCAGCCCGATCCCTACCGGCCGGTTGAAGACCTCACTGTTGAGGTTCAGCCACATCTGGTTGTTCCCCGGCTTCTCGTAGAGGGCATCGATGATGTCCTGCGGGAGGTACGAGTAGAACGCCTTGAGCAGCGACGGGCCATGCACCTGAGCCTTGCTGACGGTAAGCTGACCCGTACCGCGTCCCGGGACGATGGTCCCCCGGCGTCCGCCCAGCTCCCACATGTACTGGAGCTGCTTCTGTTGCGACAAGGCGACGGTCTGCACCGAGCCTATCACGTACAGGTTCTCCGTCGACTGCACCATGGACAGGGTGGGGGCGCCGCAGCAGAGGGCGCAGCTTTCGCCGGTGATGAACTTGTTGATGTACTGCTCAGGGAGGGTTCCATCAACCAGCCCCTGAAACTGATTCCACTCTGACAGCCTCTTCATCTTTCACCCCCCTACTTGCTGCGGGAACGGACGTGAAGGACGATGCGTGCGCCGCGATTAGGCCACCTGGGATACAGATCGAAGTCGAGATCCAGGTATCGAGGATCGTCTGCATCCACCGCCCAGCCCAGTATCGCCAGCCTCTGAAGCGTCCTGGTCTCGGAGACGAGATGCCTGTCGCATCCGCCGGCGAGGATTGCTATCCCGGCTTCCAGCCACTCGTCCATGAACTTCCGGCCCTGATCCGGGCGGAACTTCGCCCTGATGTAGCGGGCGGAGTAGTCGATTTCAGACTGCACTACCTGCTCCATTCGCGCCGGATGAGTCATGTCGGTCGTGATTGCATCCCTCGAGTACACCGGCATGCGGGGGTTTTCCTGAGCGAATACCTCGATGCCACCCTCTCCGATGGTCTTGAGCTGAGGCGGCTCGAACTTCGCATTGAGCACCCTTTCGACGTAGGGTACTCCAGCCTTGGTGTAGATCGTCGCGGGACGATCCACGCTCAACTGAGCCGCCCTGATCGCGTACAGGTAGTACGACGGGACGACCATGCCTTCCAACATGCAGACATCAGGCCAGCAGATCCGCATGCTGCAGTTCTGTACCGACTGACCGTACTGCCTGTAGTAGGCGGCCTCGCGTTCGGTGTTGTAGTACTCGTTGACGTACCGATACCGCGTGAGCCCGCGATGCTCCACCTCCACCGGATTGAGCAGGGTGATCGTGCTGGCCGAAACGGTGTTCACCCGGTAGGGATGGCCCTTGCCGTCGTCGTCGACCAGTTCGAGATACCTGCCGGGCAGGCATCCGAACACGTTGAAGTCAGTGATGCCGGGGTCGGTGAACGACATTCCGTTATTGCTGACTCCACCGCCGCTGCCGACGGTCTTGAGCGGGATGGCTTCATTGCGCGTCCGGCGTGGCATGGAGAACATGCCGATGATCTCGTTCAGGTAGTTGTCAGGATCGCGCTTCCAGTTCATCATGACTTCAAACGCCGCCCTCACGTCATCGCTCTGGCTGAGCAGCACGTGAGCGTAGGCGTGATCGTGCCAGCGGATGGCCTCGAAGGCGTTGAGCCACTTCTGGAGATCGGCTGCATCGGGATCGACGTAGCCGTCCAGATCCTGAACGTTCATGAGGTAGCAGCCCGTGCCGACTGACAGGGCCAGCTTGGCGGCGTAGACCAGCGGGTTGTCGGGGGTGAGCTGGCTTTCGCTGCCGGCGTAGGCGATCAGATCGGCCAGCGAGCCGATCCAGACGGGCTCGTCGGTGTACTCTCCGCGGGCGGCGTTGTAGCTTACAGAGACCAGGCCGTTCATCGGCCTTACGATCTCGTACATCAGGTAGGGATCCGCTACGCCCTTCCCGGTCTCCAGAGCTACAGCTCCTGAAGACCCGCCTGTTATATCGCAGCCATCGCCGAAGGTCCCGGTGACGGAGGTGAGCAGGATGTAGCCCGACCATCCGCGTCCGTCCGTGAACGTTTGATCGGCTGTGGCTGCAGCGTGTACGCCGGTCCCCTGAGTGATATTGGAGATGGCGTCGAGGTTCTGGAGGTCATCTCCGTACACTCTCGCCACCCACAGATAGCCGGTATCCAGCCCGGTGATGAGGCTATGCACGACAGTTCCTTCGCCGTAAGTAGGGTTGACGGCGGCTCCGTCGGTCCAGCTGATCTTGTCGCCATCCTCGAATTGTCCGACAGCGGAGCCGTAAGCTATCAGTATATCAGCCTCGCTGGTGTATACCACAGCATCGACAACTCCGGAGCCGGTATCGGGATGGTTGCTGGTCACGATCTCGCGATCCTCGAAGAACCTTCCGGCGTTGGGGATAGCGTTCGTAAACGCCACCTTCAGCTCCGGGTGGGGCATCGGCAACTGA
>Ga0116148_1003934_pt1 | contig 13322 bp, 11 predicted proteins | sample AD_UKC055_MetaG_FD_89786 | JGI IMG/M metagenome (GOLD analysis project Ga0116148, IMG submission 89786) | Active sludge microbial communities of municipal wastewater-treating anaerobic digesters from USA - AD_UKC055_MetaG | ecosystem: Engineered > Bioreactor > Anaerobic > Digestate | place: USA... | reverse complement strand
TTCGCCGGAGAACCGGAAGACTGCGCCGAATGAGTATTCTGCGATGCATGAGTGTTCCGGGATTCCCGGGTCGGTGTTTTTTGTGTGCTCATTCCGATACCTCCATAGCCAGCTGCGAGGAAGCGATTTCGCGGTACAAGCCGCATGTTTCCAGCAGTTCGTCGTGCGTTCCGCTTCCGACGATGCGGCCGTTATCCAGAACCAGTATCGAATCAGCATGCATGATGGTGTGAATGCGCTGGGAAACCACGATAACCGTCGCGTGTTCGGTGACAGGATCGAGCGCGGTTCTGAGCTTTGCATCGGTGGCGGCATCGAGCGCCGAAAAACTGTCGTCGAAAATATACACGGACGGTTTTTTAACCACCGCACGCGCAATCGAGAGCCGCTGTTTTTGGCCTCCGGAAAAATTCGCCCCGCCTTCCGAGACTGGCGAAGCGTAACCTTCTTCCATCTTTTCGATAAACCCGGCGGCCTGTGCAATTCGTGCGGCATCTGCGGTTTCCCGGTCGGAAGCGTCCGGTTTTCCGGCGCGAATATTGTCCGCAACCGTACCGGTTCTGAGCACTGCTTTTTGGGGTACAAAGCCGATTGCCTGACGAAGCTCTTTTTGCGCAAGTTCACGCACATCGACGCCGCTTACCAGAATCGATCCGGATGTCACGTCATAAAACCGGGGGACCAGATGGACAAGAGTCGACTTTCCGCAGCCGGTCGGACCGATCAGCGCGGTAGTCGTACCGGGACGCGCGGTAAAGGATATATCCGAAAGAACATCCTCGTCGGCACCCGGATACCGGAACGACACCGAGCGAAACTCCACAACACCGGACAGGTCTTTCCGCATTTCGCGGGGAGCGGCCGGATCGCGAATCGAAGAGGAGGTGTCGATGACTTCGGCGATGCGGTCCGCAGAAACAGCGGATCGGGGAATCATGATAAACATGACGGAGAGCATAAGAAACGACATAATCGCATGCATCGCATACTGGAGATAGGCCATCATATCGCCAACCTGCATGGCCGAGGCGGCAATGTGCTGTGCCCCGATCCAGATTATCAGCAATCCGACACCGTTCATCACCAGCGTCATGGTTGGCATCATGATGGTCAGTACCCGGTTGACGAACAGATTGACAGCAGTCAGATCGTTGTTCGCTTTGGCAAAGCGTTCCGTTTCGAACTGCTCGGTCCGAAACGCCCGGATTACCATGAGGCCTGAAAGATGTTCGCGGGAAACCAGATTCAGCCGGTCGACGAGTTTTTGGACAATCCGGAATTTGGGCATTGCAATGCGAAAGACACCTGCAATTAGCACTATCACTGCAAAAACGGCGATTACAAGAATCCAGCTCATCGACGCACCGGTTCTGACTGCCATGACGATACTGCCGATCCCCATTACCGGCGCAAAAAACAACATTCGCATCCCCATGAGCACTAAGTGCTGCAGCTGCGTAACGTCATTCGTTGTTCGGGTTATCAGCGATGCGGTTGAAAAGCGGTCGAATTCCGCACTTGAAAAATCTTCAACAGAGGCAAACACAGCGCGGCGGATATCGCGGGTAACACCTGCAGCGACCCTGGACGAGCAAAAACCGACAATGCCCGCTGCAAGGACGCCGCCGAAAGCGACCACAAGCATCCTGCCTCCGGTTGCCAGAATTACAGCGCGGTTCCCGTTGCGAATGCCACTGTCGACAATGTCGGCCATCAGTGCGGGAAGATAGAGCTCGGAGAAGGCCTGTACAAAAAGAAAAACTACCGACAGAAGCACGAGAAGCGCATACGGTTTGAGAAAGCGGGCGAGTTTCAGCATATATACCTCGAAGTGGTCCGGCTGACGGCCGGGTAAAGAAACTGGTTTCGGCAGGGACTGCCCGTCGTGATTATGTTCATGCTATAGTGGACTCATGGATACGACAGAAGAACGGTTCGCCCGGCTGGAAACAAAGCTGGTATATCTTGAAGATTTTCTGGAAAAATTGCAACTCGTCACGGTTGAGCATACAGAGACCATTACGCGATTGAAAGCCGAAAATCAGGGGCTCAGACAAAAGCTGGGAGAAATTTCAGACGCAGTTCAGGATATTCCGAACGTCCGTCCACCGCATTATTAAAAAGCGCCTCAGCCTGGCTCTGTACCGGAAATTTGTATGCCGCGGAAAAATCGAAGTGCGCCCCGGCTTGATCTTGCTCCGAGGGGCTCCGAGAGATTCGAGTGCGCCCCGCGAGCGGCGTGCTGCCTCAAGGATTAAATTTTCTTTACAAAGCTGTCCTTGACCCCCGGTTGTATCGGGAGTATTGTGTAAGAGACAGCAGAATATTGGAGATTTTGTATGAACAAAATACTGGTAGTCGAAGATGACGACTCCGTTTCCGAACTTGTGTCTTCGGTTTTGCGTGAGTCTGGATACGAGGTGCTGGTCGCCTCGAGCGCCGAAGAGGCGAAAAAGCGCATTTCCACAGAACGTCCGATGCTTGCAATCGTTGATATAATTTTGCCCGGCCAGGGCGGTATGGATCTTATTCTTGAGCTCCATTCCACCAGTCCGACGCTGGGAATTATTCTGACCTCCGGAAAAATCGATATGAACAAGTCGACGTTCAAGGTGCTTGCGCATCAGTTCGGGGTGCTTTCGATTCTTCCGAAACCGTTCACTATCGAAGAGTTGCTCGCGACGGTTACGGAAGCAATCGAGAAGATAGCTCCCGGAGCTATTTGAACATTCCCTGGATTTCTTTTTTGTACAGGTCATCCAGCTTGTAGCGCATTATTTCCTGCTTTGCGGACAGTTCAACACCGGTTTCGAAGGGTTTTTCCAACAGCTCAAAGCGGTTAATCCGTTCGAAGAGCTTGAAACCGTTTTTTTGGTTTACCAGCGACGCGATTTCGCTTTCCACAAGTTTGCGTATCTGCTGATTCGCAAGCAGTTGGGCAAATTCACTGAATTCAATGTCGTTTTCCTTGGCAAAAGCGATTATTTCGTCGCGGCTGACTACAATGAGAGCGCCCAGATACCGCTGATCCTGGCCAAGCACAACCGACTGGGCGATGTAGCGGGACTCATTCAGCTTCATTTCTATCGGAGCCGGTTCGATGTTTTCGCCGCCACGGAGAACAATGGTGTCTTTTTTGCGGCCTCGAAGGATAATTTCGCCGGAAATCGTTTTGAGGCCAAGATCTCCGGTGTCGAACCAGCCGTCCGGAGACAGGACTTTTGCAGTAAGTTCGGGTTTGTTGTAATACCCTTTCATGACGTTTTCGCCGCGGATCATGACGGTGCCTTTTACGCCCGGAGGGAGCTCTGCCCCGGTTTCGTCGACAATCTTGACTTCGCAGCAGCCGAGCGGCTTGCCGATTGTGCCGAATACGGGCTTCTTATGCGGGCGGACTGCGACGACAGGGGCGGTTTCCGTGAGGCCATAACCTTCCAGAACGCAGATGCCGACAGCCCAGAAAAAATCGTCGATGTTCGGGGGAAGAGCGCCGCCACCGGAAACGCCGTGCCGGAAGGAATTACCGAGTTTTGCCCGTATTTTCTTGAATACAAGGACGCCGCCGAGGGCTCTGAGCGGAAAAAGCAGGAGCCAGGGAAGGGTGCACAGCACCAGGTCGAAAACGCGCTGGCCGGTCCTGAAACGGGGATTGCGGCCCAGTACCCGGCGCTCCAGACGGCAATCGAGTATGGATACATTCACGAAGAAATTGAAGAGTATCCAGGATACGCCGCCGGTTTTTCGCATTAGACGATAGATGCCGTCATACACGGACTCCCAAATGCGGGGAACCGAGGGCATGAGCTGGGGATTCATCTTTGCGAGGTCTGCCAACAGTATGCTGCCGACGGGTTTGGAGTACACGATCGCCGCAGCCCGGTACAGGATGACGTATTCGCACAGGCGTTCGAAGGAATGCCAGACGGGAAGCACGCACAGGGCTTTTTCGCCCGGAAAAAGGGTAATGCGTTCAGGGAGATATTCCAGCTGGCAGAGGAAGTTGCGGTGGCACAGCATGACGCCTTTGGGCTCGCCGGTTGTTCCGGACGTAAAAATGACTGTGGCGATGTCGTCCCCGCTACCTTTTTCAATTTCCGTTTCGATTTCGGACTGTCGTGAAGAGTTCCCGTTTCGGCCCAGATCGAGAATGTCCGTGTAGGAATATGCGGTAAACCCGGATTCCTGGAGGGTTTTCCGGAATGATTCGGCCGGAGGATCGAGGAAGACAAGGTTTTTCAGCTCCGGCAGGGATTGTCTGCTGTCGAGGATTTTTTGCACTTGGGTTTCATTTTCCAGGATTGCAGTGCGACAGCCGGCAAACGAAAGTATGTAGGAAATCTCGCGCGCATTCGCGTCGCAGCCGCGGGGCACGTCCGCACCGCCGATCGCCATGATTGCCATGCTGCAGTGCTGCCATTCGGCCCGATTGTCGGAAATGAGACCGATGCGGGAGCCGCGCGTTTCGCCGATTGCCAGAAGACCAGAGGCAAAATCGAGTACCAGATGGTAATACGACCGGTACGAAAGGGGTTCAAAAACGCCTGCGCTGTTTTTTGAATACTGAGCCGGATTATCCGGATACTCCGAAGCGATTCGCTTCAGCATTTTTGGCAATGTATGATCCATACTTTACAAACTATCACGCAATGTCATTCTGTGCAAGTTTCCGCACCTCTGCGATGTGGCAGCCGGCAGCAGAGGAGAACTTCTTCTGTTTTAATTGGCAACCGGTTGCCTTTTTTATTGACAACGTATACAAATACAATCATACTTTGCAGACACACAACAATTTCTACGCTTCCACACAGAATCGAGTACCAAGGAGTAGCTTATGAGAGGTCTTAGCATACAGGATATCCAAAAGAATGCAGGCAAACAGGTTTCCGGCGGTTTTACCGATTTTCTTGGAGAACGGTACTATAAAATATCCAATGTCGACGCAATGACCCCCTTTTTTATGACTATCGTCAGTTCTTCCGACATCTGGAATTATGTATGGTCGAACGGCGGCCTTACTGCAGGAAGGATTAACAGCGATCATGCGTTGTTTCCGTACTACACTGCCGACAAGGTGTCGGACGGGAGAAGCTACACCGGACCCTGCACGGCGATAAAGGTCCGGGATGAACACACGGTGTGGCTGTGGGAGCCGTTTTCGGATGCCGAAGAAGGCCTCTGGAAGTATGAGCGGAATATCTACAAGAACACCAGCGGGAGCAAGGTGTATTTTGAAGAAATTAATCACGATCTCGCTCTGGTTTTCCAGTACGGCTGGATGTCTTCGGACCGATTCGGCCTTGTGCGTCACTGCAGGATTCTTAACAGGTCGGGAAAACCGGTCAGCCTTGAGATTCTCGACGGTTGCAGGAATATTTTACCCGCATGCGTTTCGGCAGATTTCCAGAATTCGAATTCGGTGTTGCTCGACGCCTACAAAAAAACCGATCTGGAAACAGAACACAATATCGCTCTGTTTTCGGTATCATCGATTGTTACGGACAAGGCAGAACCGAACGAAGGGCTGCTTGCGAATATCGGCTGGTTCAGCGATGAAGGGAAGGTGTACCTTTCTCCGGACACCCCTACCGCTTTCAGGTCCGGCAGGCCGCTTCCGGCGGATACAGTGGTAAAGGGACAGCGTCCCGCATTCTTTCTTTTTAAGGAAGCTCGTCTGGACCAGTCCCCAAGCGGCGCTGAAGCTGACTGGTATCAGGTGTTCGATACATCGCTTGATGTGTCGCAGATTGTGTCTCTGGGAAAAATTCTCGATAACCGGGCCGCTGCTACAAAGGCGCTGGAAGAAGATGTTGCTGCAGGGGCAAGCGCACTTGAACGCTATATTGCGCTTGCAGACGGTTTGCAGGAAACGGCAGACCTGGAAATGTGCGTGCATCATGAAGCCAACGTCCTTTTTAATGTGATGCGCGGCGGTGTCTTTGCCGACAACACGAGAATTTCGATTTCGGACTTTGTTGCCTCGATCCGCGAAAGAAATACGGCGGAAGCCGCCGGTCTGGAACAGCTCGTCTGTGGGCTTGGGCCGGAAGCCGAATATGCGCAGATCGAAGAACTGGTTCGAAAAAACGGCAATCCGCAGCAGATACGGCTGTTCCTTGAGTATCTGCCGCTGACCTTTTCCCGGCGGCATGGGGATCCAAGCCGGCCCTGGAACCGGTTCTCGATCGAACTGAAAGACAAGAACGGAAACAGAAAATTGAACTACCAGGGAAACTGGCGGGATATTTTCCAGAACTGGGAAGCGCTTGCCCTCTCCTACCCGATGTACATCGACAACTTTATTGCCAAATTTCTGAATGCGACCACCTGCGACGGGTTTAATCCGTATCGTATTACCAGAAGCGGTATCGATTGGGAAGTTGTAGAACCCGACAATCCCTGGTCGAATATCGGATATTGGGGAGATCATCAGGTTATTTATCTGGCGAAGCTTTTGGAGGTTCAGTATCATTTTAACCGGGAACAGCTTGAGAAGAACCTTTCGCAACCCTGCTATTCCACGGGAAATGTTCCGTACCGGCTGAAAAAGTATACCGAAATGCTCGCGAATCCGCGTTCGACGATCATTTTCGATCACAAGCTGCATGCCACAATCGAAGCAGAAACTGAACGCTACGGCACCGATGCAAAACTGATCAGGGCGGCAGACGGATCGGTCGCGCTTACAACAATGACCGACAAGATACTGGCTATCATACTGGCAAAAATGGCAAGCTATGTGCCCTTGGGCGGAATCTGGCTGAATACGCAGCGACCGGAATGGAATGATGCAAACAATGCGCTCGCCGGATACGGGCTTTCCATGGTAACTCTCTATTATCTGCGCAGGTTCCTGGTGTTCCTGGTCAGGATATATACCGATGCCCAGGCAGGTCCTTTTGCCGTAACAGGCGATACTGCAGATTTTTTCAGGGCAATGAGTTCGTTGTTCGCCGAACAAAAACCGGAAACGATCGCATCCCCCGCACAGCGCCGATCCTTTATGGACAAAACCGGTTCGCTCTTTGAAACATGGCGGGAGACGCTGTACAGACAGGGCTACGCTTCGGGAACCAGCACGCTTTCTGCAGACGAACTGATCCGGGGATTTTCGGCATTCCTGTCTCACATTGAAGCGGCTATCCGCGCTAACGAACGGAGCGACGGACTGTATCACTCGTACAACACCATGAACGTACGGCAGGACGAGGGTATTGACGTTGAATACCTTCCCGAAATGCTGGAAGGCCAGGTTGCGGTACTGTCTTCCGGATACCTTACGCCGGAAGCAGCATTGTCCTTGTGCAGAACACTGAAAACCAGCGCACTGTTCCGCGAAGACCAGTACTCCTACATTCTGTACCCGGAAAAGGAACTCCCGCACTTCTGCGACAAAAACAATGCGTCGGAAGCTGAAATCCGGGCAATTCCATTCCTTTCCAGGTGCGTCGACTCGGGAGACTGCACGATCGGCAAACTCGATGCCAACCGGGTGTTTCATTTCAATCCACAGTTCAGAAATGCGCTTGTAATGGAGAGCGTGCTCCAAAAAGCTGGACAGAAAGAAAATGCGAAAGAAAGCGAGCTTCAGGCAGTCAGGGACTTGTACGAAAAAACGTTTAACCACCGGAGCTTTACGGGCAGGTCGGGAACTTTCTATGCGTACGAAGGATTGGGAAGTATTTACTGGCACATGGTTGCCAAACTGATGCTTGCAGTCCAGGAGAACTGTCTTGCTGCAAAAGATCCGTCAACCCGCAAAGCCTTGACAGAAGTGTACTACGACGTGCGGGCCGGAATCGGCTTTAATAAGGCTCCCGAGGTATACGGAGCGTTCCCGACCGATCCGTATTCCCATACGCCGGCAGGACAGGGCGCAAAACAGCCGGGAATGACCGGGCAGGTTAAGGAAGAAATTCTTACCCGTTGGACAGAACTGGGCATCAGGGTAGAAGACGGAATTCTGTCGCTCGATCCGGAATTCCTCGGTATCCCGGAAATACGGGAAGACGGTACGCTCCGCTTCTCCTGGTGCAATACGTTGTTTGTCTATCGGCTGGAAAATGCTGATGCCAACACGGCTTCGAAACCCGACTGGTCGAAGCGCGACTGGTCGAAGCGTCTGAACGTCACCGGGCTGACGGTAACGAAATCCTCAGGCGAAACTGCCGAACACGAAGGCAACAGGCTCACCAGAGAGGATTCCGCAGCCGTGTTCAGCCGATCCGGTACGATTACAGAGATAGAAGCCCGAATCCGTTTATTATAAGCGCCTGTGCTGCCAGATACGTAATCCAGGGTATCTGGAATTCATTCGGGGGATGATACCCGTGCAGGGTTGTCATCCCCAGTCGGGCGTCTGAAACCAGATACAGCACAGCACCCGATGCAATCAGCAGCCAGGGTCCGCGGATGAAGAGAGCGGCACATACCGCTGTTGCGGCCATGGCACCAAGGAGAGTCCCGTACAGGAGCGATCCCAAAAGGATGCGGCGGGACATTCCTTTGGTGAACACTCGGGTAATGAAGACAATGAGCGGCAGGGTCAGGAAAAAAAGAAGCAGCACAAGAAACACACCCTGACGGCTGTCGATCAGTGCTGAAACGCGCTCCCTGAAGGCAAGCAGAAAACAGATCTGGGTGATGCAAAAAGATACAATACCGCCGAAAACCGGTTCATTGCGAGTAATTCGCTGAGCAAGAGGAAACTGCAGGTTACACCAGTCGCCGATAAGAGCGAAGACGCAGCCCGCGGGAATCAAAAAAGAAGTGTGCGGTCCGGTGCCGGCGGCTGCCGCCAATACAAACGACGAGACCACCAGGACAGCAGAAAGGCTCAGGTACAGGATTCTGGATTTTTTGAGCCTGAGGGCAGAATCTTTCACTGGAAGCATATATATCCAGTGGATTGCGAACACAAAAAGAACGCAGAACGCTGCACACCCGGAAAATAAAAGCCCATATTCCATAACACCCTCCAGGTACGTGAGCTTCTTGCAAAAGTCGGTTACTTTTGCAAGAAGCTCTTGGAGTTCAACAACAAGTCTTTATAATATAATGACTTGTTGTTGAACTCCACATACATTATTTGTTGCAATTACTTACATACTCAGACCTTTTGGGCGAGGTGTCAACAAGCTGTTCTTTTTGCTATACTGGAAAGTATATGGTACAACATTTACTGCTTGATCTGGACAATACGCTCTACCCCGCATCCGGAGGCATGGATGAAGGCATTACCAGACGAATGCTGGGCTTTGTTGCAGAATGGCTTGGTGTTTCTTTTGAAGAAGCCCAGTTGCGGAGAAAGCAGGCATTGCCTGCATACGGTACGACGCTGGAATGGCTTCGCGCCGAACATAACATGCACGACGAACAGCGATATTTCGAAGCTGTGCATCCGGAATCGGAAATCGAGGAACTACAGGCCGACCCGGAATTGCGGACTTACCTGCTCTCGCTCGGATATCCGATGACGCTGCTGACAAACGCTCCCATGGCCCATGCCGACAGGGTACTCAAGTTTTTCAATATCGAGGATGTTTTTCTTGGAATCTTTGATCTTTCATATCATAAGGGCTTAGGGAAACCGCATCCGGACTGTTTTCTCAACACATTGTCCGCTGTTGGACATACTGTTGCAGATACCGTTTTTGTCGACGACCACCCGAAGTATGTCAGAGGATTCAAGGCACTTGGAGGGCGGGCTATTCTGGTGGATGAAACCGGAAAAAACCTGGAACTGGCAAAAACAGAAGGGTTCGGTCATATACGCAGTATTTACATGCTCAAAGAATATCTCGATTCGTCCTGCGAGGGTCGGTCGCTAAAATATTGACACTGTAATATGATCAGGATATTACTGAAGGGAAACCGGGAAACTGATCTAATTTTTCAAGGTGCCCACTACTTGTTGCAATTGCAAAATTCACTGATTTTCGCAATTGCCTCTATCAGGAGAGAAATATGAACGAAAATTCACTCAGCGTCCGCTACCGACATTTGTTTCCGGAACTTAAAAGACTGTCACGGGCTGCAAACGTGATTACAGAAAACAATGTGTATCAGCCTGCCAATACCGGCATTCGCGCAATAATGGATCAGATGTGCGCAGAAAACATGCGGCCCGATTCCGAATTCCGGAATATGCCAGCAGCAGAAGATTTTCTTGCACAGATCAAGGCAGGAAAGCGCGGTATTATTCTCATGGAACATTACAGCAATTTCGACCTTCCGGGAATCATGTACCTGCTCGACAAGCAGGGCCCCGTCGGGAAAGAACTCTCCCGACGGATAGTAGCGATTGCCGGAATGAAACTGAATGAAGAAAATCCGTACGTCTCGGCCTTTGCCGAAGCCTATACCCGAATTATCATTTATCCGAGCAGGTCTCTGGCAGCAATCACGGATCCGGAAGTTTTCAAGAAAGAAGAACACAGAAGCAGGGTAATCAATATGGCTTCGATGCGGATGCTTGATACCGTGCGAAAAGAAGGCAATGCGGTGCTGGTGTTCCCCTCCGGAACCAGATATCGCCCCGGAAAGCCCGAAACAAAACGGGGCGTCAGGGAAATCGATTCATATATCCGGCTGTCGGACATCATGATGCTCGTGTCGATCAATGGAAACTGCCTGCGGTTCTCGGACGATCCGCACGATATGCTCGGAGATGTTACGTGTGAAGACCGGATAATTATGACGGCGAGTGAAGTGTATTCGTGCAGCGCCTTCAGAGAAGAAGCCAAGCAATGGGGCGGCGAGAATGCGGAAGACAAGAAGCAGCAGGTAGTCGATTACGTCATGCATCGACTGGAACAAATGCACGAAGAAAACGAAAAAGGCCGCCTGGACTGATACAGTGCGTGCCCGGAAGAAAAGCGGCGGGTCATCGTTCCTGCCGCTTTTTTTAGCAGTGTCCTTAATCCAGCCTGCACCGGGCAGCCAGGGCATGACCTTCCAGACCTTCCGCACGAGCGATTATTTCGGCAGCATGAAGAGATGCTTTCCAGCCGGAAATATCTGCATCCGATCCGGAAAGGTCACTGCACGAACGGAGCGTGGTGACGGTTTTCAGAAAGTGGCGGACCGAAAGACCGCCGGTAAATGAAGCACTGCCGCACGTCGGCAGGGTATGATTCAAACCGGCGGTATAATCTCCCAGAATCTCGGCCGAGCGATGGCCGATAAACAGAGAGCCGTAATTGCGAAGCCTTTTTTCGAGCATATCCCGTATTTCACCTGCATCCAGAGCCAGTTCCAGATGTTCGGGCGCTTTCCGGTTTGCAATCTCTACCGCGTCGTCCCAGGAATCGATCAGAATGATGTAGCTGTTCCGGGAAAGGCTTGTTCGCGCAGCCGCATCCGGCGGCAAGGACGAAACAAGCGCATTGATTTCTGCCTGAACACGTTGAGCAAGCCCGCTGTCGGACACCAGCAAGACAGCCTGGGCATCCGGATCATGTTCGGCTTGCGCAAGAAGATCGGCGGCAACCCATGCAGGCTGCGCAGACGCATCTGCTATAATCATGACTTCGGTCGGACCGGCCAGCATGTCGATGCCGACATCGCCATAGACAAGTTTTTTTGCTGCCGACACAAAACGATTGCCAGGACCGACTATAACATTGACCGCCGGAACAGACTCTGTACCGTACGCCATTGCAGCTATTGCCTGCGCTCCCCCGATGGCGAACACGCGGTTGATGCCGCACAAGGATGCAACGGCCAGGATTTTCTCATCGCCCCAGGGGCGTCCGTCGCCGGATTGTCCGCCGGATTGTCTGTTGCCGGGATGCGGAATCGGCGGGGTACACAGGATTATTTCTTCCACACCGGCAGCCTGTGCAGGAGCCGAGCCCATGATAACACTCGAAAAAAGAGGAAATCTTCCGGCAGGAACATACACTCCTGCCCGCTGGACGGGAATAATTCGCTGGCCGGTCACCATACCCGGAGAAAGCATAGTTTCAAAATCTGAAAATGATTCTTTTTGCCGCACAGCAAATGTCAAGGCCAGATCGCGCGAGCGTACGAGAGCCGAATACAGTTCGGGAGCCTCGTGCTGTAGCTTTATTTCTGCGTCTTTCAGTGCCTCGGCGGGCAGTTCGAACGTGTCAGGATCGGCCTTATCAAAACGGGAGGCATATTCATGAACCGCCTGGTCCCCATGCAAGCGAACCTGTTCGACAATGCCGGAAACTGTATCCAGACTTGAACTCAGTCTCCGCGAGGAATAGAAAGAGTCAGGCAAATCAGATTTGGTAACAATCTTCAGATACTCATTCGCTTCTTGCATCGTGTGTAGCTCCTCTGTCTGCTCAGTATAGCGATTTCACCCGGTCTTGACACTACCCGGGAAGAGGCTTACTATTTGATGAACTATTAGTAATTTACTAATTCACTGCTTTAGTTATTCAGTAATTCATAATTACTTCGCCACAGGGAGGAAACATGCCTATTCCAACATCGCTCAAGCACAAGCCGGTAATAGTCTGCGACAATTATGAAAACATAGACGGCAGAAAGGCCTACTCATCGGACGCCAAGTACCTGTCACTGGGTCTTGCCCAGTGGAACGACAGAGGCACTATCGATATCGCCGCAAAAATCTGGCGCCATACGGGAGAAAAATGGTCGCGGCAATCAGAGGAAATGTCTCTGAACCGGGTTCTGGATCTCGCTATCCTCATCATCCGCAGCCAGGCCTACTTCCGCGACGCATACAAGTTTTCCAGGCTCTACGACGAGGAACAGGTTCAGATAGACCGCATCGGGATGCAGGGAGACGCGATGAACATTTCAGTCTGCACGGAAAATGAATGCCTCGACACAGACATCAAGCTATTCCGCGACGCGCTCCTCAAAGACGATGAAATCATTTCTGAAAGGTGCAAAATCCTTTCGACACTGCTCAAAGAAGCCGGGTACTAGGATGTCATTGAGCAAACAGGAACTAAAGCGCCAATACAGAGAGCGCAAGCAGGAAGGCTGCATATACAGCATTACCCACACGCGCAGCGGAAAAAGGCTGATCTTGTCGACGCAAGAATCGGACAAGGCGCAAAACCTCTTCGCGTTCGCGGTGTCGACAGGCCTGTGCATCCATCCGCTCATCGCTGAAGACTGGGAAGCGGACGGAGCAGGCGGATTCCAGGTTGAAATTTTGGAAACGCTCGCGCGGACGCCGACGCAGACCGACCAGGAATTCGCGGAAGACATCAAGGCCCTCGAAGAGCTCTGGCGCGGAAACTTCGCGCCGGGGAGATTGTATACCTAGCGGCCCCCCTGGAAGACACGTCCCGGAACCGGTTATTTCTTGTGGCGCC
>Ga0116148_1003920_pt1 | contig 13377 bp, 11 predicted proteins | sample AD_UKC055_MetaG_FD_89786 | JGI IMG/M metagenome (GOLD analysis project Ga0116148, IMG submission 89786) | Active sludge microbial communities of municipal wastewater-treating anaerobic digesters from USA - AD_UKC055_MetaG | ecosystem: Engineered > Bioreactor > Anaerobic > Digestate | place: USA... | reverse complement strand
TTAACAAGTGTGGGGAATGAATATTTTTTAAGTTTAATTTATTCCCGTTTATCGGATGAGTATAAACTTATTGAAGATTATGAGAGAGCCCTGTTCTATTTGAATAAAACACTTGTCTATGGAGAAAAGTCAGGAGCTCAGGATGTGACTACAATTGCACGGCACGGCATAGCAACTATTTATTATGCCAAGCAAGAATATACCACAGCCCTGGATTATCTCAGAAAAGCTGAACAAACTGCAGTAAATCTGAAAGTTCATCTTCCACAAATTTATCTTGACTATGTTCGTGTATACAGCAGACTGAACGAACCTGACAGTGTGGAAAAATATGTTTATGCTTACAGTTCTCTGACTGATTCACTGTTTAGCGACAAAACCATTCAGGCGGTTGCTGATATCCAGGCAAAATATGATTCAGAGAAAAAAGAAAAGGAGATTGCCATTCTGAACCTGGAAAATGAAAGCATTGAGCATGAGCTTGAACAGCTTAACCAGAAAAACCAGATAAACCAATTAAATTACAGGCAGTCACTGATAGAAAATGAAAACTACAGACAAAGCCTGCTGCTAGCAGAAACAGAAAGAGAAAATCAACGAAGTGAGATTGAAGTTATGACCCTGAATGAAGAAATACACAAACAGTCAATGGAGCATGAAAAGAGAACCAAGCAATTGATGACATTGGGTTTTGTCATTGTTTTTCTTGCCCTGATTGTTACTACAATATTTATATTCCTCTGGTACACTAATAAAAAGAAAAAAGAGAAAGCCCTTTTGCAACAGAGGGCTGCCGAGTTAAGCAAGCAGCTTATGGAAATCAATATGAAGGCGCTCAACTTCCAGCTGAATCCCCACTTCATTTTCAATTGCGTGCAAACGGTGGAATTCCTGCTCAAAGAGTCAAAAACAGAAGAATCCATGGAAAGTCTGAGAAAGTTTTCCAACCTGACCCGGCTCATGCTGGAAAGCATGTCCAAAAAGGAAATACCCCTGGAGCAGGAACTGGAAATAATCCGGTTTTATATGGATTTGGAAAAAACACGCTACATCAACTCCTTCTCCTATTCCATAGAAGTGGATAGAGACCTTGATACGGAAGCCACCATGGTTCCCCCGTTGATTTTACAACCCTTTGTCGAGAATTCTATAAAACACGGCTTTGCTGGTAAGGAGAAGGGAAATGAAATAAAAATATCCATACGACCCATACAGAATAATCTTTTGTGCGAAATCACCGATAACGGATTGGGATTCTCGGCTACCCAACAGGCAAAGACACCGGTATCGGGTTATAAAAAAGAATCCCTGGGCCTGAAATTGACCCGGGAGCGGCTACAGGTGATCAACAAGATGAAAAATGCAAGTTCTTCTTTCACCATAGAGGATATACTGACAGAAGACAACAAAACCAAAGGCACCAGGGTTTCCTTATATTTACCTAATACATCAGCGGCATGATAAAAACGATTATTGTAGAAGATGACGTAATGCACGCCAGGTCTCTGACCGAGATGATTGAGGAACATTTTAAAAACATCCGGATCTTGTCTGTGTGCAATAATTTACCCGATGCGGTACAAAAGATTCAGGAACTGAAGCCGGACCTGGTTTTTCTTGACGTGGAGCTGGGCCCGTACAACGGATTTGATTTGCTGGCCATGTTCAACCGCAGGGATTTTGAGGTTATCTTTACCACTGCCTATCAGAAATATGCGGTCATGGCCCTTAAGATGTCTGCGCTCGATTACATTGAAAAACCCGTGCAAATTGACCAGTTAAGAGAGGCTCTGTCCCGCTATAAGTCCAGGTCGGGAGAAAAAAAGATGCAAAATCTTCTGCGCAATTTTCAAGCGAGCCAGGAGGAACAAAAGATTGCCCTCTTTGACCAGGGCAGTTTCCTTTTTATCATGGTAAAGGATATCATATGGCTAAGTTCAGAAAATGCATACACGAAGATACGTTTCCGGGATGGTGAGGCAGTAAACAAAGTGCTCATGTCCAAGAGTATAGCATATTATCAGGATATGCTGGAGGGGAAAGGACTTTTTTTCCGGGTACATAACCAGCACCTGGTCAACATCAGATTCATCAAGCGCCTGGTGCTAGACAGCACCTGTGACATAATCATGGACGATAACGAACGGTCTGTTGTGCCGGTGGCACGTTCCCGCCGGGAACAGTTTATCGACTATCTGCACGATAACGGCGTCATGTTCTGAAATCCGTGCCTCAGTCCTTATTGGCAGCCCAGGGGTGGTAAGCCGCATCCCTTAGCTGGCGGACATTTTTGAAAGGTTTGGGCGGATTAAGGTACCTGGCCAGGAACTTATAGATATCCAGGCGGATGGCCGAGGCTTGTGGTGTGTCCATCCGGTCAAAGGAGTGCCCTCCGGGGTGGTTTTCAAAAATCTTGTATTCAAAGGATTTTCCGTGGGCCTTCAGTGCATTGATCAAATGTTCTACCTCCAGGGAGTTTACGTCCTCGTCGTTGGTGTTGGTGTGGATGAGCAACGGTGTCTGTAATCTGGCAGCCTGCCATACAGGGGAGCGGCGGCGGTATTCGGCAACATCTTCCTCGGGTGTTTTCCCAATGTGGTATGGGGCCGAGAATAAAGCCATATAGCCAGGCTTTTTGTAACCAAGGCGGGCTATCAGATCGCTGACGGGAACTCCTGCGAATCCGGCTTTGTAATCTTTGGGATGCTCAAAAAGATTCATCAGGGTGATCATCCCACCATGGCTCCAGCCCATGATGCCAACGCGAGAGGGGTCGACAATGTCATAATTTTCAACCATATAATTACGTCCGTACCATACGTCTTCGTTTTCCAGCCCTCCATAGTCTATGTCTTCATACAAGGTTTGTCCATAACCGGTACTGCCCCTGTACTCGGTTGCAATGATAATATATCCCTGGGCAATCAATTCCCGGACAATATGGGTATGGTAGGTGGTAAAATCTGCATGCACCCCGCCGTGTGGCAGGACAATGAGCGGGTATTTCCCGGAAGGATCAATATCCCTTGGGACAAAGACATAGGACCAGATCTTGAGCGGATTACCCGCACCCTGTCCCGCAGGGTTGTCTTCTTTCCAACGCGGTACCGTAGGAATGTACACTTTGTCTATGTAAGCCACATCGCCAACTTTGTAGTACCACATAAGGTCGTCAATCTGTTTTGACAGGCCAAGTGACTGGTGGTCCACTTCCTGCGCGGACAAAAACCACGCAGGAAGCAGCATCAGCACTAAAAATATCCAGTGTTTTTTCATGGTTACATTTTTCTGTCTGGGGGTGTTCCGGGCAGCGGCTCAAAGGATTTGAGTTCCTCCAGGAGGACTTCAATGGCTTTGTTCAGCTGTGCGTCGTTCCCCAGGTAATCTTCAAAAGGATTGATATCTACTTCAATATCGGGCTCCACCCCGTGTCCTTCTATGATCCACTCCCCGTCTGTTGAATACGAAGTGAAGAAAGGTGTGCGCACATCCTGCCCGTCCAGGTAGGGCTTGGATCCCGAGATGCCCACGATGCCTCCCCATGTCCTGGTCCCTATGAGTTTTCCAAGGCCCATCTTCCTGAAACCATATGGGAAAAGATCTCCGTCTGACATGGAATATTTATCTATCAGGCATACTTTGGGGCCGGAATGGCTTTCATTGGGAACCGGCAGGTTCACCCCGTGACGGTACATGCTCATTCGGTAGGCTTCGCGTGCAAGGCGCTCTAGGATCATGGGGGACACATTTCCACCTCCGTTCATGCGGTCATCAATGATGAGTGCCTTTTTGTCCAGCTGGGTGTAAAACAATTTGGTGAACATATCGAGTCCAGCTATACCCATGTCGGGAATGTGGATGTACCCGATCTGACCGTTGCTCGCCCTGTTGACCTTATTGATGTTTTCCTGTACCCATTCGTAATACATCAAAGAGGCTTCATCGGCAATGGGCCTGACATAAACAGTGCGTGCCCCTGTTCTGGAAGGTGAGCTGTTCACTGTCAGGGCAACTGTTTTGTCCACCTTCCCTATGAGGGCTTCATAGATCACTTTCATGGAAGAGCAGTCCACCCCGTCAACTTCCATGATATAATCTCCTTGGGCAATGTCCACCCCGCCTTCACGGAAGGGGGAACGAAGTGATTTGTCCCAGTTTTCTCCTTCATAGATCCTGATGACACGAAATGCCCCGGAAGCATCTTTCCCGAACCGGGCACCCAGCAAGCCCACCTTCACCCGTTCCGGTGCAGGTGTGTCCGAAGGCGAGGTTACGTAACAGTGGCCCACGTTCAATTCAGAGATCATTTCCCCGATCAAGTAAGTCAGGTCGTGGCGATGTTTCACGTATGGCAGAAGGACCTCGTATTTTTCACGAATTCCTTCCCAGTCCCTTCCGTGCATGGTGGGCAGGTAAAAATGGTCCCGGTAAACCCGCCAGGTTTCGTTGAATATTTGGTTCCACTCTGCAGGATAATCTGTAAAAACACGGACATCTTGCAGCATGACTTTTTTATCCTTCTTCCAGGAGGGAGCTCCTATGATGAAAAGATCCTCCCCGTCCCGGAGCAGCATTTTTTTGCCTTTCGGAGCGTAGGCCAGCGGCATTCCTGTGACAACCGGGCTTTCTTTCAGATCGCTGAGCGAAATTTTCTTGATGTCTCTTCTTGTGGAGAAATAGAGGTCCCCGTCCACTGCCGCCAGCAGCCAGTACATCCCCGGGTCCAGGGGCAGGGCCGAGGCTCTTTCCACAATACCGTCCAAGTCTACGGTAACGTTGACTTGTTTTTCGGCAGCGGGTTCGGCTTTGTCGTTTTTACGACCTTTTGGCGCGGCAGGAGGAGCAGGAGGCGTATCGCTCTTTTCCGAGGGTTTGTATTCCACGGCTTTCAGGGCGGTGGGATCGGGGGTGCCTTTGGCCAGCGGGAGCACAAATACATAAGAAGACACATTATAGGATGCATTCCATTCTACCCGGGAGTAACTGGCACTGAAGTCACGCGCCGATGTGAAGAACAGGTATTTGCCGTCATCGGAGAACACACCGGACTGGGCATCATACCAGGGGCTGGTTACCGGGTAGGAGATATTGTCATCCACACTGTACAGGTATACCACGTCCATACGGTTTTCTGCCTGTGTAGAGTATGTGATCCACTTGCCATCGGGGGAAATATCATAACTGCGGATGGCGCTGTAGGGAGTCTGCAACACGCAGCGGGCAGTGCCCGTAGCGGGAACGGCATGCCATAATTCCCTTTTTTCCGTAGTGAAGTACAATCCCCGGGAGTCGGGAGTCCAGTCAAGATTATCCGGGTAACCATCAGTGAAAGACGTGATTTGTCGGGCAGCCGAGGGATTGTCATAAGGCATTACATACAGCTGGTATTCTCCCGTCTGGTCAGAAAACCAGGCAATCTGGCTGCCATCCGGGGACCACATGGCCTCACGTTCGTGTATGCCGGGGGTACGCGTCATGTTGTAGGTGGCCCCTTCGGTTCCGGGAACGGAAAACACATCGCCCCGGGAAGTGACGAGCACCCGTTCGCCATTGGGTGACAGGGAGTAATTGGCAGCCTGGGCCGATACATCCATCAGCCGTGTTCTGGCATGGAGGTTTTCTTCATGCAGGGTGATCTCAACCTTATTGAGTTCCCTGTTTCTTGTATTGAACGAATAGATGTACCCACCGTTTTCAAAGACTATGTATTCCCCCCAGGCTGACGGGAATTTTATGTCGTACGTATCGAAACGGGTCATTTTTTCAGTCTTTTTTGTGCCCGTGTCGTACCGGAAAAGGTTCATGATCGAGTCGCGGTCAGAGATAAAATATATATCTGTGCCAATCCACATGGGAAAGATATCCTAGGCGTTGTCACCTTCGCCGGCCGTGATGTTTTCCAGCTGTGTAGTTCCCAGCTTGTTCACCCAGATGTCATCTGCCTGTCCTCCTTTGTAATACTTCCAGGTCCTGAACTCCCGGAACATGCGGTTCAGGGCCAGGTACTGACCATCTGGGGAATAAGAACAGAATCCGCCCTCGGAGGTTGGGATCTGGCTTAGTTCACCGCCTACGGCAGGAACCGTGAACAGGTGGGCGCGCATGCCGGAAAAGCTATACCAACGGGAACGAAACACCACGTTTTTTCCATCCGTGGTCCATCCCATGACAATGTTGTTGGGACCCATGCGGTCTCCTATATTGTCCCTGTCCAGGGTTGCCGTAGGTCAGACGTTTTGGTTCGCCTCCTTCTGCAGGAATGGTATAGACTTCCGTGTTTCCGTCGTATTGTGCGGTAAAGGCAATGGTACGGCCATCGGGTGAAAATTTGGGAAAAACTTCATATCCGTTGTGTGATGTGATTCTTGAGGCATTTCCCCCTTCAAGCGGCACGGTATAAAGGTCTCCTGCATAAGAGAATGCTATGAGCCCGTTGCCTGTGGCAGGGAATCGGAGCAGGCGTCCTTCCGGGTCCCGAGCAGCAAGGGATGTCAGGGTAGTGAACAGTAATGCGGTTATAATAAGTCTACATTTCATAATATGTATTAATTAAAAAGTGTCTGTCCGTAAAGTTATAAAAGTTGTTTAAAGAGGCATAAATCTTTGTATATTTATTTGAATTTTAATAACACCATTATGTCAAAATTTCTTAAAGAATTCAAAGCATTTGCCGTCCGGGGCAATGTGGTGGATATGGCGGTAGGTATCATTATTGGTGCGGCTTTCGGGAAAATCGTATCTTCCCTGGTCTCGGATTTGCTCATGCCCCTGGTCGGGGCCCTTGTCGGAGGAGTTAATTTTACCGACTGGAAGTGGACAATAGTGGGGGAACGTGCCAGCATCCTGGATCCTAATGTCATGCTGCCTGCTGTAACCCTGAATTACGGGAACTTCATACAGGTGCTCATTGATTTCATCATCATTGCTTTCTGCGTGTTCCTGCTCATCAAGGGGCTAAACAAACTGACCTCGGCGAAAAAGAAAGAAGAAGCACCGGGAGCACCGGCTCCAGAGCCCGAACCCACCCGCGAAGAAGTCCTTTTGACAGAGATTCGCGACCTGCTTAAAAAGAAATAAGGTCGCTACATGTTGGTGAACCAACGGGCAATCTGCTCTGCATGCGTGCGGGAGACAGGTATATCCGGTATTTTTGGTGTGCCCAGGTCCAAAACGATTCCATTGGAAGTTCGTCTGGCAACCTTTACCTGGTCCAGGTTGACCAGGTAGGAACGGTGACAGCGCACGATCCTGGTTTGGGAAAAACGCAATTCCATTTCTTTAAGTGTATTCCTAACCAGGTAATTGCTGACTCCTGATTTTGACAAATACCAGACAGACACGTAATTATCGGCTGATTCAAGGTACAGCAGGGAGTCTTTTTTTATGGAAAGCTGCAACACACCCTTTTCATCCCGGAAATTGATGATCTCCGTTCTGGCAGGCACTCCTTCTTCCTGTCCCTTTACCTCGAGCTCCTTCAGGCGCATGGATTTCTCCCGCCAGGAAAGGAACAACAGGGATATGATGTAGGGAAGCAACAGGATCAGGCTGGTCTTGATTATAGAAGAACGGTAAACTTCGGTGAAATCTCGCGTTTCGTCCAGGGTATAGGAGTAAAGGGTGTAGAAGAGTGACATGAAAAAGATCTCGGCAATGACCCATATGAGATATTCCCAATAGGTGAGCGTTCTCTTTTTTGTATAATAATACATAATAATCCGGCTGATCACCACCACCAGGACACCGGTCAGGATAATGAGACTGGAATACAGGAAATATTCAAATTGTGTTATGGGATACCACTGAGGGGATTCGAAGGGTTTGTATATGTTGATGAACAACAGAGCAAAGAGGGCAGTAAAGGCCACCACGAGGGTAAGGTTTGACCTTTTATAGATAAACGGCGGGATTTTTCTTCGCATGAAGCTCATGTTGCAAAGTTAAAATTTTTTACCCCGGAAAAGGTGCGCTTCGCCCCAGGGGCAATCTGTTTATCCCACATTCCCGTCATCCATCCCATTTATTTGCTTTATGGAGCTTTATGGTTTTGTTTTGAACCATGGAACGAACAAAGCTTTTGGACTCATGCTTCTCTTTTGAGCGGGAGGTGACACTGCCGGGCAAGCCTGTGGTTACCCTTCCCTTTGAATTTACCCGGGAACTGGGACGGGAAGAAGTCTCACAACTGCAGAAAAGCATACAGAGTGCCCCGTTTTGCCCGGCTGCCGATTCCACCATAGGTGAGAATCAGCAATTCAAATATGTTATTTTTGCCCCGGCCGGCGCTGACCGTTTTGACAGGGCAATTATCCTGCTTCACGGATTGAATGAAAGGTCATGGAATAAATACCTAACCTGGGCAGAAGACCTGGTCATGACCTGCGGGGTCCCGGTCGTGTTGTTTCCTATTGCATTTCATATGAACAGAACGCCTGCTGCCTGGGTTACACCGCGTGGACTTGTGCCTTGGCTGAACCGGAGAAAACAGGAAATCAAAAATTTGTGCAATGCATCTTTTTTCAACCTAGCCCTGAGTTCGCGCCTGTCTGTGAGCCCACTCAGGTTTTACAGCTCGGGCCTGGAATCTGCCTTCAACCTGATCCAGCTTATTAACGACATGAAACAGGGCAGGCACCCGCTATTCACAGAATCGGTCCGGACAGATTTTTTTGCTTATTCCATTGGGGCACTCCTTGCCCAGGTGGTACTGATGGCCGATCCTTATGAAAACCTGCCGGACTCCAGGCTTTTCACATTTTGCGGGGGATCTGTCTTTGAAAGGATGAACGGGAATTCCCGCGATATCATGGACCAGGAAGCTTACCAGAAGATCAGGGAATACTACCTGGGCGAATTTCACAATTTTCAGCAGGGGCAGGATGGCCGCCAGGCCGGTGTTTCTGACAAACTTACCAATGCTTTCCGGTTGATGATACGTTCGGCCGATCCGGAAGACGGTCGCCGGATGTTCTTTGCCGGGGCAAAAGACAGGATCCTGATGATATCCCTGCGGCAGGACACTGTGATTCCCACGGTGGGTTTGCACGAGGCCACAGGGCAGGAGCTGGCCGGATATATGACCCGGGAATTGGATTTTCCTTATGAATACACCCATCAGTCGCCTTTTCCGGAAAACGGCAAAATCCACGAAACGGAGCTTATTACTTCTTTCCGGTCAGTTTTTGACCGGGCTGCAGGGTTTCTGGCCTGAACCCGGCTAGAGTCTGATAGCGAATTTTTTGAGCCTTGTGTCGAGCATATCCGCGGGAATGATCTGTTTAATGGTGTTGGCAACGGCATTCAACAACCTCTCACGGTAAAAATCTTTGTACACGGCAATGGAAATTTCACGTACCGGGGGCGGGTTGTTTACCGGGCGTACATGGGTGGACTGTATTTCATCCAGCATGGGCAGATGCAATTGCGGAATGAGGGTGTAACCGCCATTGGTGTCTATGATCCTGACCAGGTTATCTATACTTCCTGCTTCGTACACCTGCTTGTCTGCCGGGGTGTTATCCGTACAAAAATTGAATACCTGGTTGCGCAGGCAATGACCTTCCTGCAGAACCCACAAATGTTGCAGGGGCAGTTCAGTGGCCGAGAGTTCCTTTTTAGGGTAATTGGGATCGGAAGGAGCAATGTAGGCCAGGAATTTTTCATAATAAAGCGGAATTTCCAACAGGTCCGGATCAAGGAGAGGAGTGGCCAAAAGGCCCATGTCAATTTTTGCCTCTTTCAGATCACGGATGATTTCATCGGTCCGCATTTCCAGGATACTGACCCGGGTCAGGGGAAAATCCTTTTTGAACAAACCTATGAATTGAGGAACAATATAGGGAGCCACTGTTGGAATGACACCCAGGCTGAAACGGGTATCCAGGCTTTCTTTCCCGGCCTGTACCAGCTCCTGCACCTGCATGGCCTGTTTTAATACCAGTCGCGCCTGGTGAAGGATCTCTTCTCCCATGGGTGTTGGCTCTACGGGGTGTTTGGAACGGTCAAATATCCTGACATCCAGTTCTTCTTCAAGACGGGAAATCATGGCGCTCAGGGTGGGCTGGGAAATGCCACATTCACCGGCAGCTTTGACAAAATGCCTGTGACGGTCCAGGGCGACAATGTACTGGAGTTGTTGTAACGTCATAAAGCAAAGATATAGAAATTATCTATAATTATATAAATAAAATCTGTTTGATTAATATTATTGACCGCCTTACCTTTGCTTCAGTAAACAGAAATAAAAACAATAAATAACTCAAAAAACCATGGAAAACGTTAACAGTTCAACAAAATCATATCCTATCCCCAGAATCGGGGAACCTGCACCACAGTTCAAAGCCATTACAACGCAGGGAGACATTAACTTCCCGTCTGACTACAAAGGAAAATGGGTAATCCTGTTCAGCCACCCTGCAGACTTCACACCTGTATGTACGTCTGAGTTCATGACCTTTGCCTCCATGGAGGAAGAATTCAAAGCATTGAATACAGAACTGGTAGGATTATCCGTGGACGGCTTGTACAGCCACATTGCCTGGCTACGGACCATCAAGGAGAAAATCCAGTACAAGGGAATGAAGAACATTGAAGTGAAGTTCCCGCTCATTGAAGACATCACCATGGAGGTGGCCAACCTTTATGGCATGGTTCAACCGGGAGAGAGCAACACCAAAGCCGTTCGTGCCGTTTTCTTCATCGATCCCAAAGGCATTATTCGCACCATCATTTATTATCCTTTATCCCTTGGCCGTAATTTTGATGAGATCAAACGTGTACTCATAGGACTTCAGACGGTCGATGAGTTCAAAGTTGCCCTGCCCGCTGACTGGCGCCCGGGGGATGATGTAATTGTTCCCACAGCCGGCAGCTGCGGTCAGGCAAAAGACCGCCTGGAGATCCCCGAAGAGGGAGTAACATGTTATGATTGGTTCTTTTGCACAAAAAAGCTGGAGAAAGAAAAAATCGAGAAAGCTTAAAATCATCCGGGTAAACCCGGTTTACCGCGCAACGCCTTCTTTGCTATTTGTCAAAGTGCTGTTTTACAGCTTGATGAATTCTGCTAAAATGTCTGTTGCGCAGCAAACCGGGTTTACCCCAATCCCACACACTTTTCTTCTCCTCCGGAAAGTGCCGGGAGAATATCCCCTATCAAAATTTTAAACGGAGTAATCACATCGTACAGATCTATGCGATCACCGCTCATTTTGTATATCACAACACATAGTCCGGAATCCGCGATGTAGATATCGTCCTGGAAACTATTCAGACAATGCCATAAACAAATGGCATGGTTTGCCCGGACATCCATCCTTTCCGAGAGAGGGATTTTTGTCTTCACCGCCTGCTCAATAATTCGGCGCCCGGCACTTTCTTTGATATCCAGTTTCCTGGATTTATCAAAGGCTTCACCGGAGCACTTCGTCTTTATGGAATAAAGTGTGTCGTTGGTCAACCGAAAAGAAAACCTGGGATAGAAATCCATAACCGTTTCGTTTGGAAATAAAATAATCATGTAATTGTGCGGTTCGTATTCCTCAATTACCGTATGCATTAACCGGCCGGCCAGTCCCGACATTCTGCATTCGGGGCAGGTCATTACCGTCCCAATCTGAATGGCATTAATGTCTTTCCCGTCTATGATCAACTGCATCTTTGTGGCAGAAACATTGGAAATAACACGGCCGTTTTCCACAAAAGAATGACAAACATAAGAATGGTCATAAAAACCGTATTGATACCAAGTCTCGAAATCTATTCCGAAAGTTTGCTTCGCCAACAGGTTAAAACTTTCCCTGAGATGGTGATTCTCTTTGTAATCAGAGATATAATTAATCATTTAAGTTTCGCAAGCTTCTAAGCAGCAGCTTTTAGTTTATAAAAATCGACAAAATGATCTGATTTTTTCAAAGTTTTGTACCCAAATATCGTAAATAGTTGAAGATAAACTGAAAAACGCTTGTATGTATCAATATTAATAGGTACATTTATACCCATTAATAGAGACATTATGGGAAAAGGCAGACCTTTCAGCGCATCCACGCAGTTTAAGATGATCATTCATACGAACGGGAATCACCGATATGCATCCACCAAACCCTACACCATAGGCGAGGATGGGATTAAGCGTTACACCTATAAACACTGGGGTACGCTTGATGAACAAAACCGCTTCATTCCCGGCATGGCTTACATGTATGCATCCATAGAAGAGCGCGAACAGCTCATTTTCCCCAAGGATTGGGATTTGAGCCAGATAGAGACCATTTCCGGGACTAAACGTCGTGGTCGCATTGTATACGAAGCCGAAGATGTTGACAGACAGTTTGGCCCAACATGGCTGCTCAACCAGGTGGCAGTCAAGACAGGTCTCCTGGATGACCTTCGAAGCGTTTTTTCAGGCAACATGGAGATGGTCAATGACATACTCACCCTGGCTTACTTTCCATTTATCGACAATCTCTCCTACAATCAACTATCACAATGGCAGCGTGAGGTCAAGGCTCCATCCGGGAGGGATTTGAACAGCGTGAACATCACCAGGCTGGCGCAAAGCATCACCGAACAGAACAGGATGGATATTTTCCGCTGTCGGGCTGCCAGACTGGGCAAGGATGATCTGTGCGCTGTTGATTCCACATCCATGCCAACGTACGGGTTCAACCTGGTGGATATACGTTGGGGAAGGAACAAGGAGCACCTTCCGCTGCGTCAGACCGTCGAGTTAGTGGTCTATTCACTGACAACGCATATGCCCATCTATTACAAGGAATTGCCCGGCAACATGCCGGATGTGCGTACCATTGAACTGATCATGATAGAATTGCGGCACGCCGGTTTCAAGAACCTGGTACTGATCACCGACCGCGGTTACGAGTCGGTCAAAAACCTTGAACTCTATATCTCAAGAGGGCAGAAGGTGATTACCAGCGTCAAGGTCTCACAGGGCGATGTCCTTAAAAAGATAAAGGAAATTGACATGAGTCATGGTTATCCTAAAGGTATGACTCTGGCTAAAAAGGAGAATCTTTACTATGCCCAGTACGGGATGGATTATACCGTGCATGGCAAGGGCGATGCCCTGATTAAGGCCGACAAGTACAGGCTCAACCTCTACTTCAATCCTGCCAAACGCGCTGAGGCCATGTGTGATATCCAGCACGCCGTGGATGAACAGGCTGAAGCCGCACAGGCCATGATGGAAACAGGGGAACCTGTTTCGGACAGGGATGAGATCAAGAAGCGCTTCAATATGCTCTTTATCAAGTTTGAGGCAAACAACCGTATAGCATCCTTTGAGGTCAACCGTGAAAAACAGGATGCCTTGTTGCTCACAGCCGGCTTCTTTGCCAGCAAGACCATTGGTGTCGATCTCGA
>Ga0116148_1003917_pt1 | contig 13380 bp, 8 predicted proteins | sample AD_UKC055_MetaG_FD_89786 | JGI IMG/M metagenome (GOLD analysis project Ga0116148, IMG submission 89786) | Active sludge microbial communities of municipal wastewater-treating anaerobic digesters from USA - AD_UKC055_MetaG | ecosystem: Engineered > Bioreactor > Anaerobic > Digestate | place: USA... | reverse complement strand
CTTCTTGCCGAAACCGAGGGCGACGTGGAGCCCGAGACTGTCGCTCGAGACGAGAAGGTCGCAGAGTCCGACGAGCGCGATGAACTCCCGGAGGCTGTTGCCGCACCCGGTGTCGACCAGCGCCGCCCCCGCGGCGTTCCGTATCGCGGCGTTCCTCGCCTTCTCCTCCTCCCCGCCGAACAGGAGCACCCGCGTCCCGCGAAGCCCGGCGAGCCGCCGCACCAGGTCCGCGCAGAGGGCCGCCGGCCACTGCTTCATCGGCCAGCGGCTCCCGCTCCCCGTGTTGACGCCGACGATCGCGCGCCCCCGCCCGCCGGGCGCGAGTCCCTTCCGAGCGGCGAAACGGCGGGCGAATTCCCTCTCCTCGTCGGAGAGCGCCACGACGATCTCCTGGCGCAACCCGGCGAGGCCGCTGATCCCCATCACGATCTCCTGATAGGTGCGGCGGTTGGCCTTCTTCGCGTCGTCGAAGAGCCCCATCATGAGCCAGGCGCGGGCCTCCGCGCCGATCGGCGCCACCCTGCCCCTGGCGTCGAGGCGGAACCCGCGCTTCTCCCCCGCCCGCGCGAGGCTCCCGAGCGCGGCGCTCCGCGGGGCCGCGTCGAGACAGAGTGAGATGTCGAACCGCTCGACGCGCAACATCGCGAGCGCCTCGGCGCCGTACGGGATCACCCGGTCTATGAACGGGTTATGCTCGAGCAGCGGCATCGCGGCGGGGAGGGTTATCCATGTGACCTGCGCCGAGGGATGGATTGTTCGCAGGGCGGGGAGGATGCAGGTGGTCCGCAGCACGTCGCCCAGCGCGTCGAGCTTGATGACGAGGATCCGCTTCCCCACCGGATCGTAGTGGCCGCACCCGCGGCAGCGCGCACCCTCGGCCTTATGCGGCGCACATGGCCGGTCCCACCGCATATGGCGACAGTCCCGTCGGACAAGTTCCATCGGGGGCAATTCTACCATCCGGGCGCGTCGCCTAGTATGGTAAAATCCCGCTCGCACGGACGGGCCGGACCGCACCCGCCGTTGACGCCCGCTTCCGTCGAGGCGGGAATGGCGGACGGCGCGCCCCCACGCCGCGCGGGGTTCCCTGTGTGCCGGCCGGGCACCCGGGAGGGATCAGGAATGGCGCCGCGCCTCCGTCTCGCCGCCGTCGGCGTATTCGCCGTCTCGTTGGCGATCTTCTCCCTTGCCAGGATGCGGTTGGTGTCGTTCGGCGCGGAGGGGCCCGGGCAGGCGCGGTTCCTCACCGGCGACGAGCCGTCGTACCTCCTCCTCGCGCACAGCGTCGCGTTCGACCGGGATTTCAATCTCTTCAACAACCGAACCGAGGAGCACGGCCGCTTCTTCGGCGTGCCGCGGTGCGAGGGGCACGGCGCCCGGAAGGACTGGGAACGAAGGGAGATCTACTCCATCCACACCCCCGGCCTTCCGATCCTCATCGCGCCGGTCTACGCCCTCGCCGTGCGCCTCGGTGTTTCGCCACGGGCGGCGGTTCTCCTCTTTATGAACCTCCTCGCCGCCCTCCTCGCCGTCAACACCTGGCTCCTCTGCGTCGACCTGGTCGGTGGCCGGGCCTCTTTGGACCGACCCGGCTGCGTGCCGCTCGTCCCCCCTCTGCTGGCCATGGCGGCGGTCGTCCTCACCCCGCCGGTGATCTTCTACGCCAACCTGATCTACCCGGAACTCCCCGCGGCCCTGCTCGTCCTGTACGCGTTCCGCAAGGCCCTTCCCACCTGGAGCGGGGGAGCCGGGGAAGCGGAGAGCCGGGGACTCCCCCCCTCTCCCCCTCCCCGATTCACGGGTTCCCTCATCATCTCGTCCCTCTGCGTCGCCTTCCTCCCGTGGCTCTCCTTCCGCTTCCTCCTCCCCGCCCTCCTCCTCGCGGCGATGCACGCGCGCCGGGCGTGGACCGATGAAAACCCGCGCCGCCGCGCGGCGGCCCTCGTCGTCGCCGCGGTCCCGCTCGCCGTCTCGTGCGCCCTTCTGTTGGGGTACCAGCAGATGGCGTTCGGCACATGGAGTTTCGCGGGCGGCTATCTGCACCAGGGGTTCGGCCGCACGGCATTCTGGGCGCGGGGAGGGTTGAACGGCCTCCTGGGCCTCGCGCTCGACCAGGCGGTGGGGATGCTGGCATGGTCCCCGGTCTACCTCCTGGCCGTCCCCTCCGTCGCCCTCCTCGCGCGGGAACAACCGCGGCGGGGCTGGGGCCTCGCCGCCCTCGTCCTCTCGCTGTATCTCCCCGAGTCGCTCTACATGCACTGGTGGGGCGGGTACGCGCCCCCGCCGCGCTACATCGTCGCCCCCGCGCCGCTCCTCGGCGCCGCGCTCTGCTACGCCCTCTCCCGTTCGCCGGGGCGTTCGTTCACGATCCCGTTCGCATTCCTTCTCTCCGTCGGCATCCTCTTCGGCGCGCTGGGCTGCGCGTATCCGCTGACGCTGTACCGGCACGTGCACCTGCTCGCCTGTTTCGGCGTGGAGATCTCGAGCCGGGCGCTCCCGTCGTTCCTCCACCCGGTGCGCTCCACCTGGCCGCTCGCGTTCGCGTGGCTCTTCTTTATCGCCGCGCTCACCGCGTACTACCTGTCGGTGTGGGGCGGCGGCGCGAACCGGAGGGGGTGCCCGGACGGGGGCGACGGCGGCCGCTAGCGCCGCTCGATCTCGATCGCGTCGAAACGCAGGCGGGCCCGGTTGAAATGGCGGATCGAGAATTGGAGGGGGGTGAGCCGGTCGAGCGTGAATTCGAGCTCCTGCGGGCGGTATCGGCCGGGCCCGCGAAGATCGGCCGCCGCAAGCTCGCGGGAGGCCAGGGTGTCGCCGAAGGATGACGACGCCGCGAGGAGCGCGACCGAGCCCTCGTCCGCGTCTTCCGCCTCCATCATGAAACGCGCGCGGTACTCCCCGGGCGGGTAGAGGCGTTCGGGGCCGCTCGCCATCGGCATATGGGGATCCTCCTCGCGGCTGATCTCCACGGCGTGCCCGCCCGACGCCGCCGCGTCCTCGATGCACCGGCCGATATGGTACAGGTCCTCCGCCTCGTACCGGGGGCGCGGGTCCTCCTCCCCGTCGAACAGCACGTAGGCGAAATCCGCCCGGAGTCCGCTCCCGCCGAGGCGCTGCACCCTGAACTCGATGCGGGCGGACTCCTGATTGACGAACGAAAGGTCGAAGAGCCGGTATCCCCCGGGTGCGCCGAACTCGTCCGCGGAGAGCTCCCGGGCCGCGATGGTGCGCCCCTTCCCGACGTCGTACACCTCGAGCCTCGCCGCGGGCCCGTCGTCCGGCGGCGCGACCAGCTTCAGGTTGAACCAGACCCGGAACGCGCCCGTCGGGTAGAAGCGCGAGACGCCGCCGAAAAGCATCCCCTCCGGTTCGCCGCGGCCGACCGCGGCGATCGCGCGCCCGCCCGACGCCGCGGCGTCCTGGATGCGCCTGCCGACCTCATACCCGGCGGACCGCGCGGGGTACAGGTTCCCGACCGGGCTGCGGCGGCAGAACGCCGGCGGGGGGCCCGACGGCGCGTCGAGGACCTCAAAGAGGTGGTTGGGGCCTTCCTGCATCACGAACCGGAGGTACGGCGAGTCGAGAAGGTTGCGCAGGGTGAAGCGGAACGGGTAGCGGCTCACCTTGCGGGGGAACAGGTCCTGGTGGAGGACGATGTGCGAGACGTTCCAGTCCCGCAGCAGGGCGTGCTGCGCCGCCCGCAGCTCGCCGACGTTGAGACTCCGGAGCGGCTCGAACACCTCCGTCACGTAGCGCTGGCGGGGTACCGGGTTGTAGCCGTTCACGATCGGCACGCCGGTGAGCGTGGCGTAGTATTCGTAGATCGCGCTCCACGCGGAGTCTCCCGGCCAGATCGGCAGATCGAGGAGGCGTTTCCCCTGCGCCTCCCGGCGCACCGTCTCGTAGACGCGGTCCATCCCCCGCAGTATGCTGATCCCGATCGGCCGCTTCGGGTGGTAGTCCGCGAGCGCGAGGAACACGAGGAGGAACGCGGCGCCGCGCGCGGGTCTCCCGCGCGACAGAATGGCCCGCAGCCCGAAGCCGCACAGGACGAACAGGGCGGGGAGGGCGAGGCAGAGGATCCTGCTCGGGGTGCGGGAGAAGGCCAGGAACGGCACGCGCGCATGCAGCCAGCCGTAGACAGGAACCCGCGCCTCGAGCGTGGTGCCGAGGGCGAGCAGGTACCCGAGCGCGCAAAGCCCGACCCAGAAGTAGAGGAGCAGCAGGGCGCCGCCCTCCGCCCGCCCGCGGGCGATCTCGCGGCGCCGCTGGAGGATCCCCCAGAGGGCGAGAAGCAGCGCGGCGTATCCGGGGTAGATGTTCTTCTCCGCGTTGGGGCTCTTGCGGAGCAGGTCGCCGAGGAGCGGACTGAAGGCCTGGACGTTCTTGAGCGTCCGACCGCCGCTGACGGACGAGGGGGCGATGATGGCGTGACGCACCCAGAGGAGGTAGGCGACGCTCGCGGCGGCGGGCAGAAGCAGCCCCCCGAGGATGCGCAGGGCGGTGCGCGTCGCGGCGGGCCGTCCCGCCTGGCGGGCGAGAGCGGCGAACGAGACGGCGAAGTAGACGCAGAGCAGCGGGGCGAGGTAGAAGCTGATGTGGAGCTCGGTCATGGCGGTGGAGAGGACGCAGAGGCCGCAGGCCAGTCCCCACCGGAACGCGTTTCGTCCGCCTCCGCCCGCCGCGAACCCGCGCTCAATGCAGTAGAGCGCCAGCGGCGGGAGGAAGAAGACGAACCCCCCGATATGGCCCCCGTACAGGTGGCCGAGGCGGTACGGCACGCACGCGTAGAGGAGACCGCACGCGGCCGCGGCCCCGGGGCTCCCCGTGACCGCGGAGACCAGGAGCGCCATCGCCGCCCCCGCGGCGAGGAACGAAAGCACGACGAGGGCGTTGTAGGCGGCGATGTTGCCCAGCGGCATGAAGAGCATGAAGAGGAACGAGATCGGTATCCCCTGCGTCACGAAGGTGGGCGGGGTGCGCGGGGTGGAGAACTCGAAGGCGTTGGAGAAGAACGCGGTCCGGCCCTCGAGCGCCTTCTCGAAGAGCCAGAAACGGTACATCAGCTGGAGATAGTCTCCCGGGTGCTGATGCAGCAGCTCGAGGCCGGGGACGGGGAGAAACGAATAGGGCATCCCGCTGCGGAGATGGAGGGCGAGCGGGTGGCTGAAGATGAACGCGAGCAGGAGAAGCCCCGCGAGGAACAGCGCCCAGCCGCGAAGACCCATCGGTGACCTCCCTGCAACGGTGCCTGCGAACGGGGGCAGTATAGCGCGTCGCCGCCCGGGGTTCAACCCGCCCGTTTGACTGGCCGGCGGCCGTGTGGTATCCTGTGTCTGCTTGGGGTCCGATCGGTCCCGAGGCAGGAAGGACTCGGAGATGCGCGCCTCGCCCGACGACTGGCACCTTCGCCTCTTCGAGAAATCCGTCATCAAGCAGGTGAAGCTCTGCGCCTTGCGCGACTTTCTCCCGCCGACGGAGGGGAAGGTCTGCCTCGACCTGGGCGGGGACAACGGCGTCATCAGCCGCCTGCTCAGGGCGCACGGGGGCGTCTGGCACAGCGCCGATCTCAACGACGACGCCGTCGAGTCGATCCGCTCCCTGGTGGGGGAACGCGTCTCTAAAACCGTCGACGGGGCCGCGATGCCGTTCGCCGACGGGCAGTTCGATCTCGTCGCCGTCGTCGACTATCTCGAGCATCTCCGGGACGACCGCGGCTGCGTCGCCGAACTGCGCAGGATACTGAGACCCGGCGGCGTGCTGGTCGTGAACGTGCCGCATCTGAAGCGCCGTTCGGTGTCCCGCCTCCTCAGAAGCCTCGCGGGCCTCACCGACGAACAGCACGGGCATCTGCGGCCGGGCTACTCCCGGCAGGGGCTGGAGTCGCTTCTGGGGAACGGGTTCCGCGTGACGCGGGTCTCCACCTACTCGCGCTTCTTCACGGAACTGGTCGATATCGCGGTCACCCGGGCCTCCTCCGCCTCGGCGGGCGGGGCGGTCCACAGCACCAAGGGGCTGCTGATCACCGAGGCGCAGATGAAGCGGATGGAGAAGAGGTTCCGGCTCTACTGTTTCGCGTACCCGTGTCTGCGTCTCCTGTCGAAACTCGACGCCCTCGTTCCGTTCACGGAGGGCCACCGGCTCATCGTGCGGGCGGAGCGGGCCTGAGCGGCCGCGAAGCGCGCGCGCAACAGCGGAGGTGAACGATGAAGATGCTTGCGCGTCTCGCCGCGGCGTCCGCGCTCCTGTGCGCGGGGGCCGCCTTCTGCCTCGTCGACATCAATACGGCCTCGAAGGGGGAGCTGGAGGGGCTCACCGGGATAGGGCCGGTGATGGCCCAGAGGATCATCGAGGGGCGCCCGTATCGCAGCGTCAACGATCTACGGAGGGTGAAGGGCATCGGCGGCAAGACCCTGGAGAAGTTCAAGGACGAGATCACGGTCGGCGCGCCCGGCGACTCCGCCAAGGCCCCGCGGGAGGAGGCGCCCCCGAGGGAGGAGCCGGAGCAGGCCAAGGTCCCCGTCTACGCCGCCCCGCCGTTCACGCTGGTCGAGTGCCACGCCTGTACGAACAGGTTCACGGTGTCCTCCGAGCTCGGCAGCGGCTGGTGCCCGTACTGCGACACGCGGTGGCGTTTGAAGACGCCGCAGGCTCCCGCCGCGCGGGAGGCCGCCGCGGCGCCGAAACCCGACGCCGCGGGGGGGGCGGTCGTGGACGCGATCCCCTTCTCGGAGGCGGCCGACTACGTCGACCAGAGGAAGAGCGTGGCGGGGACGATCGTGGGGGCGCATCGGTCGGCCAGGAGCGGCAACCTGTACCTGAACTTCCACGCCGATTACAGCAGGTACCTGTCCGTGAAGATCCCCGCAGCCGAGCTTTCGAAATTCCGCCGCGACGCGGAGAGCTACTACAACGGCAAGGAGGTCGTCGCCACCGGGGAGATCACCAGGGAGGGCAACGGGAACTACCTCCGCCTCACCGTGACGGCTCCGGCCGATTTCAAGGTGATCGAGTAGATGCCGACCCGCCGCGTGCGTCCCCCGTGCGGTAGCCGCGAGGCCTCGGCCGCGCGGCTGTCGATCGTCGGCGCGGTGCTCACCTTCGCCGTCTCGTCCGCCGTCGGCGTCGCCTGCGATTCGGTCGCCCTGCTGCTCGACGCGGGGACGGGGTTTCTCATCCTCTGCATGACGCTGTTCGCGCGGGTCGCGATACGCAAGGTGGGCAGCCCGCCCGACCGCCTCTTCCATTTCGGGTACGGCAAATACGAGCCGCTCGCCGCCGCCGCGCAGAACATCGGCATCATCTCCACGTGCGTCCTCGGGTCGATCGTCGCCGTCCAGGACATCATCCACCCGGAGGATATCGTCCGCTACGATCTCCCCGCCGCCTCGTCGCTCTTCTGCGGGATGCTCGCCCTGGCGCTGGGGGCCTACCTGCGGGGCGTCGCCGGGCGGGAGGGATCGGCCATCCTTCGCGCCTCCGCGACGCAGTGGTTCGTGGACGCGGGCCTTTCGTTCGCGATGTGCGCGGGGTTCATGCTCGGGATCGCGGCGGTTCGGCTCGGGTACCGGGAAGCCGCCCCCTACATCGACCCGACGATGGCGATCGTCCTCGCCCTTCTGTTCATGCGGCTGCCGCTCAGGGAGCTCGGCGGCGAGCTGCGGGAGCTTCTGGACGGCGCGCCGGAACGGGAGATCTGCGACCTGATCGAGGGGATGGCGAAGCGGTACGGGGCCCGCGCATGCGGCGTCCACCGGGTGCGGGCCCGGCGGGCGGGACGCAGGACGTTTCTCGATGTCGGATTCGTCGTGCGCGAGGATCTCACCGCCGCGGAGGCCGCGGCCCTGGCCGACGAGTTCGAGCGCGAGCTCATCGGCGCCGTGCCGGGGTGCGAGGCGACGGTCTACTTCAAGCCCGCGCGGCGTCCGCCCGTCGCCCCGCGCCGTGTCCCGGGGCTGTCGTGACGCGCCGGCGGACGGACCGGGCTACGGCAACGGGGGCGCGCCGCGGCTGTACGATGTGGAGTCCAGGACGGCAAGCCAGTCGTAGTCGGTGAAGCTCCTCGCGTCGAGAGGGAAGTAGCCCGGGTTCCTCGCGCTGCCGGAGCGCGCCCGGATCGCCGGGAGCGTTCCGGGAGGGAACTGCGTCCCCCGGTGCGTCGGGATGAACCGTGCCGGGCCGGGCGCGGCGGTCAGGAGCGCCTCGAGCGTGCCCGGTTCGGGAACGCCGATGCCGTTATCCTCCGACACCCCCAGCCCCGCGCCGACGACGGCGTAGCGGGCGCCGAGCATCGAGTCGAGGTGCGCGCCCGCCGGCCACCAGGCGAGCGCGTGCGGGCCGAGCTGCCACTCCGCCTTCCCCCGTTTCAGGTGGCTGTTGTGGGCGAAGACCAGCACCTTGCCCCGTCCGCATTCCAGGGTCGCGATGTAGGCCAGGGTGTCGGCCATCATCAGATCGCGTATCCCCAGCATCTCCGCGATCCGCGCCTCCGACCTCCGCGCCAGCGCGGCGTGGTAGTTCAGCAGGTGGCGCGCCATCTCCGCGTGGTGGACCGCCTCCAGGTACCGATCCCGCCCCTCGTCCGCCGCGAGCGCCGGGCGTCGCGCGCGGAGGTCGGCGATGAGCTCCTCCGTCTCGACCCGGAGGGCGGCCGCGGCGGGCGAGGAGCCGAACGCCTTCGACGGGTCGGTCGAGGCGGCGGGGTCCTCCCAGGCCGCGTCGTCCCCGAGGAGCGGCTCGATGCGCGCGCGGCGCGCCTCCGCCGCCGGGCGGTCGGCCGAGGCGAGATAGTCGAGTGCGAAGAGGACCAGGCGCCGCGGGCTCGGGGTGCCGATCATCTCCATCGGGCCGTCGAAGCCGTAGAAGCGGAGTCGTGTCGGCCGGGACGGATCGGCGTTCCGGCTCCGCATCCACTCCACGAGCTCCCGGTTCGCGTCGAGCCGGCCGAAGGTGTGACTGAACCCCTCCTCCCGCACCTCTTCGTACGACGCCGGGCCGCGGCCCGACACGAACTCGTCCACGAGTCGTCCGCGGAAGAAGTCGCTCTCGACGGCGATGGCGCCGAAACCGTGCGCCTCCGCGAGGCGTTGAAAGAGCCGGTTGCGGAGAAGAAGAAACCCCTCGCCCCCGTGCAGCGGCTCGCCGATGCCGAGCAGTTCCACCCGGCCGTCCAGCTCCTCGACGAGTCCGGCCACGGCAGCGTTGAACGATTCAGGGGAGTCGGGGGAGAACGGGATCGCCTCGGCCGCGATCCAGTCGCCGGGGGCCCGGTAGGCGGGTACGGAACGGTCTGTCGGCTTCATGGCGGCTGTGTCGAGACCCGTGCGCCCGCACGATACGCAGACGGCCGCTGCGATCGAAAGGATGCCGATGGCGGATCGTTGCATCGGTCGCGCTCGCGGTGTGAAATACGATTACACCACGATCCCGGCGCCGTGTCAACGAATCCGGCGGTCCCGAAGGCGCGGCGGCGCGGCGAGGTCCGGCGAGAGGCGGCGTATTTCCCCCCGGGCTGCAATCTCTCCCTCGCATATTCGGGGCGATACGGGTATGCTTGTTGTCGTGGCACGGTCCGGAAAGGGCGGCAAAGATGCATATAATGGAAAAGGCGGTCGTGGCACTCGTCCTCGTCGCCGTTCTCGCGGGCGTTGTCCTCTCCCATGTCGATGAGCCCGCGTTCAGGCACGGCTACGTCGAGGAGGATGGACTGATCGAGTGGGGCACGGTCCTGGCGCTCCTGTTCGCGGCGCTCGTCTGTTGTCGGCGCTTCCTCCTGCTCCGGCGGCGCAGGCCGGTCCTGTTTCTTGCGGCCACCGCCCTCCTGGGGGCGCTCTTCGTCTTCGGCGCGGGCGAGGAGATCTCCTGGGGGCAGAGGATGCTCGGCTTCGAGAGCCCCTCCTGGTTCATGGAACACAACGTGCAGCGCGACACCAACATCCACAACCTCAAGATCGGCGGGGTGAAAATCAACAAGCTTGTCTTCAGCCATCTGCTCGGCGCAATGATCGTCGCCTACGTCCTGCTCCTGCCGATTCTGTACCGGTGGAACCCAACGGCCTCCCGCCTGATCTCCGCCTTCGCGATCCCGGTCCCGCGGGCGCGGCACGCGGTCTTCATCGTCGCGACCATTCTGCTCGTGTACGGCGCCGTCCGATCCTCGAAGCGGGGGGAGCTGGCCGAGTTCGGGTTGTCGTGGATGGTCGCGCTCTGCGTCGCGTTCCCCGCCAACGCAAAAGATTTTCGGGTCAACGCCGGCGGGTGAGGCGGCGGGATGCGGGGAGGGGCCCGGACGTTCCGCCCGGCGAGGCGGAACGTGCCGTGGCGCCGGGGCGTCTCGATCGAAAGACGGAACGCCCCCGCTATCTGACCATCGCCCGCTCCCCGCGGCCCGAGTAGTTGATGAACACCGTCTTGGTCAGCGTGAAGAAGTTGAGCCCCTCGTCGGCCATCTCGCGGTCCCCGTACCCGGTCGCCTTGCATCCACCGAACGGGAGCTGCGCCTCCCCGCCGATCGTGGGCTCGTTGATGTGCACCATCTGTATCTCCGCCTGCTCGATGAAGCGCATGATGGCCCTCACGTCGCGCGTGAAGATCGCCCCCGTGAATCCGTACTCCGTCGCGTTGGAGAGCAGGATCGCCTCGTCGAACCGCTCGAACTCCGAGATGCAGAGCACCGGCCCGAATATCTCCTCCCGGAATATCCGCATCGCGGGCGTCGCCCCGTCGAAGATCGTGGGCTCGATGAAGTAGCCGTTCCCCGCCGCCGCCCCGCCGCCGAGGAGGAGGCGCGCCCCCTCCTTTCGCCCCGCCTCGATGTGCGCGAGGACGCTCTCGTACTGTTTTCTGTCGACCACCGGCCCCATGGTCGTGGCCGGGTCCATCCCGTCGCCGGGCACGTAGCCGCGCGCCTTCTCGAGGAGCCGTTCCACGAAGGCATCCTTGACCTTTCTGTGGACGAGGACGCGGCTGGTGGCGGTGCATCGCTGGCCGGTCGAGCCGAAGGCGCCGTCCGCCGTCGCCGCGACCGCCGCGTCGATGTCGCCGTCCTCCATGAGGACCAGCGCGTTTTTCCCCCCCATCTCGCAGGTCACCTTCTTGTGCAGCCGTGCCGACTCCGCGATCACCCGCTTCCCCACCTCGTTGGAGCCGGTGAATGAGACCGCCTTGATCGCGGGATGGTGGACGATGGACTCGCCCACCGCCGAGCCCGGGCCTACCACCATGTTGAGGACGCCCGGCGGGAGCCCGGCCTTCTCGAACAGCTCGACGAGGATGCGGGCGATACCCGGGGTGAGCTCGGCGGGTTTGAAGACGACCGTGTTGCCCGCCACGAGCGCGGGCGCGATCTTCCAGCACGGAATTGACCAGGGGAAGTTCCAGGGGGTGATGAGCCCCGCGACCCCGAGCGGTCTCCGTATCGTATAGGCGAAGCAGTCCGCCAGCTCGGAGGGAGCGGTCTGGCCTCTGAGTCTGAATCCGGCCCCCCCGTAATATTCGAGCGCGTTGATGCCTTTTCGCACCTCGCCCATCGCCTCGCGCAGGATCTTCCCCTCCTCGCGGGTCATCGTGCGGGCGAGTTCGTCCTGCCGCTGCCGCGCCATCTCCGCGACGCGCGCGACGAAGCGCCCCCTCTCCGGGGCCGGGATCTCCCTCCAGGCGGGGAACGCCTCCAGGGCCGCATCCACCGCCCTCGAGGTTTCCTCCTCTCCGGCCGACGGGAATTCAGAGACGACCTCGTCGACGTTGGCGGGATTGACGTTGCGCACCGTCCTCTTCGACTTCGGGACGATCCACTCGCCGCGTATGAAGCTTCGTATCTCCATCCCCGATCTCCTTTCGCACGCCCCGTCGGCCGCATGAGGGGCACGCGATAGTATACACAAGAAGAAGGGGGAACGGGGCGGGGAACATTGCGGGCGGAAACCGCGATGGATGCGGGTGCGCCGCCTCCGGCTGATCGTATCGACGTCCCGGTACGGGCGGCGCGAACGCCGCCGCCGCAGCAGCGCCCGCCGGACCGCCGGCAATGACCGGGCGGGGCGGCTCCTGCAACGCCGCGCGGCGACAGCCGTTCGCGTCCCCCTCCGGTGCGCCCGGTATGCGGGGATCCGAAGGGGAGGGGAGGGGAGGGGGGAAGGCGTGTCCGACGGAAGCCGCGGCCCGGGGGCCCGCTCGTCGTGCGAATGGGCGATCCCGGCGAAGGGACGGGCATGGGGGGCGGATGGCATCCCTGCCCCGTCTTCCGCCCAAGGGGGACGCGGCACGGATCCACCCCCGGGTCGCATATGTCCGGATGCCGGCTTTCGCCGGGATGAGAACGACGAATCATCCGGGCCCGACACTGTTCCCATGCCGATCCCGCGTGAAATATCTGGACACCGCCGCGGGTTGCTCTATCATACGGGGATTCGCCGCCGTCCCCGTAATGCCGGTCCCATGACCGGCCCCGCGTGGAGAACCCGCTCGATGGCCATACTGCTGCGGAACAGCGTCCGTCGAACCCTTTTCCAGATGGCATTCCCGATGCTGGCCGGGACGTTCGCGATGCACTCCTACAACCTTGCCGACACCTGGTTCGTGGCCCGCCTCGGCACCCTTCCGCTGGCCGCGATGGGGTACGTCTTTCCGGTGGCGATGCTGCTCCGCTTCATCGCCGGCGGAATAGCGACCGGGGTCACGACGCTCACCTCGCACGCCCTCGGCAGGTCCGACCGCCCGGGCGCCTCCCTGTTCCTCACGCACGGGATGATCCTGATCATGCTCGTCTCGGCGGCGATCGCGATCGCCGGGTTCCTCACCGTCGATCCGCTTTTCCGGGTCCTGGGGGCGGACGACCGGGTCCTCCCCCTGATCCGGGGCTATATGCTGCCCTGGTACGCCGGGGCCGTCTTCATGGCCCTGCCGATGATGGGGAACGGCATCCTGATCTCACTCGGCGAATCGAAGACCGCCAGTCTGATGATGGTCGGCGGCGCGCTGCTCAACTGCGTCCTCGATCCGATCATGATCTTCGGCTGGCTGGGGTGTCCCGCCCTCGGCATCCTGGGGGCCTCCCTGGCCACCGTCATCGCCCAGACCGTCGTCACCGTCCTGCTCCTCCGGCTTCTCACCGTCCGGCACCGCCTCCTCCGGCTCCGCCGGCCGAAGATCTCCCTGTTCGCGAGTTCCTGCAGGCGGATCACCGGGTTCGCCGTCCCCGGGTCGATCAGCATGATGCTGATGCCCTTTTCCGCGGCCGTGATCATCGCCCTGGTCAGCCGCTGGGGCAACAACGCCGTGGCCGCGGTCTCCGCCGCCGCCCGGGTCGAGACGTTCTCCTTCGTCATCCCGATGGCCCTTGGCATGTCCCTGGTCCCCTTCGTCAGCCAGAACTTCGGGGCG
>Ga0116148_1003914_pt1 | contig 13385 bp, 10 predicted proteins | sample AD_UKC055_MetaG_FD_89786 | JGI IMG/M metagenome (GOLD analysis project Ga0116148, IMG submission 89786) | Active sludge microbial communities of municipal wastewater-treating anaerobic digesters from USA - AD_UKC055_MetaG | ecosystem: Engineered > Bioreactor > Anaerobic > Digestate | place: USA... | reverse complement strand
TGTCCCACAGAGTGTGCTGCGGTTGCTGATTTCGGCCAGGAATGCACCCCTTTTTCTGTTCATTGACATCTGTATAGCCTGATGCTAAAATTATACAGATAGAGAACACCTCTAAACCTTCAGTACTTTGGTGGTAATCGATTATGCTTGAAACTATTTTCCCGGATTCGGTTCTTGACGCTTCCGGCTTTTATTTTTGCGTCCTGGATCTGAAGGGAACTATACTTTCGATTAATGCCAGTTTTGCCCGCATTATCGGGGACACAAGCCGCCACAGCCTTGTTGGCAGCAACGCCCAGGCGCTGGCAAATGCAAGTCCGGAAACCGCAAGTCTGTTCACTGCAATCCTTACTGATACAACAGAAGAGAACGTCAAACGCACGATTATTCACCCTGTTCACAGAAATTCCGAGAAAACGCTCTATATACACTTTGAGATTATTTTTGCTTCATCCGCACAATACGGTAAATGTATCTGTGTCTCCGGTTGCGATATCTCCGAACATATCAACTCCCGTCAGAAGGCAGAGCAGATAGAACGGGAAAAGAACCAGTTCCTTATCAGGATGGGACATGAACTCAAAACGCCGCTGAATACGGTTCTTGGTTACGCGCAATTATTACACGGACTTGACAATCTTTCTCCGGTCGCAAAGGAATATGTTGCTACTATTATAGAAAATGAAAACACCCTGCTGCACTTGCTGAACAATATTTTCGAACTGACAAAATATGAATCTGGTCAGACAACACCGGTTCTTTCCCGTACAAATACCAGAAAACTTTTTCAGGAAAATTTGTCAGCCTGGAAGGAATTGTATGCCAATAAAATGCTTTCGCTGGAACTGGAATTTAAGGGAGACATACCGGAATCCATTGAAACAGATACAGACAAGGTAAACCACATTCTGTCCAATATTCTGGCAAATTCGTTCAAATTTACCCGGAAGGGCGGTGCAACAGTAACGGTATCTTACAACAGTCTCTTGACTGTAGATATAGAAGATACTGGAATCGGAATGGACACAACGGATCAAAACGATATCTTCAATTCCATACCGTATTCGACCATGCCTGTAGAACAATTATCAGGAACCGGATTGGGGCTTGCTGTCGCCAGGATTTTTTCGCGAATGCTTGGCGGCGATGCAGTTCTGGTGCGGTCTTCGCCCGACAATGGTTCGCACTTCAGAATAACCCTCAAGGCGACACCAATTCTGGCAGAAAAGACGAACAAGATTACAGTTAGCGATTATGCTTCTATAACCGGTATCAGCAAGCCCTGCAAGGTTCTGCTCGTTGACGACGTAGATATCAATCTGGCAATGCTCGAGATCTTTCTTGCGCCGGCCGGTTTTTCTGTATGCATTGCTTCAGACGGCAACGAAGCAGTTGAAAAATACAAGAGCTTTCAACCGGATATTGTGTTTATGGACCTGATAATGCCGGAAAAAGACGGCTTTGAAGCCACCAGGGAAATTAAGGAGATTGCTCCGTCCATTCCGGTTATTGCGCTTACTGCAAGCATAGCCGATAAAGTCAAGGAACAGGCTTTAGAGGCTGGAGTAAGCGGCTTTATGAGCAAACCGTTCGTACCGGAACGGTTCTTTGAAATCATAGCCGATCACACCGGAATAGAGTACCTGTATACCTGAACTGCGATTAGTATTCCAGCCCGATACCGATAAACAGCTCTTTGATATCGTCTCCGTCCCGGACTGCGCGCGCACTAAAATTAAAATCATTGGAGATTAGTTCGGCAATATCGAAGCCAAGACTGATACGCCCGTAGATGCTGCGCATTTTCATGGGAAAAACAATTACTTCAAGACCTGCAGCGTACCACCCATCTTTTGGATTAAAATATCTGCCGGTTTTTTGATCGTGAACCAGAGAAATATCCAGGAATGGAGACGCATGCATGTCGAAACTGACAAATCGGGTCCATTTGACGCCGGTAATTTCCGGAAAATTTACATGCATTATTTTTACCGGAAAATCGATATTGAACGACACTGCAGTATCTGTTTCTATACGGTCGTCGAGAATCCCTCGCAACACAGATCCCCGGTCTTCGGATACCGCCTCTCTGAAATTATAAAATCCCTTGATTCTCGACGATACGCCGAAGAAATCGTAAGCGCTGTAATACGCTTTAATTGTTGTGTCTATCGTAGTGCCAACAGGATCACGGGTATATCCGTTCCAGGACCAGCTGTTGCCGACATCGAATGAAAATCCCCGTCTGAAATTACCGTACCAGTCGACGCGCCCCACTGAAACGGAATGACCCCAGCTATAGGCAGGCCCTCGCAGATCGGGATGATCTATTCCGTCGGGATCAAGATTCATTGTGACCGAAGCATACGGAGACCAGATCAGATCGCCAAAAAAATCAAACGTGTATACCACAAAAGGCATATAGCCCTGGAAGGTTGTCGCAAAATAAACAGGATCATCGGAGTACATTTCTGTCGAATTTCTGTCGTTGATATGCAAGGATTCATCCAAACCAATAACGAGCGACGCAATTGAAAACGGAATAGAGATGTCGGTGCCCATCTTAAAAGTGTACTCGGGTACCTCGCCGATGGGGATTGTCATATTAAAATCATTTTTCAGATTCATGTCGTAACCGGCAACAGAAAAGGGGATCGAAAAATCAAAATTTGTCGCAAACTGTGATTCTCCTTGTGTATCCAGCTCGTAGATTACGTCGGCATTCATCACATGCATCGAACCAAGAAAGTTATAGTCCTTCAGCTTTAACTTGAACTGGAATCCGTCGTTAGAATCATATTTGGGATATGGAAGTCCAATGATGTTCCAGGTATCGACTGTTTTAATGGTGAGTAAAACCGGAACCAAAAAATCCGGCCCGGGTACTCCGAAATCTGTAACAATTTCTACTGATTCCAGAACGCGCTGGTTTTCGAGCCTCTTTATCAGATCTCCGATATACTCGGTCAGATCTGCCATATCCTGGAAAATTGTATTTGTATCTACAGGGACAGCCTGCCGCAGCGGATACTCCCTGGTGATACCATCTATCTGATATGACACATCCGTAATCTGATATCCAGCAACTTCCTGTGCGGAAATCAGAAAGGAACATACGACTGCCATGCAGGACAGTATACATAGTTTTTTTGTCAAAATGCGCTCCACAATCAGTCTATATACGTTATAACATCGAGGTTCCAGCGTTTGGGACGCGGAACGCCTTTTACATAGATTTCACCCTTTCCGGGTGCAAAGAGTTTTAGTCTGGTAAACGGTGCGGAAAACAGCAACTTCTTTACCGTAATCCCGAATGCATCCTCAAATTGCAACGGCGACATTTTCCTGAACCCAAAATGCGTATCGTATTTTGCAGTCCCGATTTCTATATAGGTTTCCGCCGGTTCTGAAAGAAAGATGTCCAGATCGTTCTGATTCTTATTCAGGACAGCCCCGGTTTCAAAATACCGTATCTTTTCGACCGCAAGAATCGCCAGAACCCTGGACCCGCCCAGATTGAATCTGGATTCCAGTTTTCGAAGCAATTCTCCGTCAATAGAAACTCTGCACTGCACCGGATTCAGATACCTAAAAGAGCAGTCGATTACCTCGAACACGTTGATATGAATGTCCGCAGCAAGACTAATCAGCTTTTCGGTTTCGGATTCATTCAGACTGTAGACGGTACCGGGAACCAGAGGCAGGGTATCAAAAAAAGCGAATATATGCGGTACCGCCTTGTCCGCGCCAAGCCTCGAATCGCCTGCAGCAGGAAGAACAGCACACAGGAACATACCTATCAAGGCACAACGACTGAAGAACTTCATCAGCGAGCGCCTTTTCCGGTCAGGACAACGCCTATTGTCCGCATCACGAGCCAAATGTCGAGCCATAATGTCCAGTTCTGGATATAGTACGAATCGAAGGTAACGCGTTCAGCATAATCTGTATCGGATCGACCTGAAACCTGCCACATTCCGGAAAGTCCCGGTTTTACCGAAAAAATGTAGTCAAAATTATCACCATACTTTTCGATTTCGCCGGCAGTAACCGGCCTCGGACCGATGAAGCTCATATCGTTCACCAGAATGTTAAAAAGTTGCGGAAGCTCATCCAGGCTGGTCTTCCGCAAAAATCTGCCGATGGGAGTAATACGTGGATCTTTCCTCAGTTTATGGGATTGTTCCCATTCCTTCCGCAGCTCAGGGTCGGAAGCAAGGATATCTGCCAATTTTTTATCTGCATTAATGACCATCGAACGGAATTTCCAGACCCTGATCTTTTTACCGTTTTTTCCGATTCGTTCGTGGCCATAGAAAACCGGGCCGGGAGACGACATCTTGATCAGCAGGGAAATTATCAGCATCAAGGGAATCACAAATATCGAACCGAGCAAAAGCAGCATCAGATCGAGCGCGCGCTTGGCCGCCAGATTATAGAACTTTGTCAGATTATGCGTAGTCGCAAATGCAAGAACACCGTTGACATCGCGTATGTGCATCGACACGGTATTCATAAAACTCATTTTAGGAATTATGATATTGTACCGGAAGTTGGATAAGGTCGTCAGTAGCAACCGCTGGTACTGAAGGTTCGGTTCGGCATCGGGTACAATAATAGCCATCTTGATATGCAAAACCGAATTGAGCTGCTTGCTTTCCTCTATCGAATGCAGGATCGGAATATTGCGGTAATAGTCCATATCGGTATTGTGCACGTCGACAATAGCAACCGGAATATATCCGGTTCTGGTATTATCAACAAGATTATCAATAATTTTTTGAATGGTTCGGCAATCGCCATAGACTACAGCCGGAATTCCCCACCATCGCTGCCGGGAAAAAATATAGTTCCGGGTAAAAACTCTGCTCAGCGGCAGCACAAAAACAGAAAAAAAGAAAGCTACAATAAACGCAATCGCTATATAGCTCCGCCCTTCTGTCTCTACAACAATAGAGAGGGCAATGCCGCCGAACATAAAGGCGTTCGCAAGGAAAAAACTCCTGAGCTGCTCGCTGGGAACCAGCAAAATGCCGGGATACAGCTTGAATATATTGTACATCAGAAAGAAAAAGGGGAGATACGTCCAATAGTTTACGAACGACTTAAAATTGATCAGATGAATATCTACCGCGTTGACAACAAAGAAGCCCGCTCCAATGCAGAGCATAATTGCAAACAAATCGGACACAATAAAGGCGCAGGCTGTCAAAAAAGAGCTTGTCCTCCGATACCGGGATTTGAACCAGGCTAAATACTCTGTAATAGTCATGTTGATCCCCCGAATGTTGCCAAGGTTTCCAGATACGCTTTCAGTACAAGCGAATCGCTGAACCTTTTTTCTGCAAGACAACGAGATTCGCATCCCATGGCCTTTTTTTGTTTGTCTGTCAGCGTAATAAAGTGCAGCATTGCTTCGACCAGAGACGACACATCCTCCGGAATCACCCTGTATCCGTTTACACCGTGTTCCACTGGTTCTCTGGTTCCCGGACTGTCTGCAGCAATCAGCGGCTTACCGCAGGCGGCAGCTTCGAGCAATGCCCGCGGAACGCCTTCGCGATACCATGAAGGAAGCACAACGCAATCTGCTTCCTCAAGATATGAGCGCACATCCTGTACCTTACCACAATACTCCACAAGACCGGAAGTTACAGCCCGGGAAAGTTCGCTGTCCGGTATAAATACGGGATTATCTTTCTCGAGCTCGCCAATTATAATAAAACGTGTTCCCGGGTACAAGTGTACAACACGTTGCGCTGCCTGAATGTACACCCGTATCCCCTGGGTTATCAGCAGCCGGCCGCTGAACAGAAAAACAGGGGGAACACCGCTGTCCTTGTAGCAATACGCATCGTTTATGGCATATTTGGCCAGATCAACTCCCGAACCGGGCAGCAACCGGGTGCGAGACATATCCGCGACAAGCCCGTTTTCCCGGAAAAACAACGAATCATCGGAATTCTGGAAAAAAACCCACGCTTTTCCGGATCTGAACGCCACCTTGTACAGCGCATATACCAGCTTTTTTATGACGCCTTTTTTTTCGGCTACTACTCCCAAACCGGTTATATTGCTGATGGACGGTATACCCAAAAGATTAGCTGCCAGAGTACCCCAAATATTGGGCTTGTTATTAATATGCAGCACCGCCTGCGGTTTGATTCGGGAATACAAGCCCAGATACCGCATAAACAGCAAAAAGTCCTGAAAGACATTCGTACTGTCGCTTTTCATCGGCAAGGCGATAAACGGAATACCTGTAGACTCCGTAATGCGCATCGCATGTTCGTCGGGAGCTGCGCAGGCGGTGACCTCCCAGCCATCGTTCTTCAACGCCGAAAGCAGCCGTGTTCTGGACAAAAGATTCCATGCGGTATTTGCAGATATAACCAGTTTTTTCGGTGCATCACTCATGCGTCTCGGCTCCAACAATATGAACCGTCTGTCTGAGCGTAGTAACCAAAAATCCGCCGGTATACACTGCCGCATACCCAACCAGAACCACAGGCAGAAAACCGGCCAGAAGACCTGCCAGATAGAGAACCGGCAAATACCCGGTGATTCCGATTTCTTCGCTGAATCGTTTTTCCTTTCCGGGCTTCGGCATAATACCTGCCGCATATTCCGCGTTCTTCTTTGACTGAAAAAACAACCGCATCAGAATATTTGAACATGAAGCGATGCCTGCGACAATGAGCCATGTGACGTCTCCCCAGGGGAGCGCGCCCCGCACAGATCCGGGCAAAAAAGAGGAGGGGAAGTACCAGCAGGAAAAACCGAGAGCCGCTATCTGCGTAGCGTAGGCGAAGTATCCCCCGATTGCGTCAGCCCACCCGCCATACACCGTTTTTTTCCCGACCGTGCGGGCCATATTGCCGTCGGCGCAATCAAGAACTGCAAATACCAGAAACAATACAACCGCGGCAACATGCAAGAAATAGACAGGTGTCAGTGCAAACAGAAAGGCAAGCGCGGAGCAGACCCCACCCAGCGCGGTTACAGCATTGGGAGTCCAGCCGGCAGCCAGAAAGAGCCAGGAAACCGGATATGAAAGAGGCCTGAACACAAAACGGGTCAGTGTTCCGTCCCCCTTTTTCTTTTCCCGGGTAAGCGAACCAAGAACATCCCGATATGCGTATTTCATTGCGTTATCTCCTTCATGATCGCCGAAAACCGGTCCTGTGCCGAATCAAGATCCGCCCGGTATTTTGCGCCCGCCGCCCTGACAATCTTCAGCCGGGCGTCATGGTTTTCCAGATAGAACGAAGCTTTTTGCTCAAGATCCGAAGCATCCCAGTCGAACGGCACATACGTTTCCTCCGGAATAAAAATATCCGGCCAGGTTTCCAGATGAGACATATCGGGCTTCAAAAGAAGCGAACCTGCATAAATCGCTTCAAAATCGCGCAGACAGAGTTCGCCCCAGCCAAACGGGCTCAACACAATCTTCGAATGTGCCGTTTCACGGTTGAATTGTCCTTGCGGAACCATACCCGTAAGAAATGACGTATTGGCTAAAATCCTGTCCAGAATCATTTTTCTTTGCCAGTTTATCGACGGACGGGAAATGAGACCGAACCTCGCATGTATGGGGTACAAACCCTTGTTTCGCGCTGCTGCGGCTTCGGGATCGAATCTCACCGCGGAATAGAAACATCGTGCTGCAGCAACTCCTGCAAGACGCGAAACGACAACTCCCGCACGCTGGCGCATCTGGTTTCTGGGATAATTGCCCAGCCCGATATTCCAGGAAAGCTTAATTTTGGCCACTTCCGCCGGATCGGAACAGACTGTCCGCGGTCGGGCATCCGGATCAATCACTCCGTACGTTGTATGATAATAGTCGGAGTACAGTTCCTTTCCGTACAGTTGCCGGCTATAGAGGCTTCTGTCGCGGAAAATCGCCTTGGTATAAAAATGATCAACAAACGGAAGCACTTCCAGCCGCGGGATGCCCCCGCCTGCGTCATCGTGGAAAAAGGCTATTATTTTGTACTTGGCGCGCAGTTGTTCGAGCAGGACAGTATCTACTGTATCCGGCTTGATAAACTGCCGCATCATGATCAGTATTTCGTTCCGGTCATGGGCAAGGCACCACCGGGGATCGTCGGTATACCGGAAACGGTACCGGGTATCCGTATTCCGCAAAAAGGGAGAAAGCGAGTAAAAACAGGCAATGCGGTCGGTGAGCGTCAGTACGGTAATATTGAACATAGAATGAAGCTATTATATACTTTTTGTCATGCCTCGTACAGACAAACAGCTTCGAATAGCCATCATGAGCAAGCCGCTCGACAACTGGACCAGCGGATCGGGACACCACCTGGACGAGATGGTCAAACATATTCTGGATCTTGACGATCCTGCACTTAATCTGACGCTGGTCCATTATACAAAAAGCGAAAACCCCGTGTATCAGCGCGCCCCCGAACTGATAATTCCGCGCAATCCATTTGCGGCAAGCAGTGTAGTCGCTCGGCAGGGCTTCGATATTATCCACTACGCTCCGCTTTCGGTGTATGCTCCCGTCTGGGGCGTTGCGGCAAAAAAAACTGCCACCGTACACGGTATCGAGGAAGTTTTGTATCCGGAAGGATATTCGCTTGTGCAGCGCATTCACGACACCAAAATACAGCCGGTATACATGCGCGCTATGGACGGCATAGCGACAGTGTCGGAAACGTCCAAACACTATTTTGCCAAGGTATACCGGGTACCGGCTGACAAGATTGTGGTGACCTACAACGCGCTTTCCGGCGATTACCGAACACTTGAAGATACCTGTCCTGGACTGAACGATCCGCCCGTTCCCGATACACCTTTCGTGCTCCACATCAGCCGGTATTCCAAGCGGAAAAATCCCGCCTGCATTTTAAACGGCTTTGCAGAGTATGTCAGGAGAACAGGAGATGACTGCGTTCTGGTATGCGCCGGAAAGGGGTGGGATTCCGACGAAGTTCGTGCGGCTGCCGCACAGGCAGGCATAGCGGACCGGTATGTCGCCCCGGGCTTTATCGATACGGAGACAGCCGTCAGACTTTTAAACCGCGCGTCGGTCTTTTTGTTTCCTTCGTTTGCCGAAGGTTTTGGCATGCCGAATATAGAAGCAATGGCGTGCGGATGTCCGGTAATCACCAGCTCGATATTCGCCATACCGGAAGTTGTCGGAGACGCGGCCGTGCTTTTAAAGGATCCCCGGGATTACGGCGAATGCGCGGAAGCTATTGCAAAAGTGCTGAAAAACGACTGTTTTCGCGACAAACTTGTGCAAAGAGGATACAGGCAAATTACCCGGTACGACTGGAGCGAAAGCGCAAAAAAACTGGTTGATTTATGGAAACGCATCGGCGGTAAAGAATAAAAAAAAGCCCGGCACACCGCAGGGTGTGCCGGGCTTTCAGCCGAATCAACTGTGTGTTGCGCATATCGAGAATCGAAGTTCGGGAAGCCGTGTCTGCGCCCAGCCTGGCGCGCGGGACTGTCGCCCCTGCTTCAGGATGTACTGCTTCGGTCCGTAAGTTCTTGATACCATGTTTTCATTTCCGCCGCAAGAATTGCCGTATCGTAGCGGGAACAGACAAACTTCCGGCCCTCGGCGCCCATTTTCCGCGCATCGGCTTCGTGAGTAAACAGGTACAGGATTTTTTTGGCGAGCGCTGGGGAATCCTTTTCCGGAACAAGAAAACCGGAAACACCGTCCAGAACACCGTCGGGAATTCCGTTGTGAAGGGTCGACACCACCGGAATGCCGCAACACTGCGCCTCCTGCAGCACGAGCCCCTGACCTTCCATGTCGCCGTCGGGAGCTGTAACACTGGGGAGTACAAAGACAGCCGACTGCGAATACAGCGATCGAACTTTGTCGGCATCGCAGAGCCCTTCAAAGCGCACGGCGCCTTCAATGCCTAGTTCGCGCGACAGACGTTCAAGCGGTTCGCGGAGATGGCCGTCGCCGGCAATATGCCAGACGGTATCGGGAAATTGTTCCAAAATAGAAGGCATTGCGCGGAGCAGAAATTCGTGGCCCTTTTTTTCTACAAGGCGTCCTACCGTAAGAATCGAATGCGGACGGACATTGGTTCGATCAACCGCGGCGTAATCGGCGGGAATCAGCCCGACCGGATGAATCCTGATAAGAGCCGAAGAGCATCCGTTCGCCGCAACCTTGCCGCCGGTAAATGCAGTATTCACGGTTACAAGATTTGCAGTCCGGTACACTTCGCGATACACGTCTGCTCCATGGCGCGACGGATAGGTGTTGATGTCGGAGCCATGAAAGGTTGTCAGAAACGACCCGCAGAATCTACACGCCTTGAGATATGCGCCGGCGAGTCCGTTCATGCCGAAATGGCAGTGGACCACATCGAAATATCTGCCGGTGAAAGCAGAACCGAACCAGAGCAGCTTCAGATTTTTTGCAAATACGCGGTATCTTCCGATGTCCAGCGCGCGCAGAGCCGCACCGGCATTTTGAGCGAACAGCGAAAAGAATTTTCCGGGAGCCTGTAACAGCCGCTGTTTCATAGAACGGGGGATGTCCAGATACACGGTACGCGCATCAAGGCCGCTTGCTGTATATTCGGGATGAGCCAGCGCATCCTGAGACCGATGGGCTGCGAAGACCGTAACGTCGACACCTGCATTCATGAGCCCGATGGCTGCATTCAATAGAAATTTTTCCGAGATTTCCGGAAATGAATTGACGATGATCGCAACACGCATGGGGTGTTCCGGTTTTGCCATCAGCGGATACTGTGCAGGTACTGTTCAAGCACTCCGCAGAACCGTTTCATTTCTGCCGGCTTGATGTCGCCGATATTCGCGATGCGGAACGTGTTCGCGTCCGAAAGCTTTCCCGGATAAATGGTGAACTGGTGCTTGCGCGCGAGATCGTGCAGGGCATCAAAGGAATACGACGGTGTCGACGGTTCGACGATTGCCGTAATCAGATGAGACTGATGCGCTTCGGGAACGAGCATTTCGAGTCCCAGTTTCTTGACTGCCTGCACCAGTTCTTTCCAGCAGGCTGTGTACCGTTCGTACCGGCCTTCAATCGTTTCGATTTTGGTTTCTATGATCGCCTGCCGGAGCGCGTACAGCGCCTGTACCGGAGGGGTAAAGCGGGTCTGCTTCGTTTTGCGGAAGTATTCGTACTGGTCCCACAGGTTAAGATAGTAGTTACGCATGGGATAGAGGCGCGTTTTTTCCAGGGCTTCCTTCCGGCAGAATACAAAGGCGACCCCTGCCATGCCCTGAATATTCTTGTTGGAAGTTGACGCCATAAAATCGATGCAGTCGCGGTCCATATCTATCGTAATCGCGGCAAATGCGCTGACCGCGTCAACGATGGTGGTGATTCCATGCGCATGGCAGAAACGGCACAGTTCGGGAACCGGATTGAGCAGGCCGGTGGTCGTTTCGTGATACACAATGGCAAAATGTGTAAACGCGCCGTCGATCAGTTTTTTTTGCACTGCAGCAACGTCGAGCGGGAGGTAGCCGCTTGAAGAATGCACTTCAAAATCGAGTTTATACACGGACGCGATTTTCGCAAACCGAGCGCCGTATGCGCCGTTGTCGACGATCAAAAGCTTTGCACCGTCGGGAATACAGGAAGAGATCATCACCTCGTCGGCTGCAGTTCCCGAACCGCCGAACAGGACAGTTTCTATTCTGCCGGGTGCACCGGCCATCAGCGAAAGTTCAGAAGCGACCCATTCCATTACCTGGCCGAATTCTTTTTCGCGCGGGCAGATATCTGCGCACACCTGCGCCATCTTGACGCTGTCGGTGGTGGTTGCAGGACCGGGATTCAGGAGCACCTCGCGCCTGACAGAACGGACTTTTTCGTTTTCAACGATGAGCGGGTAGACGGTTGAAGAAGCCATTTCAAGATGGCTTTCGTCGTCGATTTCCCGCCAGGCGTAATGCTCTATTTTTTCGACATGAATTTTCGAAGCGGCGTCCGGCGAGGCGGAACTCACTGCGGACATCGCAGTTTCGTATTCCATTTTCGGCTGATCTTTCTGATGGTCCAGGCAATAGGCAACCATGGAATCGAGCGTTTTTTTTGCAAGCTTCGTAATGCCGACGAGTTCACCGTCTATGCGCGTAAGCGTTGAGCTATTTTTTGAATGGCGAACCAAATAGCCGTTGTCATCGGTCTGAAGGTATACTTCATCGCCTGATTTCGTGGGACCGGAGGCCAAAATAACGTTTGTTTCAACTGAGTTGACAAGTACGGACAAACCGATGGAATCGTAAATCAGATCGGATTCAAGCAGGAGAAAATCTCCATGAACCAGCGGGGCGCAGCAGGCGAGTGTGCCCATACTCCCCGTTTCGGTATAACGGTCGTTGCGGGCGAGCTTGATGCACTGGTACTTTTCTGCAAGCCGTTCATACCATTCGCTGCAATGCCCGGTCCCAATAATTATTTCCTCGACTCCCGCCGCAAAAAGCTTCTGTACCGACCATTCGACGATCGCCTTTCCGCCAATTTCGATAAACCCTTTTGGCATTGCTTCCGTTCTGCCCTTGAGCCGGGATCCGAGCCCGCCGGCCATTATGACTGCCTGTCGTATCATTTGATGAACTCCATAAACGCATTCTTGTTTTCTGCCGGAGACTCTTTCGGCCTGCCAAGATCTTTCCGGGCTCCCTTTTTTGTCCGAACCTCGATCAGCACCGGGCCGTCCAACCTTTCTGCAAGCGCTTCCTGCAGTTCAGATTTGGATGACACTGTCCGGCAGGATGCGTACCCTGCGGCGCGAGCGATAGAAGGGATGTCGATGCCAAGCGCAACGGTCGGCTGTCCGCCTACAGAATCGTGGGCGCCGTTGTTGAGTACAATATGCCGGAAGTTGCGCGGCTTGCGGGTACCGATCGTAGCCAGTGCACCCATGTGCATCAGAAATGCACCGTCGCCGTCTACGCAAGTCACCTGCCGTTCCGGCTTGTTCAGCGCAATCGATAAAGCAATTTGGGAAGCATGGCCCATGGAGCCGACTGTCAGAAAATCCTTCTCGTGCCCCATGCCGTTCTTTTCGCGCAGCTCGTAGAGCTCGCGTGAAGCCATACCGGTGGTCGATACGAACATCTCGCGCTCGCCGGCCGCCTTCATGACGATTTCTATCGCCTCTTCGCGGGAAAGCTCCGCGTCGACTTTGTCATTTTTTACCAGCGTATAGGGAGCAAAGGTATCCTTCCGCACCACAAACGCATACGGCAGTGCGCTTGCAGAAATAGAGGCAAAGGCACGTTCCACCTGAGATTCGAGCTCGTCAGGATTGTCGGTCAGAATGGCGTACGGGATGCCCATTGAATCGAGGAGGGGAAGGGTGACCTTTCCCTGCTTTTTATGCTGCGGTTCGTCATGAATG
>Ga0116148_1003910_pt1 | contig 13401 bp, 13 predicted proteins | sample AD_UKC055_MetaG_FD_89786 | JGI IMG/M metagenome (GOLD analysis project Ga0116148, IMG submission 89786) | Active sludge microbial communities of municipal wastewater-treating anaerobic digesters from USA - AD_UKC055_MetaG | ecosystem: Engineered > Bioreactor > Anaerobic > Digestate | place: USA... | reverse complement strand
ACACTTCAGAAGAGGGCATCCCCTGCTTTTGGACATCGATTTCGACAATTCGATCCTCGAGTTTGCCCTCCCGAAGCATGGTACGGAATTTTTCTCGGGTACCAGATTCGCTGGGCGAAGGTTCACTCTGAAGGATGAGAGACGTCCCGATCTGTTTGTCTGCACCTTCAGAAACAGCACCTTCAGAAACAGCACCGGAAGATGATGCTCCGGAAGATGATGCACCGGTTCTTTTGTGCTTCATACCGGGAAGCAACAAATCGAGCAAGGCTTCCTCAGTGCGTTTTTCCGCTTCGGCACGCAAGGAAGCCTGCATTTCGGTCTTGACCATCGCATAACCTACAGCCATCAAATCACGGATCATTGATTCGACATCCCGGCCGACGTAGCCTACTTCGGTATACTTTGTCGCCTCGACTTTCAGAAACGGAGCTCCGCCCAGTTTTGCAAGGCGGCGGGCGATTTCTGTTTTTCCGACTCCGGTAGGACCGATCATCAGTATATTTTTTGGTGCGATTTCATCCCGGACATCATCAGGCAGCTTGAGTCTCCGTGTTCGATTGCGCAGCGCAACCGCAACAGCACGCTTTGCCTTCTGTTGGCCAATAATGTATTTATCGAGTTCCTCTACAACTGCCTTGGGAGTAAGCGAATCAAGTGTATCCATCGGGTTTACAGCTCCTCTATCTGAACATGGTCGTTTGTGTAAATGCAAATCTTTCCGGCTATTTCAAGGCTCTTGCGCGCAATTTCCCGCGCATCCAGATCTGTCGCATCAAGATAGGCAAGAGCTGCTGAATACGCGTAATTTCCACCTGATCCGATTGCAATCGCATCGCCTTCAGGCTCGATCACATCACCGGTACCCGAAATTAACAGCGTTTTTTCCTTATCTGCTACCAAAAGCAAGGCTTGAAGATTGCGCAAGGCCTTATCAGTTCTCCAGTCCTTCGCAAGCTCTACAGCGGCGCGGACGAGATCTCCGGCAAATTCCTTCACCCTCAGTTCAAATTTTTCAAGCAGGGTAAACGCATCGGCTGTGGCTCCGGCGAAACCGGTCAGGATTCGTCCGTCGTAAATTTTTCGCACTTTACGCGCATTCGGCTTCATAACCGTTTCGCCCATTGTCACCTGACCATCGCCGGCCATTGCAACCTTTCCATTTCTGCGTACCGCAATCACCGTTGTGCTGCGGATAATCGTCTTTTTCATGATTCCGGTTTCTCCTGACCGTGCGGATGCGCACGATGATATAATTTTTTTAGCCGCTCGGGAGTAATATGGGTATACCTCTGAGTAGTGGAAATACTTGAATGCCCAAGCAGCTCCTGAACAATGCGAATGTCTGCGCCGCGTACAACCAGAGTAGTCGCAAAACTGTGCCTGAGCGCATGGGGGGAAAATCCTGCAGGGAGGTTGCCGGCTCGGGAGTAATAATCGATAATAAACTGAATTCCACGGATCGAAAGAGGGTTTCCACGTCTAGACAAAAAAACAAAATCTCCGCTTTTACTGTTGTCTGACAGCCCTGAAAGGAACACCGCTCGTTCTGAAATCCATTCATCCAGACAGCTTCGTGCTTTTCCTGAAAAGAAAACATGCCGTTCTTTTGCGCCTTTACCCATGATAATTGCGGATGAATGACGGGAATCAAGATCCCGGATTTTGAGCGAGGCGATTTCAGAAACACGACAACCGGTTGAATACAGCGCGTGCAACAACGCTCGATCCCTAGAAAGCCACAATGCTTTTCGCCCGGGAGAACAGGTTACCGACGGTACGGCCGGCTGTGCTGTCGACGGTACGGCCAGCTGTGCTGTCGACATTGATAAACTACAAGAATCTGCACGTCTGAAGGTCGCATCTGGTATCGAGCAAAAAGAGTCTGCCGCATCCGGATCCAGGTAAACAGGAAGCTTTCGCGGAGTTTTCAGATTTTTAAGCGTTGATACCGGATTCATGTCGGTCAGATGAAACCGAATGGCGTAGGCAAAAAATCCCCTGAGCGTTGAGAGCACTCGGTTGATGCTAACCGACTGGTATTTTTGCGATGCAAGTTCTGCCAAAAAAAGACGAATGTCTTCGACAGTCAATTCCAGCGGATCGATCGGACAATGTTGTTCAAGGAGAGATAAATCTCGCCTGTAGCTCGCGATTGTCCTTGGGGACAATTTGCGTACCCCGGATGCGTAAGCCAAATATTCATCAAACCGGGCGTTCATTCGTCTGAGTCTTCTCCTTGCACCGAAGGATCACCCGGTTCATCGCTGGTATGCAAATAATCACATTCAGGATTGATACAGGATTTGAAAGAACCGTTCTTTTTGTCGAACTTTTCTACAAGGAAATGTCCGCATTGAGGACATTGCATATTAATCGGTTTGAAATGACTGATAAAATCGCATTCGGGATAATTTGTACAGCCGAAAAATTCCTTCCCGCGTCCTTTGGTGCGGCGAGCGACTATCTCTCCGTTACAGCCCGGTCGGGGGCATTTCGCTAGGGGTATCGAACGGGTATTCCTGCATTCAGGAAACCCTGAACAGGCCAGAAAAAATCCGAACCGTCCAAGTTTTTTCAACATCGGTTTTCCGCACTTATCGCATACGTAATCGCTTTGTTCATCCAGACGGCCTTTCATGCTGTCCAGACTTGCCATAACCTCGTCTACCCGAGTCTTGAAAGGGGCGTAGAATTCACCAATCATTGTAGGCCATTCAAGTTGTGATTCTTCAACCCGATCAAGGTTATTCTCTACGGCTGCGGTAAAATTGACGTCCACAACAGAAGAAAAGTTTTCCACCAACATATCATTGATGATTCTGCCCAGTGCAGTTGGAACAAGCTGTTTATTGGATCTTGTCACGTAGTATCGTTCCAGAAGAACAGATATAATCGGCGCATAGGTAGACGGACGGCCTATCCCCTTTTCCTCCAGCGTTTTAACAATAGAAGCGTCGGTATACCGCGAAGGGCCCTGAGTAAAATGCTGTTCCGGTTTAAATTCTACTGGCTGCAGCAATTCGCCGGGGGCAAGTTCAGGAAGACTTTTCTCTTTTTCTTCCCGCGCAACAAGTGTTTTTGTTATCTTATAAAATCCTTTTTCGATAATCTTTGTCGTTGAAACCCTGAACAAAGCCTGTCCAGAGACAATGTCGATACTGGTAGTACGACTCTTCGCAGTCTTCATTTGGCTGGAAACAAACCGTTCCCAGATTATGGAATACAGGCGTTGCTGGTCTCGGGTAAGATATTCCTTCAGGTATTCAGGGGTGTACGTAACATACGTTGGCCGTATTGCTTCATGAGCATCCTGAGCTTTTTTTTCTACAGAATATTCAATCGGGTTTTCAGGAAGCTCTTCAGGATATTTTTGCGATATCCAGGTGCGGACATCTTCCATTGCAACAGTAGATATGCGAACTGAATCGGTTCGCATATAGGTGATAAGTCCAACGCGAGTTGAACCGATATTAATGCCTTCATATAACTGCTGGGCGATCTGCATCGTTTTCTTTGAAGTAAAACCAAGACGGTTCGCGGCCATTTGCTGAAGCTTTGAAGTAGTAAATGGAGCTTTAGGCTTGATACTTTTATCAACATACTTGATATCGGATACCCGGCATTCTTTATCTTTAATCTCGTCGATAATTGTACGCACTTCCGATTCGTTTTTCAGTTCCGGTTTTTCATTTCTGTATTGCACCAGCTGTGCAATAAAGTCATGCTTTCCTTTGTGAAATGTTACATCGAGGGTCCAATACTCTTCCGGAATGAAGTTTTCAACTTCAGCTTCTCGTTCACAAATCAGTCTGAGTGCAACGGACTGTACTCTTCCGGCAGACAAACCGTTTTTAACCTTTTTCCAGAGCAGCGGAGAGAGGTTGTACCCCACAAGACGGTCCAAAACCCGTCTGGCTTTCTGTGCATTAACCTTGCTTTCATCTATATCCAGAGGGTGCTTAACCGCTTCTTTTATTGCTTGCGGCGTAATTTCATTGAAAACAATACGGCGTACCGGTATATCCTGTTTTGAACGCAGAGAATTGCGCAAATGCCATGCAATAGCTTCTCCCTCGCGGTCATTATCGCTTGCGAGCAATACTTCTTTAGATTTCTTCGCATCAGTTTGAAGTTCCTTGAGCAACTTCGCACGCCCTCGAACCGTAATGTACTCGGGCTCAAAATTGTTGTGGACATCGATTGCAATTCGCGATTTTGGCAAATCGATCAAATGCCCCATCGACGCTTTCACCATGAAACCGTTTCCAAGATACTTTTCAATTGTCTTTGCTTTGGCAGGCGATTCGACGATGACCAAAGTCGGTCGGATTTCCTTTTTTTTGGTCACGGTCTTTTTAACAGCCATTGGATTTTCTCCTCATACACCCTTCACAGGAAGGCCTAATTGTTGTCTAAATTCGAAAGCCAACTGCAAACCGGCTTCCTGAGCGTTCATGGGTCGTTTCGCTGAAACAGCGCCAGGCTTCTTTTCCATACATACAAAATCAGTCCAGGTTAACAGAACTTCCTCGGCACTCTGTACAGCTCGAGCTCCCTGGGAATGCATACATCGTGTTCCGGAAGAACGAGCCGAGTGCAGTGCATCTTTACCGACAAACAAGTCTCTTCCCTGCTCCAGAGCAAAATCCGCGGTAATCAGAGCTCCGGAGTGTTCGGGAGCTTCAATAACAAGTATTGAACGCGCTAAACCGGATATTATGCGATTCCTCTGCGGAAAACGGAACTTGAGGGGCAATTCTCCGGGTGAATACTCCGACAGGAGACATCCATTATGCTGAAGCATTCGTGCAGCCAGTATTTTGTTACTGGCCGGATAAATCCGATCTACACCGGAAGCAAGCACTCCAACAGATTTCCCCCCGCCTTCAATATTTCCCTTATGCGCAAAAGCATCAATCCCCCTCGCTAATCCGGAAATCACCGAAATACCGGATTCTGCAAATTCTTTCGCGATTCTGGCAGCAGCATATACGCCATCTCCTGTGGGACTTCTTGTGCCGACAATTGCAACAAGAGGCTTTTCCGGATCCGGCAAAAAACCGCGCCAGAACAAGGCAAAGGGCGGATCATGTATCTCTCTGAGAAGCGGGGGATAATCCGCCGAATCGATAGAGACCATATTGATCCCGAACATGTTCATCAAATACGTGTCGTGCTCGACAATCGCCTGGAGAGAAGCTGGTTCCCAGCACTTTGTATCAATGCATCTGCCCGTCAGAAAACTGATTTCTTCTATAGAAAGTACCGTAAGGGCTTTAAGATTGTCAAGTTTTTTAAAAAGAGAACTCTTTTCGCTTGCAGTCAAAAATCCGCATCGGTTAAGACCAAGGGCAAGTTCAATTCGCTTCATAGGTTTGACCCAGGATGAACTCCTTGTTCTTTCGGGCTTCTTCCTTTCTTTCCTCGGATTTAGATTCGGAAATTATTCTGTCATACAGCTGAATAGCCCGTTCTGGCGTCCCTGTTACATAATAGGCCCGGGCAAGAACGGTCATTGCATCCAGATTCCGCTTCTCTATTTCCATGATCCGTTCCAGATAGGGAATGGCTTCTTCAGCACGATCCAGTTCAAACACGTACAACACCGATAAGCCGTATAAGGCTCGTTCGTATCGAGGTTCCAGCTCCAGAGCCCGCTTATATGCGGATTCGGACAGGTTGTAGTAATGATCTCGTTCTATGTGCGAACTGGAAGCGGCAAAGTCCAACGAAGCCTTTGCCATATACCCGGCACAGACGCCGACAAAGTAGTACAGGTTTTGATTGGTCGGGAAATATTCAATGGCAGTCTGAAAGTTTTCAAGCGCTTTTCCATACATTCCATTATCCATGTATCGTGTCCCGAGAATTTTGTACCAGATGCCAATCCGGATATCGGAATTGAGCACGTCTTCGATACGCTTTTGGTATGTCTTGATTGCGGATTCGAGTTCATCAATTGTCGTCGGATTGACCACTCCGGTTTCGAGCTGTTGCATCCTTCTGATCTGCTTGGTGCTCGGACTGCACGAGACACACACTATGCACAGGAAAACGAACGGAACAGTGTTAATTACTTTCATAAATGCCTCCAACAGGATAGTTATATATTACAGATCGGAATCTGCCCTGTAATTGTCAAAAAAATCCGCATGATATAATTGTAATGATTCTGTATCGACATGGGTATACAGCTGGGTTGTTGAAATATCAGCATGTCCGAGCAATTCCTGAACAGACCGCAGATCTGCGCCTCCAGCAAGAAGATGAGTTGCAAAGGAATGTCGCAAGGTATGAATTTTACCGAACAAGCCTGACTCAATCTCTATTTCACGGAAGCGTTTCCAGATTCCCTTCCTGGACAGACGGGAGCCTCTGTAATTCAAAAAAAAGGCACTGGAACGCTTTTTTCCCGCCAATTCTGGACGTGCTTTGTTCAGATATTCCTCCAACAAGTCCGATGCAGTCTGACCGAAAGGAATCATTCGTTCCTTGTTCCCTTTACCGGTTACCCTAAGGGTCAAGGTTTTAAAAGACACATCTCCAGTGTTCAGGGATACCGCTTCGCTGACTCGAAGTCCGCAAGAATAGATCAGTTCGAACAAGGCTTTGTCTCGTATACCGAAAACGGAATCAGTGCGGATGGAGGACAGAAAAAGGTTAACCTGCTCAGGACTAAAAACTCGTGGAATCAGTGAATCCCGCGAAGGGCTTTCAAGAACATCAGCAGGATTATCGGTGCGCACCCCTTTCAGCAGAAGATACCGGAAAAAAGATCTGAGCGCGGCAATATCGCGCGCAATGGTTTTTCCGCTAAGTCCAAAATCCGAGCGTTCCTGAACGAAATTTGCACAATCCTGCGGTGTCGCATAGAGAACATCGACCGACATTTCTTCCATCCGCGAAAGAAAAAAACTAACCGCATAGCCATACGTCTGGACAGTCAGGGGGGATTGCGATTCTCCCGTCAGAAGAAACGCCTTCCATTCTTCCAGAATATGCGTATTGTTCAGTTTTGAGCCTTCTGTTGAAGTCTTACAACAGTAGGTGTATCCAGATCATCTGTAGACGCCGGAACGACAACCGGCTGGATCGGCAAAGCACTGTTTCTCGGACCTAGTCCAAGAGCCGGCTTCTGGGACCGTTCGTTCCACTGCTTCCATTCTGTACCGGTCATAAAATCTCCCTCCGCAGACGGACCCTTGTCTGAAGCGGAAGACAGTATATCTTTACGGGACAGGTTCATTTTGTATGCTGAGGATACAAACCCAGTTGCAATCACTGTGACGCTGATCTTGTCTTCAAGACTGTTGTCTGTTGCAGTGCCATAGATAATCAAGGCTTCGGGATCGGCATTGGCGGTAACAATTTTCACGATTTCCTCAATTTCCAGAAGAGTCATGTCCTCGTTACCGGTTATGTTGATAAGAATATGATTTGCGCCTTCAATATGCGAATCCTCAAGAAGAGGATTGTTGATCGCATCGGTTGCGGCATCAACGGCCCGATTATCTCCGCTACCGGTACCGATTCCCATAATGGCATCTCCCTGCCCCTCCATTGTGGTTTTAACATCGGCAAAATCGATATTTATGAGTCCGGGATTTGTAATGAGGTCGGAAATTCCTTGTACGGCCTGTCGAAGGACATCGTCAGCCATGATAAAAGCTTGTTTAATTGGTGTTCGTCTGTCGACCAACTTTAAAAGATGTTGATTCGGAATGACAATCAAGGTGTCGACTGCTTTTCTGAGCTTGTCTATACCCGCTTCTGCAAGCCGCTGCTTGACTTTTCCCTCAAAATCGAACGGCCTGGTTACAACACCGACAGTAAGGGCGCCCAGATCCCGGGCGATCTGGGCAATGACCGGTACTGCTCCAGTTCCGGTTCCTCCGCCCATACCTGCAGTAACAAAAACCATGTCAGCGCCGCGGATAGCATTTGTAATCGATTCAGTGTCCTCAATAGCGGCTTTTTCGCCTACTTCCGGTTTTCCACCCGCACCAAGACCGCCCGTTAGCTTTGATCCGATGGAAAGTTTTACCGGGGCATTAGAGTAATTCAACGCCTGAAGATCGGTATTTGCTACGATAAAGTCGACATTCTGAAGACCTGCGGCCATCATCCTGTTAACAGCGTTCGAGCCTCCGCCACCAGCGCCTACAACCTTTATAACAGTGGGACTCGTTTCCCTTTGATCGATGACCTCAAATTTCATAGATTTTTCCCTCCCAGAAAAAACAACCAGCATTATGTATTTTCACAATAATGTCTTTTACATGAAAAACCATTTTCAAAGCAAGTAGCGGACAGCGCATCCTGAGCAACAGGGACACACTCATCTCAAAAAAACTCCTTCAACCAGTTTCTGAGCCGTTCAAAAACTGGTTGTTCGGGTCTATCATGCTCATTCGATACCGGTTCGGAGTTCTTTCTCTTTTCGTAAGCGGCAAGAACCAGTCCGAGAACGGTTGCATAGTCCGGACTTCTGTATTCTCCAGTCAACCCGCCAAAATTTCCAGGAATGCCTAATCGAACTGCTTGAGTATTGAATATCTCTGAAGCCAGTTCAACCACTCCGGGAAGCAGTGAAGCTCCGCCTGTCAGCACAACATTCCCGGACAATTGCCGGGATCGTGTGACAGGAGTTATTTTATTATGAACAATAGTCAAGATTTCTGCCATTCGCGGCTGGATAATTTCGCAAATTTCCATCCTGGGTATTACAACCGGTGGACGACCTCCGACTCCCGGAAGGATAACTTCTTCATTATCCTCAACCAAGGCTCCCCAACAGCAGCCTGCATCAAGTTTTATCTTTTCTGCAGTTTCAAGCGATACTCCCTTGACCAGCGATATGTCGCTGGTAACCTGAATGCCTCCGACGGGTAGTACCGAAGTAAACAATGGAGCCCCATCGGCCATCACAACGACATCAGTTGTCCCGCCGCCGATATCGATAAGAATGGAGCCAAGCTCGCGTTCATCATCGGTCATGACAGATTTTACCGCAGCAAGCGCATGATACATATATTCGTCAACGGCTAGAGAGGCGCGGTTAACGCATTTTACGATGTTCTGAACAGACGTTACCGATCCGGTAATGATATGAACTTCGGATTCCATCCGGACTCCGATCATATTTCTGGGATCTTTAATGCCGCGTTGATCGTCAACAATATATGATTGGGGTATTACATGAATAACTTGACGGTCCATCGGAATTACCACCGCTTTGGCAGCATCAATAACCCGATTAATATCTTCAGGACCAATTTCCCTGTTGTCCCTGCCTTTGCCTGTTACAGCAACAACACCTCGAGAATTTAGACCGTCAATATGAGTACCGCCGATTCCGATAAGGCAATGAGAAGCTTCGATTCCGGACATCATTTCGGCTGCTTCTACAGCCTGTGAAACGGCACGCACGGTGTTTTCAATATTTACTACAACACCTTTGCGCAATCCCGTAGAAGGACTAGTCCCCACTCCCGTGATCTGGAAAACTCCGGAATCGGAAATTTCTCCAACTACAGCACGAACGCGACTGGTTCCGATGTCGAGTCCGACAACGACGTCACTCAAAGCTGCTCCCCCTTTAGTCTGTAGGCAACAGTACCTGCCCTGATATCGATTTCATCAATATCCAGCGCAAGATCCTGAACTACATCCAGTACGAGCATCATATACTGTAATCTGTCTTGGTTCAACGCCTTATCGGTCCTGACTCGCACAGGTGTATGCACCGGGTATAAAACCAGGTCATAACCTCCATATGTTTTTTCTTCTACCTTAATTTCGGAAATAGATGAAATCAGAGTTGGGTTATTTCTCTCAATTTCAGCCAGGTCCTTCAGAAGCGGCTTGAGCCGGGAATGCAATCTCATACCGGCTACAGGCTGATCGAACGAAAGCCCGGTTATCAGCGGAAGACGGGTATCAACATCACAATGGCCAATGCGGAAAACAACACCAGAACGGTCAATCTCTAAAGGAACAGTTCTGCCATTCACTGTTCCGAATGCAACGGCTACCGGATTTCGAGGAATCACTGTAACGATGATTTTATCCGGAAATTTCTTCTCTACAACCACTGATTCAAACAGGGGATTTGCCGCAAGGGTTGCAGCTGCAGAAGCTGTATCGAATGTAATCCAGCGTTCCTGCCCTGTGATGCCGGCTATTGATCGAATTTCGTCTGATCCAGTTCCTATAGAGCCATGAACAGATACATGAATACGGGCGGTCATCGGAATGAAAACAAAATAGAAAGCACATTCGGCCAAAACAAAAAGGAGCAGAAATCCTGAAAGAATTTTGAGCAGCACCGGTTTCCATTCTTTTTCCTGGCTAGACGAAACAGCATGCGCCGAAAAGGTGTCGATAAATGCAGATTCAGACATTTTCAAATTCTCCCCTGTTTTTCCACCGCGAAACATTGATTATACAACCGCACAAACATAAAGTGATCAGTAAAGAAGAACCGCCCGAAGAAAAAAACGGCAACGGAATTCCGGTTGCAGGCAATAAACGGACAACTACACTGCAGTTCAAGAGTGACTGTAAGAGAATTACAACTGTACAGCCAAAGGCCAGCAAAGACCGGAATCTGTCGTTGCACTTCATACTCACCAGAAAACCTCTCCAGGCAAACAAGCCTAGCAGGCAGATATAGAGAAAAACACCGATAAAGCCCATCTCTTCGCCCCAGACTGCAAAAATAAAATCCGATTGCACTTCTGGAATGCTTGCAATTTTTTTAATTCCGTTACCAAGTCCTCTCCCCCAAAAGCCGCCTTCCCGCAATGCATTGATCGAAGCATTTACCTGGTACCCAGCCCCGAGAGGATCATCTCCCGGACGAAAAAAAGATAAAATGCGTTCTACCCGATATTCTTTGCTCAGAATCATTAAAAGAAGGAAAGGAATACACACAAGACAGAGCTTAATAAAGAAGAAAATCGAAACTCCGGCCAGAAAAAAAATCGACAGACTGACCAGCAGGATAAAAAAGGCAGTGGAAAAATCATTTTGAAGATAGACAAGTCCTGTAAACAAAAAAGTGACCATAGCTGCGGGATAGACAGACACCTCCGGTTCATCAAGACGATCATGCTTTTTTGCAAAAATATGAGCAAGATATATAACAATTACAATTTTTATCAGTTCAGAGGGTTGAAACGTAGAAAATCCCAGGTTTATCCATCGAGATGCTCCGTTTCGGGATATTCCTATTCCCGGAATAAATGGCATCAGGCTTAAAATAATAGTGAATACAAGCAGCGCCGGCAGGCGTTTTCTAACAGCATCAAAATTGACTGATGCAGAAACAAATAATACACATATCCCTGCAATCAAATTTAGAGCCTGCCTTTTAATAAAATACAGGGGATCCCCGAATAACCTGTTTGCATACCCGACTGTCCCGGAATACAGGGTAGTCATCCCGAGACCGCACAAAATCAGAACAAGAATGACAAAGGGCATATCTATCTTTTCGGGATTTTTATTTTTTTCCGCAACGATCATTGAGCGCGCTAGCATTGAAATCTCTCCGATAGGGCGGGCATGATTCGTTCAAGAGCCATCCCCCGGGAACCTTTTACCAACACGAGATCACCTTCGGAAACTGCTTCCTTCAGAGTTGCAATTACCTCTTCAATAGTATCAAGGAAATATACCTTTACGGCTCCCCATTCGGTGTTTCGGGCGGCTTCAATTATCTCTGAACCAAAGAACAGGACAGACCGAACGCCGGAAACGGCTGCTTTAGCACAGACAGAACGATGTGCAGTTTCTGATTCAGCGCCCAATTCGAGCATGCTTCCCAAAACAAAAATTTTATTCCGTTTCCATGCTACGGAGGAACAGAATTCAATAGCACGCTCCATCGAGTCAGGATTAGCATTATAGCAGTCCAACATAACAGTTATTGAACCTTTCCTGATTTCAGCCCTTCCAAAAAGCGGCTTGACTGATTCGAGACCATTTTTTATTTCTAAAGGCGAACAACCTGCTTCTCTGGCTACAGAAATTGCACCAAGGGCATTCTTGAAATTATAGTACCCCGGCAAGGGGAAATGGATGTCTACACCTTCATATCTGATACGGGTTCCGTCAATTCCCCTGTCTTCAGCCTGCTCAAACCCGGGGGTGGATTGAACCCCGAATGAATAAACAGTACCGGCAGGAATTTCCTTTAGAAATTCGGCGAAGGAATCATCCTCGGGAACAAACCCTTTACAATCTGAAGAAAAAAAAGAGAAAACCGCTTTTTTTTCTTCAGCTATTGCGTGTTGTGTGCCGAGAATTCCGATATGGGCAGTCCCGATGTTTGTTATCAGTGCATACACAGGAGAAAGCACTCGCGCAATCTCGGATATTTCATTTCTGCGGTTCATCCCAAGCTCGAAAATTCCTATCTGATGCTCGGAGCGAATTTTAAATACAGAAAGAGGCAGCCCTGTTTCAGAATTGAGATTACCTTCATTCATGACGACAGCATATTTTTGAGAAAAAATTGCGCCAAGGATTTCTTTTGTGGTGGTTTTTCCGCTTGAACCGGTTACACCGATTTTTAGTAACGAAGGAAACTGTTTGACATACCATCGAGCGGCATCCTGAAGCGCACGAAGAGTTTTTGGTACTTGAATCACACAGGCATTGTACTGTTTTGCCAAGCCGGAAAACACACTCGATGATCCTGAAGCATGTTCTTCGTCAACCAATATAACCGAAGCACCGGATTCGAGAGCCTTGTGAATGTACTGATGTCCGTCTTGATACTCGCCGATCAATGGAACAAACATTGAACCAGATTGGACATTCCTGCTGTCGGTAGCAACGGAGGAGAAGCCGTTCAGCGGCGAATAGTTGCACAAACAAATTCCTTGAACCGCCTCCAAAAGGGAGGGAATTGTCATGAGAATGCGTAACTCAGCCACCAAGCCCCCCTTTTTGCAGTTCGATACGTACGATTTCATCGGGCAGCGCTTTACGCATGTCCAGTTCTTCTGTTGCAACTTTTTCTATTCTTTCCGGAGCTGAAAGCACACTGATAGCCGATATTAACCGCTTGTTCAAAGCTATCAACTCGTATTGCTCTTTTTCTGCATTTAGCACGCCAGCCTCGATTTGCGAATATCGGGCAGCCTGCCAGACACCGGCAAGAAGAGAGAGAGGAATAGAAATAGTAAGAACCAAGGCAAAAATATTTTTTAGCATACCGACTCTTCTCCATACCGTATTTTCTGAACAACCCGCAATTTTGCGCTTCGGGAGGGAGAGTTGTCAGCTATTTCGGCATCTGTGGGTCCGACAGCTTTACGCGTCAGAACTTGCGCTCGGGGTTTCCCACCGCATTTACATATCGGCATTTCGGGAGTACAGGTACAGTTT
>Ga0116148_1003908_pt1 | contig 13402 bp, 12 predicted proteins | sample AD_UKC055_MetaG_FD_89786 | JGI IMG/M metagenome (GOLD analysis project Ga0116148, IMG submission 89786) | Active sludge microbial communities of municipal wastewater-treating anaerobic digesters from USA - AD_UKC055_MetaG | ecosystem: Engineered > Bioreactor > Anaerobic > Digestate | place: USA... | reverse complement strand
TCCAGGTTCCAGAGGGAACGGTAGTCCGGGATGGTGAACAAAATGTTCCTTGGATTCTGTGGATCCGGCGAAGCCTCAACCGACAGAAAATTGCGCAACTTCCCGGGATGGCAGCCCCTGCCCTCCTCAACCAGCTGGATCTTTCCCAGGGCCCGGTACCGTAAAGGGTGTTCGGTATCCCCCACAAAAAGAGAAAACCGCAACACCAGGTCGGAGTTTCCGGCAACTTGTGCGGTAATGAAGACGGCATGGAACGGGGGGAACGTTTTGAATCTTGCCGGTGCCGGAACGTGTTCATTCCCCAGGGTGGCGAATCCGTGGTAAGCAGATACAAACAGGTTGTATCCGCTGATGTGGTTCTCCTTCAGGAAGGGTGGCCGGTGGGCCGTGACATTTCTTGCATGCGCGGACCATTGCCTTTGCACCGGGTGGTCCAGCGATCGCCAGGCTTCCAGGGCGCGAAAATGCACCGCCTGGTGTTCCTGCTGCCACAGAGTCCTGGGGAAGGTGGGTGCCGGTTTTTCACGCCAGTAACATTTTCCGTTCCTGTGATAGAACGTGATGTCCCCCACTGATGACCAGCAGTCGGAGAATCTGATATTGGGGTGATAGAGGGGCATGGGCACCGGTTACAAGTTACAAGTTTTAAACACAAGGTTTGTTTGTGGCTTGATACAAAGGTACGAAAACGGGGGCGTAAAGGATAATCCGTGAAACAGTTGGCTTGCTTTACTGTAAAACATTTACGGAAAAAGGAAAGGGAAAGAAAAAGGATTGCCTTTGCTGCCTTTTAATTTTTATTTATTGATCTGGATTATTTTTTTTGATATGTGAATCGCGAGGGTGCGCATGGAACGAAGCGAAAGGAGCACGCTCGCTTTGTTTACGGTGCTGCCGGTGAGCGGAGCCAGGGGGAAGTGTGGAGCGGAGCAGACCGGAGGTCGCGCAGGCAACGCAGTGGCCGGAGCGTTCACCGGAGGGATGCGAAGCGGAATAGTTCCGTTCCTCTGATGTTGCCGGGCGTGTCCGCTGCGAAGCAGCGTGAAGACAATGCCGCTTTCTTCGCTGTGAAGGCGGAGCCGGCACAGGGAAGGCTTTTTGTGGACGGAACGTGATTGGAAAAGGCGGATATGCAGCATGTAGCCAAGGCACGGAGCGTGCGAAGTCGCCCTGGCTACATGGGGCACTTCCGCAGCATAAAGGCTGCATCGGGGTGCTTGCGAGGGAGTGAGTGAAGTGACGCCGCATTTTAGGAACTGAAAGGAACGAACGAACTCTCTCGCTTGCCATGATGGCGCATTGCGGGGTTTGGAATGGAACGCACCCCGGGATGCAGTGGAATGACAAACCCGGCATAGCCATCCGCTCTCTTCGCGGTGGAGGCGCAGCCGGAACCGGGAAAGGTTTTCTGTGCTGCCGATGTGCGGAGCCACGGGGAAGTGTGGAGCGGAGCAGACCGGAGGTCGCGCAGGCCACGTAGTGGCCGGAGCATTCACCGGAGGGATGCGATGCGGAACATTTCCGTTCCAAGGATGTTGAGCGGTGTGGCCGCTGCGAAGCAGCGTGAATACAATACCGCTCTCTTCGCTGTGAGGCGGAACCGGCACAGGGAAGGCTTAACGGCACAACCTGTGGGCGTGGTTGGCGGATTTGCGCTGGCGTCAGCCAGGCAATTCCGGATCCAGGTTATTCAGGCGTTGTTTTCCTGCCCGGGAGCGGAGCGGCGGGCAGGTGTCAGGATTGCGGACGTGAGGGAGCAACCCCTTTGGAACAGCCGGAGGCTGTGGAATGGGTGCGGCTTGCCGCTCCTCCCTACTCTGGGGAAATGGGAGAAAATGGGGAGCAGGCCTGAAGCCTGCGGATTTACTACCATTTTCACAGAGGGGGGACGCCACTATTTACACATAATCTGGGTTATGTTTAGCAGTGGAGCTTGCGGAACGGAGGAACATAACTAAGGCTCAGATTATGTTGAATAGTGGCGGACTAATTGAGGGCAAAGCGGAGCGGTGCCCGAATCAAAAAAGGGAGATGGCTTGGAATGGGCCGCGCCTGGGCTGAGGATCCGGGGAAGAGTTGGGTGGTTGGGTGGTTAGGTGATTAGGCGTTTTTTCTGATGGATGCAGGGCCCGTGGTGCGGGTTCATTGCCAGGACGGCGAGTGAGCGGAGCGAACACCGCTGATTATTGGGTGGGAAGGCGAACGGGTTCGCCGGGCGGGGATAAACCATGAGCGGAGCGAATTTTGAACTAAGGAGTACCTGCCTTACAAGCAGGGGGTCATGATAAGAAACATGAGCGGAGCGAATACCGCTTTATTCTGGAGCGTCAAGAGTTTGTGGTCCGGAATGGAGCGGATGCGGAATGGAGGATGACAATCTCTGAGCGGAAGTGAGGATAAGTTCAGTGATTTGATTGGAGCGGAGCTTGCGGAGCGGAAAGAGAATGACTGATGCCTCGGCTCGGCTTACATCTCGGCTTTAAGTAAGATCTTTTTGGAAGCTATTTTTTGTCCACTACGTCATATTATGACGTTCTGAGTGTCTATTTTGACCCCGGCTGGAAATTCTATAAATACAGATTTGTGTCAATAGTAATTACTGTATATTATACTTGACACTTTGTCAAATATATTGACTCTGTTTTCAATAGGTTGATTCTCTGGTCTATAAATAAATAATTATATTTATGGTTACAATAAGGTCAGGTATGAAATACTAGCAGTTCGTTCATAAATTAAGTTGACATTTCTGTTGTTTCGATTTTTTCCTCTTCCATTTTGTATTTCCATTTGAAAACGACAGGCTCCTGGTTTATTTCCTCAATTCCCTGATAGATCCTTTGTTTAAGCTCATCTTTGCTTTCAACACGTATTTGTCTGAGGAACGACCGTGATATCTTGCTAAAAAACATTTCAATCATGTTCAGCCATGAACCATGTGTTGGAGTAAAGACAAACTCAAATTTGCCTGGTACACTTTCCAGGAACTTCATGGTCTCCTTTGACCTGTGTGATGAATGGTTATCCAGGATGACCCTTATTTTCCAATCTTCCGGATAATGACCAGCGAGCTTTTTCAAGTACTTGATGAACTCTGCACTTCGGTGTCTGGGTTCAACAAGCGGAATGACTATTCCACTATGCAAGTCTATTCCGGCCAGTAGGGATAAGGTACCCAATCTTTTATACTCGTAATCACGCCCGACCGTTTTGTACTTCCCCGGTACCGGTAACAATTGAGCTGATATATTCTTTATGGCTTGTATGCCCGGCTTTTCATCATAGGAGACTGTGGTGTGGTTTCTTTCAGGCATCTCCTGCCCGGATTCAATCCTGTTTATGATCTGTATCTCTTTGTACACAGAAAGCACTTGTGCCATCTTTTCTTCAAAATTATCGTCCCTGCGTTCAAGATAATAGGTTATTTTATGGGGTTTTATGCCTTCTTTGTCAAGGATGCCATGAACATAGCTCTTACCTGCATTCTTTAACCTCGGGTAACCTTTTGCCACACAATTTTCTTTAATGTGCCTGGACAGTAAGCTATAGGTCCACAGTTCGTTTGCATAACCGTGGTCCTTGGGCGAGGAACAGGCTAAATTTATAACCCATGCCTTGTCTTCATCACTGATCTCCGCACTGACACCCCGACCTGCCAAGTCATTAAGGGCACCAATAGGGCCAAAGGCAAGGGCCTTGTCTATATTGGCATAGACCGATTCTCTGCTGAGCCCGACTGTTCTTGCAATTTCTGACACCGGCTTATTGTCCATATACATGAGAAATATAGTGGAGTGCTGAACCTTCCTGAATTCCTGGGTCTTGCTCCTTGAAATCTTTTCCAATTGTTCATGTTCTCTTTGCGAACACAGTAACTTGCCTCTCTTTTTATATGCCATCGCTTTTTTTGGCACAAAGATAACAAGTTTTTTAGACTTTGTCAAGTTATATCATGAACGATATACTAGTATCCTTTTTCTATTCATTCCATCGTTACGAAACATATTATGAGAAAGTTACTCTTCCTTTCATTTACAATAGTATTGGCGCTTTGCTTGCCTGCGGATTTATTGTATTCCCAGACTTCTGATAAAGAAATGAGGGAATTACTTAAATCCTTGAAAAACGAAAAGAAGATAAATTTCTTTTTTGATATGTCACAAGCAAAAATTCACGGAAAAAGTGAGGCAGATTTTGTTTATCTCGAAGACCTTAATTCTTTATATGATTGGACTAATTTGTGGAAAGTTGAGTATAAACCAAACCTTATACACGATTTCTTGGTGGCTTTTACCTCACAAATGTCATTTCGCGGCAATAAGGTAAAATTTGGCGATTACGCAGATGCTAAGTATCAAATAAGAATAGTGGTAAAACTTATCGGACAAAAAGGAAGCACAAAGATGCAAGCCTTTTTTGAAGATGCAGCCAATCAGAGCGTATTGTTTACGCTTGACATAGTTGGTACTGGGGGGGTCTTTGGGTCAACAGTTAACTTGATGGGTGATGGATTTAAGAGAGCTGGAAATGATTTGGCAAAACAATTGGATTATGTATTTAGAAAGGGAAAAATTGGTGAATTTAATAAGAAGCCGTTCGTTGAGAAAAGTTTCCCTCTTATTTAATGACTCATGAACACTGTTTAATGAGTATCTTTCAGATTACATAAAAGGTCAGATACAACCAACCTGATTGAAAATCTTAATAGCAAAATCAGGAAATACACCAAGGCCAAACTCTCATTCCCAAATGATGATGCCCTTAAAAAGTCTGTATATCTGGCTATCAGTGAGATAGAAAAGAAATGGACAATGCCTATTCAAAACTGGGCTATTGTTCTGAATCAGTTTATTACTATTTTTGAAGACAGGGTGCTGTTGTAATTATGAAAACTCAATTGTCATTTACACAAAATACTGGACAGTGCCTTCTCTTATGAAGAACTATAGAATTAAATTACTTCGTAAGTAATTGGCATGAAGATTTTACCAGATTTTATTTTAAAAATATCCTCATCAATATTTGAATAAATTTTCCAATTGGTTAAATCGCTAGATACAATTAAAAAATAGTCAACAAAATCTATATGGCATACATTTAGCCGATTAATAATAGTTGTTGTGTTTCCAAAACCTACTCCCACAATTATTTCTTTAATATCTAAATCATGTTCAATTGAAAACTTAAAAATTGCGGTTTTATAATCCTCATTTGATTTAAATTTTGAAAGTTTTTCAACATCACTTCTCACTTCATAAAGCTTAAAAAGCCCTTTATTTTCTTGCAAAAAAAGTGAATTATTTTTCTCACCTATTGAATCTATATATATTCTTTCTTGCCTACGTCCTCTACCTGGTTGTGTTAAGATTGGGGTGTCAGATTGTGCACCAGGATAGCTTACTGAAATTGGAGAAATTCCGTTTAACTTAAAAACAGAATTCATGGTAATATAAGTAACATCATCTTCTGTTAGTAATTCACGCTTTTTTATTTCAGTAACTATTGGTAAATCAAAAAAATTAAAATCAGCTTTAACATTGTCCCAGGTAAGATAGATTTCTTCCTTTAATCCATTAGTAACATTCAAACAATTTGAGTGCTCAATTATCGTTCTAAATGAAGTATTAAACAAATTGAAATTTTCACTAACATAATTTGAAATATCAATAATTTCTTTTTCTGAATTATTGACAATATTATTTAATACGGCACTATTCGGAAGAGAAAGACCTTGAGAAAGAAAATCTATTAATTGAGGTTTACCTATATGCGTGATCTTTGATAATTCATTATCAATATAACTTTCTGCAGATGTGGACTTAAACCATGTCCTAGAGTTAATGTCAAAAATAATTTTTGCTAAGAAGTATGTATCAGGGGTTCGAAAAAATGTACTATAGTGTGTAAGCATACCTCTTTCAGGATCCATAGCATGCCCCATTCTGTTAATTTTCAAAATAAAGACATTTTTTTTGCCTAGTTTGGAATGCACATTTTTCCATTCTGTTCTTGTGCTATTGATGGCCGAAATATCTTCAAAGTCGTTATAGTCAGATAGTTTATTTATCCAATCTTTAAAATAGTCGATTTTTAATACTTCTTTTTTTACTTCGTTCTCATATTTGAATAGGCCATGAGTCTGAAAACATTTTATAATTAATTCGACTAGTGATATAAACTCTTTGTTTGATTTTGGGATAGACTTATAATGTTCATGTTTTAAAACATATTTTGAATCTTTAGGGTCTGAATCCCATTCAATATGGAAACAAAGTTTGCCGTATTTTTTATAACACAAAGAGAATGGTTCAATTGGATTATATCTTGTGTCCCCACCATGCTGTCCTGAATCTTTCGTGGTGGATGACACTTTGATATAAAAAAGAGGATTCTTTATTGGTAAAAGGAAATTGTCAGATCTTTGTTGTTCGTGATCCTTTGTATATACGGCAGTAGAGAACTCTACTACACAAATCACATATTCAATACCATTATTTATAATTGAGATTACTAAATCTGGATTCTTTCTGATAAGAATTTTTGAAATATTTTTAGAATATCTTTTACTAAATCCATTACGCCCAAATGACTGCTGCGTTTTTTTAATGATTACTATTTCGTCATTGGGGAATATTTCTTTAATATCTTCTACAAGATAGTGTAAGCACTGCTCAAGCGACTCATAATAAACCCTTATTTCCATTTAATTTTTTTTAAAAACTAAAATATGTTCCAACTTTAGTTCATTCGTAAATTTTGGATTGAACATTCTTGTCGTCTCTTTTAGATTTTGACTTGAGAACTCAATTAAGTCCATGCCAAACTTAGCAAAAAGATCTTTTGTAAACAATTTAGCGTCAAACAATTCACCACGAATTACAGAGTCACCAATAATTATGACTGCATAACCCCCACTTATTAATGCTCTCTCACATTCCTTAAAGCACTTCTCAAGCCCTTTTAAAAAGTGATTTATTTCTAACTTTTTACTTGAGTGCTTGTCACGAGAACCAATCTCAGTTTCTTGCGTTTTTCTCACATCATACCCTAACCAATTCATTCTTGATTTATGATAAAGATAGTAATCGTATGTGTTCGCGTATGGAGGAGATGTTATTACTAAAGCCACACTTTCATTTGGTATAAATGAGACATCTTCTGAAGACTGTGTATAAATCTCAATTTTTGAATCTGAACAAATATTAGAAAAGTCACTTATTCTTTCTATCATCATTTTACCCCGCTTAACGAATTGATTTAGCGTTTTAAAATTTTGAATAGATTTTTCTTTATAAGCATATCTTGTATTACTTTCTTGATTTGATACATCAACGATAATTGATGAAAGACACACTTCAAAAAACCTTACAATTTTCTCATTTTTAATTTCTCTAATCTTCTTAATCAAAAAAGATAATTCAATTTGAACATTGTTTTGAAACCAATGTTCTTTGTTTTGGAAATCAATAGTATTCAGGTAATCGTATTGCAAATGAAAATTTGAAGGTCTAAGTGCAAGAATTGCCTCTATGTCTAGCAGAAAATTATTAGCAATAATTATTTCGTCACTTGAAAGTTTAGTTGTTTTACAAATAGATATTAATGTGGCAATGGGATTGGAATCAATTCCAATCCCATTCCGATTTAATAATTTACACTCAACAAGAGTTGTACCTGATCCAACAAATGGATCATATACAGTGTCACCAGGTTTGGTGTATTTTTCAATGAATAATTTTGGGATTTGAGGTATAAATTTTGCCGGATAAGCATGGAAAATATGAGTCAAATAATTCGTTGTATCGGTCGTGTTTTTTTTAAAATTCTCAATGGTAAGTCGCATTTTATTAAGATTTTCTGAATACTACGATAAAAGAACAGTTTTGATTAGTATAAAAAATAGATGGATAGCCTAATAAAATTAATTTTCGTTGCTTTGATTGGTCCCAAATAATTAAGTCATGAAATTTCCAACCTACTTCTTCTCCAGCACGCGCCAAGTCTGAGTGAAATGGGATATAAGGAATTTTATTCTTCGTATCACGATGGTCTTTAACAACCCAGCAAGAATAACCACCTGGCTTAGTTATTTCATAGTTTTTTGATAAAACCACCTTTAATTGCTTAATAAATTCTGGGTAAGGAAGATTCCCAAAATCATCTTCATTATCACTATACTGCTTTACAGTGCTGTTATTACTATGTTTGATAAGAGATGTTTTATGTACTTTTTCCCGATCCTCAACTGATTTTTGTATAAAATCTGCATATGGAGGAGATGTTATTGTAAGAGAAATTTTATTTTTTGCAATATATTTATCTAGATTGCGACAATCATCGTTAACAACTAAGTATTTTAAATTTAATGTGTTTTGAAATATTCCAGAATTTTCAACTAGCCATTGTTGGGCTAATTGAGCAAATTCTGGATTAAGTTCTGTTCCGATGCAATTTCTGTTAAGATTCTGACAACCAATTATTGTTGATCCTATTCCTAAAAAAGGATCAAAAACATTATCAAGCTCACGACTATACATCAATAATAATCTCTCAACTAATTTTACAGGATAAACTGCACCATGTTCTTTTTGAAAATCATTGCGTGGAGAACTTACATCAGACCATATATTCATCGATAGCGAAGCCCACTCCTTGGCTGATAATCCATTAAACGATTTCATTCGTTGATGAAATTCTTTCTCCTCATCGTCTTCATGTATAGCCCTACTTTTCTTAGTTACTGTATCTGAGAGAGATTCTTCTGTTAAGAAGTAATCTTTAATTTTTTGGATATCTTGCATTTTTGAGTCTAAATTTCTCCAAAGATACAACAAGAACCAGAAATAATTTTGAGAATTTGGATTAACAAAAGAAAACGCCCTAGTCGTAATAGTCGTTTTCATATAGAATACTTATCATAGATCCTGGTATCACGATTCAAACAACTTTACTTTTTTTTAAGAGACATCTTAGTTTAAGTTAATTGAGATAATTTAATCGAATTATCTTAAGGTATCAATAATCACTTTCTTTATTCAATAATCCATTTCGAATAGTCGCATTACAGCCACGGAATCAATTGAGAATAATCATCTTGTCAACTTAAAGAAAGTTTGTGTCAAATTTTGAATTGAATTACTAACTTTGTTGCAAGAGGTCACAAATTAGTGAGATTTATTTTTTTATAATTATGATTTATTCTGAATCTATCATTACAAAATGTGAAATTGGTCCTTTTCCAAGGCCGATGCCTGAAGGGATGTTTGATCAAATGCCAACGGTTACTGTAACACTTTCTAATGGAGAGTCGTTAAAACTGTTTGAGTATTATCCGGATGAGATATCGTTTGTTGAGTCTGAATTTATTGGTCTAACTGTAGCTGAAGCCGAAAGCCTGTTAACACAGAAAGACGTGAAGTACATCCAGTCCTAAGAACCGGAATCAAGAATTTTATTTCTTTATTGATTTATGAAAGACAAGTTGATGCTTGTCTTTTTTTTGTATGGAATAATCGATAGTCAAATACAGGAATTTGATAAAGTAGATATTTTTTGTCTGAAAAAAGTGGTGGAAAAATAATTTTGGGACGAAAGGTGTAAAAAGGTGTTGGTTTGTAAAAAGTTTGGGTGGTGGGGGGATTTTTGGGTGGGTTTTGCTTGTTTTAGTGGGGGAAAAGGGTTTATTTTGTTATAGATCAAAAACAAATAGAGCTGTGGGCGGTGATGATTTTTTATATGATTGGGCTGAGGAGCTCGTGGATGAGATTGTTCTTTCCATCTGTTGTGTCATTGTGGGAGAAGGGAGAAAGGACCCGGCTGCCTGTGTGGAGCGGGAGTACGGGACGCTTTCTGAAGAACAGAAATTCGTGCTTCAATATTTTGTGGCCGCATGCCACGGCTTAGAGTGTGAGGACGGGTATGAGGCGCTGGCAAAACAGAATATCGTGGATGTGTGGGAGGCTGTGATTTTTTTACAGTAAAACCGAAGTCGGGTATTCTATAATCGCCCGGCTTTTTTCTACATATACGTCTAAGTAAAATGAGGGATGTCACGACTTGATGCCTGGCACCTCTTGAATGTGATTTTCAGGCTGTACGGGGTTATTGCGAACTGTTATGACCTGTGCAACCTGTATCGGGAAAAGAAAGTCCTGCAGCTGGAAAGGTGGCTGGACAAGGACCGGGAGATTGCCGATTTTTACCGTAAGCCTCAACGGTACGAGTATGGAACGGATGTGCATATCGAGCTGTCCGAGGAAACTTTTGAGGAGCTGCATGAATTCATCATCGAGCAGAATGATTTTGCCCTGGCCATGGATCTTGTCCAGCCGAAAATCTACCTGAACCACCTTATCAAGACGATGAAAAAGGTAGAGGTCCATCATGGTATGAAGTTTGACAGCCTCGGCTTTATGCATGCTTTACATGATTTTCGGACGGAGGTTTACAAATGGGCTGCGGTTTACTCTTCCCGGATCAATTCTTCCATTGATAAGGAGATGGCCAGGCGGAAAACCATGACGTACGCTCTTTTGTGTGATGACAAGAACTGCGAAATGATCCTGCAGGAAGAAACGGGTCACTACCCCATGGCGGAAGAAAATGCTTTTGATCTTGCCGGTTTCTTTGTGCATGATTACGATGCCGGGCGCATTACTTTAATATACGAGCACCTTGCTTCCCTCAACGATGAGAAGGGTGCGGGGTATGTGGCAACAATGGCTTCGGTTGTTGCCATTGCCTGGGAGAATAATTTATTGTGTGAAGCGTACGGCAACACGCTGCGGGCGGTGTTTGATCATTTTGGGATTGCCGAAAAGATTGAGAATTACAAACCGGCACGGCTCAGAAGGTCGAGCTACAAGGGGAATCTGCCGCTGGCCAGGGTCCAGGCGTTGAACTTCTTTCAGTCGTTGGAGGGTATGCCAGCGGGGCAGTGAGGGATTCATGATGTTATCAATCGGGTGCCGGTTTTGTTACCTATTTGTTACTTTTTTGTTACCTGGGCCATGGGCGGTTTTTGCCTAATATGTTGAAAGCTTGCCAGTTCTTTTGTTACCTGGGAAAAAGTGTGTTTACGTAAACACGAAATATTTTTATTTCCATTCTTTTTTACAGATTTTTGTGACGGGTCAGGGGGTAAGATCCAAGTTACCGCCCTGGTCCCGGACACCGAACAAAACCACTGCTTGGAGGTGCGTGGGGAGGGGTGCAATTCCTAAATATTCTAATTATGGGAATTGACGTTTATAACCTTGCATCAGATTATCCTGATGTAAGTATTAATGTTAAAGTAAAAGATCTGATTGAAGCGGCAAAAGTTTTTGCAAAAGAGCTTGTCACCTTGTCCGGCTCCAAGGTAATGTATGGACCGGGAACTCTTTTAACAAAAAAAGAGGTGATGGAACTGTTGGGTGTTAGTGAAACCACCCTCTGGAGATGGGATGTCAAAAGCGACTACCTGCATCCTGTTATGATAGGAGCGGAAAGGCGTTGGAGGTGGAAGGACATAGAGGCCATCATGGAAGGGAACGTGACGGATTATTACGGCAAGCCGGTCTGGGCTGGTGAGAAAATGGCAGTTCCGGCAATGGAGGGCAGGTGATGGGGACGGACGATAGCTTTGCAGACAAGATTTCTTTTGAACTTGAGAAAAATGCTATTGTCAGCCGGGATTGCAAACACGTTGGGATGCTGTCGATCAAGACGGCCAACCGGTCGGTGGAAGATGCCCTGAAGATGCCGGATCCGGTGGATCTGTACCATGGATTGCTCAACGAGGGGGAAGTGGCTTGCCTGTTTGCGGATTCCAATGCAGGCAAGTCCATTTTCGCAGTCCAGATGGGGGATCATATTTCCAGGTACCGGAAGGTGCTTTATGTGGATTGTGAGTTGTCGGAAAAGCAGTTCCAGTTGAGGTACACCAGCAAGGAACTGGGATTCCGGTATGTTTTCTCGGACAATTTCTACCGGGCGGAAATTGATCCGGAGCATATCGGGGTCCAGAACTATGAAGAGGCCATCATAAAGGATATTGAGGAGGCGGCCATCCAGACGGATTCGAGGATCGTGATCATCGACAATCTGACCTACCTGTGCAACAGTTCTGAAAAGGGGGATGTGGCCGGCTTGTTCATGATGAAGCTGATTGCCCTGAAGAAGAAACACTCCCTCACCCTATTGATCATCTCGCACACGCCCAAGCGGAATTTGAGCAATCCCATTTCACAAAACGACCTGGCCGGCTCAAAGAAGCTCTACAACTTCTTTGATAATGTGTTTGCAATCGGGCAATCGGCAAAGGACAAGCGGATCAAGTTTGTCAAGCAGGTGAAGGTCCGCGCCAGCGAATATATTTACGACTCGGACAATGTGATCATTTATGAAATCACCAATGATGGCGGGTATGTGCATTTCCTGCACAAGGGCTATGGAAAGGAATCGGAGCATTTGCGGGATAAGTCGGAGGAGGATGAGGCGCTGACGCGTTCCAATATCCGGTCGCTGCACAGGGATGGGAAATCGATACGGGAAATCGCGGATCTGGTGAATCTGAGCAAGACCACTGTGCACCGGATCATTGCACAGGAGAAGAAAAAGGAGGCGGATTCGCTGGAGGAGGTTGTCCTGGATTTGGATGATATCCCGGAAGGGGTGGCTGTTCCTTGTAGGGATGCTGTTTCGGGCAGAGGTGGTGTTCCGGTGGGAGAAGGTGTCCCGGGCGGGGATGTGGGACAGGCGGGACAAACGGGACAGTGCGGGACAGTTCCGGGGGTGGCGGGACAGTACGAGACAATGGCGGCGGTGGCGGAGCGAAGGGATCCTTTCGTATTTGATATCTCTGAAAACCTGGATTTCTTATGACGGATTCCCACACATATAGCCTGCAGACTTACAAGGGGCCGGGGAGCCGGCATGCTTGTCCCGCTTGCGGGGACAAACTCTGTTTTACGTTCTATGTGGATGAAAACGGGGATTTTTTGAATGAGGTGGTGGGAAGGTGCAACCACGAGAGCAGTTGCGGGTATCATTACACGCCGAAGCAGTTTTTCGCGGATAACCCCTCGGCCCGTTCTGACTGGAAGGAGAACTTTTTCCGCATACCTCAACCAGCATTGAAAACGAAAGTAAAAAAACAATTATGGACCATAACGACAGATATCGTAAAAAGCACGGTAAATCCGGAAATAGACAGCGATTTCACGCTGTTCCTGACCGGTTTGATCGGGAAGGAAAACACCGGAAGCATCGTAAAAGAGTACCTTATAGGCGTAACCAAAAAAAGGGATGTGATTTTCTACCAGATAGATATGGAGGGTCGCTGCAGGACTGGGAAGATCATGAAGTACGACAGGAAGACGGGGAAACGGGTGAAGGATGAAAAAGTGGGTGGGCGGATTAC
>Ga0116148_1003905_pt1 | contig 13412 bp, 10 predicted proteins | sample AD_UKC055_MetaG_FD_89786 | JGI IMG/M metagenome (GOLD analysis project Ga0116148, IMG submission 89786) | Active sludge microbial communities of municipal wastewater-treating anaerobic digesters from USA - AD_UKC055_MetaG | ecosystem: Engineered > Bioreactor > Anaerobic > Digestate | place: USA... | reverse complement strand
GCCCTATCACGCGGTGGACGGCTACCTGGCCCGCCTGGTGCGAAAGGGGTTCCGGGTCGCGATTTGCGAGCAGGTCGAGGACCCCAGGAAGGCCAAGGGGCTGGTGCGGCGCGAGGTGGTGCGCGTCGTCTCGCCCGGCACACTGACCGACGCGGCGTATCTCGAGGCGCGCGAGCCGGCCTTTCTGATGGCGCTGGCGCCGGTCGCCGCGGCACCCCCGCGCCCGTCGCCGCGCACGGCCGACCCTGCGGCCGTGTCGCTGCCAATCCCGGCCGACCCCCGCCCCGACGGTGTGCAAGGCGCCTCGCCCGCGGCGGCGCGGCTGGTGGGTGTGGGGGCCGCGCTGGTAGACCTCTCCACCGGCGAGTTCACGGCCGCCGAGTACTCGGGGCCCGCGGGTCTGCAGGCGCTGGCCGACGAGCTCGGCGTGTTGCGGCCGCGCGAGATCGTGATCCCCGACGACTTCGCTCTCGACGCCCAGCTGCCGGCCGTCGCCTCGGCCGGGATCCCCACGACGAGAGTGGAGGCCTGGACCTTCGAGGCCGAGAGGGCCCGGGCGGCGCTGCTCGAGCAGCTTCGGACGGCAAGCCTCGAGGGCTTCGGCCTCGAGGGGCGGCCGCTGGCGGTGCGGGCCGCGGGCGGCCTGGTTCGCTACCTCCGGGATGGCCAGAAGGCCGACCTGGCACACGTGCGCGAGATTGCCTTCCGCCAGGCCGCCGACGCGCTGGTGGTGGACGCCGTCACGCTGCGGCACCTCGAGGTGGTGGAGGCGTCCACCGGGGGGCGCGCCGGCTCGCTGCTCGACGAGATCGACCGGACCGTGACGGCCATGGGCGGACGGATGCTCCGCGCCTGGCTGCTGCGGCCGCTGTTGTCGCTCGAGCGCGTGCGCGACCGCCTCGACGCCGTCGAGGACTTCGCCTTCCACACCACCGAGCGCGCGAAGTTCCGCGAGGCGCTGAAGGCGGTGCAGGACCTGGAGCGCCTGGTTGCCCGGGTTGCCCTCGGCTCGGCCGGCCCCCGCGACCTGGTCGGGCTGAAGGTGTCGCTCGGTGCCGTCCCCCGGCTGCGGCACGTGCTCTCCGGCTTGCAGGCGCCGCTGGCCGCGAGCCTCGCGGCCGCGCTGGACGACGTGGCCGAGGTCCGGTCGCTGGTCGAGGCCGCCGTGGTGGACGACCCGCCGGCCCTGGCCCGCGAGGGCGGTTTCGTGCGCGACGGCTTCGACGCCGAGCTGGACGAGGCGCGGGCCATCAGCCGCAGCGGCAAGCAGATCATCGCCCGCATGGAGGACGAGGAGCGCGGGCGCACCGGGATCGCCTCGCTCAAGGTGCGCTACAACCGGGTGTTCGGCTACTACATCGAGGTGTCGAAGGCGAACCTGCACGCGGTCCCGGCCGACTACCAGCGCAAGCAGACGATCGCTGGCGGCGAGCGCTTCGTGACCCCGGCGTTGAAGGAGTACGAGGAGAAGGTCCTCGGCGCCGAGGAGCGCATCCTCGCCCGCGAGGTGGAGATCTTCGAGCGGCTCCGGGCGGCGGTGGCGGCCGAGGCTCCCCGCATCCAGGACACGGCGAAGCAAATCGCCGCGCTCGACGTGCTCGCCGCGCTTGCCGAGGTGGCGACCGTCAACAACTACACGAAGCCCCACGTTCACGACGCCGACGAGATCGTCATCACCGAGGGGCGGCACCCGGTCGTGGAGCGGCGTTCGCGCGACCCCTTCGTGCCGAACGACACCCTGCTCGACGGCTCGGGCCACCAGCTGATCGTCCTGACCGGCCCGAACATGGGGGGAAAGTCCACCTACCTGCGGCAGACGGCGCTCGTGTGCCTGCTGGCGCAGGTCGGCTCCTTCGTCCCGGCGCGCGAAGCCAAGCTCGCGCTGGTCGATCGCATCTTCGCGCGGGTGGGCGCGTCCGACAACATCGCCCGCGGCCAGTCGACCTTCATGGTGGAGATGCAGGAGACGGCGAACATCCTGCACTCGGCCACCTCGCGCAGCCTGGTGATTCTCGACGAGATCGGGCGCGGGACCGCGACCTTCGACGGCCTGAGCCTGGCGTGGGCCGTGGCCGAGCACCTCGCCACCAACTCCCGCGCGCGCCCCAAGACGATCTTCGCCACGCACTACCACGAGCTGACCGACCTGGCCGACGGCATCCCCGGGGTCGTCAACTGCCACGTGGACGCGCGCGAGTGGCACGACGAGATCCTGTTCCTCCGGAAGGTCGTTCCGGGGCGCGCCGATCGCAGCTACGGCATCCAGGTGGCCCGCCTCGCGGGACTGCCTCCCAAGGTGGTGGAGCGGGCGCGGGAGATCCTGAGCGCTCTCGAGCACGACGAGCTGGCGCGCGGCGGCCGTCCCTCGCTCAGCCGCACCCCGACCGAGCCGCAGCAGCAGCTCGGGCTGTTCCAGGCGCTTCCCTCGCCGAGGGCCGAGCGGCTGGTGGAGCGGCTGCTCGCCGTTGACCCCGACCACCTCACGCCGCTCGAGGCGCTGACGCTGCTCGCCGAGCTGCGCCGCGACGCGCAGGAGTCATGAGGCGGCTCGCCCTTCTCGCGCTGCTGCTGTCGCTCGCGGCGTCCGAGGCGGCCGCCGCGTCGCGCTACCTGCCGCACCTGCGCTTCCGCGTGCTGGTCACGCCTCACTTCCGCATCTACTACCACCAGGGCGGAGAACAGCTGGAGCGTGAAGTGGCCGCGATTGCCGAGTCGGTTCAGCGCGAGCTGCCGGCCAGGCTCGGCCTTCCCGCTCCGGCGGTCACGCACGTCGTGCTTGCCGACCAGGACGACGCGTCGAACGGCAGCGCGTTCCCCGTGCCGTACAACACGATCGCCCTCACCGCGGCCTGGCCCGCGCAGTCGGAACTGATCGGGTTCACGCGCGAGTGGCTGCGGCTCGTGTTCGTGCACGAGTACGCGCACATCCTGCAGACCAACCAGTCGCGCGGCTGGGCCTCGGTGATGCGGGGCATCTTCGGCCGCTCCCCGCTGGCCTTCCCCAACCTCGCGCTGCCGCTGTGGCAGATCGAGGGGTTCGCCACCTGGGTCGAGTCGCGTGAGACCGGCGAAGGCCGGGTGAGGGCCGGCGACGCCGCGACGATCGTCCGCCAGCGCGTGCGCGAGGCGGGCCCCGAGCCGATCGACCGCTACAACGGCGGCCTGGTGGACTGGCCCGGCGGAAACGGTTCGTACCTGGTCGGCGGGTTCTTCCACCAGTACCTGGTGTCGCGGTTCGGCGAGCGGAAGCTGGGCGATCTGGTCGAGCGGCAGGCGGGGCGCGTCCACTACTTCGGGGCGGGTGCCTTCGAGGCAGTGCTCGGTGTGCCGCTTCCCGACCTCTGGCGCGACTTCATGAATTCAGTAGCGCCGGCCTCCCTGCCGGCATCAGGAGCGCCGGCGTCCGGCCCGGCCGTCCCTGCCCGCCTCACCCGCCACGGCTTCCTCGTCGGCAGCCCGCGTTTCGCCCCTGATGGCTCGGCACTCTTCTACACGCTGCAGACGCCGCACCGGTTCCCGGCCATCATGCGGCTCGACCGTGGGCACGGCGCCGATGAGGGCCCGGCAGGGATCCCGCGCGAGATCGCCACGCAGTACGGTGCCGAGGGGCTCAGCGTCGGTGACCGGGTGGTGATCTTCGATCAGCTCGAGCTCGAGACGAACGTGGCGCTCCGCGCCGACCTCTACGCGGTGTCTCCCCGAGGCGGAGCGGTTGCGGCGCTGACCGAAAGCGCCCGTCTCATGCAGCCCTCCCTCTCACCCGACGGCGCCTCGCTGGTCGCCATCCGGATCGCCGGCGGCCGTCGCGAGCTGGCCTGGTTCGACGTGCGCCGGAAGGGCGGTGAGGGGATCAGGCTCGAGCCGAGGCCGGGGCCGGACGGCGGCGGCCAGGCCGCGTCGCCGCGCTGGTCACCCGACGGCCGGCTGGTGGCCTTCGAGCGCCGGGTGCCTGGCGGTCCCTCGGAGATTGCGGTGGCCGACCCGGCCACCGGCAGCATTCGCGTGCTCGTCTCCTCCGCGCTCTACCGCCTGGTCACGCCCGTGTGGGCGCCTGGCGGAGAGTCCGTCGTTTTCGCGTCCGACCACCCGCCGGGAGCGGCCCCCGGCGCGCTGCTCGCGCGCTCGTTCCAGCTTTACACCGTTCCCGTCGAGGGGGGGCTGGTCCGCCGCCTGACGGCGGTCCCTGGCGGGGCGACCTCGCCGGCGATCTCGCCCGACGGGCGGCGCGTGGTCTTCGTCGGATACACGGAAGAAGGCGCCGACCTGTTCGCGCTGCCGTTCGATCCCGCGTCGGCGGCCGATGCGGGATGGACCGGCCCGGCGCCGGTCGCCAGCGCCGCTGCCGCTCCCCTCGCCCAAGTGGAGGACCGAGGGTACTCCCCGTTCGACACGCTGCGGCCGCGCGCCTGGACGCCGGTTGCGGACACCGGCGACACGCTGCGAGTCGGGCTGGCCCTGGGCGGGATCGACGTGCTGGGGCGTCATGCCTGGGGGGCGTTGCTGCGGTGGCGCGTGGGGTCGGAAGGGGACGCGGTGAACGGCCTCCACCGCGGCCGCCCGGACGTGGACCTTGGCTACACCTACGACCGCTGGCGGGTTCCGCTGTGGATCTCGGCGTCCGACGAGACGTCGTTCCTGGCCGTGCGAAACCAGTCGGGGGGGCGCCTGCCCGACGCGGAGCTGCGCGAGCGGAGTGTGAGCGCGGGCCTGATGCTGCCGTTCGCCCGTATCCGCCGCCTGCAGCTGTGGCAGGCCGCATTCAAGTACGAGAGGAGCACGTTGCAGGCGACGCGCGCGGACGCGCCAAGGACCTTCCTGAGGCACGCCATCGAGGCGGGATGGAGGCTGGACACCGCGCGGCGGTACGGGTACTCGATCAGCCAGGAGGAGGGCGTCTCGCTTGGCATCGGAACCGAGCACGTCAGGCGGGCGTTCGGCGCGGACGGCGATGCGCAGGCGTGGACCGCCCAGGCGCGTGTCTTCCGCCGGCTGGGCGGACGCCACGCGGTGCTCGCCGCGAGGGCCGGCGGCGCCTTCTCGAGCGGCGACCGCAATGTCAGGCGCGTCTTCTTTCTCGGGGGCGCGGCTCCCGCGAGATCGGTGGTCGACGTCCGGAGCGAGGCCGTCGAGATGCTGCGCGGCCTGGAGAACGAGGCCTATGTCGGCACGCGGGTGGTTTCCGGCAGCCTCGAGTACCGCTTCCCGCTCGCCCGGGTCGAGCGGGGCTGGCGCACGGCGCCGCTGTTCCTTCGCGCGGTCCACGGGGCGGTTTTCGCCGACGCGGGCCACGCCTGGGGCGCTGGCTTGCCCTTCGCGTGGCCGGACTTCAAGACGTCGGTCGGGGCCGAGCTGTCGCTGGATACGGTCGTGGGGTTTGGCCTGCCGCTGACCTTCACCGGGGGGATCGCGTGGGCGCGTGACGGGGCGACCGGCCGGCACCTCGACCCCCGGCCGTACGTGCGCATCGGCCGGTCGTTCTGAATCGGGAGTGGACGCAAGCGATGCGCGGGGCTCCGGCCCCGCCGCGGAGGACGCGATGAAGCCGCCAGTCGAGTACGAACATCCTTCCCCGCTCTCGTTCGGGGGCTACGAGCCGGCCCGATCGTTCGACGACGCGCGGGTCATCGTGTTGCCGGTTCCCTTCGAGCGGACGACCAGCTACGTGACCGGCACGCGGAACGGCCCGCGCGAGATCCTGCTCGCCTCGGGGCAGGTGGAGCTGTGGGACGAGGAGACGGGAACCGACGCCTGGAGCCGCGGCATCGTCACGCTTCCGGAGATGGAGCTGCCCTACAACGACATGCGGGTGGCGCTCGACGAGATCCGGCGCGTGGTCTCGGAGCTGATCCCGCACGAGAAGTTCCTCGTCGTGCTCGGCGGCGAGCACTCGATCAGCGTGCCGGTGGTCGAAGCGTACGCGGCTGCGACGCCGAACCTCTCCGTGCTCCAGATCGACGCGCACGCCGACATGCGCGACTCTTACCAGGGCAGCCGCTACAGCCACGCCTGTGCGATGCGCCGCATCGTCGAGCTCGTCCCCTGCACGCAGGTTGGGATCAGGAGCCTTTCGCGGGAGGAATCGCGCGTGATCCCGTCGCTTCGGACGCGGGTGTTCTGGGACCACGCCATGCGCCAGGATCCCGACTGGATTGAGAAGGTGGTCGAGGGGCTGTCCGAGGCCGTCTACATCACGATCGACGCCGACGGCCTCGACCCCGCGATCATGCCCGCGGTCGGCACGCCGGAGCCCGGGGGCCTTTCCTGGCCAGAGACGACCGCGCTTCTCAAGGCGGTGCTGTCGCGCCGGCGGGTGGTGGCGTGCGACCTGGTGGAGCTGAACCCGCTGCCGGGGATGGTGGGGCCGAACTTCCTCTGCGCGAAGTTGATTTACAAGATACTCAGCTACCGCTTCCGGCAGGCGTAGTACGGGGCTTGACCCGGTCTCCGGCTGACAGGCGTAGCACGGGGCTTCAGCCCCGTGCTCTCCGGTCTAGTTCTTGATCTGTCCCAGTTCCTTCGCGGCGAGGCTGGCGTACGGCGACTGCGGGAACTCGTCGCCGATCCGGCGGAGCGTCTGCTGCGCCTCGGCGGTCTTGCCGTCCTGCAGGTACGTCCTCGCGAGCTGCATCAGGATGGCGTCCACCGGCAAGTCGCTATCCTTCCGGGCGCTCAGTTCCTTGTAGGCGGCAATCGCCTGGTCGCGCTGGCCTGCCGCCGCCTGCGTGTTCGCCAGGCCCAGCCGCGCCATGGGACCGTAGAGGTCCGCGCCCGGCTTTTCGATCACCTCGCGGTAGCGCTGCTCCGCCTCCTTGTGACGGCCGAGCGTGGCGAGGATTGCCGCCGCGTGGTAGCGCGCCGCGATCCCGGGCTCCGAGGACGGGTGAGCCTCGGCCGCCGCCATGAACTTCTGCAGCGCGGCCTCCAGCTTCGCTTTCTCGCTCCCGAAGCTGCCGGGCGAAGGGGCGGGCGTGTTGGGGCCGGGCGTCGCCGGCACCACCGGCGCGCCGGCGACGGCCATCGCGTCGGCCAGCAGCGTGCGAGCGTTCGAGTCGGCCGACTTTCGCCACGCGGTGACTCCCACCACGGCGACGACGATCAGCGCCAAGGTCACCAGGCCCGCGATGATCGGCTTGCGGTAGATGTCGAAGGTCTCCCGCGCACGTGCGACCGACAGGGCGACCTCGTTTTCCTTCAGGCGGCGTCGTTCGATTCTCTTCATGTCGCGTTCCAGGCGAGCGCAGCTTGCTGTCCCCAGCCTTCGCTCGCTACTTGATCCATGCGAGCGAGACTGGCCTGCCTAGCCGTAGCTCGCTACTTGATCCATGCGAGCGAAGGCTGGCGTCCCCGGGCAGACTTGAACTGCCGACCTTCCGCTTAGGAGGCGGACGCTCTATCCAGACTGAGCTACGGGGACCCGTCGCTGCGAAAACAGCGAACCAGTCATTTTAGCATCAGTACTTCAGCACCGAGTTGACGCGCTCGCCAGCGAGGCGCGACCGGCCGTCGAGCGTCAGCAGTTCGATCAGGAACGCGAGCCCGTGCAGCTCGCCTCCCAGCCGGCGCACCAGCCGCGCGGTTGCCGCCGCCGTCCCGCCGGTCGCCAGCACGTCGTCCACGATCAGCACCCGCTGCCCGGGCTTGATTCCGTCCTCGTGCATCTCGAGGCGATCGGTCCCGTATTCGAGCTGGAACGACTCGCTGATCGTCCGGGCGGGCAGCTTGCCGGGCTTGCGCACCGGGCAGAACCCGGCGCCGAGACGGTCGGCCAGCGCCCCGCCGAGGATGAACCCGCGGCTCTCGATCCCGACCACGACCGAGATGCCCTGGTCGCGGTACGGCAGCGCGAGCGCGTCGAGCGCCGCGCGAAACCCCGCCGGGTCGCCGAGCAGCGTCGTGATGTCGTAGAAGAGGATGCCCGCCTTCGGAAAGTCGGGAACAGAACGAATCCGTGCCTTGAGCGTGTCCATGGCTCCTGCTGTGGGGCGGGAGGCCGGGCCCTCGCGCCCATTCACCGCCGCACCTCGAACCCCGCCACCCGCCCGCTGGGCGGCCGCACTTCGGTCTCGACCTCGTCGACGCGGGCTGCGATCGGTCCCCGCCGCACCGCGCGCTCGAAGCGCTCGACCGCCTCGGCGTCGCCCTCGACGAAGATCTCGACCCGGCCGTCGCGCGTGTTGGCCACCCACCCGGCGACGCCCTCGCGCTCGGCGGCCTCCACGGCGAACCAGCGGAACCCGACGCGCTGCACGCGCCCCGAAAGGGTCAGCTTGCGGGCCACGATCATCGGCGCACCCCGAGCCGGTCTCCCGGCGCAACCGGCGGATTATACCCGCAGTTGACTCGGCCGGGCCCCGCGGGCCACAGTAGGACCATCATGGACGCCACCGATTCCTCCCCGCTCGTCTTGATCGTGGACGACGACCCGGACGGCCGGAACCTCTATTCTTACGCACTGCAGGCTGCCGGGTTTCGCGTCGAGGAGGCAGCCGACGGGTTCGAGGCCGTGGACAAGGGTTACAAGCTGAAGCCCCAGGTGATCCTGATGGACCTGCTGATGCCCAGGCTGGACGGCTGGGAGGTGGTGTCCTGGCTGAAGAAGAATCCGACGACGCGAGAGATCCCGATCGTGGCGGTGACCGGCGCCCAGGAAGACATCCAGCAGATGGCGGTGGCGGCCGGCTGCCGCGCCGTCCTCACCAAGCCCTGCCCCAGCGGCCGCGTCGTCGACGAAGTGCGGCAGGTTCTTGCCGCCCGCTGACGCCGTACGCGAAAACGCCCGCCGGCTGCTTCGAGCACTTACGGGCCCCCATCCGTAAGCACCCTCACAACCAGCGGGCCTTGCCCTCTTAAGACGCAACGGCGGTGCCAACTGAAGGCCCGGCCCGATCGTCCCGGTTGCGCCAGGATTCCGCCAGGAGCCTTGGACCGCCTCCCGGCAACTGGCGAATTGTCGTCAGAAGTGCCGGAGACACTGCCGGAATCCCGGTAAATCCGGACTCGACGAGTCGCGAACACCCGCGCGATCCCGTGCGGGGCGGGCGATCGTGCGCGGAGGCAACTTGGCACGCGGGTCGAATAGGATTCGGTCTACCACCGGTGACCCCCGGAGGGATCTGCGTGCATGGTGTCAGCCGATCGTCAGATACGCGTGCTCCTCGTCGATGACAGCGCAGAGATACGCGAGATGTATGCGCTGTACCTGGCCGGTGCCGGCTGCGAGGTCGAGCAGGCCAGCCAGGGCTTCGAGGCGTTCGACAAGGCGATCAAGGGGCGGCACGACGCCATCGTCATGGACCTGCGGATGCCCAAGCTCGACGGCTGGGAGGCGGTGCGCCTGTTGAAGAACCGGGCGCAGACGCGCGGGACGCCAATCATCGCCCTCACCGGGGACAGCGACATCGAGCACCTCAAGCTGGCGCGCAACGCCGGGTGCGACACCGTCCTGTTGAAGCCGTGCGCGCCCGACCGCCTGCACGCCGCGATCGTCAAGCTGGTGGGACCCACGCTGGCCGCTTGATCGCGTGCCCCTCCGCACGGTTATTTCTTTTCTTCCTCCGGGCCCGGAGGCTTGGACGGGGTCTGCGACCGCGGCGAGGGATCGACGATCCCGTTGGCGCGCTTGAAGGCCTCGAGCTCGGCCTCCACCTCCCGGCGAATCCGCTCCTCCTGCCAGCTGCGCAAAGCTCCCTTGACGGCCGTGTACCCGTTGTAGAGCGCGCGGGCCGCCAGGCCGCTCACCAGCGCCGTGCCGGCCACCTCGGCGAGGTCGCCGTTGGTGAACGCGCCGAAACTCCGCGCCTCTGGCGGGGTGATCATGTCGAGCACTTCCTTGTTGTGGATGCCGCCGGGGATCGGCGCCTGCCACGGCTGCCGCAGCGTTTCCTGGAAGTCCGGCAGAAGTTGGCGGCGCTGCCCGTAGATGGTCACCCGGAACGTGGGGAGCTGTCCGATGCGGAGGGCGGACGGAGCCTCGGGCGCGCGCTCGATGCCGCTCCGGATCGCCTCGAGCGAGATCGGCAGGCGGTCGATGATCGCTTCGGGGCGTTCGGACTCCAGCGGTTGTGCGGCGCCCTGCGCCTGCGCGGCACTGCCCTGCCCCTCCACCGGCGATTGAGCCAGGGCCCCGGAAGCCGCCGGAGCCAGCACGAGCGTCACTACCACCGCGAGACGCACCATCAATTGAGACGATACACTCGTCACCGCGGCCTTCGACAGCTCGAGTGGCCCAGTAGCACAGGCGTCTCGCCTGTGTGGCGCAGTGGCCCAGTGGCACAGGCGTCTCGCCTGTGTGGCGCAGTGGCCCAGTAGCACAGGCGTCTCGCCTGTGTGGCGCAGTGGCCCAGTGGCACAGGCGTCCCGCCTCAGACTCTCACCTCCTGCTAGAATGACCCGTCCGGCATGCAGACGACCTTCAACATCACATATGGGGACGGCTGGTACCCGGTCGAGCACGATGGTGCCCGGCCGTTCCGGTGGAGTGGACCCCTGGCGCGGGTGAGAATTGCCGCCGAGTCGCCGTGCCGGTCGGTCTGGCTGCGCCTGGCGTGCGGGGTCTGGGGCGCGGCGCCGTCGGTGCCGTCGCTGTCGCTCGCGGTCAACGGGCGGACGACCGGTTCGGCCCAGGTGGCGGAGCAGCTCGGGTACTTGGCCTTTCCGCTCGGCGGGGGGCGCGACTTCGACGTCGAGCTGCGGCTGGATAGCACCTTCTCGGTGCCAGGCGACCCCCGAATGCTCGGGGTGATGGTGAAGGGCCTGGACGCCTTCGACGAGGACGCGCTCGACTCGCCGCTCGAGCTCGACGGATGGTACGAGCGCGAGACGCACGAGTACTTTCCGTTCAGCTGGATGGGCCGCGAGGCGAGCGTGCTGGTGCCGGCCCTCGTGCGTCCCGGCACGCGCTTCCTCACCCTACCGATCGCCGCCGAGACCGACGCTGGACAGCAGGTCCTGGCAATCTGGCGCGACGAGCGCCTGCTGGCCGAGCTCCCGCTGCGTCGCGGCTGGCACTTGTACGATGTGGACGTGCTGGATGGCGCGGCGCAATCGATCGCGGGTGAGCCGGCCTCTGCGCGGCTTACCCTGCGCCTGAGCGCCCTCTGTCCTCCCGAGGCCCGCCCCGGGGATCCGCGCGCGCTCGGCGTGCGCGTCGGGCCCATCGAGGCTCACGGCGATCGCAGGCGCCACGCGCACGTCAACTCCTTCCACCACACCGTGCGTGTCGAGGACGTTGATCCTGCCGCCCGGCAGAGCGCGGGTGAGGTGGGCTGCGGGGTGCCGGCCGCCGGCGAAGGCTGGAACGGCGAGGAGCGGGACGAGCGCGGGGTGTTCAGGTGGACGCGGCGCGAGGCCGCCCTGCTCCTGCGCGACAGCCTGCGATGCGGCCGCCGCTTCTGTTCCCTGCCGCTCTTCTCGGCGTTTCGCAATCTCGCCCAGCAGGTGACCGTGAGCGCGGCGGGCCGCGAGCTGGCCCGCTTCGATCTCGCCAAGGGCTGGCACACTTACAGCGTCGCGCTGCCCGATCCAGGCGGGGACCTGGAGATCATCCTGAGGGTCAACGTGCTGACGCCGGCGTCGAGCCATGCCGGCGACCCGCGCGAGCTGGGCATCCGCGTCGGGGCGCTCACCCTCCACGACGACGAGCGGCGCCACGAACGCGAGGTGTTCCTTGCCGCCAACGCGGTGCGGAACCAGCGCGAGATGCAGCGTGGCGCGACCGTTGTCGAGTCGTTCCCCCAGACGCTCGGCATCGACCTCTACGGCCGGTGCAACATCAAGCCGGCCTGCGTGTACTGTCTCTGGGACCCGATGAAGGCGCTCGAGGGCGAGGCGGTGGACGAGACGGTCGACGATCGGACACTCGAGGGCTATGGAGGCCTGTTCGAGGGCGCGCGGCTGCTGGTCAACTGCTCGTTCGGCGAGCCGCTCCTGCACCCCCGTCTCGATCGGGTGCTCGACCTCGCCGCCTCGAGCGGCAAGGTGATGGAGCTGTCGACCAACGGTCAGGCGTTCACGCCGCGAACCGTTGGCCTGCTGGCCGGCCGGCGCGTCCACCTGTACGTTTCGCTCGACGCGGCGAGCGGGGCCACGTACGCCCGCCTCCGGAACGAGCGGTGGGACGAGGTGCTTGCCGGCCTCCTCTTCCTCCGGGACGCGCGCGAGGCCGGGGGGGGCTGGCCGCGGCTGAACATGGTGTTCATGCCGATGCCCGCCAACCTCGACGACCTCGAGTCCTATTTCCGCCTGTGCCGGCTGGTCGAAGCCGACACGCTCGTCCTGCGGCCGCTGCTGCACCTGGAGCACCCCGGCATCGTGCGCGAGCGGGGCGGCTACCGGTTCGATTACGAGCGCGAGCTGATGACGCCCGAGGCGCTGGAGCCCGTATTTGCCGCGTGCGAGCGGTACGCCGCCCGTTACGAGGTGAGCGTCGTCAGCCAGTTCGACTTCGGCCTGGACGAGGCGTCGCGGTTCCGTCCAACCGCGACCCTGTGAGGATGAAGAAGGCGTGAGCGCGACCGACGAGCTAGGCTACCCGAACGAACCGCTGTGCCGCGAGCCGTGGGAGAGCTACTACATCCTGCGGCGCGGCGTCCTCCCCTGCTGCTACGGCTCGACGCCAATCGCGCCGATGGCCGAGTGGCGGACGGCGTGGAATTCCCCCGCGCTGCAGGAGATCCGTTCACACCTGGTGCGGGGCGAGCTGAGCCCGTACTGCCTGGCCAGCCTCGGGTGCCCTGTCGTCCAGCGGTTCCTCGACGAGCGGCGCCGGTCGCCTCTCGCTGCGATCGACCCGCGCGCGAGGTCGCCGCTGCTGCGCGGCTTGAACCGCCTGCTCGGCGGCGTGCCCGCGCGCCTGTACCGCCTGCTGTCCTCGGCGCGCGGGGGGCGCGGGAGGGCTTCGCGATGAGCCCGGGCGTTGGCCGGCGGATCGCGCTCGTACACGTTCTTGCCCTGTTCGCCCTGGCGGTGTCCTACCCGCTGCTCGACATGCTGGGGCGAAGCCCCGAGTTCTTCGTGGCCCAACGGCTCGAAGGCCGCGACCTGTGGGTGTTCCTGGCGCTCGTGTCGGTGGCCGCGCCGCTCCTCTTCGTCCTGCTCGCCTGGGTGGCGGGACGGCTCGGCGGGTGGGCCGCGTCCTGTACCGTCGGAACGCTGCGCACGCTGCTAGCGGCGGCCGTCGTCCTGCAGGCAATCCGCCACCTCCCGGCACCGGGCTGGGGGCTGGCGCTCGCCTCAATGGCGGCTGGCCTTGCCGTGGAGGCAGGCTGCCGCCGGTCGTCGAGCGTCCGGCTGTTCGTGGCCCTGCTGGTTCCCGCGTTCCTGCTGGCGCCGCCGCTCTTCATCTTCTCGTCGCCATCCTCGAGGCTGCTCCGGCCCGTGGAAAGCGTCTTCTTCGGCGACGCGAAGCCGGCGGT
>Ga0116148_1003901_pt1 | contig 13419 bp, 17 predicted proteins | sample AD_UKC055_MetaG_FD_89786 | JGI IMG/M metagenome (GOLD analysis project Ga0116148, IMG submission 89786) | Active sludge microbial communities of municipal wastewater-treating anaerobic digesters from USA - AD_UKC055_MetaG | ecosystem: Engineered > Bioreactor > Anaerobic > Digestate | place: USA... | reverse complement strand
GTGCATAAAGGCGTTGAGTATGCCGCCAATGCCAAAGGCTTGGATAGCGCAAAGAAGCTGCTGGCCTACGCTGAGAAGCTGGCAGAGTTCGAGCGGCTCTGGAATACCGACAAAGCCCGCGCTGTGCAGGAGCTTGCAGCATGGTATCTATCGATGAAAGCGAAGGATGTAACGGCAAACCCTTCAACGGAGCCGGCGATAACCGCAGATTCTCCGGCTCGGGAATGAATGCAGTTGCGGCCTACCCCATCGGCGACGATGTTACCGTATGGGGCGGGCGCAATGGCCGCGAATGGGCGGCGGGCGTGGAGGTTAAATTTTGAAAACACTGTGGAGAATGTTCCTTGAACTGATCGGCTTTCCGACTCCGCCACGCCCTGAGCAGATCGGCGAGAGACTCGTAACTATGCGGCAACTGCGCGATTGTCATAATCCGATGGTTGCAACGCTTTGCGGTGTGACATATGAACAGGCACACAAAGCCCTCTGGCATTTCAATTTGCCGTTCTTCTTTGAGTCTCCGCTGCTCTCAAACCCTCTGAACGTAAAGCGCGGCATCAAGGCACTCGGCTTTAATCCCGTCGAGATTGGTTTATCGCCACTGCTTAACGGCACCGCAACTCCTGGCAAAGTCGGCGTGTTGGTTCACGACCCGAAAAACCCGATCTTCGCGCAGCACTGGGTTGTCTGGATGGGCAAAGACTCAAACGACACCCATTACCTGCATTGGGGCCAGACGCAAGATCTGAAACGCAAAACGAAACAAGAACTGATCGACCTGGTGACTCTCGGCACGCCGAACTGCGTGTTCGAAGTCAGAAAGGATTAACCCATGGAAACCATTCTTTATATGCTGGCCATCCCACTTGCCCTGACAATCGTGCGCACGTATTTGCAATAATCTCGACCTGGAGAATCCTCATGCCCTCTGCCTTGGAAAAATGGAGCATCCAATACCTCATAGACAACTGCCCGCCAGAACTGATAGCGCTTTCTGTCGTGGCTATTCTTGTTGCCTGGCTGACCTATCGCGTTAACAAATGGCTATCTGGAGGAATAAACACCCAGGAGCGTTTAGATACCGTTGAAAAGCAGCAACACAAGTGCGAGCAGTTGTTTGAGGCTTGCCCCTGCATTACCAAGTGCAATGCAACCTGGCTGCAAGATAAGGGCAGAAATGGCGGCCAACCGCCTGAGCGCGTGGCTTGTCAGTATTTGGCGGCGAAAGAGAGAGGCGAAAAATGATTGATTTAATGCGCGGCGATTGCTTACAGCTGATGAGGTCGATACCTGACGGCAGCATTGACGCTGTTATCACCGACCCCCCGTATGGAACTACCGCCTGCAAGTGGGATTCTGTTATACCCTTTGCGCCGATGTGGGAGCAATTAAAGCGGATTATCAAGCCTAATGGGGCGATTGTACTTTTCGGTTCTCAGCCGTTCACAAGCGCTTTGATTATGAGCAATGTAGAAATGTTTGCCTACGAATGGGTTTGGGTTAAGACCAAAATTACAGGCGTATTAAATGCTAAGAAAATGCCCGTGAGAAAACACGAACAAATTCTCATCTTCTGTCGCACCAAATGTACCGGGATATATAATGCTCAGGGGCTGGTAGTCAAAGGAACAGTGACAAAACAGGGTGGGAACTCGGACAACTATGGGGAACGGAACGCAAAAGAATATTTACAGGAATTTTCAAACTGGCCACGTGACGTGCTTGAATTTGCCAGCGAAGGCAAGACAGTACACCCAACCCAAAAGCCCGTAGCCCTGATGGAATACCTGATAAAAACCTACACCAACGAGGGTGAGATTGTGCTTGACTTTACAATGGGCAGCGGAACAACGGGCGTCGCGGCGGCTAACCTTAAACGTCGATTTATTGGAATAGAGCAAGAGCACAATTATTTTGAGATAGCTAAAAAACGAATATGGGAGGCATATAACCATGAACATCGACTGGGAAAAAGTGAGATACTTTAAGCGGCACGAATTTCACGACGCCGACAAGCTAAACCCGCTTCTGATATATAGCCTTGATGCCTTGCGGCACGCAGCAGGCAAGCCGATTAAGATTAACAGCGATTACCGCGACGGCGACCCCGGTCAACACGGGCAAGGCAAAGCGGCAGATATTGTTATATCAGGGCTTTCGGTAGTCGATCAGTTTTTAATTGCCGAAAAAACCCGCTTGTTTGCCGGTATCGGCATTTATCCGCATTGGAACAGACCTGGCATACACGTAGACATCAGGACGCTGCAGCCGCACGAGCCAGGCGCGAGGTGGGCGCGTGATATTGCGGGTAATTATGTGGCTCTAACGTGGGCATTTATGCGGGGCTTAAAATAACGATGGAGGCGATGACGCTTGAAAAAGCACTTGAGGAAATCGAGAGAATCGCGGAACGTTATAACCGGGACATGGCAGCCTGTGAGGTGGCCGCAAGAATCGACCGAGACCGGCGAAACACCCTACATGCAGAGGCGGCAACGGGCAGCAATGGCGGCGGGGATGAAACTCTGTGAATGTGGGGGCCTTATCTGGGATTGTGGCCGTTGCGGTGACTGTGGACAAACAGAAAGGGAATAACATGGACATTGATACAATCGTTAATTATCTGGGTTATGTTATCGCGGCACTGACTGCCGTCGTGTCGCTCTACAAATCGCACAAGGCCGGCCAGACTTTGGCACAGTCGCTGATAGTGCTGGCTAACACGCTGAAGGATGAAAACAAGATGGTCGGCGGCCAGTTCACACTGACGACGGTCGCAAAAGCCGAGGAAGTAGCGCGGCAGATCGGCGCCAACGACCAGGCTATCGAGCAGGTCAAGGAGGCGCTCAAAGGCCGCCAGATCGACGTTAAGCTCGGAAGCTGGAAGGGCAAGCCGATATATCTGTCAGACGCGCTGAAGGTCGGCGGCATAGCCGATGCAGTGCGTAGATTGTTTAAGTGACCAGATAAAAAGAACCCGCCCTGATGGGCGGGTATGGAGGTCAAGTCACGGCATTTGAGCAAGTCCTATTATAACACAGAACCTCTGGACTGTCTATTGTGATATTCACGCAATATTTCACGCGCTTTCACTTCTAAGTCACGGGGTGTTCCGTCGTTAATTATCCACGGTATATCCGGTCTCTGTATGCGAACTTCACGTATGGATATTGCTTCTTCTTCATTGTTAGCTCTGAAGCCCGGTCGTTCGATACCTATTACCAAGCCCCCGTGTTTCCGAACCCAATTTGCTTCATTCAAATATCGCACGTCAGTAATACAAACACGGTCGTTTTGCATGGCTTCAGCGTGTCCGGCATACAACTGTTTAATCCAATAGTCACATTCTCTTGACCGCATTTTCCGGCCCCAGAATACCAGCATATCACGCCACTGTTCCTTGTCCTCGCCCCACAGGTCGGCTTCAATACCGCACACTTCCAGCATCCGCTTCACCTGCAGCTTCAGTATATCCGCAAAGGCTACCCGCTGGAAATTTTGAAGCTGTTCACACAATGTGTCCTTGCCCACTCTTGCATAACCACACAAGCCTAGAATCATACATTTCCCCTCTCTTAATAAATTATCGAGCGTGCAGGACAGTTTATCTGTTCGGCACACCAGGAACAGTAAAAACCCGGGTTCCGGGCAAGATTTTCCCCGTTGCCTGAACGTAAGGCGTCTTCAATCTGGTTTGCGTAGAATGTGAAGTTTGTCATTGCCCACTTAAGAGCTTGAGGTTCCACCGGAACCATGTAACGATACCATGCGGGGTTTTTGGTTCTGGTCATCAGGTGAATCTCAGCCTGACCGTAGTGTCGGGCAAGGGCGTAGATAAGCACCTGAAAACCCCACTTTGGCTGACTTCCGGCTCCGCTGCTGGTTTTCAAGTCCACCAGCTTGCCACGCAGAGGGTCTTCCAAGTCAATGAAACCTAGAACAGGCTTTGCAATTTCCACGCATAGATCGTGCATTTCGCCAAACACCGACCATTGCCCCGGAGTTATATTTACTTCACCCTGAGCTACAGAAGCATCCCGGAACGCGTGCTCCTGACTGAAGTAACCGCTTACCGCATCCTCTACACCCTCTACCAGTTCAGTAGGTTCTTCTTTGGGTTGCAACCCGAGTTTCTTCGAAACCAATATGTCATACTGCGAGCCGAAGCTGGCTGCCACCGAGCTTGGCAATTTTTCACCCAGCACGTAATTCACCCACCATGACCTTGGGCAGTCTGCCCACTTCTGAACGGAACTCACCGAATGGTGATCTATCTTATTCAATAAACTTACCGTCATTTGTCGCTCCACCTTTCTGTTTCTGCGTAATCAAACTTGACCATAGGCACCACGCCTTTGGCATAGGCCACGAACTTATCTATCACTTCCGAATAGGAATCAAACCGGAAATTAGGGTGATGGGGAACTACCAATTCATCGTGAATTGGCAAACAGGGAATCCGAAGTTCTCGCCAGACTACCGCCTGCATCTGCTTGGTAAGTGTCGCTCCGGTGCATTGAATCCTGAAGTTACCTGCCTGTCTGGACACAGCGGCCTGTATCGCCAATGCCGAACCGAGACATGCTGAGGTAATAGCCATATCCACAGACTGCGGCCCCTTATCCATATTTCGGGTGACTTTTCCCGGTATGCCTGATCTGATACACCGGCTGGTTCCGAGTTCCCACATACATTCAGCTACCCCTGCTTCAAAGTCCCAATGCCGTTCAAACCCGGTAAGGTCTACCAGGCTCCGGGACATCTTGGAAACAGAACCCCGGCCCCAACCCTCGGTATCGGCTGTAATGAAATCCTTCTCGATCTTGGCACGGTATTGAAGCATACCGGGGTATCGAGTATAAAGCCCATCGAGAATTTTCTGCGCCTCATGCTCCGGTATATTCAAAGACTCCGCAACTGAGTGGGCTGTGCAGAAGTAGAATGAACCGAAGATAACCGCTTTGATACCTTTACGGATTTTGTCCCATTGCAGATTGTGTTTATAGCCTGCTTTGAACTCGTCATACGTTACACCCTGAGCTTTCAGCAATGGATGAAACTGCACCGAACCCATGCTATGCAGATCAACCTTGTTCTGAATATCCTCCTGGAGCTGTTTGTCGTTGTAAACTGCAGCGGCAATGACAACCTCGAAGCTCGACCAGTCCCCGACGCAAGGTGTCAGGATTGCATGGCGCAGCCCCACCTTCTGCTTGGCTTCAAATTCCCGACCCTCTGCAACGGCTTGGGCTTCAGCCAGTTCGTCAATATCCAAGTCCAGCTCGTCATGTTCCACATCCAGCTCTAACTCGACCTCATCTACCGAACCGATACCCTGCCAATTCAGGCCACTGGTTCCGGCCATGCGGTTCGTGGCCGTGCCCATAACTCGGAGGTCAGGGTGCGCTCGACCGGTCAGGCATTCTCCGACCTTCTGAATCTGCAGCAGACGTTGGCGGCTGGGGCCATATTCGAGCATAGCCGCAGCCAGTTCTGCCCCCGTGCCGGATTCGTGTTCAGCCAAGTGCTTGAGAACCTTTTTATTGGTCGAAGCCAGCAGGGGGAAGTGAGGTTTGAGAAGTTCCAAACGATCTTTAGATGATCGCAGGTTAATTCCACTGATCTGCTTTTCGATGGCTTCGACCTTGGAACCGTAGTATTCTCCAGCCGCACTGAGGGCGTCATGGTCTACATCGAAACCGAAGTATCGACCATAGGCTATGGAATGGACACAATCAGAATTGTAGTCCGGTTCGGGGTGTCCGAGCTTCTCGTATAATGCCCGGAGGTAGAGAATATCGAGCTTCGAATACCTATAGAATGCGTGATCGTCCTGCCGCATAATCGCATCACACAACGGTTCAAGCTGATCTTGAATTGCTGTATCAGGGTAAGGCAACCAGGGTTTTTCGATACCTTTGTCTGGCAACGGCCACACTTCTTCCAACTGAATTGTGGGCAAACCATACTCCCTCATAAGACCCTTCAGGCTCACCCGTCCGTTCACATTGAAGGACAAGCTCACCAGGTCAGGCCGCTTAGGTTGGGCATGAACCCCGACCTTCAGCTCGAATGACTGAGGGATAAGAGGTTTGAGTTTACGCAGAACCAGATCGGCGGTATACTCCTGAGCTGACTTGGGTATTCTACGAACCACGGCCACCGATCGACCTGCTGCCCGGTTAAAGGCAAAAGGTGCAAGTGGGGACTTGAGCATTGCGGGTATCTGCAGGTCAAGAACCCTGCAGGCAAACGGCATGATTGGGCGTTCCGCAGAATCGTAGCTGTAACCCATGAGCCAGTGCCGCAAGTTATAGAGTTTGGTCAGATCGAACGCTGCATTAAACGCCACAAATACAGTATCAGGGCGGTCAATAAGTTGGAACAACGCATGTAATTCGGTTCTCGTCTTCTCATTAGATTCCCACCCCCTGAATAATTTGATGAATTGGACAGGGCCGTTATCGACCCCATATTGAATCAGCTTCACAACCCCGCATAACCCGATGGTTTCTGTATCTATAAACAGGTTCACTTTTCTATTTCCTCCATGAGAAGCCGCAGAACCAGTTCTTCTGACACGCCTTTATGCTTTTGAACCAGCTCTATTCTGCGGCGGTCAAGTGTGTCCTTGCATACCAGGTGATAAATGTTTACACCATTCTTCTGACCTGGCCGATGAACACGGCCTAACATCTGTTCGTAATCGTCCGGCTTGGTGGACGGGCTAAGGAATATAATCGTTCGGCATACACCCTGCAGGTTCATACCTTTGGAAAACCCTGCATTGGCAATAAGTATCTGGGTCTGGCCGTTCTTGAACCGGGAAATTTCCTGGTCGAAGTTCGCCCCGCCTTCAAGCACCGAGGGGATAGCCGACGCGAACATCAGCCTGAGCTGCTCTACGCAATCCGACCACGCGGTAACGATAATAACCGGCTCGCCTATATCCTCGACCAACTTTTGCACTACGTCGAGCTTGGGGCTGTGAAACCTGACCGGTTTGTCATTGTCATCATATACAAACCCATCTGTTGCCTGCATAGTCTGAGCCAGCTTTTTGTGACTCCCGCTCGAAGTTGCCCCGCCGTTTCGAACAAGCTCATACTGCTTGGGTGGTTCACATTCGATGAAATGAAACTGTATCTCTGGAAGTTCTTTTATAATCTCTGTGGGGTCTACGGTATGGATAAACGGGGAAATAAACTCGGTGATCTTATCGTTGTTCCAACCCTCTACCAGATATGCTTTGTTCGGCCCTACGTCTTTGAGTTCTACATTGATACCGAAGGCAAACTTCCAAGCGTTCTCAGACGCCGGAACAGAGCCAGGTGCAATGCAACGTAACCATCTGAAATCCAAGGGGCCACCGCCACCTGTGGGTGTGCCTGTAAACCCCACCACCACCTCACACATGGCTGCTATAGCAGCGACTCTCTGACTTCGCTGTGCCCCAGGGTTCTTAACTCTAGGCACTTCGTCCACGATCAGGCATTTGATCGTTGCCGGTAGCTTGTGGGCTGACTCCGGTGTGACAATGGCAGGAACCGGAAAACCCCATTCAAGGGCTTGACTTTTCCAGGTTTCATGTAGATAGCGTTCAGCTACAACTGCACACTCCCCCGGTTCAAACATTTGCATAATACCCAGTCCGGCCAAGGTTTTACCTGCGCCCACCCGAGCAATCCAGCCTTTACCATAAGTGCAACCAGATCGCAAGTGGTTCCAGACATCGGTAATAATTTCCTTCTGCCAAGATCGGAGAAGCTCCGGCCTGATACCGATTAACGACCAATCTGGTTCTTCATTAAGTATGGGCGTGCTAAGAAGTTGCCCGTCCACAACCCGTTTTACCCAGGGTTCGTATGGTGCGAGCCACATAAAACGACCCCGAACTTCAACAGCTTTGAGTTCGAGAATTTTCTTCTTTACGTTGAATTTTTCCTTGTCTGCCCGGTCTGCAGCCGTAGGCATATAAGCATAGTATATCCCTGGCTCTATAACCGAGTCAGGCTGCTTATATGCACAGGCTGAACCTGGCTTAATCTCCGTCTTTACAAGCACGCAACCTACCTCCTGATATATGTTTATTCGCCCCCATCACCATAAGGCTACTTGGGCACCGAATGAAGACCTGATTCTGTTTCCCCGCTCAGGACTGCGGATTGCCAGAATGCCGTCTGGCCCAGACCCCGTGGCCGGAGTTGAACCGGACTACTCCCTACGGGGTGTGCGAACTACTTACCAAGCCAGGTCATGTAACCTTCTTCGGCTTCTTTGAAGGCAATCATGAGTTTCTTCACCTGGTCAGGTGTGAGAGTCTGCTGTTTCCACTGCCCGAATTTCTTCGAATCGGGGTAGTAGTTGCCAGTTTTGGACTTTGCCAGGTTCGGGGTGTGGTCTTCAATCTGGATGTTGAGGGCGGTTTTCTTTGCGAACAGTGCCGGACTCAAGGGGCCGAACATATAGGGTGCCACGGTTTTGAACGCCGAGAAATCGCAGATTGCCACCTTCTCCTCCTCACCGGGGAATATTACACCGACCACAAAAGAATAACCGATGTTGATAGACTTGTCTGAACGGGCTTCGGCCTGAAGTTGGTTGAACAACTCTGCAGTGTTATTGAACTGCTGCCCCGCACGTTCGATTGCAGAGTAGGCGTAAACCCGTTCATCGAGTCCGTGAGTTCCACGTCTGGCTGCGTTGCGTTTGTCGAATACGGTTATCAGGGTGCCAACAGGGAATGATTCGAACTTACCACCGTTCACGAACCCGAATTTGTAGTCCTGCCCCTTGTAATGGGGCTTCTCCGGGGTTGCCATAACGGGGAATACCATTTCCATAAACGGGAGGAATTTCCCGCTCTGTGGGGCGACGAAGCCTTCTTCCATGGCTTCGGCAGTTGTCGGGAGAAAGTCGGCAGGGTTGCTAACGGCGGCCAGGGCGGTGTTGTTGTTGTTGGTTGGAACTTTACTCATTTGAAATTTTTCCTTTTAAATTTAGATAGGGTTCAGATAGAGACTTTGAGCATACGAGAATCGCCATAGATTCTGGCGAAATTACCCTTAGAATCGAACAGGTTCAGTTCGGTATCGAGCCACTCCCGTTCACTAGCTGTAGTGACCTGTTTACCCCAGGCATATACTACTGCTTTCACACCGGGCTTCAGTGTGCCACCACCGGAGCCGTGAACATCGCAGCCGAACTCATTGAGTTCCACGATGTCGCCACGTTTGAACGTCTGCTTCTCGGTCATTGCCAGCAGATGCTTCATGGTCTTTGCGTTCATCTGTTCCACAGTCAGTTCTGGTTCTGACACCGGTAAGCTGTTACCGAGAACCATGTTCAGTGCGCCAGGATTTTCCATCATATTCTCCTTAGTTAACTTTCATTACATAGAAGCGCAGATAACCTTTGTCAGTGCATACTGCGCCAATTTCCACTTTATCCCCGCGTTTTGCCCACGCGGTTCCATGTCCGTTGTTCAGACTTGCAATCAGATCGCCACCCCAGAGACAGGCTTCGAGTTCCGGGTCAGATACTTGACCGCAACTTACTACATCAATACGTACTGACGGCTGCACCGCACGGGCTTCGTCATAAGCCTGTCTGAAGTCTGCAGTTGTTTCAAAAGGCTGCATGAAACGGTATGCAGGAATCCGATTCTGCCAAACCGTAAACCCTACAGTCTGGACGGTAGCTGTTCCCACAGGGGTCGGTGTCAGAGTATTGAGTTTGTGGTCACGGATAAACTTAGCTGTTCGTTCTGCCCGGATAGCTTTGTAGTCGATCTCGACCTCATCAACATCGGTCTCGGTCTCTGACTTCGTTTCCGGTGCCGGTGCAGCGGAGGTTTCAACCTTTGGCTCAGGGGCTTTTTCCGCTTTTACGCGAACTCTGGTCTTAGTTGTTTTCGGTGCCGGTGCCGGTGCATCGGGAACTTTACGTTCAGCTTCAGCACGGTCGGCTGAAGCAGCACCCTTGGCTCGAAGTGCGCGGTATCGAGACTGTGATTCATCATCCCCCGGCCACTGCATCGCCAACGCCTGGCAGTGGGGGCATTGCTGGGGAATAGTCTCAAAGCTGTTGGGGTATGTGACGTTACACTCCTGACATGTCAGGAAACCCTTGGCTTTCTCGCCACCGTTAACTGTCTGTTCAATCTCACTTGCAATCTGGTCGAATATGCTCATTTATGACTTTCTCCTCCCTTTCGGTTATTTCAAGCCCCAACTCCACTAAGTAGAGCAGGGCATTGGCCCAAGTTCGTCTGCTGATATTCATAAAGTGCCTGATTCTGTCGCAGGCTTTCAGCCATTGAACATTGTGTTGTGCCCTGTTTGCGCAGCGAATAACTTCCTTGTTTACTTCAAGGTTCTTGCTGTCGCTGGACTTAGGCCCACGTTTACCCATTCGCTTCACCTCCGTTCGTTTGATAACCTATCTTACCAAAAACAAAAAATGATTGTCAATAACTATTTTATTTTATTTTTAAACTTGCATAAAGAAATTTTTATATCTATAATACACGCAGGAGGTTTAACATGGAAAAACTTTTGAGCTTTCTTTTTAGGAATAGTGTAATGAGGCCACAGATAGGCTTTGCAGGGTCAGACAAGGTGGGGAAGTTATGGCTTCCCGGAGTGAAACAGATGCCCGGAGAACGTGTGGTCGAGCTTATGGGGCTACCATTCAAAGGCTGCACACAGTTAGCTTTTGAATCCTGGTGGAAACCGGTCGGCGGCCAGCAGGGGGAAATCTGTTGGTTCGGTCTGGACATCGACAAGCATGATAACGAGCATGTTGATCTGATTGAATGGGCCGGTGAGTTTGTCCGGCAGCAACCGGTCTCTATGGTTCGAACAAGCTGCGGTGGCCGGGGGCTTCACATGATCTGGGTTCTCGACCGACCGATAGCGTGCGACAACCACAGTGCTGGCCCACTTGTAAAACGGCTTTGTGCCCCTTACAAGCATACAGTGGAGGAACATGGTATCGAGGTCTGCCAGGCCAACCGAAGAATGTTCTGGCTGGTTGGGGGTAAGAATGAGACTATTCACGAATCTGATTACGTGGTAGAATTAGGGGATACCATCCCTGAACTTCGATCAGGCAACCTCAACAGCGCACCCACGTTAAATGTCACCCCGTCGATTCAGCGGTATATAGACCTGTTACAGGAACGCAAGGTGTTGGGGCAGGTCGGGGTAAAAAATCCGGTTTATGTGGGTGATGCTGTTACTGCTCTCCGTTCTATCGGGGAACGTGTGGAAACCCGGAGTTCCATGCGGGGTAATGGGCAGACCAACGGTTATGTAGACATCGAGGAGCACCGAATTAGCCTCTGGTCATACGCAGACGGTCATGTGATCTGGAACTTCGATGATATAGGAGCTATGTTTAATGAAGACTGATGCGCAGGGCAACGTGATATTGGAACCATCGGCACCAATAGCCGGTGCGAAAACGAAAACAAAGAAGAAATCTGCGGGTTCGGGAACTGGTCAGAAAACCGAGCGCAAGAATGATTATGAAATTGCGGCAGGGGTGGTAGAGGAATGGGGTAAACCCCTGGCTTTCCACGGTGGGGAAATGTGGTCATTCACGCAGGCTGAGGGCTGGCTGGTAGTAACCAATCAGATACTCTCCCTGGCTAATAAACGCCGGGGTATGTCAACAGAGAAATCGGTATTTCAGATAATCTGCACACAACTTGCAACCCCTGATTTGTCCACAGTTTCAACAGCGTCGACCTATTGGGAACGCGTAGGTGGTGTATGGGGTGGCCGGTGGGAACCGTTCCGCCTGAACTCTAACCAGGTGGCACTATCCAATGGGATTTTAACCGTTCATGCCGGGGGCGAACTTGAGTTTGAACCTACAGAACACAGGATAATTTTCGGGCCGCGTGTGACAATCCCCTTCGATCTGGAACACGGTATCGACATGGAGTGCCCGGAGTTCGAACGCATGGTCGAATATGCCCTACCCGATCTGGCCGAACGGAACTACTTACAGGAACTTTCCGGCCTGATTCTGCAACCGCATGTTTTATTGCGCGGTCAGGTGGTGTTCTGGGGTGAGAAGCACAGCGGTAAAACCACGCTGGCAACAGCTCTGGCTTGTGCTCCGGCAGGGTTGGTCGGGGCTTCCTTCATTGCGGAAGATCGTATCGTCTATGACAAATGGGCTGCAACCCCTCTCACAAACAAGTTTGCCAACGTGTCCAACGACTCCGACTTCACCCGTAAATGGGAATCCTGGATGAAACAATACACCTCCGGGATGTTCACCGTGGAACCGAAGTTTCACCGTCCGACATCTATGCCCACCACAGCAAAGTTAATCTCGACGTGCAATGAGTTCCAGACCCTCACAGACGAATCCGGTGCGGCAGAACAAAGGTATCGCGTATTTCAATTCACCAAGGCGGTAGCCGAAACCGGTCGATCTGAGCAAACTGAGTTCATGAAGCCAGAATACTGGTGTGCGCCTGAACGCCGTGCAGGTATTGTGGGCTGGATGTTACGGGGTTTGGCTCGCGTGGTCGAGCATGGTTTGGTCGAACCCAAGAGTCTTACGCTCAAGAAGAAAATGGCTATCGGCGAAGCCAACCCTGCATACCATTGGTTATCTGAGAATCTCTCCAAGAAGATCGGGGCGTTCGTTACCGCGGCAGATATTCAATCTGCAATGGCTTCGGATAGCCTGGCCCCTGTAACAGACAAGGTTATCGCTGCGCTTATTAAACGTATATTCGGGGTAACCGCTGGCCGGTGCCAGGGTAGACGGGGTTACAGTGGATTAAGCCTGTAAGCAAAAAGCCGGGGATTAGTTCCCCGGCTTTCTTTTTACCATTGTTTCAGTAGCTCTAACGTTGGAACATACCGACCCTTGTGCCGATTCAATAACCCACCTTCATAGGCATACTGCAGCCTCCCGTATGCCTGCTTTAACGATACATCCCAGGTCACGGCAGCCGTTGCTACCGTTGTCGGGTATGTGAGAATCTTCAGGTTATCTACAGTTTTGCTCATTGGTTCCTCCACCGAAGTCGAATAAACTACCTCCCTGAGGTAGAAAAAGTCTGCTCCACAATCGTCACATGAAATTCTGTCCTTTGTAGGGTAATACAGGTGCGACTCCCTGAATTGATACCCACATACCGGACACACTATCTGCTCAGTTCGGTTCATCACTCGCCCCTTTCTGCCGCTAATACGGCTTCAATATCTTTCAGCTTCTTCACGAGTTAAGAAGAAATGAATCCCGGTCGAACACTCCTTGACTTCTTTATCGTATGGCGCCGATACTACCGCGCCGACTGTGTAAACAAAAGTGGGGTCATAAGCTGAACGGCCTTCCAGATATTTTTTCCCATCGGCGTCGGTTATGCTCAGCACCGTTCCCCTGTCTGTC
>Ga0116148_1003900_pt1 | contig 13423 bp, 9 predicted proteins | sample AD_UKC055_MetaG_FD_89786 | JGI IMG/M metagenome (GOLD analysis project Ga0116148, IMG submission 89786) | Active sludge microbial communities of municipal wastewater-treating anaerobic digesters from USA - AD_UKC055_MetaG | ecosystem: Engineered > Bioreactor > Anaerobic > Digestate | place: USA... | reverse complement strand
TCATGACCTATAACCACAGCCAAGTTTATGCCAATACGGTGCTGGCGGTTGCGGACCGCCTGCGGGCCATGGACCACAAGAAAAAAAGAAAAAACTGACTCTGGCCGGGAGAGTGCTACTTGATACAGACCCGGCGGATCTGCTTGAAATCCGTTATGCCCTGCAAGGCTTTCTGGATGCCGTCCTGAAGGAGGGTGGTCATCCCTTCTTTCATTGACATCTCTCGTAGCACCTCAACAGGCTCGTGCTTCTGGATCATCCGCTTGATGTTGTCGGAGGCCACGAGAAGTTCGTGGATGCCCATCCGGCCCTTGTATCCCGATTTGTCACAGATATCGCAACCTTTGGGGCGGTAGAGGGTGAAGTCGTCCGTATATTTCACATTGAGCCTCTCGAAGTCCTCCTCGCCGTAACTCTCGATGAGCTCCTCGAATTCCTTGGGAGAGGGATGATAGGCTTCCCTGCAGTTCTTGCAGAGGGTCCGGACGAGACGCTGGGCGAGAATGCCCAGGAGGGCATCGGCGAAATTCAGGGGGTCGATGCCCATGTCGAGGAGCCGGGTGATGGTTTCCGGGGCACTGTTGGTGTGGAGGGTGCTGAAGACGAGATGCCCGGTCAGGGACGCCTCGACCCCCGTCTTGGCTGTTTCGAAATCCCGCATTTCCCCCACCATGATGACGTCCGGATCGGCCCGGAGGAAGGCCCGCATGGCGGCGGCGAAATCGAAACCGATCTTGGGCTGGACCTGCACCTGGCGAAGGCCGTACTGGGTGATTTCCACTGGATCCTCGGCGGTCCAGATCTTTCGGTCCGGGGTGTTGATGTGGTGCAGGGCCGCATGGAGGGTGGTGGTCTTTCCCGAACCCGTGGGCCCCACCACGAGGATCATGCCGTAGGGCTTTTCGCAGATGTCGATGAGCCCCTTGTAGTTCCGTGGCAGCATCCCCATCGCTTCCAGAGGCAGAGTTTCTCCCTTGGCCAGGATGCGCATCACGACGTCCTCAACGCCGCCCTGCGTGGGAATCGTGGCCACCCGCAACTCGATCTCGTCCCCCCCGGGGCGTTTGAACTTGATCTTGCCGTCCTGGGGGATGCGCTTGATGGTGATGTCCAGATTGGACATGATCTTGATTCTCGAAACGAGGGCGGCCCGGTAGCTGTAAGGAACGGTCTGATAGAGCCCGCAGTCCCCATCGACCCGGAAGCGCACCTCCACGTTCTTCTTGCCGACGTTGGGTTCGATGTGAATGTCCGAGGTGCGGCGGCTATAGGCGTCGTTGATAATCTTGTTGACGAGCTGCATGATGGCGCTGTCGGATTCGGTGACCACTTCGCCTTCTTCTTCCGGCTCGGCGTCGCCGGCATCGGCGTCCAGCTTGCCTAGGATGTCGGATATGGAGGTTTCGTCCTCGGGTGATTGATAGAAGTAGTTAATGAATTTGACGATATCGTCGCTCAAGGCCACGTCGTAACGAATGGTCTTGGTCTTCATGAGGTTTTCGATCATATCCCGCTTCAGGATGTTGTTCGGATCATCCACGAGGATATTGATGTTGCCGTCTTCAAGCCTGTTGATGGGGACCCACAGCTCCCGGCGCAGGTAGTCCTTCTTCAGGTTTTTGATGAGGTCTCCGGGGATGGGGATCTTATCGTTGAACTGGACAAACTTGCACCGGTAGAACTCGGCGAGGGATTTACCAATGTTTTCCTTGGAGATCTTGTATTTCTTCATCAGGAAGTTTTCCATCGTCTCCTTTTGTTCCCGCGATTCCTCCCAGGCGTTTTCCAGATCCTCTTCCTTGAGGAGATCCCGGCTGATGAGATAATCGAAACGGGTCTTGCGCCGCCGGGCGAAGCGTTCCTGGTTGAAGAAGGCTACGCCCAATACCTCCGTTATTTCGTTGAGAAAACCCTTTTCGTCTTCGGAGAACCGTCCGCCGTTGACGGTGGACTTCTTGTTGAGGATCTGGACCGCCCCCATGAGCTTTCCGTTGTGGAATATGGGTGCGGTAAGGATCTGCCGGGTGCGGAAACCCGATTTCTTGTCCCAACTGGAGTCGAAGGAAAGCTCCTTGTCGATGGCTCGGAGTTCCTTTTCGTCGTAAGCGTCGGCGATATTGACGATCTTGCCGTTATTGGCCACATAGCCGGCGATGCTCCGGTTGTTGATGGGCACCCGTATCTCGCTCAGCTTCGACCCGGAAAGGAACATGGAGAAGATCTCGTTCCGTATGCGGTCAACGATGTAGATGGTGATCGAGTGGGCGTCGAAGAGATTGAGGATGCCATCCTTGAGATCCACCAGAATCTGCTTGATATTCTGGGCGGAGTGGATTCTATTGGTGATATCCTGAAGCTTCTTCCGACGTTGGAGTTGTTCTTCCAACTCGTTTATTTGCTTGGTAGCGAGATCCGCCATTTCCATCCAACCTCAAAAATCCGTGACCAGCTTGGAAAAATCGGCGACTCTCCGGAACAGTGCCGCGATCTCTTCAAGCAGCGACAAACGATTGAACCTGATATCCTCTTCCTTGGCCATGACCATGACGGCGTCGAAGAAGGCATCCACCGGGGCCCGAAGCCGGGCCATTTCCGTCAGGGCCCCTTCGTAGCGGCATGCATCGAGATGGTCCGCGGCCCGCTTCCGCACTTCCTGGAAGACCCGGTAGAGTTCACTTTCGGCGTCCTCCCGGAAGAGTTCCGGCCGCACCTCGCCGTTTCGAAAATCCTTGAGGATGTTCGCCACGCGCTTGCAGGCCACCGCCAGGGGCTGGAAGTCGGCGTGATTCTTGAACGCCTCCATGGCTTCGATCTTTTTCAGAGCCTCCGCAAGATCGGAGGCGTCGATAGCCAGCACGGCATCGACGACGTCGTAGGCATGACCCTGGGCGATAAGTTGGTTTTCGAACCGCGTCCGGAAAAAGTCCAGGACGTCACGGGCAATCTCTTCGGCGGGACGCTTCAGTTTGTCCTGGAGGATGTTGATGCCCGCCGCCACCAGTTCCGCCAGGCGCAGCGGATAACCCTTGGCGAGGATGATGTTGATGATCCCCAGGGCCTGGCGCCGCAGGGCGTATGGATCGGCGGTTCCCGAAGGAATGAGATTTACGCCGAAGAAGCCGATGATGGTGTCCATCTTGTCGGCGATGCCAACGATGGCGCCGATGTCCGACTCCGGCAGTTCCCCCCCCGCGGCGAGGGGCAGATAATGCTCATAGATCGCCTTGGCGATCAGGGGGTCTTCACCGGCTAGCAGTGCATATTCACGCCCCATGACCCCCTGGAGTTCCGAAAATTCCCCCACCATCTGGGTATCCAGATCCGCCTTGGCCAGGACGGCGGCGCGGTCCACCGGCGCGGCGAGGGCGGGATCGATCTTGGCGGTGATGAGGGCGGCGAGTTTGCGGAACCGGAGGACCTTTTCATAAGATGTACCCAGGAGGGAATGATAGACGACTTTACGGAGCTCCTCGAAACGGCGGTCCAGGGAGATCTTCTGGTCTTCCTCGAAGAAGAACCGGGCATCGGAAAGCCTGGCCCGGATGACCTTTTCGTTGCCCCTGGTCACCACGGACGGATCCCGGGCCGGGGTGTTGTTGATGGTGATGAAATGAGGCAGCAGCCTGCCCGCGGCGTCCACCACGGGAAAGTACTTCTGATGGGACATCATGGTGGTGGTCAAAACCTCCCGGGGGAGCTTGAGGTAGTCGGGATCGAAAACGCCGCAGACCGCCGTCGGATATTCGACGAGAAAGGCGACGGTTTCCAGGAGATCGTCGGTGATGAGAGGCTGGCCGTTCACGGCGGCGGCGACCCGCTGCGCCTCTTCCCGAATGATTTTTTTCCGTTCTTCCGGATCGATGATCACCCAGGCTTCCCGGGCCTTGTCCAGATAATCTCGAAAGTCCGAGACGGCAAAGGGACCGGGGCTCATGAAGCGGTGTCCCCGAGAGGCGTTGCCGGCCTCAATGTTTTCGATCCGGACGGGGATAACCTCGCCACCGTAAAGGGCCAGGAGCCAATGAATCGGCCGGGCGAAACGGAGCTCCAGATTGGACCAGCGCATGGCCTTTTTGAAGGGGATGGTCATGATGAATTTGGCGAGCAGGCCGGGCAGCATGGCGGCGACATCGCCGCCGGCGATCCTTTTCCGGGCGCAGAGGTACTCGCCCTTATCCGTGGCGATGATTTCGATTTCTCCCAAGTCGATGCCCTGTCCCCGGGCGAAACCCACCGCCGCCTTGGTAGGATTTCCTCCCTCGTCGAAGGCGGCCTTGCGGGTCGGGCCGATCTTTTCGATTACCTGATCTTCCTGAGTAACCGCCACATCGGCGACATGGATCAAGAGGCGCCGCGGCGTCGCCATGGTGGTGACCGGTCCGAATTTAACCCGTTCCCCGTTCAATGCCTTGCGGATCAACTCGTCCATGTCGGCCATGGCCCGGGGCAAAAAGGCGGCCGGAATCTCTTCCGTGCCGATTTCAAGCAGCAATTCTTTTCCCATTCCCTGATACTCCTGTAAACCCCTTTCCGGATTATTTTATGAGGGGATAACCCATCTTTTCTCTTTGTTTGATGAACAGCTCGGCGCTGAGCCGGGCCAGGTTCCGGACCCGCCCGATATAACTGGTGCGTTCGGCGACGCTGATGGCCCCCCGGGCGTTGAGCATGTTGAAGGTGTGCGAGCACTTGAGGCAGCAGTCATAGGTGGGCAGGACGAGGTCCATTTCCGCCACCCGAATCCCTTCTGCCTCGTACATGTCGAATAGCTTTCGCAGCGTGTCCACGTCGGCCTTTTCAAAGTTGTACACGGACCATTCCACCTCGCCCTGATGGTGGACGTCCCCATAGGTGACCCGGTCGTTCCACTTCAGATCGTAAACGTTGTCGATTCCCTGGATGTACATGGCAATCCGTTCGATACCATAGGTGATCTCCGCGCAGACGGGACGCAGGTCCACGCCGCCCACCTGCTGAAAATAGGTGAACTGGGTGATCTCCATGCCGTCCAGCCATACCTCCCAGCCCAGGCCCCAGGCCCCCACCGTGGGTGACTCCCAGTCGTCCTCGACGAAACGGATGTCGTGCTCCCGGGGATCGATGCCGAAGCTCTTCAGCGAATCGAGGTAGAGTTCCTGAATGTTCAGCGGCGAGGGCTTCATGATCACCTGGTACTGGTAATAGTGCTGCAGGCGGTTGGGGTTTTCACCGTAACGACCGTCGGTCGGTCGACGCGACGGTTCCACATAGGCTACATTCCAGGGCTCCGGCCCCAGGGCCCGGAGGAAGGTGGCTGGATTGAAGGTTCCCGCCCCCACCTCGAGGTCGTAAGGCTGCTGGATGACGCAGCCCTGGTCGGCCCAGTATCTTTCCAAAGAAAAAATCAACTCCTGAAAGGTCACAATAACCTCCTTGTTCCTTACGAATTATGTAAGGCCAAATGGATAACATGGCAAACAATCAGAGTCAACAGGTATTGATGTTCATGGCGCCCAACTGCCGGAGTTGCCGGAGGACCTGCCACGATTTCAGCTCTCGGCCCAGAAGATGTTGGATGAATGAGACCAGGAGGCGCCGGGACTCGTCGTCGGCCTGTGGGGAGAGGAGCAGGCGGGACAGATTTCGAACCGGCAGTGTCCTGCCGTGGAGGAGGCTGCGGATCGTTCCCAGAGACAACGCCGGCACGGCGCCGGGAACGGGTTCACAGCGGCTGCACTGCAAACCGCCCCGGGTGTTGCTGAAGATGAAGGCCCGGCCCGCCTCCAGGGAGGCATGACACCGGGTGCAGCGATCCAGGACGGGCTCGTAGCCGGCCAAACCGAGCAACCGGATCTCGAAAAAGGAAAGGAGACTGGTTCGGAAGGGGCCGTTTTCCATCAGGGCCAGAAAATCCACGAGCAATTGGAAGACCGCCTCGTTTTTTTTCCCCTCCACGGTGAAGGCGCCGGTGAGTTCCACCAGGTAGGAGGCCGCCACGCACTTTTCCAGATCGCTACGAATCACGGGGAAATGATCTATGATTTCACATTGATCCACCATGGCGAGGGTGTCGCCGCTCCCCCGGCGGGAGAAGATGACCTGAGTGAAGGAAAAAGGCTCCAGGGCGTTGGCGAACCGCCGCCGGGACCGTCGCGCCCCCTTGGCGATTCCCTTCAGCTTCCCGTATTCCCGGGTGTAAAAGGTGGCGATCCGGTCCGATTCCCCGTAGTCGAGGGTGTGAAGGACGATCGCCCTGGTCTTATGGCTGGTCCGGGCGTTCATGGTCTCGAAGAAGGTCGGAGTGGGTTACCGCGCCGCCCTTCATGGTCAGGACAGCCTTTCCGGTCAGATGCCAGCCCAGGAAGGGGGTGTTCCTGCTCCGGGAGCGAATGCCTTCGGGGCTTACCGTCCAGCGGCGTTCCAGGTCGATCACGGTCAAATCGGCGGGTGCGCCGGGGGCAAGGCTGCCGCCGGGGACGCCGAGGATCGCCACCGGTCGGGCACTCATCCTGGTCACGAGTTCCGGCAGGGAAAGGAATCCGTCGGTGACGAGCCGGAGGCTCAGGGCCAGGGAGGTCTCCAGACCGATCATGCCGCTGGCTGCGTACTCGAACTCCACCTCCTTGTCCGTCACGGCATGGGGGGCGTGATCGCTGGCAATGACATCGATGGTTCCGTCCCGGAGCCCTTCCCGGACGGCCTCGATGTCCCGTTGTTCCCGGAGCGGCGGATTTACTTTGGCGTTGACGTCGTAACCGCGCAGGCAGTCCGCGGTTAGGGTGAAATAATGGGGTGCCGTTTCGGCGGTTACCTTTACGCCCCGGGACTTGGCATCCCTGATGAGGCGGACGGAGCCGGCGGAGGAAACATGACAGATGTGCAGCACCGCCCCAGTGTATTCCGCCAGCAGGAGGTCCCGGGCGACCATGACCTCCTCGGCGATTCCGGGTATGCCCGGCAGGCCCAGTTCCGTGGCGGCCAGCCCTTCGTGCATGGCCCCGCCGGCGGAGAGGGAGAGATCCTCGCAGTGGGACACCACGGGCATTCCGAGGGAATGGGCGTATTCCAGCGCCCGGCGCATGATGGCGCCGTCCATGACGGGTTTGCCGTCATCGGAAAGGGCGACGGCCCCCGCCTCCTTGAGATCCCAGAACTCCGCCAGGGTATTCCCCTGGGAACCAAGCGTAATGGCGGCGATGGGATAGACATGGACGAGGTCCGCCTCCCCGGCCTTGCGGAGGATGAATTCCGTTACGGAGCGATTGTCGTTGACGGGATTGGTATTGGGCATACAGGCCACGGCGGTGAAGCCCCCGGCGGCGGCGGCCGCGCTTCCCGTGGCGATGGTTTCCTTGTATTCATAGCCCGGTTCCCGGAAATGGACATGCATATCGACGAGACCGGGGGTGATGACGAGGCCCCCCAGCTCCATGATCCGGAGGCCTTTCCCTCGCTTCTTGCCCAGATCGCGCCCGATCCCGGCAATGCGGCCGCCCTCGACGATGATATCCAGCCGGTCGTCCAGGCCCCGGCCGGGATCGACCACCCTTGCCCCGCGGAGCAACCAGTTTTGTCCCGCTACTGCTGATTTCATCTATGGACTCTCACCTGACGATTATATTTCCCTTCGACTTTACTCATAACGATCTAAAACAACGATTATCGTCCCGCCGCGGCCGTCGGTCTCGCCGCCGGTCGGCACAACCTCTTGCTCGGCTTCATCCGTTTACCCCTTGCCTCCCGTGAGCAGATACAGCAGGGCCATCCGTACCGCCACCCCGTTGGTCACCTGGTTGAGGATAACGGAGAACGGGCCATCAGCGATTTCCGGGGCGATTTCCACCCCCCGGTTGATCGGTCCCGGATGCATGACCAGGACGTCCTGTTTGGCCAGGGCGATGTTCTGTCTGTTCAGGCAGAAATGCCGGGCGTACTCCCGGAGCGAGGGGAAGATGTTCTGATGCTGCCGTTCGATCTGGATCCGGAGCATCATGACGACATCCGCCCCGGCCAGGGCCTTTTCCAGCGAAGAATGCACCTCGACCCCCATATGTTCCATGTCTCTGGGCAGCATCGTGGCCGGACCGGCAACGGCGACCTGGGCCCCCATGGTCTTCAATCCGTAGATGTTGGACCGGGCCACGCGGCTGTGGGCGATGTCGCCGACGATGGCGATCCGGAGGTTTTCGATGCGCCCCTTTTTGGCCCGGATCGTCATCATGTCCAGGAGGGCCTGAGTGGGATGTTCATGGGCGCCGTCGCCGGCGTTGATGACCGACTGTTTAACCAGCCCCGCCAGCAGGTGGGGGGCCCCGGCGGCGCTGTGGCGGATGACGATGACATCGGGATTCATGGCCTCGAGGTTTCTTGCCGTATCGATCAGGGTTTCCCCCTTGACGACGCTGCTGGTCGTGGAAGAGATATTGATCGTATCGGCGCTGAGCCGTTTCCCCGCGATCTCGAAAGAGGTTCTCGTCCGGGTGCTCGCCTCGTAGAAGAGGTTGACGATGGTCTTGCCGCGGAGGGTGGGAACCTTTTTGATCTCCCGTGTGGACACCTCGATGAAGGAATCGGCCGTATCGAGGACCAGGATGATCTCCTCCCGGGAGAGATCCCTGATGCCCAGCATGTCTTTTCTTTCCCACTTCATCTGCTATTCTTCCGTCTCCGGCTCGATCACCACTTCGTCGGCGCCGTTCTTTTCCGTGAGATTGACACTGACGTCCTCCCAGAGGGAAGAGGGGAGGTTCTTGCCGACGAAATCGGCGCGGATCGGCAATTCCCGATGCCCCCGGTCGATGAGGACGGCGAGTTGAATCAGGCGCGGGCGGCCGAAATCGATGAGGGCGTCCATAGCGGCCCGGATGGTCCGGCCGGTGAAGAGCACGTCATCCACCAAGACGACTTTCATGTTGTCCAGGGAGAAGGCGATCTCCGTCTTGCCGATCCGGGGCTTCTTGTTGATCCGCGACAGATCGTCCCGGTACAGGGTGATGTCGAGGATTCCCAAGGGGACTTCGATGCCCTCGATGGCGGCGATCTTTTTCCGCAGCCGGTAGGCCAGATAGACCCCGCCGGTACGGATGCCGATGAGCACCAGATCGTTCAGACCCTTGTTCTTCTCCAGGATCTCGTAGGCGATGCGGGTCAGGGAGCGGTCGATGCCTTCGGCGTCCATAACGATGCGTTTTTTGTTTTTCATGGTCTCCTCAGTCAAAAAACAAAAAGGCCTCCCCGTAATACCTGGGGAGGCCCGTTCATGACTATTCTCCTCGTCGCCCTTTTCACATTTTCCCTTTTTCAATCTCTCCGGATTAATTTAAAAGGCCATATATTCACAGGCGAAGCTAGCTATAAAAGATCGCCCTTTGTTTGTCAAGCCCAAAGAATCAGCGGGCAGCTCCAGAGAATCATGAGGCATGAGAACTAGTTGTGGAAATGACATGTGTTAAAGGATGGATAGAAGCACCACATGGGGACTTTTTGCCATGTCGATAAAAATGCCTTTCCGATCGAGGTGGGACTGTGTTATATACTGCCCCGCCTGGAGGTGGGAGTTATGGCGGTCAATGCTGAGCCTCAGGTTTTTTTGTTTTTGAGCGAAATCCTGGGGCAGCCATTAATCGGGCCGGAAGGCCGTCCGGTGGGTAAAATAGTCGATCTGGTCGCGACTGTGACCGAACCTTATCCCGTCGTCACCGAGGCCATGATCGACCGGGAGGAACAACGGGGAGATCTGTTTTTGTGCCGGTTTCCCGAAGTCGAGGAGGTGCGGCTACCCATTCATGCCGACCGGACGACCGCCGACGATTACCGGCCGCCGGAGTTGCGGGAAAACGAACTGCTCCTCAAGGACTCCCTGCTGGACAAGCAGATTGTCGACACCCACGGCGCCAAGGTGCTCCGGGTCAATGATCTCCAGTTTCTCATGGCCCGCCGGTGTCTCCATCTGGTCCATGTGGATGTGGGCTTCCGGGGCCTCATGCGGCGTTCCGGACTGGAAAAGTTGGTGGATCTCTTTCTCCACACCTTTTTCGATTATAACCTGCCCAACCAGTACATCTCGTGGAAGTACGTGCAGCCCATTTCAACTCCCGATCTCCTGCGCCTGAAGATAACCCAGGATCGCCTGGCCCGGATTCACCCAGCCGATCTTGCGGATATCATTGAAGATCTCGATGTGAACCAGCGCAGCGCCGTATTCCGGTCCCTTGATGTGGAAACGGCGGCGGAGATCCTGGAAGAAACGGATCCGAAGATCCAGGTCAGTCTTATCAAAGATATGAATGCCGCTGTGGCGTCGGATATCATCGAAGAGATGTCGTTGAGCGAAGCGGCAGACCTCCTGGGCGACCTGCCCAGGGATAAGGCCGAGGGGATCCTGAAGGAAATGGAGCAGGATATCGCCGAAGACGTCAAGGAACTCCTGGCTCACCCGGAGGAGGAGGCGGGGGGGTTGATGACCTCGGCTGTCCTCCACTTTCTGCCGGAGACGACGGTGGAGAAGGTGCTGGCGGCGATCCGCGGCGAAGCGGAGGATATGGATTTCATCTATTATGTATATGTGGTGAATGAGGCGGATCGCCTCCTGGGGATGGTCAGCCTTCGGGAACTGTTGGCGGCCCCTATGGCGGCCCGTCTGGCGGATCTCATGGATGAACGGGTGATTTCCGTTCATCTCGACGAAGACAAAGACGAGATTGCCGAGCTGTTCGCCAAATACGGGCTCATGGCGATCCCGGTGGTCGATGACTTGGGTAGGATCAAGGGCGTGATTCCCTTCAAGAATCTCCTTGAGGTCGTGGCCCCGCATTTGGGAAAGAAATGATCATGGACGAAGGCGAAGGTCATAGATGTCGGAACGGAATGAGGAAGGGAAAAAAGTCAATATCTTTCGCCGTCTGTTCCAGAAGAGATTCTGGCGCTCCCTGGGATTGCTGTTCGCCCTTATCGGGCCGGGAATCATCACCTCCAACGTCGACAACGATGCCGGCGGCATAACCACCTATTCCCTGGCCGGCGCTCAGTACGGCCTCTCCCTCCTCTGGACCCTCATCCCCATCACCGTGGCCCTGATCATCATTCAGGAGATGTGCGCCCGGATGGGGGTGGTTTCCGGCAAGGGACTTTCCGATCTCATCCGGGAACGGTTCGGAGCCAAGATCACCGTTTACCTCATGATGGTCCTCTTCCTGGCCAATCTGGGCAACACCATCTCCGAATTTGCGGGCATCGCCGCCAGCCTGGAGATCTTCGGTGTCAGCAAGTACCTTTCCGTTCCCGTTGGGGCATTCTTCGTCTGGTGGCTCGTCGTCAAGGGGAGCTACAAATCGGTGGAAAAGGTCTTTCTCGTGGCCTGCCTGTTTTATGTTTCCTATATCATTTCAGGATTTATGGGAAAACCGGACTGGGGAGAGATCGGGATCGCTTTGGTCACCCCGACGCTCAGCGCAGACCCCGCCTTTCTCACCATGGCCGTCGGCGTGGTCGGTACGACTATCGCCCCGTGGATGCAGTTCTATCTCCAGTCTTCCGTGGTGGACAAGGGCCTGAAGGCGGAGGACTATGCCTATACCCGGGTCGATATCATCGTCGGTTCCCTGACGGTCAATATCGTGGCTTTTTTCATCATCATGCTCTGCGCCGTCACGCTCTTTCAACAGGGGATCCGGATCGAGACCGCCAAGGATGCGGCCCAGGCCCTGGCCCCTCTGGCCGGCGCCTACTGTACTTATCTTTTTGCCTTCGGCCTCCTGAACGCCTCCCTGTTTGCCGCCTCGATCCTGCCGCTGTCCACGGCCTACACGATCTGCGAGGCCTTCGGATGGGAGTCCAGTCTTAATCACAAGTTTACCGAGGCCCCGCAGTTCTATGGCCTCTATTCCCTCATGATCGTCCTCGGCGCCGCCATCATCCTTCTCCCCAACATGCCCCTGATCGGGATCATGTACTATTCCCAGGTCATCAACGGCCTGCTGTTGCCTTTTGTCCTGATCTTCATGCTGCTCCTCGTCAACGACCGCCGGATCATGGGTGAGTATGTAAACGGCCGGACGATGAATTTAATCACTTGGCTCACCGTGGGCATCTTGATCCTTCTCTCCCTGGCCATCGTCATCACCTCCCTGCTGCCGGCCTGAACCATCGAGGGAGGGCGAAGCAAATAATTCTTGACAGCATGGGCAAACTCCTATATCTTTTGGTGACCGACGGTCAGTATGTGACTTACGTTCAGAGTGTTGCGGGGTTTTCATTACACAATAAACGACACCGGAGAAGCATGCCTTTCCCCCCGGCCTTTTCTGAAGTGCTTCCGCCGGTAACCTGATTGGACCAGATTCGGAAAAGGCGAAAAAAAGGAGGCAACGATGGGTAACGGATTGGTGAGTTTGCGGGATCAACAGTTTGTCCTTTTCGAACAAATCGGGATCGAGAATCTCTTTACGAAAGATCTGTATGCCGACTATTCCCGGGATGTAGTGCTGATGATGCAGGGCGAGGCGGAGAAAATGGCGGTGAACGTCATCCTGCCCACTTACGCCGAAGCAGATCGGGAGGGGTGCCATATTGACAAGAATGGCCAGGTGCGGGTCCCGAAGTGCTTTCTTGAAGTCTTCAAGAAGTATTGCGCAGGCGGGTGGCTGGCCCCGATGAAGTCGCCGGAGGTGGGCGGTCAGAACATGCCCGTTGCGGTCTCCACGTGCTTCACGGAGATGTTTGCTTCCGCCAACGTCGCCTTCCTGCTCTATGCCGGGCTTACCCTGGGGGCCGGCGGCCTCGTGGAGAACTTCGGCACGGAGGAACAGAAGAAAAAATATATGTACAAACTCTACGCCGGGGAGTGGGCCGGGACGATGTGCCTTACCGAGCCGGGCGCGGGGAGCGACGTAGGCGCCCTGAAGACCACGGCGAAGCGCCTGCCCGACGGCAAGTTCCTCATCACGGGGACGAAGTGCTTCATCTCCTCCGGTGATCATGATCTGACCCCGAACATCATCCATCCCGTCCTGGCACGGATCGAAGGCGATCCTCCGGGGACGGGCGGCATCTCCATCTTCATCGTCCCCAAATACCGGGTCAACGACGACGGCGGCCTCGGCGAGTTCAACGATGTAAGGACCGGCAACGTGGAGCACAAGATGGGGATCAAGGGTTCCGCCACCTGCACCCTGAACTTCGGCGACGAGGGCAAGTGCATCGGCGAACTTCTGGGTCAGGAACGCCAAGGCATGCGGATCATGTTCCACATGATGAACGAGGCCCGCCTGGAAGTGGGCATCCAGGGCTTGGGCCACGCCTCCGCGGCCCTGGAGCACGCCGTGCAGTACGCCAAGGAGCGGATCCAGAGCACCCCGGTCTGGGAGATGAAGAATCCCGACGCCAAGGCGGTGCCCATCATCATGCACCCCGACGTACGCCGGGACCTCCTGTGGATGAAGGCCTA
>Ga0116148_1003898_pt1 | contig 13431 bp, 11 predicted proteins | sample AD_UKC055_MetaG_FD_89786 | JGI IMG/M metagenome (GOLD analysis project Ga0116148, IMG submission 89786) | Active sludge microbial communities of municipal wastewater-treating anaerobic digesters from USA - AD_UKC055_MetaG | ecosystem: Engineered > Bioreactor > Anaerobic > Digestate | place: USA... | reverse complement strand
ATACATTTGCTCTATATAAACTGTTAAAGATACGCAATAAGGAATTCAGCTACGATGATTTCGGCGGATTTTTTTATGTTTATCTGCGCGGTGTATCAGCCGGAAGCTCAAACGGAATATATTATTACAGGCCTTCATTTGATGCGGTGAAGAAAATCGAGAAGGAGCTTAGCGGTGAATAGTTTAAGAGAAAAATATTCCGTTTTTGAATTATTCGACGAATTGGATTTCGAATTTGCGGAAAATGTCATGAGTCTCTCTTCTAATGATGAAGATGTTTTTCTTGTTTCATTGATTGCTTCCCATGCTTCTAAAAATAATTCAGTCTGCTTTGACTGCGAAAGTGACACTTTTGAAAATGAAACGATTAACCAGATAATAAATAATCTAATCGATAATAAAACCCGGAAAAAATTCGCATATGAGAAAAAACTTCCGGTTGTTATTGAGAATTCAAAAATATATCTGCGCAGATACTACGAATACGAAAAAGATACAGCCGCGGAAATTTTGCACCGCGCATCATCTACAGCCGAAAATCTTCCGCCGGAGATTGTTTCTGCGGCGGAAAAACTTCTGTCGGCTCTGGATATTACCGAAGAAGAAAAGAAAATTTCCATTATGAACGCATTGTCGAAAAAAATATCATTTATATCCGGCGGACCCGGAACCGGGAAAACATCTCTTGCTGTAAATATCATTCTTCTTTATATTAAAAAGAAACTTTTAAAAGACGAAAGACCTTCAATAGCATTATGCGCGCCTACAGGGAAAGCTGCGGCGCATTTGAAAAAATCCGTTGAAGGGGCACTTCTTAAAATAAAAGAAAATGATAAAATAAAAAATCTGTTTGATAAAGAATTGAATTATGTTCCGTTGAAAGGAGAAACGGTGCAGAAGCTGATCGGAGCAAAAATCGGAAGTATATCCGCTAAATTCAATAAGAATGAACCTCTTCCTCATGGTTTGATTATTGCTGATGAAACCTCGATGTTTGACCTGTCGCTTATGAAAAAACTTTTTTCTGCGTTAAGTCCTTCCGCATCAATAGTTTTTCTGGGAGACAAGGACCAGCTGGCAAGTGTGCAGGCAGGATCCGTTTTCGGAGATATCTGTTCGATTGCAAAAAAAGAAACCGGAGAAAAATCCGATAATGCGGAATGTCTTTCAAAAAGCATAACAGTATTGAAAAAAAGCTTCAGATTTGATCCTGATAAAGGAATCGGTAAAATATCGAAGGCAGTAAATGAATCTGATGCCAAAGCCGTGTGGGATGCTTTTTGTTCGGATGATAATATCAGATTTATTGAAAACAACGAATTAAGTTTTCAGGGTTTCAGAAAAAGACTGAAAGAAATAATTGAATCTGAAATTATAAGATATTCGAAGGATTTTCCGTATATTTTTCCTGTTGAAAACGCGAAACCTGAAGAGTTACTCTCCAGAATGAAAAATATTCAGATTCTTTCGGCTTTAAGAAAAGGGCCGGGCGGGTTCAGTGAAATAAATGCGATTGCTGAAGAAATATTTTCTCTAACCGGAAACATCTATCACGGAATGCCTGTTATGGCGGTAGAAAATGATTATGACATGAAAATATTTAACGGAGACACGGGAATTGTCTGCAAAGAGGATAGATTGAATGCGTACTTTCCGGGCGATGATGCTTTAAGAAAAATCAATCCGTATCTTCTAAAGAGCTATGAAAAATCCTTCTGTATGACTGTGCACAAAAGCCAGGGTTCTGAATTCGAAAACGTGATATTTGTTCTTCCGAACGAAGATTCGCGGGTACTTACAAAAGAGCTCATCTATACTGCGCTTACACGCGCGAAGAAGAATATCACCGTAATAGGTTCAAAAGAAATACTTAACGCCGGAATTCTCAGAAAAACAGAGAGAAGCTCGGGATTGTCATCAAGACTTTGGTCTTGAAGAATATTCGTACAATGCGATGCTCAAAGCCGCGTAGGCGTTTAGAGACTCGATATTTTCCGAAATAGGGATTGAAACCGAGTATTTTTTTAAGTCTTCAGGAATTCCCTGACCTTCGATTCCCGAAAGAAGAAGGAACGATTCAGGAAAATCAAACCGGCGTATATTCTGACCGTGTTTATCAAGACAGACAATCGGTATTGAATTCTCTTCGCAGACTGAAGCAATTTCTTCATACTGCGGACCTTCGTAGAATTTAACGGAAAATACCGCGCCTGAACTCGCTCTGACCGATTTCGGATGATAAGGCGATGCAGCTGACTGAAGCAGAATTACATCCTTTATTCCGAAAGAAACAGCTGATCTGACGGCTGAGCCGACATTCAGCGGATCCTGAAACGGAATAACCAATGTTGCGCCTTTAGAGATTTTGTAATTCCACTGTTCGATCTCCGGAGTATCGATTACAAGAAAAGGCATCTTTGAAGGTTCTATTTCTGAAAAAAGAGACTTCTTCAATATCAATAATTTTGATTCATCATTAAGTTTTTCTGCAATTGAGATCAAATCCGGATCTGTTTCAAATGACTCGTCGCATAGCGCGAGATATTTGACTTCCAATCTCGTTTTCATAAGATCTTTGATTATTTTTTTTCCGGGAATAATCGTGAGTCCGCTTTTTGAAGGACCTTTTTCAATTGCTTTCTTGATATCTTTAAACTTCTTATTATCAGGTGAAGTTATCTGATTCTTAAATTCACTCTGTTCATTCATCAGAATGCGGTAAGTGGTTTTTTTGAATTCTTTTGTTTTTCTGAAAACAAGAATTCTTCTGTCATGACCAATGTATGGAAGCTTATATTTTACATCATTCTCGAGTTCAAAATAATAAACTGATTCATCCGACAGATCCTTTATGTCATCATCTGCGCCGGGCCCTTTGAGAAGAACGACGCGACCGTCTTTTTTGAGAAAAGAATTTACGCGAAGAAGAGTTCCGTTTGCCGATTCAAACGCCCTTGTGATAATTCCGTCTACGTCGAATGAACATTCTTCATTAACGAGATGCGGATAAACGACTGCTTTATCAAGAGAAAGTTCCTTGATTATCATATTCATGAAATCAACACGGCGGAAGCGTGATTCTGCAAGAATTATCTCAATTGAAGGATTTGTTATTTTTATAGGAAGACCCGGAAACCCCGGTCCCGTTCCGATATCAAGAATCTTTTTGGGAAGTTTTATGAGTTTAGAAGGAAGAACCGAGTCTATGAAATGCTTGATGATAATATCTTCATCTTTTGTAAGACGCGAAAGATCCCATTCTTTGTTAAGTTTTTTGTATTGGCTGAATAAAAATGTGAATCCGCTCAGTTCTTTAGCGCTGAGCGGCATATCTGCGCCGTCAAAATATTTTTTTATCATTTCTGCCGACATTACCAGAGCACTTTGAGCGGGTTAATCAGTTTATTATTCTGCCATAGTGTAAAATGCAAATGCGGCCCTGTTGAGTAACCGGTTGAACCGACTCTGCCTACGAACTGGTTCGGCTTAACCGTCTGACCGGGTCTGACTGCAATTGACGAAAGGTGACCATAAAGCGTTTTATATCCGTCTTCATGAACGATAATAACCGCTTTGCCGTATCCGCCCATCCATCCGGTAGACTGAACTGTTCCGCTGCAAGAAGCTCCGACAGGAGTTCCGTGAGGAGCCGCAATATCGATTCCGTTATGAAATCCGTAACGGTTGAAGATTGGGTGAACTCTTCCTCCGAAGTATGAACTGAATCTTCCGCCGAGAGGCGAAGTAAATTTTTCACGAAGAGTATACTGGCTTGCCATCGATTCAGTCATGTTGTCCGTAGATGGTTTTGCGTCGATTACGAATACCGGAAAATACTTGGTCTCTTTGCCTTTTGTTTTAACGACTATGGGATTACCGGAAAAAAGAATTTTCTCCGGTTCGGATTCAAATATTTCAAGGGCTTCTTTGTCAGTTATTTTTCTGTTTACGAAGCAGAGATTTCCTTTCTGGTTGGATGTGATGATTTCCTGTCCGGTGGAAGCGTTGATTGATTTCCAAAACGGATTGAGAGCGAGCAGGGTATCGATATTTATGCCCTTATCTTTGGCGATTTTCCAGAAATTGTCGCCGCTTTCTATTTTTAATTTTTCAAAATAAACGCCTTTTAGAGCTACTTTTTCGGAGATATACCTGTTATATTCTTCTTCGGACTTAAAGATGTCATGAGAATTGAAGACCTCGATGGGGCCGATATATGACGGTTCTGAAAAAAAAGAAATGAGAACAGCAGTTGTGCATGAAGCTATTATTAAAACAGCGGATGATATCATTATAAATTTGCTTTTTTTGGTTTTGATTATTGATAGAAGATTCATTCGTACCGCCTTGGAAGTCAGGGTAAAAAAAGCTGATTATTCATCAAGAAAAAAACCTGATTTGCAGGATTTCATGACAATTGAAGCATGTTTCAGCTAATCAATATCAGAAAACTAATGAGACATAAAAATTTCAAGAACTTTTCATGATTCAATTCCGTTAAATATTTTAAAAAATATCAAAAAACGCTTGAATAATGACATTATGGGTTTTTGAAGAGCTATATAAGTCTTTTTTCAGGCAAACTGCTGAATTATGGAATATGAACAGGTAAGCGCATGAAAAGTAAAGTTTTAATCATAGAAGACAGTTTGTCGTTTGCGGCGTATCTTAGCGACGTTCTTTCTGATTCTTATGCTGTTTCTGTCGCTCATAATGCTTCTGAGGGTCTATCCATTGCTTTGGCTGATCAGCCGGAGATAATTCTGCTTGATCTTGTTTTGCCTGATATCGACGGTTATGAAGCCTTTAAAAATATCAAATCCCATAAAACTCTTTCGGATATTCCGATAATTTTTGTTTCTGCAGTAAGTGAAATCAAGGATCAGATGAAAGGTCTTGAACTCGGCGCTGTAGACTACATTGTAAAACCTATAAATCCGGACATAGTCCGCGCGAAAATCAAAAACCATATAAAGATAAAACACGACTTTGAGCGTCTTGAAAATATTTCGCTTAAAGATCCGCTTACACTTGTCGGAAACCGCAGACTTTTTGACGAAAGACTTGATTCCGAATGGAGAAGGGCGAAGCGCGACGGGTTTTCGCTTGGACTTTTTATGCTGGATATAGATTTTTTTAAGAATTTTAATGATTCTAAGGGACACCTTGCCGGAGATGATTGCCTTAAATCAATTGCCGGAGCGATAGATTCGTCATTGAAGCGCGGCGGAGATATAGTCGTCCGCTACGGCGGCGAGGAATTTGCAGCAATTCTGCCCGGCATTAATCTTGAGGCGGCTCAAAGAGTCGCGGAAAGAATAATTGAAAACGTCAATAATCTTCAGATAAAACATCCGGATTCTTCCGTATCTGAATTTGTAACCGTAAGCATCGGAGGAGCTGTTGCTCTGCCGTGCGCGGAATCGGAAATGACTGAAATTATTAAGAAAGCGGATGTTGCATTATATTCCGCTAAAAAGAACGGCAGAAACCGAATTGTTTTAGCAGAATCCGCTTTTTAAAACAATAGTAACTCCCTTGACACAATAATTATATTTTTTAATTTATCCTCAAGAGGTTATCATGCTTAATGTATCAAATTTAACTTTCAGATTTTCAAAAGAACCGCTCTTTAAAGACGTAAACATAAAATTCACACCCGGAAACTGTTACGGTCTCATCGGCGCCAACGGATCGGGCAAATCGACATTCTTAAAAATTTTATCAGGCGAACTCGAACAGAGTGAGGGTGAAATTCAGAAAAACCCGAAACATCGAATGGCCGTGCTGAAGCAGAATCAGTTTGAATATGACGAATGTACGGTTCTTGATACGGTCATTATGGGTTATAAAAAACTTTATGATATAATGAAGGAGAGAGAACTTCTTTATTCGAAGGAAGAACTTACTGAAAAAGAAGGAATGCGCGCTTCGGAACTTGAAGAAGAATTCGGTGAAATGAACGGTTATGAAGCCGAAACTGAAGCGGCTCAACTTCTTGACGGACTCGGTGTTCCTGAAGATTCGCATTATTCGCTTATGAAAGATCTTGAACCCGGAATAAAAGTGAGGGTTCTTCTCGCTCAGGCGCTTTTCGGTAATCCGGATATTCTTCTTTTGGATGAGCCTACAAACTATCTTGATCTTGAAACCGTTAAATGGCTTGAGAATTTTCTTGAGAAGTTTGAAAATACCGTTGTTGTTGTTTCGCACGATAGACATTTTCTCGACAGAGTCTGCACTCATATAGCCGATATCGATTACGGAAAAATCGAACTGTATTCAGGAAATTACTCTTTCTGGTTTGAGGCGAGCCAGCTAGCTCTTCGCCAGAAGCGTGATGAAAATAAAAAGACCGAAGATAAAAGAAAAGAACTTCTTGAGTTCATTCAGCGGTTCAGCTCCAATGCTTCGAAATCGAAGCAGGCAACAGCAAGAAAGAAGATGCTCGAAAAGCTTAATGTTGAAGACATCAAACCGTCATCAAGAAGATTTCCGTATGTTGCTTTTAAACCTGAAAGAGAATGCGGCAAAACAGTTTTGGAAATTGAAAAGCTTAATTATCCTTCCGAGAATCTCAAAGATTTCAGCCTTCTCGTTAATAGAAATGATAAAATTGTTTTTTTAGGCGATAATAAGGCGAGAACGGCTCTTTTTCAGATAATAAACGGCGAATTGGAAGCCGAGTCCGGTGAATTTAAATGGGGAGAAACGATTTCGCGCGCGTATTTTCAGAAAGAAAACACTCATCTTTTTTCAAATGATCTCAATATTATAGACTGGCTCAGGCAGTATTCTGATGATAAGGATGAGAATTTTTTGAGAAGCTTTCTCGGAAGAATGCTTTTTTCCGGTGATGATTCATTCAAAAAGGTGAAGGTGCTTTCGGGAGGCGAAAAAGTCAGATGCATGATATCCAAGCTCATGCTTTCAAACGCGAATTGTCTTATTCTTGACGAACCGACAAATCATCTTGATCTTGAATCGATTACGGCTTTGAATAATGCACTGATAAGCTTTCCGGGAGTTGTGCTTTTTGCGGCTCATGACCATAAATTTATCGAAACTGTTTCAAACAGGGTTGTCGAATTTACTCCGAACGGTATAATTGACAGAGTGATGAATTTTGAGGATTATCTTGACAGCGACGACATTAAAAAGCTCAGGGATAAGATGTACGGAAACCACGACGGTTTTGTTCTCTGATAATAAATAAATCGGATGGAATTATTCCATCCGGGGAATGATATGGCTGAAAATGTTATAAAAGAAATAGCTCAGAATAAAAAAGCTAAATTCGAATATGAAATCATTGAAACCTTCGAAGCCGGAATAGTTTTAAAAGGCACCGAAGTTAAATCATTGCGCATGGGAAAGGCCAGCATCAACGAGGCTTACGGAAGAATCGTAAAAGGTGAATTATTCGTTTATCAGATGAATATATCAGTTTATGAAAACGGAAACATTTTCAATCATGATCCGATGAATCCCAGAAAGCTTCTTCTACATAAAAAAGAGATAAGACGACTGATCGGAAAACTTCAGGAGCAGGGTTTTGCGCTAATTGCCCTGAAACTTTATTTTAAAAATGGAAAGGCAAAACTTCTTCTCGGACTCGGAAAAGGTAAAACTCAGTATGATAAGCGTGAGTCTATCAAGAAGAGAGAAGACCAAAGAGAAATGCAGAGAGCATTGAAGAATTATAAGAATTAATTGTTGAACCGATGCTTGAAGCAATTCAGGAGTTAACCGACGTTTCAAGAATTGAAATTGAGAAGACATCGAAATTATCAAATATTACTTCTGATGCTTTGCAGAAGCTAAAGGAAGCCAATACGATAATAGAAAAGTCATCAGCCAATATAAATAAAATGCTCGATATGATCAGTATCATTGATGATGTGTCGTCTAATATTAATGTACTCGCGATTAATTCTTCAATTGAATCGGCTCATGCCGGAGAATACGGTTGGGGATTTTCGATTATCGCGGAAGAAGTAAAGCTATTGTCGGATTCGACAGCGGAAAACGCACTAAAAATATCCAATACGCTCAAAGAAATTGTCAAGGCAATTCAGGATTCCACAATAGCAAGTATTTATAATTATAACAGATTCAGCGAGATTGACGAACATGTAAGTCAGGTTACTAATCAATTTTCGGGAATTCTTGCTCGTATGACAGAACTTTCCGAAAACAGCAACAAGATACTTTATCATATGAATGCCGGATGATATCGGAATAAGGTGTTATTTGATTAAGCTATTAATAATGGTTAAAAATATTAATACAAAAGCTACATGATAAAGTCTTTGTTAGAGTATGTCTATTATTGTGTCTTCTTGTGTGATTTATATTTGAGTGAATGTTTCTCCTGCAGTGATTAATTTAATGAGTTTAAGTTATATTCTTGATAGTATGTTGGGCTTAGTTTTGAATGTGATTTTTTATGCTTAAGTTTATAATTTTAACTAACACTATTCAATAAATAAGATATAATAGTCAAATCTTGAAGATCAGGATTAAAAAAAGAAGATAGCCGGAGAATTTTTTATGAATGCAAAACCTAAAGTAATAGCTTTTTATTTGCCGCAATTTCATACAATACCCGAAAATGACAACTGGTGGGGAAAAGGTTTTACAGAATGGACAAATGTAAAAAAAGCAAAACCATTATTTGCCGGACATAACCAACCTCGCATTCCACTCAATAATAATTATTATGATTTATCGGATGTTAATGTTATGAAGTGGCAGTCTGAACTTGCAAAGAAGTATAATGTCTATGGCTTTTGTTTTTATCATTATTGGTTTGACGGTAAACTTTTGCTCGAGAAACCTGTCGAAAATTATCTAAAGTGTTCGGAAATCAATACTCCGTACTTCTTTTCATGGGCAAATGAACCATGGACAAGATCATGGGATGGTAAAAATAATAATATTTTAATGGCACAGAATTACGGTGGCTTGGATGATATAAAAAAACATTTCGAGTATCTTCTTCCTTTTTTTGAAGATTCAAGATACATAAAGATAGATAATAAACCGGTGTTTCTTTTTTATCGCGCTAACAGTATCACATATTATGATCAATTGATAAATGAATGGAATAATTATCTTTTGTCAAAAGGATTCGGCGGCTTGTATTCCGTAGAGACGCTAACCGGTTTTCAGAGAAAAAAATATTCGGATTTAACTGAAGCTTGCGTTTATATGGAACCGATGTATTCTTTATCCAAGAAAAAATGGATTGAAAAGCATATAGATAATTTACGATTGACATTAAATTTTAGTAAACGAGTTTCTTATTCGGCAGTTTGGGATAAAATATTGAAGTATGAGAATGTAGGTCCAATGAATTTTGGCGGTGCATTTGTTGATTGGGATAATTCTGCAAGAAAAAAAATTAAAAATCTTGTTTTTAAGAATGTTTCAATTGATTTATTTTCAAAATATTTTTCTGCTCATTATCAAAAAGTCCGTGAATCCGGTTCTCCTTTTGTTTTTATTAACGCTTGGAATGAATGGGCTGAGGGAACATATTTGGAACCTGATGAAAAATTTAAATATGGTTTTCTTGAAAATATTAAACGCATAACTACGGAATGTTGAATTACCTGTATGATAATTTTTAATTTGATGTTGTCATGTGTTTGACAGAAACAAGCTAACATATAAACTGATTATATCGTAATTATAGTTTCTTGAAGGAATCTTAAATGAAAATTCTTTTTGATGTGACGGCGATACAACCGAGTCAGGGCAAGTTCCATGGTGCATCTGAGTATGCAAAGTCACTTTTTGAAAGGCTTATGCTTAACAGAAAGGACGAAATTGTAGAATGCGTATATAATCCCGATGAATGGCTTGATCCGGTTTTTGCTGAACTTATGAAAGCAAATTCCATCGTGCTCCATCAGGCGAGAAAAACTGCCGACATCGAAAAAATTATTTCAGACGGCGGATATTCATTGTTTTATTCTGCATTACCGTACAGATATTATTCTAATTATTTTAAATGTCATTCTGTTTTTACGGTTCACGGTCTGCGTGATCTTGAGATGCCCTCTGATTCGCTTGAATGGAGGTATTCTTCCGGAATAATCGGACTCATCAAAATAATGATTAAAAGATTTCTTCCGGGCTTTTATAAGCGCATTCAGCTGAAGAGGCTTGCTTCACTTGTTTCCGGTAATAAAAGAAATGTCAGAATTATTACCGTTTCACAGCATTCGAAATATTCTCTTCTTTCGTTCCTTCCGGGATTAAAGTCATCAGATATAACAGTTCTTTATCCTCCTGAAAAAGTTATTTATTCTGAAGCTGTAGCTGAAGATGAAGTCGCCCGCAAGTTCGGAATTGAGTCTAAAAATTATTATTTGATTATTTCTGCAAATAGATGGGTAAAGAATTCATATCGTGCGATGATGGCGCTTGATTCGTTATACTCCTCCCGGAAAGATTTTAGATGTAAAACTGTTGTTGTCGGCTCCGGCAAAAAAAGACTTCCGAAAATTAATCTTAAAAACAGAAACATGTTTGTTTTCACTCCTTATCTGAGTGATGCCGAACTTGATTTCATGTACCGTAACGCGAGAGCTCTTGTTTATCCGACGATTAACGAAGGATTCGGTTATCCGCCTGTCGAGGCGATGAGGCATGGCACGCCCGTTCTTTGTTCATCAATAGCTTCAACTTCGGAAGTTTGTTCTAATTCCGTTCTTTATTTTAATCCTTTTTACATTGAAGAAATAAAAAACCGCCTTCTGATGATAGATTCGGATCAGGATCTTCGCGAGAAATATTCATTTCTTTCACTTCAACGTTATCGAGAAGTATCGCATAAGCAGTCGGATGACCTTGACAGGCTTTGCGATATTATTCTTGGAAAAGAATAACCGGCATAAGAGATATTTTTAAGGTGATTAAAAATGGGTAAACCTAAAGTTATAGCTTTTTATCTTCCTCAATTCCATGCCATTCCTGAAAATGATGAATGGTGGGGTAAGGGTTTTACAGAGTGGACTAATGTTAAAAAAGCTGTTCCGCTTTTTAAAGACCATTATCAGCCTGTTGTACCTCTGAATGAAAATTATTATGATCTGTCTGATAATAATGTTATTAAATGGCAGTCATCGCTTGCAAAGGAATACGGAGTTTATGGTTTTTGTTTTTATCATTACTGGTTTGGCGGCAAAAAACTTCTGGAAAAGCCTATTGAAAATTTTCTCGCTGAAAAAACCATTGATCAGAAGTTTTGTCTTTGCTGGGCAAATGAAAACTGGACACGCTGTTGGGATGGAACAGAAAACGAAATTTTAATTTCTCAGAAATACGGAGACAAAGAAGAATGGACTGCTCATTTTAAGTATCTTCTTAATTATTTTAAAGATTCGAGATATATATTTCACGAAGAAAAACCTTTGTTGTTGATTTATAAGCCGGAACTTATGTCTGATTTTGATGAGATGATTGCTTTCTGGCAGAAATTGGCAGTTGAAAACGGTTTGAAGGGCTTATGCATTGTATCGCAATATAATTATTTTGGCAAAAAAAATCCGGAATCTGTTGATTATGATGTTTATTATCAGCCGGCATATTTATGGAATTCGCTTTCCAGAAAACGTTTTTCTCTTAGTACTTTTAAATATTTTTTATCAAATACCGCCCTGGCAATTAATCTAATTATATCAGAATATATCAGAAAGAGAAATGATAAGCGCGGAAAGACCGATTCTTCCAGCCGTTTTTTATGTTTGTCTTATGACTTAGCATGGAAATCAATACTGCGGTTAAATTATGATAAAAATGTTTTCCCGGGATGTTTCAGCAATTGGGACAATTCTCCCCGAAAAGGAAATAGAGCAGTTATTTTCAATGGGGGTTCTCCACATAAGTTCTTGAAATATTTTTCAAAATTCATCCAAATTTGCAAAAAAAAGAATAAAGAATTAGTTTTTGTAATGGCATGGAATGAATGGGCTGAAGGCGGATACTTGGAGCCTGATTCAAAAAACGGATTGGGATACCTGGAAGCTGTTAGAAAGTCATTAGTTGATAATGACGTTTTCCCTTTTTGACAATCTAAAATATTGCTGGACATATTTATTTAATTATTGTAATAATGAATAATTGAAGTTTATCATGCACCAAGAGGTTTAGATTGAGTTCTGGAAGCATCAAGGAAAGTTCTTTCCGCAAAAAGATAGCTGTTGTTTTCCCGAAAGATTCAGAGTCTCTTTTTAGTAATAAAAAAAGTACTTTCGGCGGAGCTACTGTCCAGCTTTATAATTATGCGCTTGAGATGGCAAAATATCATGATGTTTACTGTCTTGTTGGTGAAACCGAAATCAGCAATAATGAAAGATTTGATAATCTAAATATAGTATTTACTTTTTCTAAAAATGACGGTTATTTTCTAAAGGTAGTTAAATTTCATAAAGCTCTACGCTCTATTCGACCTGATGTTGTAATTCAGCGAGGGTTGACCCGTATTTCCACATTTCTTGCTCTTTATTGCATTATTTATAAAATTAGTTACGTTTTCATGTTTGCACACGACCGTGAAGCAAGAGGCCGTTTTCAGAGATCTAATAGATTTAATCATCTCTATCCGTTATTGCTTTGTTGGGCTAGGTATCTGGTTGTTCAGAACGATTTTCAGCAAGGCAGTATTCCTGGAATTTTTAAAAAAAAGACGTTTAAAATACCCAGCGGTTATGAAATTGAGAAAGATTTCTCATTTGAAAAAAAAGGCGTTTTGTGGGTCAGCCGTCTTGAACCGTGGAAGCGTCCCGAATTGTGTATTGAACTCGCTATGAAAAATCCGGATATTCCTTTCACTATGATAGCACCAATTGATCCGAATGATGCCGAATACGGTGAGTCAATTCATAAAATGGCGAAAAATATCCGGAATATACGGATTATTGATTTTGTCTGTTTCACTGATATTGATAAATATTTCAGATCTGCAAGAGTATTTTTGAATACTTCTGAAGAAGAGGGTTTTCCGAATACGTTTATTCAGGCATGCAAAAACAGGACACCGATTGTATCTCTTAACGTAAATCCTGACGGTTTTATTTCAAGATTCTCTGCGGGAATTTTCTGCGACGGAAATTTTGATAAAATGAATGAAGCGCTTGTTGATATCTGCCGTAATGATTCCTTGTTTGAAAAGTATTCCAATATGGCATATGATTATGTTTTGAGGCACCATTCCATAAAGACAAATGCGGCACGTCTTTCAAATCTCATAATGTCGGTATGAAATTCGACGGTTTTTTTGTGATTGTTTGTTGAACCGCAAAGTTGCTTGACAAAATAAAATACGTATTTAAAAATAGTCCAGGTGGATTTTTTGTTTTATTTTCAACTCCGCCAAATTAAATCTGGACTTATAATATGAAAAAAACTTTTATTTTTGCT
>Ga0116148_1003892_pt1 | contig 13442 bp, 10 predicted proteins | sample AD_UKC055_MetaG_FD_89786 | JGI IMG/M metagenome (GOLD analysis project Ga0116148, IMG submission 89786) | Active sludge microbial communities of municipal wastewater-treating anaerobic digesters from USA - AD_UKC055_MetaG | ecosystem: Engineered > Bioreactor > Anaerobic > Digestate | place: USA... | reverse complement strand
TCGTTCCTCTACTCGAACTCGAAGGGGATGGCCCGCCGGTCGCTCCGGCAGGACGTCAACGTCGAGGGGCCGATGTTCTGGGACGACAACTGGATGGGGACCCTGAACCAGACCATCAACAACATGGACGGCCCGCTGCCGTTCACGCCGAAATACGAGGTCAAGCTGTCGGGTTCGTACATGATCCCGAAGATCGAGTTCGACGTCGGGGCCCGGGTCCGCATCAACACCGGCAGGCCGCTGTGGAAGCTGGAGACGTACGACCAGCTCACCCAGTGGGGCGGGCCGCCCGAGGGGGTCATCGAGGCCGGCGGCACGGGGCAGATCGTCGGCATCACCGAGCCCGAGTACCTGCCGACCCAGACGCTCGTGGACCTGCACTTCGACAAGGTGTTGAAGTTCCGGAACTACGGCCTGCACTTCGTCGTGGACGGGTTCAACATCCTCAACACGTTCACGCCGACCGACGTCGATCCCCTGTTCGAGTACGGGAAGGTGACCGCGATCCCGAGATCGCGGCGCTTCCGCTTCGGCGCGAAATTCGAGTTCTGACGCGGCAGCGCGGGTGGTGAAAAGGGCCCGGCGGCCGCGCGGCCGCCGGGCCCTTGGTGTCACGGGCCGACAGGCGAGGGCGAGCCGACAGCCGCCCTCCGGCTTCGCTCAGGGCCGGACGCGTCAGCGGGTGGCATCGGCATTCCACGCCTCGGCGGTGATCCGGGGCTGGCCTGACGGTCTCCCCGGGAACGAAACCGTCAGCTCCCGCGACTCGCCCGGGAACAATGCAAAGTAGTTGTCTTCCCAGTAGACGGGCAGGATCTCCTCGCCCGAGGTGTCGGCGAGCTTCAGGCGCACCTGGAAGGCAAGCGCCGGCCCGGTGTTCCTGACCACGACGCGCGCCTGCCCCTCCATGCCGGGCTGCCCCGCAGCGAACGACGCCTCGAGCGTCGTCCGCGGCAGCGACGCCAGCGCCGTCAGGTCGGCGTGCCGGGCCGTCGGCGTGTAGTACCACTCGGTCTTCGCCCAGTCGAGCCGATCCTCCTCGGTGGAGAGCCAGTAGAAGTTGCGGCTCACTTCCCGCCCCGCGTTGTCGCGCAGGGCGAGGCGCACGAAGTAGGTCTTGCTCCACCCGGCAGACGGCGCGGGCAGCGCGAAGGCCCGTGTTACCGCGTCGGCGGCAACCTCCACCGCTGCCTCACGCGCGAACAGCTCCCTCAGGTTCGGATCGAACACCTCGGCCGAGACCGTCAGTCCCGTTCGCGGCTGGAGCGTGTCGTTCACGACGGCCACCGAGCGGTCGTCGTACGAGAACTGGACGTGGAGCGGCTCGCAGGCTGCCTTGGTGCCGAAATAGCCGCCGCCGGGCCGCAAGTACCAGTCGTACAGGTGCCAGATCATCGACGGCCAGGCGTTGTTCAGCATCCACTGGATCACGCCGGTCGCCAGGTACTTGTTCCGTCCGAACGCCTCGAACATCGCGCGCTGTCCCTCGTAGGCGAGCGCCTGCGCCTTGCGGGCGTAGTCCTCGGCGCTCGTCGCCTTGCCGTAGCGCCCCTCCAGCGCGCCAGTGAAGAGCGACAGGTCCTTGAACTCGTCGCCCCCCGCGTGGTAGCGCCACACCTCGTCGATCGGCCAGAGGTGCTCGGGCGGCAGCATCCTGCGCAGGCTTTCGATCGGCGGGACGGCGGCGCCGGGGCCCACCTCGGTGGCAAAGCCGAAGGCCCCCCCGTTCTTCGTGTCGAGGAGCCAGTACGAAGGAGGGACGTAGTCGTACGGGCCGCGCATCTTCACGCCGCTGGGGCCGCTGATCGGGCCGGGGGCATCGGTGGCGTTCGAGAGCACCGGCTTTCGCCACCGGCACCGTCGAGCGACATCGAGGTAGTTGCGCTCGACGTCGGCGGGGGGCGGGAAGTCGCTGCCGTTCAGCCAGACCAGGACGCTCGGGTGGTTGCGGATGCGCAGGAGCTGGCTCTCGAGCGACGCGGGGCCCACGCGGTGGTCCTCGGCATCCCACTTCTTCCACTGCTCCCACTGGTCGCAGCAGCACCAGCCGGGCATCAGCAGGATGCCCATCCGGTCGGCCAGGTCGTAGAACTCGTCGCTCTCGAGCTTCCCCTCGAGCCGGATGGTGTTGAGCCCCATTTCGCGAACGTAGCGCAGCTCCGCCTCCAGCCGCCCGGGCGGCGGCGGCCGGAGCAGCATGTCGGACGACCACCCCGCGCCGCGGACGAGGATCGGCTTCCCGTTGACCGTGAAACGCCGGTGCCCTTCGGGCGTCAGCTCCGAGCCGTACTCGTGAATGCCGAAGCGGGTCTCAGCCCGATCGGACGTCGTGCCGCCACTCTCCACGCTGATCGTCAGCGTGTAGAGCGGCTGATCGCCGTAGCGGTACGGCCACCATACCCGCGGGTCGGTCATGGTGAGGCCGGGCACTTCCTCGGGCGTGAAGACGACCGTCGCGGTGGACCGGGGGGCGAGCGACACCGGCTTGCTGAACGCGATGGCCCCGATCTGGCCCCGGAGTGTCGCCGCCACCGGGCTGTCCGTCTGGTTGGCCAGCTCGGCGCTGACCGTGAGCCGCGCAGCTTTCAGCGAGGGCAGCTCGAGAGCGGTCTCGACGTAGGGATGGCGCAGGGTCACGGGGCCACTGTCGGTCAGGTAGACCTTGCCCCAGAGGCCCATGTTCTTGTCCGCCGGCGTGGGGTTCCAGTCCACCCACATGATGGCGAGGTCTTCGGGCTCGGGCCCGAAGACCTCCACCGCAAGCGCGTTGACCCCCGCCCGGGCGATCCCCGTCACGTCGAACTCGAACCGCCGGAATGTCCCCACCACGTCGGAGGAGGCGGCAACCTGCCGGCCGTTCAGCCACACGTTCGCCCGGTAGTTGATCCCGTCGAAGTGAAGGGCCAGGCGCCGCCCGGCCTTCTCCCGGGGGACGGTGAACTCGGTGCGGTACCACCACGCCGGCTTGAAGGGGCTGTCGGCGGGGGTCGGCAGCAGCGTGAACCGCTCGCCAATCGGGTAGGTGGTCCCCGGGATGGCGCGCAGGTTCATGCCGAAGTACGGATCCTTGTAGACGCCGGCCTCCACCAGCGCGCCGACGACGGTGGTGGGCACCGTGACGGCGTGCCACGACTGGACGTCCACCCCGGGGCGCGACAGGCGATCCCCCCTCTCGGGCACGCGCGCGCTCGACTGGATGGTCCACTGCGCCAGTTCGGTCCGCGACTGTCCTGCGGCCCACGCCGCCGCCGGCACGGCCAGGAGCGCGGCGAGCGTGAGCAGACGGCGGCAGGCGACGCTCACCCCTGCAGGCATGGGTTCCTCCTTCGATCGACGCGCTATGATGACACTGAAACCGATGAAGATCGCGACCTGGAACGTCAACGGCATCCGCGCCCGCCAGGAGCAGGTCCACAGCTGGATCGCCCTGGAGCAGCCTGACATCGTCTGCCTGCAGGAGCTGAAGGCCTCGTCCGACCAGCTGCCGGCGTTCCTGTGCGAGCTGGAAGGCTACTGGTGCTACTGGCACGGCGCCAAGGGGTACTCGGGCGTCGGGCTGCACCTGCGGAAGGCGGCCTTCCCCGAGCGGCCGCTGTTCACCCACCCGCCCTTCGACTTCGAGAACCGGATCGTCGTCACCCGCCTGGGCGGCACGGTGGTGGGATCGGTGTACGTCCCCAACGGCGGCAAGGACTTCCCGGCGAAGATGAAGTTTCTGGCGTCGCTCGAGGACTACGCGCGCGAGGCCGCGGGGCAGGGGCTGCAGCTCGTGCTGTGCGGCGATCTGAACGTGGCGCGGACCGACATGGACGTGCACCCGAAGGAGCGGAAGGTGAATGCGATCGGCCAGCTCCCGGAGGAGCGCGCGCTGCTCGAGCGGATCATCTCGCGCGGCCTCGTGGACGTCGGCCGCGCGCTCGACCCGGAGAACGACCAGTTGTTCACCTGGTGGGCGCCGTGGCGGAACCTCCGCCAGCGCAACATCGGGTGGCGCCTCGACTACGTGCTGGCCAGCGGGAGCCTTGCCCAGCGGGCACGGTCCTGCCCCGTGTTCCGCGAGGTGGGGACGTCCGACCACGCCCCGGTGCTGGCCGACTTCGACACGGAGCAGCTATGAGCGCCCCTTCCCCCTCGCTCGACGCCCGCGGGGTGATCGTCGCGTGCCCGAGCTGCGGGCAGCGAAACCGGATTCCCTACGCTCACCTTCACAGCGAGGTACGGTGCGGCAAGTGCGGCACCGGGGTGCGGGCCCCAGGACAGGCGATCGAGGTGCCGGACGTCGAGACGTTCGACGCCGTCGTGTCACGCGCCTCGCTCCCGGTCGTGGTGGACTACTGGGCCGAGTGGTGCGGCCCCTGCCGGATGGTGACGCCCGAATTGGCCAAGGTGGCGCAGCAGAACGCCGGGCGCCTGCTGGTGGTCAAAGTGAACACGGAGGAGCTGCCCGAGGTGGCCGCTCGCTTCCGGGTGCAGTCGATCCCGATGCTGGGGGTGTTCAGGAACGGCGAGGTGGCCGGCGAGACGGTGGGCGCGCGCCCGGCCAGCGACATCCAGGCGTTCATCGACCAGGCGCTGGCAGGCCCCTGAGAAGCGCGGCCTGAATGCAAAATGCAAAAGGAAGAATGTAGAAACACAGCGGTCTGCTAGGACGACAGGGATGCGAATCCAAACGGTCTTCCTCGATGCTGGCGGCGTGCTGGTGGTTCCCAATTGGCGGCGGATCGCCGACACCCTGGCGGCGCACGGCGTGGAGACGACGCCCGAGGCGCTGGCGCGGGCAGACCCCCACGCCCGGTTCGATCTGGACGTGACCAAGGGGAGGAACGCCAGCGACCAGCAGCGAGGCTGGCTGTACTTCAACCTGGTCCTCGAGAAGGCCGGTGTCGCCCTCACGCACCGGACCGAGGCCGCGCTTGCCGAGCTCCATGCCTATCACGAGCAAGTCAACCTCTGGGAGCAGGTCCCCGACGGCGTGGTCGAGGCGCTCGACCGGATGCGCCGGGCCGGGCTGCGGCTGGTGGTCGTGTCGAACTCCAACGGCAGGCTCCGCGTCCTGTTCGATCGCCTGGGCCTCAGTCGCAAGGTGGACGCGATGCTCGATTCCCAGGAGGAGGGAGTGGAGAAGCCCGACCGCCGGCTGTTCGACCTGGCGCTCGAGCGCACGGCCGCCGCGCGCGAGTCGACGCTGCACGCGGGCGACCTGTACTACGTGGACGTGGAGGGAGCGCGCGCGGCGGGGCTGCGCGCCGTGCTCATCGATCCCCTTGGCCTGTACCGCGACTTCGACTGCGAGCGGGTTGCGTCGCTTGGGGAGCTGGCCGACAGGCTGCTGGAAGCTGGCCTGACTCCCGAATCCTGAATCCTGACTCCGGAATCCTCCCCCTACACGCCCGCGTCGTGCGGCGAGCGGGCGGGCGTTCCGCGCGCGAGCTTGACTACCATCCAGACCACCGCGACAGCCGCGGCCACCAGCAGGGCGCCGAAGACCGCGATTGGCCCCCACTGCGGCACCACCCAGGCGGTCGTCCCGAACCCGGTCGGGGCCAGCGCGATCCGGCGGGCCGAGTCGCGCACCAGCACCATCAGCACGAGTGCGAGGCCGAGCGAGCCGTCAGCGCCGTAGAGCAGGCGCCGCGGCTCGGGAGCGAAGGCCGCCGGCACGAGCAGCGCGAGCGCGCCCAGCGACGCCAGGACGCCGGCCGCAAAGCAGAAGGCGGCGAGCGGCTCGTGCCCGAGCAGCGCGAGCAGTGCCTCGCGGGGAAGCGCGACCAGCCACCAGAAGCCGGGGAGGAAGTTCAGGATGGTCGCCGCGGCCGCCCAGGAGACCCGCGCCACGAGCGGGCGGATCGCCAGGTAGCCGCCGGTCGTGTGGCACGACCTGCACAGCAGGCGGAACACCTCGCGTCCCTCCGCCTCCATCCTGGCGACGGGGTCGGTGGCCGGCTCGGGCAGACAGGTCCAGCGCGCCGCGCGAAGCACGCCGGTCTCGCGCAGCGAGGTCACCGTGAACGGATAGGGTTCGGCATCGGGCGGGGCCGGCGCAGCCGCCGGCCTCGGCACGCGCACGCCGTCAGGTTCCGGCGTAGCGCGCCACGCGCGCCTTCAAAGCCTGGTCCTCGAGACGCGCTGCGGTCAGCAGCGCGTAGAGCCCGGCGAGGCCGATCGCCACGAAGGTTCTCGCAAAGGTCGAGGGCCAGTAGGTGGGGTTGGCCAGGCCCGCCCAGAAGCTGCCGGTTTCGAGCCAGGCGCCCGGCGTCAGCATGAAGCTGAGGATGCCGTTGATGACTGCCAGGCTGAGCCAGGCGGCGCCGAAGTAGATCCAGCCGACCGCCACGTGGGTTCGCGGCGACAGGCGCTCCCAGCCGTAGTAGTAGACGAGGGCGGCAGCGATCTCGGTGACGAAGAACGTCCACTCGATCGCCCAGGCCCAGACGAAGGTGTTGATGAGCGCCGAGGTGGCCTGCGGGTGGACCAGGCCGATCGTGAACCAGATTCCGACCCCGGTGATCGCTCCGAGCACCAGCGTGAGGAGGACGAAGAAGCGGCTGTGCCGCTTCAGGTAGCCCAGGAACGCCTCGTCTGCAGTGCGCCGCGCCCTGCGTTCGGCGAGGACCAGGAAGAGGCCCCCGCCGACCGCGAAGTGCGAGATGAACACGTGCAGGATCGCCACGGCGGCGATGAGCAGCCCCGGCGCCGGCAGCGACCAGATGGGATAGTTCATGCGGCCGCTACCGCAGGCGCGACTCGGCGGCGGCCCAGTTCACGTTGCCGAAGAAGGCGGCGATGTAGTCGGCGCGCCTGGTGCCGTAGTCGAGCATGAAGGCGTGCTCGAACACGTCCATCACGAGGATCGGCGTGCACCCGGCGGGGTGCCCGGTGTCGTGCTCGTTGATCCAGAAGTTGAGCAGCCGCCCCGTGTTCGAGTCCTGGTACAGGACCGCCCAGCCGATGCCCCGCATCGCGCCGGTGGCCTTGAAGTCGGTCTCCCACTGCTCGTAGCTGCCGAAGTCGGCCGCGATCCGCTGCGCCAGCCTGCCGTCGGGCGCGAGCGGCCCCTGCCCGCCCAGGTTCTCGAAGTAGTACTCGTGCAGCCGCATGCCGTCGAACTCCCATCCCAGCCGCCGCTTCTGCTCGGCGTACTCGGGCGACGCTCCCTTCCCTTCCTTCGCGAGCGCCTCGACCGCGTCGATCACCTTGTTCGTGTTGGCCACGTAGCCCTGGTAGAGCGTGAAGTGGTTCTTCAGCAGGGCCTCGCTGAAGCCCGGCATGCCGATGAGGGCCGAGTAGTCTTTCGCCGCGTAAGCCATCGCAGTGCCTCCTGAAACGTCCCACGGGACAGTCCCGGCGGACGGCTTGTGCCTCGACGGATCAAGGTGGAACGGCGCAACTCTACCATATACGCGGCGTTGCATCGTACGCGACAGACGTCGCGGCTTGTCCACGTTCACCACAGAGGCACAGAGGCACGGAGACGCACGCGGAGGTTTCGTCTGCGGTGAACCGTACGTGACAGGCTGGCGCACTGAACGGCGCAGAGGGAGCGCGGCACTCTCGGCACCAGCACTTCCGGCACCATCAGCACTGCACCCGCCTTCGCCGCGGGGTGCGCGCTACGGCGCGGCAGGCCTTCGGCACCTTCGGCACCACCTGCACCTCCTGCACGATGCGATCTCCGTCAGTACACGAACTCCCTGATGTCGTAGCGGGCGTACTGCGGCGGGCGGCCGGTGAACGCCAGGCGCGAGCGAAGGGCAGAGAGCTGGGCGAGACGCGCGGCCAGGTCGAGCGGCCGCACCTGCGCGTCACGCGCGATGGCAGGGTAGGCTGTGCCGGGCATCTCCACCAGATCGCTGAAGTACAACAGGTCGCCCTCTCCGAGCCCCATCGCGTTCACGGTTCTTGCGGTGTCCTCGACGTGCGGGGAGGAGAACGCCTCTCCGCCGAGGCCGATCATCACGATCACGCCGACCTGGAGCCCCGCGGCCTTCATCGCGCGGACCGTCTCGACCGCCTCACCCGCGGTGCCCGGCTTGCGGACGAAGGCGAGCAGCGGGTCGTGACCCGACTCGAGGCCGATGTAGACCCGGCCGAGGCCCAGGCCCGCCAGCACCCGGTAGTCTTCGGTGTTCTTGCGCACGCCGGTAAAGGCATCCACGAAGGCGCGCACCGGCGGCAGCGGCGCCGGAAACGTCGCGCGCAGCGTCTCGAGCAGCGCGACGAGGCGAGGCACCGGGACGGCCAGGGCGTTGGCCGCCCCCAGGAAGATGGAGCGCCGCCGCAGCGCGATCGACGCCCCGAGGTACTCCACGACGCCGCGCACGTGGGCGGCGAACTCGCCGGGTGCCTTCACCCGGTAGCCGTCGTGGTACAAGTCGCAGAACGTGCAGCTGCCGAACGAGCACCCCTCGGTGGCCTGCAGCACCACGGACAGGTACTGATCGGGCGGCAGGATCCCGACCGGCCGGTAGAGTTCGGCGAAGCGCGCCGCGTCGGCGTCCGCCACCCCCGAGTTGAACCGTGCGCACGCCTCGAGGCGCTGCAGGAAGAGGCTCCAGACACCCGGGTTCTCCCGCCCGCTCCAGGAGCCGGGCATCTCCTGCATCGCCGCCAGCGCCCGGGAGGCGAACCGCGCGGCCTCGTCTACTACCGGCGCCGCTTCTTCGCGGGTCAGCGTCCGCCGCCGGCGCTCGTCGTAGCCCCGGCTGGCCGGCCCGCCCGCGCCCTCCTCGTACCACTTGTAGAGCACCTCGCCGTTCAGCCCCCGCCGCCACGTGTGCTTGAAGCGCCACACGCTGTACAGACGGCCGCCCAGGTCCCAGGAGACGACGAGACGCTCGTCCTCAGCCAGCGACAGCGAGTTCTCCTTCAGGCTGCCGGTCACGGGGATGCCGTTGACGAGACCACGAAAAAGCATGACCTGTCACCTGTAGGGGCAGGCATTGTGCCCGGTACAGGTTACTATTCGGGTCATGAAACGACGAGACTTCCTCCGGGCGGGGACGCTGGCGGCGGGTGCGGTGGTGGCGGGGCCGGCGGGCGCCGCCGGGCCAGCAGCGCCGCAAGCGTCGGGAAGCCGGCTCGCCATTCCATCCTTCGAGCTGGAGGAAGCCACCATCGCCGATCTGCAAAGGGCGATGGAAACCGGGCGCGAGACCGCGCGCTCGCTGGTCGAGAAATACCTGTCCCGCATCGAGGCGCTCGACCGGCAGGGACCCGCGCTGCGCCAGGTGCTCGAGGTCAACCCCGACGCGCTCGATCTCGCCTCGCGCCTCGACGAGGAGCGCAAGGGCGGCCGCACGCGGGGCCCGCTCCACGGCATCCCGATCCTCGTCAAGGACAACGTCGGCACCTCCGACCGAATGACGACGACGGCGGGATCGCTGGCGCTCGAGGGCTCGATCCCGCCCGAGGACTCCCCGGTCGCGGCAAAGCTGCGCGCGGCCGGGGCGATCATCCTCGGCAAGACGAACATGAGCGAGTGGGCGAACTTCCGGTCCACCCGCTCGGTGAGCGGCTGGAGCGGGCGCGGCGGTCTTGGGCGCAACCCCTACGCGCTCGATCGGAACACCTCGGGTTCGAGTTCGGGAACCGGGGCGGCCGTTGCCGCCAACTACGCCGCTGCCGGCATCGGCACCGAGACCGACGGATCGATCGTGTCGCCCTCGAACAACTGCTGCCTCGTCGGCCTGAAGCCGACCGTCGGCCTCGTCAGCCGGACCGGGATCATCCCGATCGCGCACAGCCAGGACACCGCCGGCCCGATGACGCGCACGGTGGCCGACGCGGCCATCCTCCTCGGCGTCCTGGCCGGCGTCGACCCCGCCGACTCGGTGACGCGCGCGGCCATGACGCGCGGCCGGAACGACTACACGAAGTTCCTGCACCCGCAGGGGCTGAAGGGGGCGCGGCTTGGCGTACCGCGCGAGCACTTGTTCGGCCAGAACCCGCACGCCGACCGCCTGGTCGAGGCGGCGATCGCCGTGATGCGCGAGGCGGGCGCGGTGATCGTCGACCCGGTACCGCTCGAGACGCGGAAGGTGGGCGACCCGGAGTTCGAGGTGCTGCTGTACGAGTTCAAGGCCGACCTCAACGCCTACCTCGCCGGCCTCGGCCCGAAGGCCCCGGCAAAGTCGCTCGCCGATCTCATTGCCTTCAACGAGCGGCACGCCGACCGCGAGATGCCCTGGTTCGGCCAGGAGATCTTCCTGATGGCCGAGAAGAAGGGGCCGCTCACCGACAAGGCCTACCTCACCGCGCTTGCGACCTGCCGCCGCCTCGCGCGGGTCGAGGGCATCGACCGTGCGCTTGCGCAGCACAAGCTCGACGCGCTGGTGGCGCCCACCAGCGGTCCGCCGCACCTGACCGACCTGGCTATCGGCGACTACGGCCCCGGCGGGTGCTCGACGCTGCCGGCCGTCGCCGGCTACCCGCACATCACGGTGCCCGCGGGGTTCGCCTTCGGCCTCCCGATCGGCGTCTCGTTCTTCGGGGCCGCCTTCAGCGAGCCGACGCTGATTCGCCTCGCCTACGCCTTCGAGCAAGCGACGAAGCACCGGCGTCCACCTCGCTTTCTCGCCTCCGCCGAGCTGGGCTGAGAGCGCGCGCGGCGTCCGGGGTCTGGCGGCGGCCGCGGCCATGGCAGCCGGGGCCGCGTGGAACCGCCCGGCCCCGGCATGCGTCTCTCCTTCAGGCGCGACCACTCTGAAGGAGCCTCGATGTCCAGCCTCCTGCGGGATCTCCGTTTCAGCCTCCGACTCCTGCTCAAGACCCCGGGGTTCTCGCTCACGGCCGTGCTGGTGCTGGCTCTCGGCATCGGCGCAAACGCCGCCGTCTTCAGCATCGTCAACACGATGCTCTTCAAGCCCGGCGCCGGGGCCGGCATGCCAGGCGAACTGGTGGGGATCTACAGCCAGGACCGCACCAAGCCCGATTCGTACCGCGCCTTCTCCTACCCCGAGCTCATCGACCTGCAGCAGCGGGCCGGCAAGATCTTCTCGCACGTGACGGGGTTCGACCTCGCCTTCGCCGGGATTGGCGAGGGGGAGGCGACGCGGCGGACGACGGTGGCCGTGGTGCCGGCGAACTACTTCGAGACGCTGGGCACCGGGCTTCTCGCGGGCCGCGGCTTCACCGAGGCCGAAGCGCAGCCCGACAGCGGCGCGGCGGTCGCGGTGGTGAGCTACCAGTACTGGAAGAGCCGCGGGTCGGATCCCGCGCTGCTTGGACGGACGATCCGGATCAACGCGCGGCCGTTTACCGTGATTGGCATCGCGCCGCGCGGCTTTGCCGGCACGTCGATCCTCGTGGGGATGGAGGTGTGGCTGCCGCTCGGCGCCGCCCAATTCGTCCAGGGGCCCGTCGGGGCGCAAGAGGAGCGCCGTTCGCTGGCCGACCGGCGGAGAACGACCCTGTTGCTCGTGGGGCGGCTGCATCCCGGCATGACGCAGGAGGCGGCGGCTCCCGCGCTGAAGGCGCTCGCCGCAGGTCTCGAGCGGGAGTACCCGGCCGAGAGCCACAATCAAACCATCGTCACGCACGCGCTGTCGCGGGCGTCGATCTCGACCAACCCGCAGAGCGACTCGGAGATCTACGGGCCGGTTTCCGTCCTGATGGGCATGGCGCTCATCGTGCTCGTGATCGCGAGCCTGAACCTGGCGAACATGATGCTCGCCAGGGGGACCGCCCGGCGGAAGGAGACCGCGATGCGCCTTGCGCTTGGCGCCAGGCGCGGACAGATCGTCGGACAGCTGCTCACCGAGGGGGCCCTGCTCGCGCTGGCCGGAGGGGTGGCCGGTCTCGTGCTGGGCTACTGGGCCGCCAGCCTGCTCGTGCGCTCGCTCGTCCCGCTGTCGCCCGTGCCGATCGCGTTCGACCCGAGCCCCGACGCCCGGGTGGCGCTTGCCACGCTCGGCTTCTGCGCCCTCACCACCCTCGTCTTCGCACTCGGGCCGGCATGGAAGCTGTCGCGTACCGACGTGATCGGGCAGATCAAGGAGCAGGACGTGGTGCCGGCTGCAGGCGCGTGGCGGCGGCGGTTCGGCGCGCGCAACCTGCTGGTCGCGGCGCAGATTGCCTTGTCGCTTGGGCTGCTGACCGCCGCGGGGCTCTTCACGCGCGGCGCGATCGAGGCGGGCCGGGCCGATCCGGGCTACCGGTTCGACGGGCAGCTGGTGGCGTCGATCGACGCGAGCCTTGCCGGCTACGACGAGACGCGCGGCCGCGAGACGTACTCGCGCCTGCTCGAGCGGCTCCGCGCGCTGCCCGGGGTTCGCGCGGCAAGCCTTTCGTCGACGATCGCCTTCGGCGGCTTCACCGAGGGAACGACCGTGCTCAAGGCCGGGGACGGGGCACGCGACGGCCGGGCCGCGGGCGCGAGCGTCGTCACCTACACCATCGCCACCGACTACTTCCGCACGCTCGGCGTTCCGATCCTCCGGGGCCGCGACTTCACCGCGGCCGACGTCGCCCGCACCGACAAGCCGGCGGCCGTCGTCATCGACGAGCCGCTGGCCCGGGCGCTCTTCCCCGGGCAGGAGCCGGTCGGGCAGCACATCCGCTTCGCGCGCGACGAGGAAGCGCTGCCCGTGCAGGCGGCGGGGGTCGTGTCGAATGCCAGCCAGAACCCGGCAACGATGGAGGTCGTGGGGGTGGTGAAGGGGCTGCGGCACAGCCTCTTCGACCGGGCGCCGGTGTCTCACATCTACCTGCCGTTCGGAGGAGCGTATCGCACCACGGCGCACTTCCACGTCGCGATCGCGGGCCGGGGCGAACAGGCCGAGGCGGCCGCGCTCCAGGCGGTGCGGCGCGAGATCAAGGCGGTGGACGAGCGCCTCCCGGTGCTGGCGCTCCAGACGCTCGACCGCCACCGCGCGACCAGCATCCTCTACTGGATCGTGCGGGCTGGCGCGAACATCTTCGCGGTGTTCGGCGCCGTGGCGGCCTTCCTGGCCGTGGTCGGCCTCTACGCCGTCAAGGCTTACGTGGTGTCGCGGCGAACCCGGGAGATCGGCATCCGGATGGCGCTCGGCTCCACCGGCCGCGGCGTCATGTGGCTCGTGCTGCGCGAGGGGGTGGGCCTGACCGCCGCGGGGCTCGCCGTGGGGATCCTGATCGCGCTGGCGATCGGACAGCTCGTCGGCAGCATGCTTTACCAGGTGAGCCCGTTCGACCCGCAGGTGCTCGGGCTGTCGGCGCTGCTGCTGGCGGGAGCGTCGCTGGTCGCCTGCTACCTGCCGGCGCGGCGCGCGACCCGGGTGGCGCCCATGCGGGCCCTCCGAACCGAATAGGGCGTAGCGCAGGGGCTTCAGCCCTGCGGGCACAGTGCCAGTGGCACAGGCGTCCCGCCTGTGAGTGCCAGTGGCACAGGCGTCCCGCCTGTGAGTGCCAGTGGCACAGGCGTCCCGCCTGTGAGTGCCAGTGGCACAGGCGTCCCGCCTGTGAAC
>Ga0116148_1003889_pt1 | contig 13446 bp, 9 predicted proteins | sample AD_UKC055_MetaG_FD_89786 | JGI IMG/M metagenome (GOLD analysis project Ga0116148, IMG submission 89786) | Active sludge microbial communities of municipal wastewater-treating anaerobic digesters from USA - AD_UKC055_MetaG | ecosystem: Engineered > Bioreactor > Anaerobic > Digestate | place: USA... | reverse complement strand
TCAGCGAAAGAATCTGGCATCCCAAACAAAAAAGCAAAGTCCTCGAAGACGGGAATCTCCTCCTCGAATTACCTGCCACTTCCCTCTCCGAAATCAGAAAATTTGTCATGTCTTATGGTTCAGGCGTTAAAGTCCTCGATCCACCTGAACTAATCGACGAAATCAAAAAAACAATCGATGAAATGTATAGAGAATATGAATAAATGGAGATAGTATGAAAAAAGAATCCAATACAGAAGAATTACTAAGTAACAAAAATATTGAGAAAATATCTCTTTATCCACAAATACCAAGATATACGCTTCAAAAAGATGTTGTTTTATCTGATAAATTAGAAATTCAAATCCAGGAAGCCTTAACAAAAATTGAGTATCATGAAGTCATTTATCATGAATGGAATTTTAAAGAAGTTGATCCAACAGGAAAAGGGATCATACTGAATTTCTATGGCCCATCAGGTACTGGCAAGACTTTAACAGCAGAAGCTTTTGCGGGTTCTTTAAAAAAAAAATTTTTAGCTGTAGGGATTGCCGACTTAGAGAGTAAGTTCATGGGTGAAACCGCTAAAAATATACAATACATTTTTAAAATAGCGAAAGCACATGAAGCTGTATTATTTTTTGATGAGGCTGACACTTTATTAGGAAAAAGATTGTCTTCTGTAACTCAAGGAGTTGATAATGAAGTTAATGCTTGCAGATCAACGATGTTAACAGAATTAGAAAAACATGAAGGAATTGTTATTTTTGCGACTAATTTTGCAGAAAATTATGACAAGGCCTTTGAAGCAAGAATTAGTCATCATATCGCTTTTGAATTACCTGATTTTCAATCAAGAAAAGCTATATGGAAAAAACATTTAATTGAGACAATCCCCTTAGAAGAAGAACTGGATTTATTTATAGACGAATTAGTCAATGAGTCTGAAGGTCTATCAGGACGGGATATCAGAACCTGTATGCGAATTGCTTTACCAAAACCACTACTGGAATGTAGGAATCAGAATTTAGAAATCTCATCTTGTAAATTAAAGAAATTACATCTGCAGGAATCAATCGAAAAAGTAAGAAAATCACATAAAGAAGTTGGAAAATTAGTCAATCCATTATTAAAAAGTGATATAGACATATCTAGAAATCTATTAGGAATAAAAAATAAGGAAGAGGTATAAAATGGGATTCTGGTCATTTGTGGGTAGTTGTTGTAGAGCTGTTGGTAATGCTATCTGTTCAGTCGCATCGACAGTTTATAATGGAGTCAAGAGTGCTGTTACATGGATGGCTGAAAAAGCAGAACAATTTATTGGTGGAGTAAAAACCGTATGGGAAGTTGTTAAAAAATACATAAAACCAGCTTTAAAGATAATTCAGTTTATTCCTTGGCCTCCATTACAAGCAGCAGCAAAAGCCTTAGAAAAAGCAATAACTTTTTTAGAAAAAATTGAAAAGACTGTTTTAGCTACTAAATTGGGGAAAGCAATAAACTGGACTATAAATGCAGCACAAAAAATTAAAACATATATATTGGATGAAGGAGAAAGAAGAGAAGCTGAGGAAAGAAAAAGTATTTTCATTGAAGCAAAAGATTTATTGCCTGAAGAAGAAAGAAAAGCAATACAAATTGGCGAAATTATTAATGAATTTGTACTTGTTCAATCAGAAATTCAAAATATTTTTGATAAAAATTCAGTTAATGATTTTGAGCATTATTTGAGATTAAGAGCTACACAAAAATTGCTAAAATTGACAGAAGAATCCTTTCAAAATGGCAAAGATATGACATCAATTGGTAAAGGAGAACTCTTTCTATTAGAGATTGGACGAGAATTGCTAAAAAAAGATCCTCATATTGATGATACATCTATGGAAATGCTTAATGGAATGATTCTAAAAAGATATGGGAAAAATCTAATTCCATTTATATTTGAAGAAATGATTGCATCATGGTCAAAACAAGTTGAAGATTTAGAAAAAAAATGGAATGAAAGAAATAATATCTTAATCAAACAAAAAGTAACACTAAAGCCCCTACAAACAAAAATAAAGCTTGGATATCATTTAACAGATATTGAAAAAGAGGAAATATTTAAGTTAGAAGAAATTGTTTTTGCAGAAGATAATGATTTAAAAAAAATAAAAGAACAAATCATTGAAAGAACAGTCTATGTTGATGCAGCAGAAGGATTTTTGCAAATACTTGAAGAAAATGAACAAATAATTGGAAAAACATATCTGATTGAAAAGGGCTACGATGTAGGAATGATAATCATTCAATGTGCAGAACAAGACAGAGAATGGAAAAGTTTAAGCGAAGATGAAAAAGATTTAATCATTGACTATGCTAACATTTTTAGAGAAGCAAGAATAGCAAGAGAACATGCTATATTAAATAATACTATAGAAATGGCGGTTTAAAATGGGAAATTTTACAAATAATTTAAGCATTTTTATTGATGTTTTTAAATATCTCGCACCTAATGATTTTTTTCAAGCTTTTTTTCTTCTGATAATTTTAAGCTTGTCTTTTTGGGCTGTATGGGGAGTTAAGAAGAAAGCCAATGCTTTTAATTGGAATAATAACTGGAAAAATAATACAGAAAATGCACAAAATGATGATATGGATTCTGAACAAGGGTCGGTATTGGAAATTTCACAGGCAATTGCAACTGCACCTGAAAAATTTGCAGAAATATTACCTGGTATCTTATTGATTTTAGGGCTGTTAGGAACTTTCTTAGGATTAGGTCTATCACTTGATGAAGCATCTAAAATTATTTCTCAAGCAAAACTATCAGGTATGGACACGGCGATGGAAAAACTAGTATCGATGCTTAATAAGTTAGGAGTTAATTTTATTACTTCGGTATGGGGTATTCTTGCTAATCTGATATTTAGATATTGGATATCTAAAAATGGGTTTGAAGAAAACAGGCTCAAATGGACCATCAAAAAAACTAAAGAAGAAATGAATACCAGAAGGGATCAACTTACAATTATTGAAGAAATCAGACATCAAGACACGATAAAGTGCTTAAATCAAATTAATAAATCACTTGTTGAAGTTACAGAAAATCAAAAGAATCATTTAATTGAGCAGTTAAATAAAGTATGTGATTTTAGCAATACAAATATTAATAAAATTATCGAACTTAATTCAAATATGACTAACCTCTTTAGAGAGTCAATAAATCAAAACAATTCAAATAAAAACTCAATAATCAATGAAATTAATAATTCGCAAGTATCAATGAATAATACCATTTCTAAATCATCTGAAAAATTATCAAAAGAAATAGTAAAAGAGACAAAAAATGTATCCGAGAATACATATTCTTTAAAAGAATCTATCGAAAATTTCATTACAGCAAATGAAAACACTCTTAATGAAATGCAGGAAACTGGTTCAAAAATGTCTGAAGCATCTGTTAGTATGGGGAAATCAGCATCCAAATTGGATACTGCTATAGTTAATTTTGAATCAAAGGTAACTGAAGTACTCACCAAAATGAGCGATGATTTCAACGAAAATTTAGAAGTTGTAGCTAATGATTTAGGTGAAGCAACAAACTCGATAGCATGTTCAGTAGATAAAATGGATAAGCAGGTTAATAATACTCTGTCAGGTATAAAAGAATCTCTTAACTCGGCTATTCAAACTCAAGAAACCAGTATGAATAAAACAATCAAAGAAATGAATAGTAACTTTAAAACAAATTTAGAAAAAATGGCAAAAGACCTAAGTAGTGCAACGAATTCGATTTCAAATGCAGTGAATACAATGAATAATGAAATAACCAAAACCCTTGGGAATGTTGGAAATGCTATAAGTGATTCAGTCAATAATCAAAAAGATAATCTAGAAAAAGCAGTTAAGATTCAGGAAGAAATTGCTAAAGAAAGCAGAAAACAACAAGAAGACACTCAAATTAGGTTCGCATCTATAACCAGCGAACTATCTGAACAAATTGTAACAACAACAAGAGTGTTCGAAAATATGTACAGTGAGATAAGAAATGGGCTTAAAGCTGTGTCCGATAAAAGACAAGAAATGGTACATGCTTCTGGTGCAGTTCAGGAGGCTGTAAAAGGGATACAAGAAGCACTTAAATTACTTGAAAATAATAACCACCAGCCAATTCTAGCGAATATTAACCAATCGTTACAGGAATACTTGCAAATGAAAAAAAATCATCAATCCAATAATCATGCCAATCAACAATATTAATTTTGGAGTATATCAATATGAAAGATAACGGTAATGAATGGGTCTCTATTGGAGATTTAATGGCCAGTGTGGTAGCCGTCGTAATGTTACTTCTCGTTGTTTCAGTTTTACAGCAGACTTATGCAGAAATCAAGTATAAGGAAGAATTAAGTAAAAGTGTTGCCAATCAAAAGGTAGTTATTGAAAATATCTTTAATAATATGAAAGAGTCTTTAAAAAATGAAAACCTTGAAACACTTGCTGAATTCAATTTTGTCGAAAGCAAGATTTCTTTTAAAGATGGCTTGTTTGAAAGGGGAAGTGCCATTATAACTCCAAAAGCCAGAAAAGCCTTTTTGAAGTCTCAGGATAAAATTGTTGAGTTTCTTAAACAAGTACCTAATGGGAAAATTTTGGTTGAAGGTCATACCGATAACCTTCCTGTTTTAAAACCTGTAATTGATATTGAAACTTATGGTGCTGTATATGATGATAATTTTACTTTATCAGCAGCCAGAGCCAGAGAAGCCCGAAAACATATCATTGGAACATTAGATAAAGAGCTTGCTAACAGAATAATTGTAACAGGGTATGGTGATTCCTGCCCGGTAAACAAAGAAAATCCTTCAGATGCTGCAAATAGAAGAGTTGAAATCAGATTTACAATTGATACAGAAAAGTAAAGGAGAAAATTATGTTTGGACTTCACGATGATTTTGAGGATACTGATATTATAAAAAAAGAGACAGCTCTTTCAGAAAATGATTTAAAAGTCATAGAGAAAGTAAAAGGCTTTCATCAGCTCTATAATACACATAAAAATGACTCTATAAAAATAGAAACTATCATCAATGATTTTGTAACAGATGTAAATCAGCTGATTTGTATATATACAGATTCAATTACTTCACTAAACAAAAAATCAAAAAGTTTATCTGAAAGTATTGAAAAAGAAAAAAAAGAAAAAGTAAAAATCGTTAATTCTTTTGATCTGATTCGTAAAATTGTAAGTTATTATCCTGATAAAGAAAACCATCTACAAACTGAGCTTGATAGATTTAAAAAAATAATCCTAAATGATTTTTTAAACTTTACCCGGAAAGATTCATATAAGAAAAATACTGAAAATTTTAAAGAACTTCAAAAGGTAATTCAAGAAATAGAAGGATTGATAAATCTGAAATTTATTGCAAATAAAACGGTAATTGGTGTTGGAGGGGGCTTTAGTGCAGGTAAATCATCATTTATAAACTCAATTCTTAATTTTGACATTCTCCCAAGAAATGTTACTCCTACAACTGCTATCCCAACTTATCTTATAAATTCTGACAGTAATTCTATAGAAATTAAAACTGCCACAAATAATCTTATAGAAATTACAGAAGAAGAGTTTAAATCAATAACACACAATCAGTCAATATCATTAAATACAGTTTCCTTAATAGATTTCGCTGTAGTCAGAACCAAAAATATTAATCACGAAAATATCGTTATATTAGACACTCCTGGCTATAGTAAACCTGACTTAGATATGCCTGAAGAAAATACTGATTACTATAAAGCAAAAAAACAACTGGAAAATACAGATGCACTCTTTTGGCTGATTGATATAGAATCAGGGACATTACCTAACAGTGATATCTCATTTATTAAAAGTATGAACTACAAAAATCCAATAGTCTTTATTGTAAACAAAGCCGACAAAAAAAATGATAGTGACATCAATATGATTGTAAAACAAGTAGAACAAACCATCATTCAACAAAATCTACCTTTTTATGGGGTAGTCGCATATTCTTCAGCAAACCATAAAGAGTATAACAGTGAATTGATAAAATCCTATCTTAATGAAATGAACAGGGACTCGTTCAGAGATACTAATAGTATTGAACTGAAATTAAACCAAATTTTAAATGAATATGATCATTATTTCGAAAGTCAGGACATGTTAAATAAAAATTATAAAAGAGTCTTGAATCAGATAAATAACAGAACCAGCGATGATTTTGCAGAAGATTTAATCAATGATTTGTTAAAAGATATCAAAGAAAAAGAAAAAGTTTTCTTAGAGGTAAAAACTGATTTTTTTAAAATCAAAAGAATATTGATGAATCAATTTAACTTGATAGAAAGCATCATTTCTGAAAATGAAAAAAAAACACCTAAAATCTTATTCAGACAAGCGATGGATTATCTTTATAATCATAATGAAACAGAAAATGCAATTAATTTGTTTTATCAGCTTGCTGAAGAAGGCTATCCAGATGCCATGTTTAAAATTGCAGAATTGCATAACGAAGGGAATTTCATAAACAAAGACCATGATAAAGCACTCAAATATTACCACTTAGCAGCAGAAAAAGGGCACCCTGAGGCTCAGTTTGAAATTGGAGAATACTATCAATCCAATGAAGAAATTGAACAGGCAATTATTTGGTTTCAAAAAGCATCTGATCAAAATCATTCTGAAGCACAATATATTCTTGGTCAAATTTTTGAGTATGGAATATCAAAACATCAAGACCGAAGCAAAGCAAAACATTTTTATACCTTAGCCAGCAATAACGGGCACATTAATGCATTAGAAAAATTAAAAAATCTATAGGAGGATATAATGTTATCATCAAAACAAGAAAATTATAAGAAAATTCTAACTGACGCTTCAGATTTAGCCAATGTCTGTAATTGTACAGCTACCTCACAAAACTCATTAAAAGATTTGTATGCCAAAGTCAATACTTTTAAAGTAGTCATACCAATTATTGGTTTATTTTCAGCTGGAAAAACATCGTTAATAAACAAGTTTTTAGAGGAAGACATTTTTAGTGTGAATGTCACCCCAGAGACTACCTTGGCAACAGAAATTGTTTATGGGATATCCAATAAACTGGTTTTGTACAAAAATGAAACGGAGTATGAAGAAAAATCATTAGACTATCTTGGAAAGATAGATGCTAAAGATTATTTGTATCAAAGAGTTTACTTAAACAAGAATGTTTTAAAAAAATATCCTGAGATAGTATTGGTTGATATGCCGGGTATCGATTCAGGACTAGAAACTCATAATAAAGCAATTTTGAATTATATTAATAGAGGGAACAGGTTTATTCTGATTGTTGATGTGGAAGATGGAACAATTAAAGAAACTAATCTAAACTTTTTAAGAGAGATTTTAAGCTATGGACAGTCAATTGATGTATTGATTAATAAAATTGATAAAAAGCCTGATCCAGAGGTAAATGAAATCTATAATCAAATCAAAAGTACAATATCCTCAAGAATTAGTAGTAATATATTTGTTGGTAAAACATCAACAATGAATAATAATATTCAAGATTTTCTTTCTATCATTGAATCTGTCAACTTTGATGAGCATGTTCATGAAGCTTTACATCAAGGTATAAAGTCAACTATAACTCAAGCTAAGAAAGAAACTGAGCTATATTTGAAAAATATTGATGTTGATGTATCAGAAATTGATCGTCAAATCAAAGAGATTGAACATGAAAAAGAGAAGTTTAAAGATAAAATTGATTATGAAAAAATTGAGTTTTCAAACAAATTATCATCTACTGCAGTTGATAACATCATTAAGGAAGTTAAAAATACTTTAAAGATAAATAGTAATCAATTGGCTACTTTGTTAAAATCCGGAAATACAGAAAGCTTAAAAATGAGTATAAATGAATTACTAAGACCTGTGCTTGTAAATTCTACAGAGGAGTCTGTTAGAAATATTTTAAAAGATACCTTTGAAAATTTGAATATGAATTTTGAGAGTTTAACAACAATTGTCCCTGGTAGCCCATCTGATCAAACTGATCTTGTCAGCAAATTAGCTTCAAAAGAATTCAATATAATGTTTAAGACATTGATAGGTGCTTTAGGCTTAGCTACAACAGTTGTTGCGCCATGGCTGGAAATAATAATACTATTTTTACCAGAAATCTTAAAGATGTTTGGATTAGGCAGTGGAAATGGAATCGCGAGCTATATCAGTAAAATTGAAAATGATCTAATCCCTCAGGTTTGTGCAGAATTACGAAGCAAAGTAAAAGATTCATTACAAACCTTGAAAGATAAAGTTTTTAAAAATATCGAAGATGACTTTGTAGTTAAGATGAATAATTTTACATTAATTCTTGAAAAATTAACAAATGAAAAAAACACTAATATTCAATTTTCACAATCTCAAATAGATAATTTTAAAATCTATATAGACCAATGGAATACTCTTCTTAACGCATTAGATTAGATTAGGGGATAGAAGATATGATACAAATTATAAAAAATCATGATTTAGTAAATAGATTTAAATCATTAAGAAGCACCTGCCAAAAGTATGAGCAAACGGCATCCAAACTTAATGTCGATACCGAAATATTTGATAAAAAGCTAATACGAAAAATCATAAGTGAATCTGAACAACTGGAAGAACAAATTAACGAAACACAAAAAGAATCCAGAAAATTAAGTATTGGTATAATCGGTCAGGTAAAGGCAGGGAAATCATCATTCTTAAACTCATTAGTTTTTGAGGGGAAAGATATCTTGCCAAAGGCAGCAACCCCCATGACAGCAGCTTTAACTATTTTATCTTATGCTGAGCATAATAAAGCGATTATTCATTTTTACAATCAAGATGATTGGGACAATATCATTAACTTACATAATAATTACAAATCTGAAGAAGCTAAAATAATAAGTTTAACAAAAAATTATAACCAGACTTTAAGTAGAAAAGAGATTGAATCAAAAATATCTGAAGAATTACGAGCTGCAAATGAAATTTATCTAATGGGGAAAAATATACCTAATCTAAATGAACTTATTACTAAAAGTTCTACAATAATTGAAGTCGAGAAAATTGAGCAATTGATTGACAAATTAAATGAGTTTGTTGGAGTAGGAGGAAGATATACAGCTTTAACAAAATATGTCGAATTGAAGTTAAGTTTAGAATCATTAAAAGATATTGAGATCGTTGACACACCAGGAGTAAATGATCCTATTATTTCAAGAGGGATAATTACTGAAAAATATCTTAAAAAATGTGATATTGCTTTTCTGTTAAGTTATTGTGGGCAATTTATGGGTCAAGCTGATAGTAATTTCTTGTTAGATGCCCTACCAAGCGAAGGTATTTCAAGAATATCTATTCTTGGATCAAAACTTGATTCTGCATTAAGAGACAAAGTCGCTGAAGGAATAAAAGATGCTAATTTAAGAAATGTACTGAATAATTTAAAAAAAGACTTGATTGAACAAGCAAATAAAACATTACTTCCTATTTTAGAAAAAAAACAACAGATACCAACATACAAGAAAATTCTGGACAATTATAAAATTCACTTAATATCAAGTTTGTCTTACAATATGGCATTAAAAAAAGAAGATCAGTGGAATGATGTTGAAAAGTCGTTTTCTGAGTTTATAAAAAAAAATTTTCCTGATTTTATGGATATTAATGAAAGTTTTCTAATTGAGTTATCAAACATTGATTCTGTTAAGTCTCACATTTTCAAAGAAGTCAGAGCTGATAAAGAGAATATTTTACGAGATAAACTGAATGATGTCCTTATCACCAAGCTTAATCTTTATGAAGAAATCCAATCAGAGATGAGTAAAGATTTATCAATAAAAATTGAAGAATTAAAAACTGAAGATATACAGTCTCTCAGAACAAAAGCAGATAGACTATCCAAAAATTTAGAAGAAGCTAGAGACCAGATAGAAGACATCTTCAACACTGTAATAGAAGATGTGGATTCTTCATTAAGTAAAATTCAAAAGGAACTGAAAGTAGAATCAAGAAAATTCGAAAAAGTAAATATTGAAACGACAGAACACGAATACGAAGTAAGCACATCAAAATGGTGGAATCCCTTTTCATGGGGATCAACAAAAACATGCTATGAAACCGTACATTACGCAAAAATTAGACCAGTAGTTAATCAAATTGAAGAATACATCGATAAAATTAATAATGAAATTGAATTTGTATGGAAATCACAAAAAGATAAGATTAAAAAAAATAGCAAATTTTATAAAGAATTAATCAACTCTATTGAAAATGTGTCTGATTTAAGTAATGATTCTTTTGACTCAAATGTTTTAAAAAGAAGTGTCAGAAATGTTATTGAAAACATTCTAATACCTGAAATCAATTTAAATCCTGAAACATACTCAGATAACATCATAAAGATATTTGGGAAAAGTAGAGTACAAGGAGAAAATGAAATTGAGAAATTGGAAAATGAAGTTGGATTTGCTATAAAAAAAGCTATTCAAGATATGTCAGACCAGGTTAAAGAATCTAAAAATAAGTTCAATGAAATTTTGAATAATCAATCAAAAGCATTTATTGAAAATATTAAACAAGATGTAGAGCAAAATATTCAAAATATTCAAAAACAGATAAAATTTAAAGAAGATTATATCAACATCTATCAAGAAGCATTAAACGAATTCAAAGCATTAAATAGCTGATATAGTTCATATATAGTTCAGGTCACAAAATATATTTTGTGACCTATTTTTAATCTAATCCTCAATCCGGAAGATGTCAGGAAAGCATGGGGACCAGAAAATATCATTCTGGATGGTATCGAAAAGACCTTTTCAAAAATCAAAATAGACGAGGTTTGTGCAAAAGAATAGAGTTTTTCAAAATAAAAAATGTCAAAAAGACAGATTTCTGCTTTTTTGTCCGCGTAATATATATAGAGGGGTTCATTGTATGGCAAGCGACCAGCTTGTGTGATGGCTTGTTTGTTTCACACCTACGGTGCTGGATGAGGTTTGTGATTGGACTCACGGTGCTGACGCACCGTGTTAATTACATGTCATTTCTACGGAATTCTTGTTTATGCACCGACTCTTACACCCCATGTTTGTTACATGATGTACCTCTGGTGCTTCGACTGCTGATCATTATTCGTATAAATATTAGAGATAGAATGCTCTTATGCGACTATTACATAACGTGATAGGTTTTTCTAATAAGTTCTTTTTTTTTTAATCTCATCTCTTTAAAATTTTCGGATGAACTGCACTGGATTCACCCATCCCTACAGACCGTTTTCTCTCCGTGACCTCTGGTTCTCTTTGTTTTTTTATCTTGCTTCTTGTTTTACATTTTAAGTCATCTTTCACCACATTCCATTGCAACTCAAATCAGCTCAGTATTTTTTGTTTGACAATATCTAAATCTGTAATTATAATGTCTAACAGAAGAGATAAAGGAGCTTATCATGAAATTCTTTAACACAGCAGGTCCGGTGAATCAGCCGGAACATTATAAAGTGGATCCCCTGCATCGTTGGGATTTAGAAGAAATAATGATGTTAATTGAACAAAAAAAGTATTTCATTTTACATGCACCTCGTCAAACAGGTAAAACCAGTTCTCTTCTCGCCTTAAAGGAGTATCTGAACGATGAAGGCAAATATTTAGCTGTTTATGCCAATGTTGAAGCAGGACAGGCGAGCAGAAATGATATAAAATCTGCGTTGAAAGCAATCATCACTGAAATTGCAAATCGTTTAGCTTATTTAATGAAAGATAACAGCATTTTTGATGCATTGATTGATGTCTTCTCCAAAACTGAAGCAGAAAACGGATTAAACAGTGTCATTTCTTATATTTGTATAAAGTATAAAAAACCCGTTGTCTTATTGATTGATGAAATTGACGCTCTGGTAGGCGATACGCTCATATCTGTTCTGAGACAACTCAGAGCCGGTTATGACAAACGCCCGGCTTCGTTCCCATCAACTATTATCTTATGTGGTGTCAGAGATATCAAAGATTACCGGATTCAGACCAGCGGACAAGATATCATCACCGGAGGATCTGCCTTCAATATCAAAGCAAAATCACTCAGACTGGGAAATTTCAGTAAGGATGATGTCATCAATCTTTATACCCAACATACAAAAGAAACCGGCCAAAGATTTGAAGAGGGATGTTTTGATCTGGTAATGAGTTATACAGACGGTCAACCCTGGCTGGTAAATGCACTTGCCTATGAAGTAACCAGCGAAATAAGAGAAAACAGAGACAGAAGCATAACAATTACTCCTCAAATGCTGGAAATCGCTAAGGAAAGATTAATTTTATCCAGACAGACTCACCTAGATCAGCTGGCTGATAAACTCAAAGAAGACAGGGTCAGACGATTAATATTGCCAATGATTATGGGAGATGAAGTTGAACATAATGAAGATGATGCTAATTATTGTATTGATTTAGGCTTAGTAAAAAGAATCAAAAAAGGTCTTCAGATTTCTAACCTGATTTACAAAGAAGTCATACCCAGAGAATTAACTGAAGTCGGACAGGATATGTTTCTTGCCAGATATCGTCCTGACTGGATAAATGACGACGGCAGTATTAACACCAATACTTTACTGACTCTTTTTAAAGATTTCTGGAACGATAATTCCGGTATCTGGGCAAGTCATATTGCCGGCTATCAGGAAGCAGCTCCCCAATTGATTACCCAGGCATTCCTGCAAAGAGTAGCTAATGGCAATGGCTTTATCAATCGAGAGTACGGCGTTTCCCGTAAACGAACAGACCTCATGCTCAAATGGTCTTATTTCATAAATAATCAGATTCATTATCAAAAAGTAGTGATGGAACTGAAAGTCATCAATGAGAGACAAAATTACGAAAAAGTGCGTCAGGATGCCCTGATCCAAACCGCTGAATATGCCAGGATATGCGGTTCTGATGAAGCTCATATCCTGATTTTCGACAGAAACAATACCCAAAACTGGTCAGCAACCGAGCCGAATGAACTGACTGAACACGATGGCGTTAAGTTAGAGATTTGGAAATTTAGCGATAACTGGTCAAAAGCCAAAAGAAAAAGAAGATAAAACGAGCAACGACTCAGAATATCTTATGACAGTAGAGTAGAGGCAGGACGACCTGCCCCCCTCATCAAACCGTGCATGCGGTTTTCCCGCACACGGCTTTCTCTTCAGTCTTCGTTTAAAAGCATTCACAAGTGTCATACATAATTGTATTCTGTTGGGTCTATTAAACCATATCTGGCTTTTAAAACCTCAAAAGCTCCCTGGCGATAAAGCTTACATTTACGCTGACTCTTTCGTTGATAGAATCTAAAAAGCGTTTGCATTAAATAGTATCTAATTTGTCTTTTCTGCTTTTTGGTTCTGCTTACGCCTTCGATTGTAAAATAATTAATCCATCCTCTCAGCTTGCAGTTTAACC
>Ga0116148_1003865_pt1 | contig 13524 bp, 11 predicted proteins | sample AD_UKC055_MetaG_FD_89786 | JGI IMG/M metagenome (GOLD analysis project Ga0116148, IMG submission 89786) | Active sludge microbial communities of municipal wastewater-treating anaerobic digesters from USA - AD_UKC055_MetaG | ecosystem: Engineered > Bioreactor > Anaerobic > Digestate | place: USA... | reverse complement strand
TCGGCGGCCTCGCCGGCGGTGGGGGCCTCGCCGTGGGTGACGGCGACGATGCGCAGCCGGCGGGCGCCGCCGGGGGTCGGCCACGAGACCTCGTCGCCCACCCGGTAACCGAGCAGGGCGGTGCCGACGGGCGAGAGCACGGAGAGGCGGCGCGCCTCGGCGTCGGCGTGCTGCGGGAGCGTGAGCGTGTACTCCTCGTGCTCGCCCGAATCGAGGTCGACGAAGCCGACGCGCGAGTTCATCGCGACGACATCGGCGGGGAAGTTCTCGCGCGGCAGCACGGTGGCGGCCGCCAGTTCGTCGCGCAGCGAGGCGCGGCCCGCCGCCTCGGGGTGGCGGGAGAGCAGGAGGCTGAGTTGGAGGTAATCGTCTTTGCGGATGTGGATCATGATGCGGAGTGGTTGGGGGTGGATTGGAGGGAGGAGAGAAGTTCGTGGCCGTTCGGCTCATGGAAACCGGGCGTGACGACCGGCGGGGCCGCGCGGCCGACCTGGAGCAGTTCGTGGAACGCGAGCTCGATCCGGGCGGCGCGGCGCAGGTCCTCGACCTCGGGCGGAGTGGAGGCCGGGACGAGGACCGCGCTCACCGTCGGATCGGCGAGCGTCCACGCGAGGGCGACATGGCGCGGCGGCAGGCCGCGCTCGCGCGCGATCTGCGCGATCGCACAGCCGGCCGAATCGCGGACCGGATACGGACGCAGGACGCCGCGCGGGTGTTCGTCGTCGGTCGGACCGGTGTAGGGCGGTCGCACGACAAGCCCGAGGCGCTGGTGCCGGGCGAGGTCCCGGAGTTCCTGCCAGGATCCAGTGTCCCCCGGGGGCGAGAGCTCGGTCTGGAGCGTATCCAGCCGCGAGAGGCGCCGCCGGTCGGCATGACCGATCCACTCCATCGCTCGCCAGGCGGGGAACCCGCCGCCGCCGAGGTGGCGGAACATGCCGCTGCGCTGGAGGTACTCGACGGCGACGAGGGTGTCGTCGACCGGGAGCCCGTCGGTCCAGCGGATGAGCAGCAGGTCGAGGTACGTGGTGCCGATGCGGCGCAGGGCGCGCTCGCAGCTCGAACGGATCTCCGCGGCGAGGCGGAAGTAGCTCGAGATGGCGGGAAGGTGGATGCAGTACGCCAACACTACCTCGGGCCGGGCGATCCGGCGGCTGTGCAGCCACCGGCCGACGAGCGTCTCGGAGAGCGCGCCGACCCCGGACTCGTCCGCGTCGTCGCCGCTGTCGGCCTGGAGCTGGATGAAGGTGCCGCCGACCTCGCGGAAGGCGTCGAGCACGGTGTCGGCGTCGGCTGCGGCGGGGTGCCAGCCCAGCGTCGCGGCGTCGAGGCAGTACTCGGAGACGAGGAGGTCGGTGCGACCAAGCTTACGTTGTTTCATGGTGGTGGTCGGGTTCAGGCGGAGAGTTGTTCGTGTTCGCGGTCGGACGGGGCGGCGGGCCACAGGACCGTCTCGGAGTACGAGCCGATCGGTCCCTCGGTCACGCGGGTGGCCGCGAAGCGGTCGGGCTCGATGAGGATGTGGTGCGGGATCCGGCTGCCGCGGGAGCAACCCGGGTTGAGGTAGATCGTGCCGTCCTCCTCGTGGAACCACGCCTCGGGATGATGGACGTGGCCGGAGAGCACGAGCCGCGGCCGGTGCTCGCGGACGAGGGCCGGGAGGCCCTTGTCGCCGAGGTCGATGCCGTATTCGCTGCGTGCGACCGGGGTGTCGGTCGGCGGCAGGTGGACGAGCCAGATGTCGGCGGTGCCGCGCGGCGCCTCGCGGTAGCCGGCGACCTCGATCGACCGGCCGTGGAGGAACGCGGTGTCGCCGTCGACGCGCAGGCGCGGACGGGAGAGTGCGCGCAACCAGGTGGCGGGCCGCCGGGGCTGACCAGGAGGGAGGAACTCGAGGTCGCTGTTGCCACTGCACACGCACACCGGACGCGGATGCAGCGTCAGCCACTCGGCGATGAGCGCCGCCTGACGGTGGAACGGGATCCCCCGGCTCTGGTCGAGGAGGTCGCCGGAGATGCAGAGCAGGTCGTGGTGCGGCGCGGACTCGTGCAGCCAGGCGAACCAGCGCTCGGTGAAGTGGAGATCGGTGACGTGAAGAATGGTCATGGCGGGCATTGTCGGGGTGTTTTGCTGACGCAGGGCGGACTGCCGCGGATCGAACGGGCAGGCGGAGGCAAGGGAGGGCGCGATGGCCTCCCGGTGGGCTGGCGGAGCGGTGGTCGCCGGCTCCGCGGCCCGGCGTGGCGGCGGAGCCGCTCAGCCGGGGGCCGTCGCGAGCACGTGCTCCGGCGCAGGCTCGAACGACGAGGGAACCGTCGGGGCCGGAGTCCAGGGATGGCGCAGGAGCATCTGCTCCTCGCGGGACAGGCGGCCGGCGGCGCCCTGCATCCACTCTGCAAGTTGCCCCGTCGAGGTGGCGTGGACCACCGCGGTGGCGACGGCGGGATGGCTCAGGACCCAGGCGAGCTCGGTCTGGGCGAGCGTGGCCCCGCGGCGTTGGGCGACCCAGGCGAGGCGCTCGCGGACGCTGAGCTGGTGGGTGGAGGGCAGCAGCGCCGCCCAACGCAGATCACGGGGTGGCGCGTCCACGTGTTGCGCGAGCGTGCTGGCGGCGAGCGGCGCACGGGCGAGAAACGCGAGGCGCTGCTCGACGCACAGCTCCGCGTACTCCCGTTCGAACGGGCGCGGGTCGAGCAGGGAGAAGGCGGCCTGGACCGTCTGCAGGACGGGGAGCGTGGCTTGTTGGGCGACGGCGTTCGCGGTGGCGACCCGCCAGGCGGGGAAGCCGGCGGCACCGAGACGCAGGACGCGGCTCTGGCGCACGAGCGGCCGGAGCGCCTCGAGCAGACGCTCGATCGGCCCGAAGTCCTCGCGCCACTCGATCTGGAGCAGGTCGAAGTATTCGGTATTCAGACGCTGGAGCGAAGCCTCGCAGTTCGCGCGGACGCGGACGGCGAAGTCGGCGGCGGCGCACAGGCGCGCGCCGAGGAAGACCCGCCCGGCGAGGACGAGCCCGCTCCGGCGCTCGGGATCCTGCGCCAGCCAGTGGCCGACGAGGTGCTCGCCCGGAGCGGCGAAGAGCGCCGCGTTCTCGGGATCGCGGCACCACACGGCGCTGGTTTCGACGAGGTTGCCGCCCTGCGAACGGTAGAGGTCGAGGATGGCGGCGGCTTCGGCCGCGCTGGTGCGCCAGCCGAAACGGGCGGTGCCGAGCGCGAGCGGGGAGATGGTGAGGTCGGTGCGACCGAAGAGACGGTGGTCCATGGCGGCGAGGTCGTGGCGGCAACGCCCGGTGGCGGTGCCGATGGAACGGAGGGGTGGTGCGCCGGAGCGCTGGATGGGGCGGGAAGGCGGATCGCGGGCATCCGCCGGGGCGGGACACGGCGCCGCTTCAGCGGCCGCCGGTGGCGAGGAGCGAGGGTCGGCCCGGTCCGGTGACCGGGGTCGCTCCGTCGTGTATCCAGACGAAAGGACTCAGGTCACGGCACCGGGCACGCCCGGGAAGACGACGGGCAACAGGTCGTCTTGGCGGCGCGGGACTGTGGTGCGGCGGTTCATGGTTGGATCGATGGTGAAGAGGCCACGCAATTTTGGTTTGTCAAGGCCTCGGGGGCTTCATCGGCACTTTCCTTGTGGGCCGGACCGGTGCAGTATCGGCGGCGTCATGCTCGCCGCGCTGCTCACCACCGGATTCTTCGCCGCGACGGCGGTGTTCGCGCGTCGGGGCGGTTGCCGTCGTGCATGTGGACCGTTTGCGCGTGCACCTCAGCCGTCACGAACCGGCGCGCAGGGCGGGGGAAGAGTTTGGCCACCGTTGGTGCCACATGTGGAGCGACGACATCGAGGCGCTGCACGCGATGGCCGAGCGGTTGGGCATGCGCCGTGAATGGTTCCAGGACCGGCCGGGTTTTCCCCACTACGACTTGCCGCCCTTCCGGCTCGAGCGCGCGCTCGCGTTAGGCGCGGTCGAGCACGCGCTCAAGGAGTGGCTTCGCCAGCGGCGTCGTGCCGGATCTCCGGCTACGCCGGCACGCTGAGCCCGAGGGCGCGGGTCATCACGCCGAAGAGGGCGTTGTTCTGCACGAAGCAGCCGATTTCCTCGCTGCCGGGGCCGAAGGCCGCGAGCTCGGTGAAGTCGGTCGTGTGTTGGGTGCCCGTCCAACCGACGGAGGTGTAGTTCGCAAGGATCTGCGCGTAGGCGATGAGCGGCGCGTTGCGCACGCGGTTGCCTTCGCGGTGTTCCTTGCGAAGCGACTGGCGGAGCATCTCGATCTCGTCGTCCTCCAGCGCGAGCTCGGTGGCGGCATGCACGCGCTCGCGTACTTGAAGAGCGGTGCTGTCGGGGCCGAGCCCGGCGAGGGTCCAGACGTTGGTCTGTCGGAAACGGGCGACGCGGTCGAAGCAGTCCTGGGTGTCGCCGTAGCTGCCGCCGCGGCTGGTGAAGCTGCCGCCCGCGCCGTTGAGCCCGGGGTTGGAGTTGCCGTGGTCGGCGGTGATGAGAACGAGGGTGTCGTTGCGCGCCGTGGCGAAGTCCAGCGCCACGCCCACGGCGTCGTCGAAGGCGAGCTGGTCGTGGATGAGGCCGCCGATGTCGTTGGAGTGGGCGGCGTGGTCGACGCGCCCGCCCTCGATCTGGAGGACGAAACCGCGGGCGTTGCCCGAGAGACGGGCCAGCGCGGCGCGCGCCATGTCGGCGAGCGAGGGGACGACGGCGGCGATCGCCGGATCGGCGCCGCGATCGAGGGCGAAGGGAAGATGCTCGGCGGCGAAGGTGCCGAGGAGGCGGCCGACGGCGGGCGCGGCGCGGAGCGAAGCGGCATCGCGCACGACGCTGTAGCCGCGGGCGGCGAAGTCGGCGAAGAGGTCGCGACCGTCGGGGCGCTTCGCCGGATCGAAGAACTTCGCGCCGCCGCCGAGCAGCACGTCGACTCCGACATCCAGATACTGCGCGGCGATGATGCCCTCGTCGGCGCGCGACTCCACCTGCGCGGCGAAGCCGGCCGGTGTGGCGTGGGTGATCGTGGTCGTGGTCACCAGCCCGGTGCCTTTGCCGGCGGCGCGGGCGAGGCGCAGGATCGGCGTGCGAGCGCGACCATCGGGGGTGACGTTGATCGCGCCGTTCTTGACCTTGTGGCCGCATCCCCAGGACGACGAGGCGGCGGCGGAGTCGGTCACGGGCGAGTTGGCCGAAGCCGTGTCCATGAGCGCGTGACGTGTGCCGGGGCGCTCGTAGAGCCCCAGCCAATGGGTGCCGCGGCCCTCCTGCCGGCGCAGGTGGCGCTCGGCCATCGCGAGCGTGCCCAAGCTCATGCCGTCGCTGACGAGGAAGATGACGTTGCGGGCGCGGCCGGGCTCGGCGCGTGAAGGGGTGGCGGCGGAGGTCGGTTCCTGATTATGCGCGCGCAGTCCGGGGGTGAGAAGCAGGGCGCCGCCGGCCAGGCCGGTGCGTAGGAAATCGCGGCGGGAGAACGGATTCACACCAAGCATCGTGCGGGTGTTGGCCGGCGAAATCCACGCCAGAATCCGGCCGTTGCGTCGATGTCACAACACCGCAACGGTCTGGGTCGCGAGCTCGTCTCTATCAGGACACGATACTCGCAGAGGACATACCCCATGCACCCCGAGAACTTCTATACCGCGTTTGGTTGTCTTGCCTGTGCCTTCGCAAGAATGGAGGCCGACCTCCGTGCTCTCATCGCAGGACTCGCATTTGGTGAGAACACGATTACGGCATCGGTGTTCCTCGACTCCTCTCAACTCGCCGAAAACTCGAAGAAACTCCGGAAGCTCGCGCGCGAACATGAGGAACTTGAGCCGGCGATGGTGGAGATCGCGCACCGCATTGATAAACTTCGGGAGAGCCGGAATCTGTTCATCCACGGCATATGGGAGGATGGGAGTCTTGGCTTGGCGGGCGGCGGCGCATCCGTGCGCGACCTCAACACCAGCTATGAGAAGCAGGCCTCCGATCGCCTGTGGGCCAGTGGGCGCGCGAAGAAGTTCACCATCGACGACTTCAATACCCTGCTGACGGAGGTCGACGCGATTACGGCGAGCATCGGCAGGTTGTGGAACTCTTTAGCCAACGATGATGAAACGGCTTTCCCAATGCTGCCGAAGCCGGGCCATAGCTGTTCGTTGCGTCTCGTGATCCGTAGCGACGGGGCGCTCGCGGTCGTGGACGGCCAGCCTCCCGCAGCTCGGACGTGACCATCGATCCAACACGGACAGACCGCGCGACGGGCCGCGGCGGAGCCCGCCGCTTGCCTTGGTTCCAGGAACGAAGTGCGGAATGCTGCCGGCGGGATCGCTGATCCCGGTTCACCGGTTTCGCTGAGGTGCCGGATATCGTCCGGCCTGAACCGGGCCAGAGGCGGCGTACGCGCTTTCATTGCCGGCACCCGAAGACCCGGAAACTCCGGCGACCGCTGCTGTGGGCTGGTGAATCCGCGGCGCGGCACCCTACCAGCTGTAACCGAGGCTCGCGTACGCGAAACGGCCGGGCTCGTTGACGACTATGGGGTTTGCGGCCGTGCCGGCGACGACGTCCCACTCGTAGGAGTTGGCGACCGCGTAGGTCTCGTCGAAGAGGTTGTCGATGCCGGCGGTGAGGCTCCACGCGCCGAGGTGGCAGCCGACGCGCAGGTTGGCCACATCCCAGGAGGGCAGCACCTTCTCGCCGGCGGCGGTGTCGACATCGCGGCTGGCGTTGCCGTGGACCCATTCGAGGGAGGCGAAGACGGTCGGTTTGGCGTCGCCGAGGGCAAGCTCGCGCTCGTAGTCGAGCGCCAGACGGGTCTTGAGCGGCGACATCTGACCGAGATCGCGGTCGGTGTTGTTCTCGGGCAACGTGTCCTTGCGACCGCGCTGCCAGGCGAGGCCGCCCGCGAGCTTGAAACCGGCGCCGAGCTCGCAGCTGGCCTTCGCGTCGAAGCCGTAGAGGTGCGCGTCGATGTTCGCGTAGGTCTGGTAGCCGGCGAGCGTCCGCACCTGGTAGATGTAGTCGGCCAGGTCGGAGTAGAAGCCCTTGACCTGGAGACTCCACGGACCCGCGGCGGTGCGCCAGCCGAGGTCGATCTCGGTGTTGGCGGTGGGCTCGAGCGCGGGGTTGCCGAAGAACGTCGCGCTGCTCTGGATGTAGCGCTCGGCCCCGGTGGGCACGCGATAGCTGCGCCCCACCCCGGCGAAGAGCTGCGAACGCTCCGTGAAGGCGTAGCGCGCGGTGACGTAGCCGCCGAGCAGGCCGTCGCTGTTGCGGTTCGCGGCGGTGAGCTTGGCCGACTGCGGCAGGGCCTCGTCGGCCTTCGTCCGGAAGGAGTCCCAGCGCAGGCCGGAGCTGAGCTGCCACGCGCCGACGGTGCGCTCGCCGCGCAGATACGCGCCGAGGTCGAGCGTCTTGGCCGTGGGCAGCATGTACGGGTTGAGTACGGCGCCGGTGGCGGCGTTGAAAACATCGCCCTTCCAGGTGCGCTGGTAGGTGTCGACGCCGTAGGTCCAGAGCGTGTCGCCGCCGTGGAACTCGTTCCGCAACGAGACGCCGGCGATGGCGGACTTCGCGACGATCTCCTTCGGCACGGCCAGGGTGCGCAACTCCTGCGTGGGATAGTGGCCGACGGCGTTGTAGTAGGCGGATACCGTCAGTTTCTCCGAAGCGGCGCCGAGGTCCTTGGCGGTCCAGCTCAGGCGCGCGAGCTTCGTGGTCTCGCGGGCGGTGTCGAAGTCGCCGCGGGGGTTGAGGATGTCGGAGGCCTCGCCGAACGCGTAGTCGAACTGAAGTGCGTGGATGGCGTTGGGCGTGAGGCGGAGAGCGCCCCAAGCGTCATGCTTGGCGAAGGCGTCGGCGGAGCGGCCCTGCGCGGTGAAGGGCGCGCTGCGGCCCTCGCGCAACTGCCAGAGCTCGTCGCCGTTGCCGTCGGCATACTGGCCGGATTCGGAATAGTTGTAGCCTGCGCGCACCTGCACCGTGGCGTTGCCGGCATTGGCGGTGGTCCCGGCGCTGCGAAACCCGTAGCTGCCGATCCGCGCGAGCGCCTCGCCGGAGATGCCGGGCTCGGGCTGCTTGGTGAGCACGTCGATGTAGCCGCCGAGGTTGCCCGGTTGGGTGACATCGTACGGGCCCTCGCGCACGACGATACGCTCGACGGCGAGGAGATTGATGTGCGAGAGCGCGGGGTCCTTGCGGCCGCCGCAGGCGCCCTCGAGGAAGCCGCCATTCACGAGGATGGGCAGGTTGGCCTGGCTGAAACCGCGCAGGTTCACCTCGTTGCCGTAACCGCTTTTTCGGACGATGGAGGCCTCGACGAGTTCGCCGGAGAGGATCTCGGCGAGGTCGACGATCTTGTGGAGCTTGAGCGCGCGGCTGTCGATGAGCTCGGTCGCCTGCGTCTCGGCGCGCTCCTCGACGACAAAGGCGTCGAGCACGACGACATCGCGCGCGGCGGCCGCGGCCAGCGCGGGGTCGTCCGCCAGCGCCGGGAGGCTGGCGGAGAGCGCGAGCAGCGGGACGCCGAGGCGGCGGGTTAATATGGCGAGGGGGCCGTTGGTGTGGAGCGGCGCGGTGGTGACGCGCCGCAGGTGGGCGGATTGGGCTTTGGAAATGGACATGGTTGGTCGGTGCTGACGGATGGGCGGCGGCATGATGTGCGCGTGGCCGGAGTGTGCGGATTGCGAACGCGAACCCTGCTGGCGCGCCTAAGGGCGCTGGCCTGCACAGGCTTCGCGGGAAACGAACGATGAACGCTTCAGTTCCGCGGCGGACCGCAACCGGGCGGCAGCGCGCGGTCGAGCGCCACCACCACACGCGCCGGAACCGACAAGACTGCAAGAAGCCGCCAGACGACGGCCAAGGCGAGCGACGCGGCGATGGTCGCGAGCAGCTGCCCCTGTGCGAAATGCGTGATGACGCAGCCCGCGGCATCGTCGCCGCAGGGCATGCCGGCGCCAGCGCGCGCGGCATCGTGCTCGTGGTGGTGGCAGATCGCCTCGTGCCAATCCGGCCGCACCGCCAGCACGCTCAGCGTCAGCATCCACAGCACGCCGAACACCGCCGTGATGCGGTGGAGGCGGAGCGGAATGTGGATGCCGATGCGAGACATGTCAGCGAAAACGAGCGCTCAGTTCTAGTGATGGAGGCGTGCACGAGAAAAATGGTACCGATTCCGGTGCAGATCCCGGCCAGTTGCAGCAGCGTTGCGCCGAACCGTGTCTGGGTACGGTGGTCGGGCGTGAGATCCGCGAGGGCGATGTAGAGGAAACTCGCGGCGGAAAGCGACAACGCGTATGGAGCGATTCCCTCCGCCCTGCTTCCGGCCCAGTAGGCCAGTAGCGCGCCGGGGATCGTCGTGAGGCTTGCCAGCAGGTTGTAGAGCACGGCCCGTCCGCGGCTCCATCCGTGGTGTACGAGGATCATGATGTCGCTAATCTCCTGCGGGATCTCGTGGGCGATCACGGCAAGAGAGGTGCCGATGCCGAGCGCCCACGATTGCTGGAACGCGAGCGCGATGGCGATGCCGTCGATCGCGTTGTGCACCGCATCGCCGACGAGAATCAGCGGGCCTGCCTGCGCGTGCGCCGCGCAGTTTTCTTCATGGCAGTGCCGCCACACCAGGAGCTTCTCGAGCACGAAGAACCCGACGATTCCGGCGAGCACGGTGCCGAGCACGCGCGGCGCCGGAAGCTCCGCCAAGGCATGGGGAATCATCCCGAGAAAAGCGGCGCCGAGCAGCGAGCCGGTCGCGTAGCTGAGCACGGCGGTCTTGAGGCGCGGCGAGAACTCGCTTCGTACCCGAAAGAGTATGCCGGCGACTAGCACGGCACCGACGCTGCCGAGCAGCGAGAAGGTGAAAATTAGGGCGAGGGTCATCGAAGCGCGGAGTCTAGCAAAGTCGTCAAGGCCGCCATCCCGGGCGTATAACGAGAACGGCCACGCCGTTGGCTACAGCGTGGCCGTTCGGATCGGTTTCGGACTCAGTTCGTGCGAGTCTTCGCGATCAGTGCGCGGGTGCGCACTTCGCCGGCGATGCGCTCGCAGAACGCGGCGGCCGTGAGCTGGCCTTCGTCGCCCTTGGCGCGCGAGCGCACGCTGACGGTCCGCGCCTCGGCCTCCTTGGCGCCGAAGACGAGCGCGTACGGGACCTTCTCGATCTCGGCGCGGCGGATCTTCGCACCGAGTTTCTCGTTGTGATCGTCGAGCGTGACCCGAATCCCGGCCTCGCGCAGCTGGGCAAGGAGCGCCTGCCCATAGTCCGCCACCTTGTCGGAGATGGGGATGAGGCGCACTTGCTCGGGCGAAAGCCACACCGGGAAGTCGCCGCCGAAGTGTTCGATGAGGACGCCGACAAAACGTTCCAGCGAGCCGAAGGGCGCGCGGTGGATCATGACCGGGCGATGCGGCTGGTTGTCGGCGCCGACATACGAGAGGTCAAAGCGGATCGGGAGGTTGTAGTCGACCTGCACGGTGCCCAGCTGCCATTCGCGGCCGATCACATCCTTCACGACGAAGTCGATCTTCGGGCCGTAGAAGGCGGCCTCGCCGGGCTCCTCGGTGAACGGCACGCCGAGGGTGCTGGCGGCGGCACGACAAGCCGCCTCGGCCTTGTCCCAGTTCTCGGGAGTGCCGGTGTACTTGGCGGAGCTGGGATCGCGCAGCCCCACGCGCACGCGGTAGTCGCGCAGCCCGAGCGTCGCGAAAACGGTCTTCACCAACGAGAGGCACCCCAGCACCTCGGCGCCGATCTGCTCCTCGGTGCAAAAGATGTGCGCATCGTCCTGGGTGAAGCCGCGGACGCGGGTCATGCCGTTCAACTCGCCGGACTGTTCCCAGCGGTAGACGGTGCCGAACTCGGCCAGGCGCACCGGCAGGTCGCGATAGCTGTGCGGCTGCGAGGCGAAAATCTTGATGTGGTGCGGGCAGTTCATCGGCTTGAGCAGGAAGCCGTCGAGCAGCGATACGGGATCTCGGGTACGGTCGGCGGGGATGACCTCGCGCCCGGCGCGGCTGTTGATTTCCGCCCGGAAGCTCTCGGAAACGGCGTCGAGTCGGGCCGTCATCTCGGCGCAGGAGACTCCTTCGCGCGCGATCTTCGCCAACTGGTCGGGATCGACGATGGCCGGGAACTGCGACTCCTTGTAGTACGGGAAGTGGCCCGAGGTCTTGTAGAGCCCGAGCTTGCCGATGTGCGGCGTGAAGACCTGGGCGTAGCCCTGCTTCTGCAGTTCCCCGAGGATGAAGGTCTGCAACTCCTGACGAATGACCGAGCCGGCCGGCGTCCAGAGGACGAGCCCCGGGCCGACGTCCTCGTCGACGACGAAGAGCTTCAGCTCACGCCCAAGCTTCCGGTGGTCGCGCTGCTTGGCCTGCTCCTGTTGCTCCAAATACTGGGCAAGCTCCTCCTTCGTGGCGAACGCTGTGCCGTAGATGCGCTGGAGCTGAGTGTTCTTCTCGTTGCCGCGGTGATAGGCACCGGCGATGGAGAGCAGCTTGAATGCCTTGATCTTCTTGGTGTATCGGACATGGGGGCCGGCGCAGAGGTCGATGAAGTCCCCGTTCTTGTAGAACGAGATTTTCTCTCCTTCGGGGATGTCGGCGAGCCGCCCCAGTTTGTAGCGCTCCTGGGCGATGCGATGGATCAACTCGGTGGCTTCGGCACGGGTGACCTCGGTGCGCACAAAGGACTGGTTCTCGTCGATCACCTTCTTCATCTCGGCCTCGATGCGGACGAGATCCTCGGCCGTGAGCTTATGTTCCAGATCGATGTCGTAGTAGAAGCCGGTCTCGGTCGCGGGCCCGATGTCCAGTTTCGCTTCGGGAAAGAGGCGGAGAATTGCGGTGGCCAGCACGTGCGAGCACGAGTGGCGGATTTCGTCAGTGGGATTCATGGCAAAGAGTGGGTGGAATCTGCAAATCGTCGGGGCGGGGCTGTCGTGTCAGCCGACGGAGGCGGACATCTCCAGCTCGATGAGTTTTTTGATTTCGAGCGAGTACTGGAGGGGAAAGCGTTGCACGAGGTCGTTGATGAAGCCGTTGACGCTGAGGCTGCGGGCGGTGCCTTCGGACAGGCCGCGCTGGCGCATGTAGAAGAGTTGTTCGGCGTCGAGTTTGGAAACGCTGGCCTCGTGCTGGGCGGAGTTACTGCGGCCGCGCACCTGGATGGTCGGGATGGAGGTGGTGCGGCTGGTGGAGTCGATGAGGAGCGAGTCGCAGGCGGTGTGGTTGCGGCAGTCGTGGACCGAGGCGGGGATGTCGACCCAGCCTCGGAATTGGGTGTGGCCGGTGCCGCGGCACACGTTTTTCGAGGTGATGGTGCTGGTGGTGCCGGGGGCGCGGTGAAACATCTTGGCGCCCGAGTCGTGGTGCTGGCCGCTGTGCGCGACGGAGACCGAGACGGCCTCGGCGGAGGCGCCCTCGCCTTCGAGCAGCGCGCAGGGGTATTTCATGGTGAGGCGGCCACCGAGGTTGCAATCGATCCAGTGGACCGAGGCCCCGGCGGCGAGCCGGGCGCGCAGGACGGCCAGGTTGAAGACGTCGGGCTTCCAGTTCTGAAGCGCGATGTAGTTGAGCCGGGCGTTGCGCCCCAGAATGAACTCGCCGACGGCGCAGTGCAGCGATGCGCCTGGGCGAGCCGACGAGGTGCAGTTTTCAAAAAAGGTCACCTCGGCGTCCTCCTCGGCGATGATGAGCGTGCGGCCAAACTGGCTGCTGCCGCCGCCCTGCAGGTGCATGAAGCACTTCAGCGGGGCTGTGAGTTTCACGCCGGCCGGCACGTACACGAAGGAGCCACCGGAGAAGACTGCGGAGTTGAGCTTGGTGAAGAGCGTCTCATCGCGCCCGACCACGCGGCCGAAATGGGGGCGGAAAACATCGCCAAACTCAGTCAGTCCGCGGGTGGAATCGACGAAGATCACGCCTGCCTGAGCCCATTCCTTTTGCATGGAGGTGTGGACCACCTCGCCGTCCACCTGGGCCTGGGCTCCTGCGAGGGCGCCGTCGCCGTCGCGGGTGATGCCGAAGGAGTCGAGCGTGCGGGCGAGCGAGGTGCTGTCACCTGTGGCGCGGACGGCAGCGCGCGGCGCCCGGTAATAATGGAGGGCATCCCACGGAAGCTCGGCGAGCGCGGCGGGTGCCCAGGGCGTCGTCCGGTCGCTCGTGGTAAACGCGCGCAGCGCATCGAGGCGCTGCGCGAGGAGCCATGCGGGCTCGCCCTTGGCTTTGGACAGGTAGCGGATGGTGTGCTCGCCGAGGCCGGCGCCGGCATCGCGCGCATGGTCCTGCGTGGAGGCGGAGGCCTGAAGCTCGGGCATGAGTGATTGCATCGACGGCGTCATAAAGAGCATAAGCTCAAAACGTCAATCGGCGAAACGGGGGCGATCGTCCGTCGCGCGCCCACAAAAAAGGCCCCGGCGCGGGCCGGGGCCTGGGAGGCTGTTGATCGTTTCGGGTCAGGACAGGATTTCCTCGAGGGTGACGTAGGCGCCGACGTTGCCGGTCATCTTCTCGACATCGGTGTTTACCGGGAGGGGCTTTTTGCC
>Ga0116148_1003864_pt1 | contig 13525 bp, 10 predicted proteins | sample AD_UKC055_MetaG_FD_89786 | JGI IMG/M metagenome (GOLD analysis project Ga0116148, IMG submission 89786) | Active sludge microbial communities of municipal wastewater-treating anaerobic digesters from USA - AD_UKC055_MetaG | ecosystem: Engineered > Bioreactor > Anaerobic > Digestate | place: USA... | reverse complement strand
TTGTCAGAGTCATCATTTCTGGTTGATTAGCATTAGTGATACAGGCGTTGGTATTCCAAAAGAAAATCTGAGTAAGATTTTCGATCCATTTTTTACTACAAAAGGGAATAATGTAGGGACAGGATTGGGCTTATCAATGGTATATAATATCATACATCAGCATAATGGATTTGTTGATATATATTCAGAACCTGGAGTCGGTACAACTTTTAATCTTTTCTTTCCTGTTTTTAGTAAAAGTAGTGAAACAGAACTTGAAAATATCAATAATCAGTTGATAAGTGGCAACGGTAAAATCTTAATTATTGAAGATGATGTCATTATCAATAACATCACCAGTTCCATCCTGAATGAGTGTGGCTATTCAATAATCAATGTTATTGATGCAGAAGAAGGTTTAAGAATTTATTTAGAAAAGGGAGCCCTTTATTTTGATTTAATTATTATTGATTTGATTATGCCAAAAATTTCAGGAGTTGACCTTTGTAAAAAAATATTTGCGGTTGATAAGAGAGAGAGAATTGTGTTAACATCTGGTTTCCATCAGGATGAACGCATTAAAACCGCAATGGAATACGGGGTAAGAGGATTTATTTCAAAACCTTTTACTATGCAGCATTTAACACAGATTGTTTCAGAATATATTCACTCAAAAAGAGATTAGCATGTCATTATACGAATCAAATATAACTCTGATAAAAAAACATCCGGCTCAGTTTCACATTAATACATTTGCAAAACAATACCTCTTTAAGTATATTTATGAAAAAACGAATGAAGATAACTACTCTTTAAAAATTGTATTTCAAAGTCAGTCAGAACAAAGTTATCAGATTCATAGTGCATATACTCCAGAGAAAGAAGCCAGTTTGATTTGTGATAGATTTTTTTCAGAAAATCAAAATATTTTGATCACAGGTTTTGGAATGGGATATCATATTGAAGCTCTTTCAAAAAAATATCCAGATAAAACACTGATTATTATAGAAAATGATATGGATTTATTCTTAAGCAGTTTATCTTATATTGACTTAAGAAAATTTGTAAATTTCTATTTTATAATCGCTTATCCTGATTACATGGTGATGGATATCGTTTCACAAATTTTGATTGATAAATCTAATACCAGAGAATTTGATATCTATGAGTTAAAACCATATCTCAGAATACATCAATCCTATTATCAATTTATCATGAAACACTTAAAAAATGAAAAAATATATGATTTAAGTCCTCAATGGTTTTATCCAAAATTTAAAAATGCAACAACTCCTGTAAAGATATTGTTTATTGATTCCTCTTATGTACTTACAAAAGAATGTTTGTTTGCAATTCAAGAAACTGGACATCAGGTTCATTACATTCATATCGATGATAAACAGACTGATTATGAAGTATTTGTGAGGAAACTAATGCTGGACATCAATCAGTTTAAACCTGATTTTATTCTAACGATAAATCACCTGGGTTTTGATAAAGAAGGCCGTTTAACAGACCTTTTAAGTGAAATGCATATCCCTTATGCTTCTTGGTTTGTGGATAGTCCCAATGTGATACTTTCTTGTTTTAAACAAAATATATCTGATTATTGCAGTATTTTTGTATGGGACAGGGATTATATAGATGACTTGATTAAAACTGGATACCCTTATGTAGATTATTTACCGCTGGCTACATCATCAGATATCTTTTATCCAAAATCTCTCAGTAAAATATACGATGTTTCTTTTGTAGGGTCGAGTATGGTTTATGCTACCCATAAAAATATGAAATCATTCATACATCGTCCTGATTTATTACACATTCTGGAAGACGTTTCAAATGAATTTATAAGGTTGAAGACACGTCATGTAGAACATGCCGTAAAAAAGCTTACTTCAGGTCATACTGAGATTTTTTTTGAAGATAATGATCAGAAAGATGATTTTTATGCCGCTGTACTATGGAGATCGACCCAAAAATACAGATTATCAGGTCTCTTGGAATTAGAAACTTTTTCACCGGTGATAAGCGGTGATGAAAATTGGCAACGCCTGCTCCCTTTTAGTTTTAGAAAATTGCCTGAAAGATGGTATTATGAAGATTTAGCTGATTTTTATAATCAGAGTAAGATCAATTTTAATATGACGAGTCTTCAAATGAAGAATGCTGTAAATCAAAGGGTATTTGATGTGCCTGCATGTGGAGGATTTATTCTGACTGATTATAAAGAACAATTGAATGAGATTTACGATTTAAGTAATGATATTGCTTATTTCAAAGAAATAGGAGAAATTAAAGAATTAGTGAAATATTACCTTGCTAATTTGAACGTATGTGAAAAAATGGCAAGTAATGCAAGAAATAAAGTATTGAAAGCTCATACTTATGCTCATAGAATAAATGAAATGATCAATATTATGAAAAAAAGATATCAATAAAATAAATCAGGCAATTTACCTGACAGAAATGGAGAAACAATGAAGCATATCAAATGGTTAATGCTTGTACTCACACTAATAATACTAATAGGAGTTAAAATGCTGGATGCAGAAAAAACAAAATTTAAAGTCATTATGAAAACTAATATGGGTGACATTGAACTTGAACTTGATCGCGAAATTGCCCCAAAAACAGTTGATAATTTCATTGGGCTTGCAAATGGAACTAAAGAATGGAAGGATCCAAAAACTGGAGAAACCGTCAAAAAGGCTTTTTATAATGGATTAACTTTTCACAGGGTAATCAAGGATTTTATGATTCAGGGTGGTTGTCCCATTGGAAATGGAACCGGCGGACCCGGTTACTCTTTTGAAGATGAAACTTATAGTTACGGAGAACCCTTAATTGGCGCAATAGATTCTCCTGAAAATGCTTACAGAATTTATACAGATGTATTGATTCCTTATTTCAGAAAGAATCCTAATCCTGCGTCTATGGACTCAACATTAGTTTCTTTGGTTCAGGAATGTCAGGAACAAAAAAGTCCTGCTCCACTAATGAAAAATAATTACGAATTTTATTATGAAAAAACTCAAAGTAAACCTATCAATAAAATTACAGGCTTATCTGCAAGTGTTGATTACGGTACAATATGTATGGCTAATTCTGGTCCTAATACAAATGGCTCTCAATTTTTTATTGTAACTAAAAAAGAAGGTTGTAATTGGTTGAATGGTAAACATACCGTTTTTGGAAAAGTAGTAAAAGGTATGGATATTGTACATAAGATTGAGGATGTAGATAAAGATGCAGGTGATAAACCAAAAAAACCAGTGATTATCGAACAAGTCATTGTGATGTAAATACTACATGTCTTTGACCTCATATTTTAATGCTGGTAGCTTGCCCATCAGTAAGTTGCCAGCTTATTGATACAAAGGAAAAAAAATGAAAAAAAAAATGCTGATTATTATAATGACTCTGACTTTCAGCATATTGTTCGCTCAATATGACGAAAAAAAGATTATGTTTAATCAGGCTCAGTCATTTGAAAATATGAATCAGCTGACGCGTGCGCAACAAATTTATAAAGATTTATTAAAAAAGTATCCTCAGGATCAGGAAGTTGTGCAGAAACTCTTTTATAATTATATTAGAGTATCTGATTTGCAGAATGCGAGTATCTTACTAGAAGATAAAAAGCCTATTTTAAATCAGACTTTTTATACTCAAAGTAAAATTCTTCTGTTATGCAAAGATAACCGTATCAGTGAAGCTGAAAGTTTAGCAGATAGTTTTATAAGTGAAAATCCAAACTTAATAAATAACTATCAATCGATCGCTTCAACTTTTGAACAAAATAATCTATTTGAAATTGCAGCCAAATATTATAAACAAGCCAGGAAGATATCTCATAATGAGACTATCTTTGCACTGGAGTTATCTAATACTTACTATCAGCTTCAAGACTACCAGGCGACTATAAAAGAATCAGTAGTTTTGATTATTCAGAATAAAGCTTATGTATATTATGTTACATCAAGATTTAAGGAAATTGTTAATAGAGATTCTTTAATGATTGATGAAATTCAAAGAAACTGTGAGCATAATGATACTGAAGAGGTTAGAGAATTGTATGCTTTAAGCCTTGTCGAGTTAAAACAATACCAAAAAGCGTTATCAATATATGACAATCTCAACACAGAGAAATTTATCCGTTTTTGTGATGAGTTGTATGCAAATTCGCTATTAGATTACGCGCTTCAAGGCTATGAAATGATTTTAAAAAAAGTGAATCAGCCAATCCTGATTGGTGATATGAAGTTAAAAATGGCAAAGGTATATCTGAGTAGGAAGGATATAAATAGTGCAAAAAATTATCTTAATCAGATAATCTCCATGAATGAACTCACTAATCAACAAAATCTTTATAAAACAAAAGTTCATAGAGAATCTCGAGAAATAATGGCAAGTGTCCTGATAATGGATAATGCTGATAAAGATAAAGTTTTATCTGCTTTCAACGATGCTGAAAAATACATCTTTAATCAAAATGATAAGAAGAATATTGCTTTTAAAAAAGTTCATTATCTCAGTATGAAGGAAGAATATACTGAAGCCGAAAAACTCCTTGATAATACATTAAAAGGAGAAGAATATGGCTCTGTTATCATCGCAAAAAGTCTCTATTTCAGATATGAATTGTATTTAATGAAGAATGATGTTAAAGTGGATTCTATGATGACCGAATATATCCTTTTTTCACCTGAAGATAATGCAATAAATGATATGCTCTTTCTTTCTTTATTCGTCAAAAATCTACCCAAGGAAAAACAGAATACTTTTTTAAAAGCATATCGGTATAAACAACTCTATCAGGACTCTCTTGCAACAAGTTTACTTCAAACAATTCTGGATGATTTTCAAAATGATGAACTTAAATTGTTACTCGCAGAATGGTATATTTCTGATTTGAAGTATGATAAAGCTTTAGTTCTCTATAATGGAAAATTTGATAATGAAGTATATCAGGAATTTGCAAAATTAGAAGCTGTAAAAATAGAAACAGAAAAAGAATTCAGACGTAATCAGATTACAGATTACCTGAAAAATACACCAAACAGTGTGTTTTCGCCTTTATTCAGACAACTATTAGTAAAAAAAATCATGTAATCGGGAGGTTGATATGATTAGTATAAAAAAGCTTAGCACGGATGATTTTAAGAAAATGCAGATTAATGAGTGGTCTGTATGGGAAAAAGAAGTTTCTGTATTTGACTGGTATTATGATTGTGTAGAAGAATGTTATATTCTGAATGGAGAAATTGAGATTACAGATGAAAACAATCAGGTTCATAAGTTGCATGAAAATGATTTTGTACGTTTTGATAAAGGACTAAAATGCAAATGGAAAATTATCAAACCTGTTAAAAAACATTACCGCTTTTTATAGGAGTTATCATGAGAACAAAAATAATCCTTCTTCTGTTACTTTTACTAAGCATGATGTCGTGTAAACTGACAAACAATACACCAAGTAACAATTTACCAGATGATACTGGCAGTTTTGACATTGTATCAGGTGTTTCAGTAGTCAATTCAGCAACAGCACTGACTCTTGATTATCCATATCTTTTTGTATCTGATGGGAATGCCAGATTAACCTGTGTCGATGTGATGACTCCCTGGCACATCGAACGAATTTCATCTCTTAATTTCTTCAATAATTCTTCAGATCCAATACTTGATTTAGTCAGAGATTCCAGAAATATGATTTACGCAGGAATGGGGAATTCCGGTTTCTTTACTTTAAATACATCAAATCCTTATTCTCTGAATGTACAGAGTTTTAATACAGATATCAAATGTAAAAGCTTGAGTATAGACGAAAATAATGGTTATGGTAATCTGTTGGCAATTTCAGGAGACAGCTTCTGGAAAATTTATGAAATCATCGGTGCCGGTCAAATTCTACAACTGAGTTCTCAGGAATTTATGTCAGAAAAAAACTATAGAAAGATACATATTGATTATCCCTATATGTATTTAGGATCAAATTTCTCAGTTGATATCTATGATATTAGTAATCCCTTTTTACCACAACTGATCAAATCAGAAACATTATATTATTTTAAAGATTTCAAATTTGTTGGTGATAGAATGTTAGTTTTAACCAATAACCAGTTGATATTTTACGATGTATCTAATCCTTATTATGCAAATTTACTTACTCAATACACATTCAATATATCTCCAACTAGTTTTTTCTGTGAAAATGGAAATCTGCTGATTTCCTTTGATAATAAACAAATGCTTCATTATGTTATCTCTGATCAATATGCGCTTACGGAAATTTCATCCATTCAGTTTGACCATCTGGTTCAGGATATTGAATACTATGAAGGCTATTATTTTTTAGCTTGTAGAGATTTTGGTGTTTTGTGTTTACAATTAGATGGTTACTAATAGATAAAGTCTTTTTTCTTAATAATACTTAGGAACTTTCTGAAGGATTGATGAGATGACTATCGCAGAAGCGGTTACTGCAGCGGTTTCAGCTCTGAGTATATGATTGCCAATTGTAAAGCTGTCAATTTTTTCTTTCATAAACAAGTCAAATTCATCTTGATGAAAGCCCCCTTCGGGTCCAATAAAAATACACAAAGAGCTTGGATAAAGTTTAAAAGATAGTTCAGAAAGGGAAGTTTCTGTTTCTTTTTCGGATGCGACAATACCTTTAAATCCAAAATTTTTTATCTGAAGAATTGTCTCATTAAGAGTTGAAACAGGGTGAACAATAGGTAAAAAGGCATTATCACATTGTTTAATGGCAGAGATGGCTGTTTTTATCATTTTATCCTGAATCGGATCATGATTCTTATTTTTTGAATCAGTTATTCTCCGTACACTGTAACGGGTTTCCATCGGGAAAAACTGTTTTATTCCCAACTCAGTCAGTTTTTCAATAATCCATAAGTCATTTTTATTTTTCAACAGAGAAAAAGCGACAGCAATTTCTGGTGTCCCTTTTTGGAATGAATCGATTTTACTAATATAAATATCAGCATTTTTTTTTGTAATTTTTGATATTTTACCATAAGCCAGTTGTCCCATTCCGTTTGTAAGAATGATTTCGTCATTTACACGGTAACGGGACACATTGACTAAATGGTGAAACTCATCGCCATCTAACAACAAGTTATTATCAAGATCACTATCTGACCATATTACAGGCAAATAAAATGATGGCATTAAAATAAATCCTTAAATTTTTTCCAGAAAGTTTTATCTGGATTTAAATTTCGTTTTTCATCGAATTTCTTTAATTGTTCATACAATTTAATTTCTTCGGATGTTAGCGAGGTCGGTGTTACGACATCTACCTTAACGATGATATCGCCACGGTAATGTTCATTATTGACTTCAGGCAGACCTTTCCCTCTTAACTTGAATACTTTGCCTGTCTGAGTACCTGCCGGTATCTTGACTTTTAGCTTTTCATCAGCTAAGGTTGTTACCATAATTTCACCACCTAAAGCGGCTGTTGAGAAAGAAATCGGATACTCACAAATCAGATTGACTCCGTCTCTTACAAAGACATCATCTTCTTTTTCATGAATCATGACCAAAATGTCTCCATTGCTGCCATTTCTTTTGCCTTTATTACCTTCTCCTCTTAAGCGAATGTATTGACCTTCCTGAACACCTGCCGGAATTGTTACTTTTACATCTTTTGGTTTACTGATTCTGCCGTCACCATTACAATGTTTACATTTCTTTTCGATAACTTTTCCTTCACCATGACAGGAAGGGCATGTTACAACAGTTTGAACATTGCCAAAAAATGATTGTCTGACCTGACGTACCTGGCCCTGCCCGTTACACTGAGTACAGGTTTTTACCTTGCCATCTTCAGATCCGCTACCATTGCATGAAGTACAAGTATCTTTAGTCGAAATTTTTACGGTTTTAGATACTCCGTTATAAATCTCTTTCATTGTTAATGAAAGTTCAATTCTCAAATCTTCTCCACGATTAACCTGGTCCTGACGTGAACGTGATGAGCGTCTTCCGCCTCCAAAAAGATCTCCAAAAATGGATTCAAAACCTCCAAAAATGTCAGAAAAATCTCCTGTATGTGTGAAATTAGACCAGTCAAATCCACCAGCACCAAACTGGCTATCAACTCCTGCATGACCAAATTGGTCATATCTTGATTTCTTTTCAGGATCGCTGAGTACTTCGTATGCCTCTGCAGCCTCTTTAAACTTTTCTTCTGCTTCGGCATTTCCTGGGTTTTTATCTGGATGGTACTTCATTGCCAGTTTTCTGTAGGCACTCTTTATTGTACTTTCATCAGCGTTTTTATCAACGCCGAGTATTTCATAATAATCTCTTTTAGACATATTCTTTCGCCTCTATTCTTCTTTTGGTTACACTGTAGGGTAAGCAACCTTGCTTGCAAACTATAACAATCAGGTTTTGCATAACCCTTTCAGTTACAAACAAATCCACAATTTACTCTTAAGATATAGAAAATTCGGCTTAACAAAATTGTCAAGCCGAATAGATCAATTTATGGATTATTTATCATCAACCACTTCGAATTCAGCATCTACAGGACCGTCATTTGTTGGTTTTGCTTGTTCCTGAGCATTATTTGCCTGATTCATAAAGTCTTCTGGATTAAATCCACCTGCACCACCTTGAGCACCTTGTTGTTCCTGCATGTTTTTATAGAGGATTTCACCCAGTTTTTGTGCACGTTTGGATAAAGTCTCAGCAGCTTCGTTGTATTCAGCTGCAGTCTGGCCTTTTTCCAGTTTTTCTTTAGCTTCTTTAATCGCAGCTTCAATCTCAGTTTTTTCTGAATCTGATAATTTGTCAGCATAATCAGCCATTGATTTTTCAGTTGAGAAGATCAATGTATCCAGTTTATTTTTTGCTTCGATCATTTCTTTTCTTTGTTTATCTTCATCTGCATGTGCTTCTGCTTCTTTAACCATTCTGTTGATTTCTTCTTCACTCAGACTACCTGGTCTTTCAATACGCATAGAATGTTCTTTATTGGTACCTTTATCTTTTGCAGACACATGAAGAATACCGTTTGCATCGATATCAAATGTAACTTCAATTTGTGGAACTCCTCTTGGTGCTGGTGGAATACCAACCAGATCAAAACGACCCAGACTGCGGTTATCATTCGCCATCGGTCTTTCACCCTGAAGAATATGGATGGTTACGGCATTTTGATTATCTGCAGCAGTTGAGAATACCTGGCTTTTGCGGGTAGGAACAGTCGTGTTTCTTTCAATAATTGGAGTCATCACACCACCTAATGTTTCAATACCCAAAGTCAGAGGAGTTACATCAAGTAAGAGGATGTCATTTAATTTTTCATCTCCGCCTAAGATACCACCCTGAACAGCAGCACCAATTGCAACCACTTCATCAGGATTTAAACTTTTGTTGGCTTTTTTATTGAAGAATTTTTCAACCGCTTCCTGAACTGCAGGGATACGGGTACTGCCACCAACCAGTAAGACTTCGTGAATTTGTGATGAATTTAACTTTGAATCTTCCAATGCTTTACGGCATGGAATAAGAGATCTTTCCACAAGTCTGGCTGTTAAACGATTAAATTCTGAAACAGATAAGTCATAAACAAGATGTTTAGGACCGCTTGCATCAGCTGTTATGAACGGCAGGTTGATATTAGTTGTTGGAGTTCCTGATAATTCAATTTTAGCTTTTTCTGCAGCTTCTTTCAGTCGTTGCATTGCCATATTGTCTCTGGATAAATCAACACCCTGATCTGCTTTGAATTTTTCAATCAGCCAGTCCATAATCGCTTTATCAAAATCGTCACCGCCAAGATGAGTATCGCCACCGGTTGATAACACTTCTACCACACCATCAGCCACTTCAAGGATAGAGATGTCAAATGTTCCGCCACCTAAGTCATATACAGCGATTTTTTCTGCTTTTTTATCTTCTTTTTGAAGCCCGTAAGCGAGAGCTGCAGCAGTTGGTTCGTTGATAATTCTTTTTACATCAAGACCAGCGATACGACCAGCATCTTTGGTTGCCTGTCTCTGAGCATCATTGAAGTAGGCAGGAACGGTAATCACCGCTTCTTTAACTTCTTGTCCCAGATAAGCTTCAGCAGTTTCCTTCATTTTAGTTAAAATGATAGCTGAAATTTCCTGAGGTGTAAAGTCTTTGCTTACAGCATCGATATGAACGGTTGCTTCGCCTTTGTTGGTTGCATTCACTTTATAACCAACAATGCGAATTTCATCTTGAACTTCATTTATATTTCTACCCATAAAACGTTTGATTGAATAAACGGTATTGGTTGGATTGGTGATTAACTGTCTTTTTGCCAGCTGACCAACCAGTCTTTCTCCCTTTGCATTAAATCCGACAACAGATGGAGTTGTGCGGGTTCCTTCAGCATTAGCGATAACGATTGGTTTACCGCCTTCCATTACTGATACACATGAATTAGTTGTTCCTAGGTCGATTCCGATGATTTTTCCCATGGTATGCCTCCTTTTTATTTTTTTATTCTTTATTTTCTGGTTTTACGCCATTAGAAACAGCTACACGAGCTGGTCTGATTACTTTTTCATTCATCTTGTAGCCATTTTGAATAACAGCTGCGATGATGTTTTCGTCTAAATCAGAAGGAATATGAGCTAATGCTTCATGATAATTAGGGTCAAATTCCTTTTCAAAACATTCAATTTTGGTAACATTGTTTCTTTTTAACAGCGTTTCAATCTGTTGATAAATCAGTTCAATGCCTTTTTTAAACGCTTCAAAGCCGTCTGTATTCACTTCTACACTAAAAGCCCTTTCAAAATTGTCAAAGACTTCACAAATCTCAAGAATAATCTTCTCGTTGGAATATTTCATCCAGTCAGCCTTTTCTTTGAGTGTATTCTTACGAAAGTTGTCAAAATCAGCTAATGTTCTCAGCCACTTATTTTTAAATTCATCACGTTCAGCTTCTAATTTTTCAAGTTCCTGCTCAAAGGAATCTTCTTCTTCAATCTCTTGTACAGTGATTTCCTGTATCTCTTCAGAAGAACTGGCATCTTCATTTTTTATTGGCGCAGTTTCTTCATGCTCAACAGGAATATCTGTTTTTTTTAGTTCGTCATCCTGAATCATGTTCTCTTTATCCTTTTTAATGTCTTTTTTTATCATTTCTAAGTACCATCATCCCTTTCTTAGTTGTTTGAGTAATAATCTTTGCGATATCTCTTACTACTGGAATGTTTTTTTTATAATTCATGCTGTTAGGCCCAATTACTCCCAGATAAGCCGGTATATCAAATATCTCATATCTTGAAAATATCATGGAGAATCCATTCCATTCAGGATTACCAAAATCCTCTCCCAATAATATATTCCATTCCGTACTACTAGCATCCTGCTTGTAGCCTTTTTCTGAATCCAATTGATATTTCTGCATCATGGAAATCAGCAAATCGTGTCTCTGCATCATTTCTAAAAAGAGAAGGATGTTATGCTTATTATCAAACTCTACCTGATTGAGAAATTCAACACTACCATCAAAATGAATATAAAAACTATTCAATTCTATTAAGGCATTGTAGAATTCTTTTAAAAAACATTGAAGAAGCTTATTGTCTTCTGATACAATGTCTGACAGATTATCCAGATATTTATTGATAATGTCATATATCCTTAGTCCTGTCAGTTCATCGTTCAAATATCTGACCAATACTTTTAACTGGGCTTCAGATATATCAAAATCTGGCTTGATGATAATCGTTTTATCCATTCCTGAATCGAGGCTAATAACGAATAATAACTTGTCATTTGCCACTTTAAACACATCCAGTTTGGATAGACAGTCATAAGATATCTCTGGTTCTGCTACAAAACTAAGCTGATCGGTTTCTTTTGCCAGTAATTGTTTAATAAAATGAAGTGAAAGCGGAATATCCCGATAATTTTGAACTAACATGGATTGTAAAAAGTCGGTTTTATCATACTTTATTTTGGCTACTTCAGGTTTGATACAATCTACATATTTTCTATAACCCGCAATGGTGGGAATTCGCCCTGCTGAAGTATGTGGCTGGTAGATATAGCCTTTTCCTTCCAAACGGGATAGGTCATTACGAATCGTAGCTGAACTAATACCTTCAATATAGTTCTCACATAAAGATCTGGAGGCAACTGCTTCCTTGGTCTCTATAAACTCTTCTACCAGATTCTTCAGAACTTCCTGTTCTCTGAGCTCATTCTTTTTCATTTTTTAGCACTCCTTATCGTATTCTGCTAATCTAATGACAAAATAATATAATTTGAAAAATTGTCAAACAAAATCTTTGAGTGCTAATTTTTTTTATGTTGATGCTTTTTTGAGAAGTTTACTGTAAAAGTGAAAAACTGAAAATCTAATTGTATCATTTAATCTGATACGATGTCAGAAAATGTAATAAGTAATGAGAAATATGAAGTGTTTTCTACAGGATAGATATGAGAATCAAAAGAGAAAAAAAGAGATAACATATTAAAAAATAGAGAAATAGGAGAAATATTGTGAATAAGACAACAGAAGTTCATTTTTTGCTAAAATAATCTCATTTGATGAATGCTTTTTTTTCTGGAGATTTTGTAATAACTATTTTTTTACTACTCAGTTGCTATCTTAATTACTGGGCTTAGTATTGTTATTCTTTTTAGAATATTTTCATCGATTATATTCGTTATACTCTTTCAGATTGTTTATTGCTTTTAATTTGAGGAAAGTATTGCATAAATGGCGACTAGCCATACAAGTATTGAATGATTTACGAATGTAACGAAGAACATTCATTCAGTTTAACTATAGTATTGAGCTGTTTAAAAAACAAGAGTAACGAAGTGGTAGCAAAAGAGTTTGAATTTCTTTAAAAAACAGAAGACAATAAACTATCATTAATTCGTTTTGATAATGGTATAAACTGGCGTTAATGAATTTACAAGAGGTTGCTATCTTGGTAAAATATAAAAATGTTTTGGCTATTTATTCAATAATGGGGTATTATGAAATTTTGCGTGAATTTTATTGCGATTTAGATAATAACAAAGACAGTATCTTAAAGAAGGATTAGTGGTAGTTAAATAGACTTCTCTCACATAATTTCTATCTTTTCGAATGACTTCAGAAATGGGAATTTTGGCATATTTTCTGCCAGGTAGAGAACGCTTTAAAGTATGAGACATCGTCATTTCAATGAGATCGTCGAAGGTTTTGTATTTCAGCAATTCAAGCAGAACAAAATAGGTGATCATAACATCACCGTCGGCGGTATGAGCTGTAAAATCCTGTAATACTTCTGTATTTAGGTTTAGTTCATTTTTTAAAAAGCGCAGTGAACTTTTATGCAGATTGAAAACCTGACGGGCACAATATTCTGTATCAAGAATTTTGCAAGCGCATTCAATCCCTTCTCTGGCTATCATAAACAAATCATTTTCAATAGCATGCCCAATAATCACATTATTTTTATTTGAGAAAATGCTTTTTATCTCATTAAACATGGTAGAGTTAGCGAATCTTAATTTATCCTTTACCATT
>Ga0116148_1003852_pt1 | contig 13570 bp, 10 predicted proteins | sample AD_UKC055_MetaG_FD_89786 | JGI IMG/M metagenome (GOLD analysis project Ga0116148, IMG submission 89786) | Active sludge microbial communities of municipal wastewater-treating anaerobic digesters from USA - AD_UKC055_MetaG | ecosystem: Engineered > Bioreactor > Anaerobic > Digestate | place: USA... | reverse complement strand
GCCGTATATGGTGCTTATCCGGTAAATTACTACACATATGGTAACATTGACTTTGGGACAGTTAAAGGCTTTGCAATTTCTTACGACCTTCGCAGAACAGGAAATGTAACCCTGCGTGCAGCTTATACATTGCAGTTTGCCAATGGAACCGGTTCAAACGTTGAATCGGCAGCAGCCATTATCAAATCGGATCAACCCAACCTGCGTACCACAATTCCCCTTGATTTCGACCAAAGACATAATATTGCCATTACAGTGGATTACCGTTTTGGTGGAAAAGTCAGCGGTTTACCGTATGACGGTCCCCGTTGGTTCGGTGCCGACATCTTTGCCAATACCGGAGTTAATCTGGTTATCAACAGCGGTTCTGGTTCTCCCTATACCAAATACGATAAACCCAGCAATGGTTCAATCGTGGGCTCGCTCAACGGTTCTCGCAAACCCTGGAGAACCAATATCAGCATGCGCCTCGACCGTGATATCCGTATTAAACTGGCTTCGGCAAAAGAAGATGGCCGAAAAGAAAAATATGGCTACATGAATGTGTATCTCGATATATCGAATCTGCTGAATTCTAAAAACGTACTTAATGTTTACAACTACACCGGTAACCCCGATGATGATGGAGTCCTCAACTTCTCTGAACTTCAAACTCAAATAAACACCCAAAACGACGTTGAAGCATACCGTAATTACTATGCGATGATTATCAATAGTCCCTATAACTATTCATTACCCAGAACGATTCGTTTGGGAGTTCAGTTTAGTTTCTAATTTTTTTGAAAATTTTAAAAGACAGTATACAATGAGAAGCTTTAAAAAATTTGTTTTCCTTACAGCAGCAGTTTGCTTATCGCTCAATACCTTTGCCTATAAAGAACTGCGAAACGATAGCGATAACCATTCGAATACCCCTAAGAACACCCGCACTGCTGCGGCATGCGAACCATCAAAAACATCTACCGAACTTTATGTAAATAACGTACGGGCACTGATTCACACCGGTGGTGATATGTGGTGGGATTTACAAGGTGACCCGCGTTATGAAGTACCTGCAGGATCAGGCAGAAATGCGCTTTTTGCCGGTTCAATCTGGGTTGGAGGAAAAGACGCCAATGGTCAGTTAAAAATGGCAGCCCAACGTTTTCGTCAGGATGGTATTGACTTCTGGCCTGGCCCACTAATTATATCCGGTGCTTCACAAGGAACCACATCTCAGGAAATTTGTCGTCAATACGACAAACACTTCACCATTTCGAAGGAAATGGTAAAAGAATTCCGCGAGTGGTATGCCTGCAGTCAGGATCCCTTATGCGATGTAAATGAAGTATTTCCGATGTATTCTATTCCTGATATCATTTTAAACTGGCCGGCTCATGGTCCTGCCGGAGGCTACGATTATTATCTGGCTCCTTTCTGGGATGTGGATGATGACGGAAGCTATAACCCCTTAATGGGCGACTTTCCTTATTATGAATTCTTCAACGAAGGTATTACCGACGACCACGATTGTGCCCGTCCAAAAGACAGAATGCCCAAATTGTTTGGTGACTATACCTTATGGTGGGTATATAATGACCGTGGTAATATTCATACTGAGACAGGCGGCGACCCCATTGGAATGGAATTCCGTGCTCAGGCATTCGGTTTCACTACCAATGATGAACTCAACGATATGACTTTCTACAATTATAATATTATTAACCGATCCACCTATACTCTATATGAGACCTACTTTGGTGTTTGGACCGATGCTGACCTTGGTGGAGCCACCGATGACTATACCGGATGTGACGTACTCAGAGGACTGGGTTATATGTACAACGGAGACTCTTTCGATGATGATTATCAAGGGAATTTAGGCTATGGCGATCAGCCCCCTGCCATTGGGATTGACTTCTTTGAAGGACCCTATCAGGATGATGATTTACAAGATAATTCAACAAGTTTCGATACTATAAACGGAGTAAAAGTGTTGAATTGCCAGAAAGGCGATATTCTCAATGGAAATATTAATGGATTGAATTTTCAGGATGGAACCGTTGATAACGAACGCTGGGGAATGCGCCGATTCATATATTTTAATAATGGAACAGGAAATGCCGGTACACAAGACCCAAGCACGGCTATTCAACACTATAATTATCTTACAGGTTGTTGGAAAGATGGCCAAAGGCTTTGTTACGGTGGAACCGGGCATCCTTCGGGTGGTGGAGATTCTAATGTACCTACTGATTTTATGTTCCCCGGCAAGCCCACAACCGATAAATGCGGCTGGGGGCAGGGAGGTGTTCCAATGCCTGACTGGTCGGAAGAAACCGAAAACAACCCCGCACTTGACCGTCGTTTCGTTCAATCTGCCGGTCCATTCGTGCTAAAACCTGGTGCAGTTAACGATATTACCATTGGAGCTGTTTATGCCCGCGCCCCTTCGGGTGGTGCCTGGGCTTCGGTGGAAGCTGTTAGAAAAGCCGACGACAAAGCACAGGTATTGTTCGAAAACTGCTTCCGCGTTCTCGATGGACCCGATGCTCCGGATTTGAAAATTATCGAAATGGACAAACAACTGATTTTCCACATTTCGAACAAAACAAGTTCCAACAACTATCTGGAACAATATGCTGAAAAAGATCCTTCAATCGTTTGCAACGAAGACTTGGACCCCTGCGATGAATACTATCGCTTTCAGGGATATCAGGTATTCCAATTGAAAAATCAGTCAGCCGGTATCAGCGACCGCTACAATCAGGATTTGGTTCGTCAGGTATTCCAGTGCGACCTGAAAGACGGTATTGATCAGATTGTGAACTTCAACTGGTCGGATGAACTCGGAGCCAATGTTCCCTCAGAAGAAGTAAACGGACTTGACGAAGGTATTACCCATACTTTTGTTGTTACAAAAGACTTCTTTGCCACCGGCGACAACCGTCTGATAAACCACAGAGAATATTATTACACTGCAATTGCCTACGGATTCAATAATACCGAATTGTATAACCAACAAATTCAGGAAACTTTCCTTGGACAGAAAAAACCTTATCTGGCCGGTAGAAATAATATTAAAAAGTACATGGCAGTTCCTCATATTAATGATCCAGAAGATGGTGGAACCGTGTTACAGGCTGATTATGGTTATGGTCCTCAGGTAACTCAAATCGAAGGACATGGTAATGCGTATAACGTTCTCGATCTTACCGATGCTACAATTTCTGAGATCATGTCGGGGACACCATGGAAATCGCAAACACCAACCTATAAAAATGGTAAAGGCCCCTTAAAAGTTACTGTTATTGACCCGCTCAATGTACCCGAAGACTTCTATACATTTAAAATGTATGAAGCTGCTGTATGGAGCTATGGGTTAATTAAGCCCGGTGCCAAATGGTTTGTTTACAATACAGTACCTGACACAGTATTTAGCGACAAAGCCCTTAGTTTCATGGGCGACGAGCAGCTGATTCCCGAATGGGGTTTGGCCATCAATGTTCGGCAGTGCGACTATGCAACCAACAAAGAGAAGGCCGATAACAATGGGTATCTTGAAGCCACCATGGAGTATGCCGACGATAGCAAACCCTGGCTGTACTTCCTTCCCGATCAGGATGGCAACGATGCCTTCAACTGGATACGTTCGGGTATGTACGAAAACAAAGTTGGAGAACCCAACGAAGATAAAAATTACGACGACTATAAAGGTTGGGACGAAAAACAGGTGTACGAAAAAATTCTTGGAGGAACCTGGGCTCCCATCAAACTGACATCAGATTTCAAATACGGCCCTGCATATAAAGCAGCCCGTTCGATTCAATCAATCGAAAAATTTGAACCTGTGAGCAGTGTCGATCTCTACATTACCAGCGATACCAGCAAATGGACACGCAGTTGCGTTGTCGAAATGTGCGAAAACGAATGGGAACTTGATGACTATGGCCGCGAAGTAATGGTTACACCCAACGTAAACTATCTTTCGGAAGGTAACGCATTACGCTTCACCCTTAGGAAATCGGCTTCGGTTGATAAACAAGGAAATCCCCTAAACGATGGTACTATTGGTCTGGGCTGGTTCCCCGGCTATGCCATTGACGTGAGAACAGGCGAACGACTGAATATCGTATTCGGTGAAGACAGCTGGCTGGTTGGCGAAAACGGCCGCGATATGAAGTGGAATCCCTCCTCGGGAATTTATGGAACAACAGGCCCCTTATTCGGTGGAAAACACTATATCTGGATTATGGGACACAACCAGAATATCACCAACCCACAATTCCAGGCAACACCATACGATAGCTGCCGTTTTATTCATGAACAACTCATGCAGTACAACAACACGGGTTCTGTTTTACCTGTAAGAACAGCATGGACAACAGCCATGTGGACTGCAATACCGCTTCAGAATCCAAGTTTTGATTTTCTGGCTTCCGATGTTAAAATCCGCCTGAGGGTCGCCACTCCATTACACTTGGCACAAGGTGATTTTGCAATAGAAGAACCTGTGAACGAAAACCTGCCGATGTATACTTTCAATACCTACGATGTAAAAACCATAACCAACAACAACGAGCAGGCAGTTAGCGCACTCGATTTAATCAATATTGTGCCGAATCCCTACTACGGACACAGCTGGTACGAAACCAATCAGTTGGAAAACTATGTAAGGATCACCAACCTGCCACGCAAGTGTACCATTTCGATTTACAATGTATCGGGTACATTGATTCGCCGTTTCGAAAAAGACAGCGACATCACGTATATTGACTGGGATTTGAAAAACTCAAGCAATATTTCGATTGCCAGTGGTTTATACATAGTGCATTTTAATGTTCCGGGAGTTGGCGAAAAAGTGGTACGCTGGTTTGGCGCACTTCGTCCGATCGACTTGAACAATTTCTAGAATTATTTCGAATTTAATAAAACCAGATAGTATGAAAAAGTTTTCAGGCATAGTATTAATAATCATGATAGCAGGAATGCTTCTGATGCCAACTTTTGGATTCTCCGGTAACGAACAGCGTGCCGGCTCGAGTGGAGGTTCAGAACTCCTGATTAACCCCTGGGCACGCAGTTCCGCCTGGGGAGATGCCAATGTTGCTTGTGTTATGGGTCTCGAAGGTCTATACCAAAACGTAGCCGGATTAGCCTTTACCCGCAAAACCGAGTTAATGTTCAACAATACCCAATGGATGGTTGGATCAGGAATTACTATAAATAGTTTCGGTCTGGCCCAGAAAGTCGGAGAATCCGGTGTTATTGCTGTCGGTGTTATGAATATGAGTTTTGGCGAAATCGAAATAACTACCCCCGAATTACCCGAAGGAGGTATCGGAACCTTTTCGCCCAGCTACTCGAACATTCAACTGGCATATTCCCGCGAATTTTCCAACAGCATTTACGGCGGTATCAGTGTTAAAATGATAAACGAAGGTATTGCCAATGCTTCGGCTTCGGGATTTGCGATTGATGCAGGAATACAGTATGTAACCGGATTAGGTCGTGATAAGGCAGGTAACCGTAAACGTGATAACCTGCGTTTTGGTATTGCAATGAAAAATGTTGGTTCTACCATGAAGTTTAAAGGCGATGGTATGGCTTTTACAGGCATTGTGCCCAATGGAACCACAATGACTGTGGAACACCGTTCTCAGGAATTTGAGTTGCCTTCGTTGATTAAAATAGGATTGAGCTACACGATTAATCTTGATGCCAAAGTTGATAGTGTAAGCGAAACTGTTGTTTCGAATCACCAACTTACCATTGCAGCCAATTTTACTGCCAATTCGTTTACAAAAGACCAATACCACATCGGTTTGGAATATGGCTTCCGCAATATATTATTCCTGCGCGGAGGTTATATTTATGAAGCCGGTATCACTGACGCAACTACCCGCACCACAGCCTTAACGGGACCAACAGCCGGTGTTAGCATTCAGATACCGATGAATAAAGAAAAGAAATCGGTTATTGCCATTGATTATTCCTATCGTGCCACACAACCATTTGCCGGAGTACATACTTTTGGGGCAAGGGTAACATTGTAACCATACTATCAAACTATAAAAAGGGGTTAATGCCCCTTTTTTTGTGCCAATTTGTTAACATCCGATTATGTTTAAAAATAGCCTAATTGACTTGCTATTAAAATTAAATGTGTATCTTTGCATTAAGAAACCCCTTTGCTAAAAGGGGGTTTCTTTTCTTTTATATCTGTTGTTCATTAATTTATGAAGTATGAGTAAGGTAATTTATCTCACCGAAGAGGGCCTGAAGAAATTAAAAGATGATCTGGAGCAACTCACCACTGTTGAACGCCCCAGCATAAGTCGTCAGATAGCCGAAGCGCGCGATAAAGGAGATTTGTCGGAAAATGCAGAATACGATGCTGCAAAAGAAGCTCAGGGAATGCTCGAGATGAAAATAGCAAAACTGCAGGAAACCATCATGAATGCACGCGTAATTGATCCTTCAAGGATTGACAACAAGCGGATTCAGATAATGAATAAGGTTAAAATTAAAAACCTGAGCAACAATTCAATTCTCGAATACACCCTCGTTTCGGAAAGTGAAGCCGATCTGAAACTTAAAAAAATATCGGTAAGTTCTCCCATAGCGAAAGGGCTTATTGGTAAAAAACTTGGGGATGTTGTAGAGATTCAGGTTCCGGCAGGCCTGATGAAATTCGAAGTGCTCGAAATATCGATGTGATATGCCCGGAATTTTTTCTAAAATCATTGCCGGCGAAATACCGTGCCACAAAGTGGCTGAGAATGATAATTTCATCGCCTTTCTTGATATTCAGCCGCTAAAAAAAGGGCATACCCTCATTGTACCGAAGCAGGAAATCGACTATATCTTCGACATTGACGATGCCATGTTGGCCGAAATGATGGTCTTCGCAAAACATGTGGCCGTTGCTTTGAAAAAAGCCTTTCCCTGCACTAAAATAGGTGTGGCCGTTTTAGGTCTCGAAGTCGCCCATGCCCACATCCACCTCGTACCCATCGACAAAGAATCAGATATTCGTTTCTCAAATCCCCGACTGAGTTTCTCGCATGAAGAATACAGCGAAATAGCCAAGGCTATAAGGACTCACTTATAAATCAAAGCGCTCAACATTGTTCTGTTGATAGAAACCCGTCAGTCCTTCAATTTTTGCTGCATACTATTAGTAATTTCGCTGAAACTTAATTAAAGTTGCCGACAACTGAAACTCCTATATTGATTTATACCGATGGCTCCGCCAGCGGAAATCCGGGACCGGGTGGTTATGCTGCCATACTTAAATCGGGATCCCATACCAAAGAAATCAGTGGAGGTTTTCGAATGACCACCAACAACAGAATGGAACTTCTGGCCGTAATCAAGGCTCTGAAATGCCTGAAAAAACCAGGGTCACAGGTACTGGTTTTTTCCGACTCAAAGTACGTAGTCGATGCCGTCGAAAAAAAGTGGGTATTCGACTGGGAACAGAAAAATTTTAAAAACAAAAAAAACGAGGACTTGTGGAGGGAATTCCTCAACATTTATCGTAAACACAATGTGCGCTTTGAATGGGTAAAAGGGCACAGCACCAATGAATTCAATAACCGTTGCGACCAGTTGGCGGTATTGGCAGGCAAAAACGATTGTTCGAACATCGACAGTGAATACGAAAACCTCAACCAAACCCCCGGTTTATGATAATCGCCAGCTTCGATATATCGCACAAAAAATATTACGACATCTGTCTGTCCATCAGAACACAGGTTTTCGTTGTAGAACAACAGGTTCCCGTGCACCTCGAATGCGATGAGTACGAAAACTGTTCACAATACTTCCTGGGTTTTCTCGAACATACTCCGGTTGCTACCGCCCGAATCAGGCAAACAACCCTGGGAATTAAACTTGAACGTTTTGCAAGCTTGCCGGAATACAGGAATAAGGGCCTCGGCAAGGAATTAATGCAACACATTGTTCATTACGTTACTGTAATCCATCCGGGCAAAATCCTATACCTTCATTCACAGATAAGCGCCGTAGGGTTTTATACTAAAATGGGCTTCGAAACCGTTGGAGAAATGTTTATTGAGGCTTCTATTCCGCACTATGTAATGAAAATATCCAGCCATGGTTAGCAATCCGATAAAAAAACTGGCAGGTCAGACGGCAGTGTATGGCCTGAGCTCCATCATCGGGCGTTTGCTCAATTATTTGCTTGTACCACTCTATACGCGGCTGTTTTTGCCCGAGGTGTATGGTGTGGTTACCGAATTGTATGCCTATGTAAGTTTCCTGCTGATTATTCTCACCTATGGTACAGAAACCGGATTCTTCAGATTTGCCCGCGACAACGAAAACTTCAACAAAACCTATTCGGGTTTACTGGCATCACTGACCCTGACCTCGCTGCTCTTTGTACTTCTAATTTACCTGTTTATTGAGCCATTGGCCGCTGCCATGCAATATTCGCTGCACAGCGAATACATAATTTGGATGGCCTTAATTGTAGCACTCGATGCCATAATTTCGCTGCCTTTTGCCCGGCTGCGCCTCGAAAACAAGGCCATGCGGTTTGCCATGCTGAAACTTCTTAACATTGGAATCAACATCGGAATGAACCTGTATTTTCTCCTCTTATGTCCGTATCTGGCAAAGACCAACCCGGATTCAATATTTCTGCTGGTATGGTCGCCGCAGATTGGTGTAGGGTATGTGTTTATTTCGAACCTGATTGCCAATCTGGTAAGCCTGCTGTTGTTTATACCCGATTTTTTCAGACTCAGAACCGGAATCGACCTTAAATGGCTCAGAAAAATTCTTTGGTATTCGCTTCCACTGCTCATTGCGGGTCTGGCCGGAATGGTCAACGAAACCCTCGACAGAATTCTGCTGAAATACTGCCTGCCTGATGGTGTTAATGCCATGGAACAAATTGGTATTTACGGAGCAAACTATAAACTGGCCATTCTGATGACGCTTTTTGTACAGATGTTTCGCTATGCTGCCGACCCATTCTTTTTTTCGCAGGCTAAAAATGCCGATGCGAAGCAAACCTATGCAAGGGTGATGAACTACTTTGTCATCTGCGGTCTGATTATATTTCTTGGAGTGATGCTTTATCTTGATATAATAAAATATTTTATTGCACCGGCCTATCACAGCGGACTTAATGTGGTTCCCATTCTTTTGCTCGCCAACCTGTTTCTGGGTATGTACTACAACATGTCGTTCTGGTATAAACTCAACGACAAAACCCGATATGGCGCTTATATAGCCGTAGGAGGAGCCATACTGACCATTACACTCAACATCATCATGATTCCCTTGCTGGGGTTTACCGGTGCAGCATGGGCAACTTTTGCCTGTTACCTAGCCATGCTGGTGGTTTCGTACCTGCTTGGGCAAAAACATTATCCGGTAAAATATCCGGTAAAATCAATTGTTTTTTACTTTGCTGCAGCACTGGCTATATATTTCATAAGCCTGTATATTCCCGAAACCGGCAGGTTTCTTCATTATACAATCAATACCGTATTGATGCTGGCGTTTATTGTCATTGTTACTCTCAGCGAAGGATTGTTTAAAAGATTTCTAAAACGCGCAAAGGGTTAAACCCTGAATAGCAAAAGTTTTTACGTATTTTTGAAGCCATAAAAGTAACGAGATGAATAAAACTGTTGTTAAAATTGTAAATACATCGAGAAACCCTTTACCTGAGTACGCTACAGCATTTTCAGCGGGAATGGATCTCAGGGCTAACCTCAGCGAACCCATCCTGTTGAAGCCCCTGGAACGTCGCCTTATTCCTACCGGTTTGTTTATTGAACTTCCGGTTTCGTTCGAAGCACAAATCAGGCCGCGCAGTGGCTTAGCCCTAAAGAAGGGAATAACCGTTCTCAACACTCCGGGAACCATCGATGCCGACTATCGTGGCGAAATAGGTGTAATTCTGATTAATCTCTCGAATGAAGATTTTCTTATCGAAAATGGCGAAAGAATTTGCCAGATGGTTATTGCAAAGCACGAAACGGTAGCATGGCAGCAGGTCGAAATATTGAACCAAACCGAGCGTGGAGCCGGAGGATTTGGTCATACGGGAAAAAAATAATAATCCACACAAAAACCGCAGCATTATGAAGATCATTATACCCATGGCAGGCTTAGGAACAAGGATGCGCCCGCACACGCTTACTGTAAAAAAGCCCCTGATTCCGCTTGCCGGGAAACCCATTGTGCAACGATTGGTCGAAAATATTTCGCGGGTACTCAACCAGCCAGTTGAAGAAATTGCTTTTGTAATCGGACGTTTCGGCGATGAGGTCGAAAACGAGTTGAAGCTGATTGCAGAAAATGCAGGAGCAAAAGCCTCGATTTATTATCAGGATGTGGCGAAGGGCACCGGCCATGCTGTGTGGTGTGCATCTGAGTCGCTGAGTGGTCAGGTGGTGGTTGCTTTTGCCGACACCCTGTTTTATGCCGATTTTGCCATACCCGAAAATGCCGACGGTGCCATCTGGGTACAAGAGGTAAACAACCCGGAGTCGTTTGGCGTGGTTACCACAAACGATGAAGGTATCATTAACGGATTTGTTGAAAAACCAAAAACTTTTGTTTCGAACATGGCCATTATCGGAATTTACTACTTCGGTGATGGTGAGATTCTTCAAAAAGAACTTCAGCGGTTGATCGACGAAGATATCAGAGGAAATAACGAATATCAGCTTACCGACGCACTTGAGAATATGCGCCGTAAAGGCTACCGTTTTGTCCCCGGAAAGGTGCGTGAGTGGCTCGATTGTGGAAACAAAGATGCCACAGTAATTACCAACCACAGGGTGCTCGAAAACGAACCGCAATCGCCCGTAGAGAGAGAAAATGTAAAGCTGATCAACAGTGTTGTGATTGAGCCTTGCTATATCGGTAAATCGGTTTGTATCGAGAATTCAGTGGTAGGACCCTGGGTTTCGGTGGGCGATGGAACACGCATTTCGGGAAGTAACATCGCCAATTCGATTATTCAAAACAATTCTTCGCTCACCAATACGTTATTGGGAAACAGTATGGTCGGCAATTGTGTGAGTATATCCGGGAAACCTGCTGAACTGAGTGTAGGAGATTATAACAGCATTCATGAATAGAAAAACGTTTATAGGTCTTTTTGCAGCAGGCTTTGTTGTGGCTTCGCTCCTACTGTTTTCGGGCTGCGCCGGATTAAAAAGCAATGGAAAGAAATCCGGTGATGAGATGTCGCGGGAACTTCGGTTTAGCTTCTTTAACGAATTACTCGAAGGAATTAAAAACAAAAATGCAGGTAATTACTACGCAGCCCTCGAGTGTTATACCCGTGCCATGCGGATTGCTCCCGGAGAATCGGTAAGTTACTACGAAATTGCAACCGTTTTAGCTATTAACAACGACTTTACCACTGCCTTGGAATACGCCCAAAAAGCCTGTAAATTATCGCCTGACAATTACTTTTATCATCAGCTTACTGCCAATATCCTGCGTTCGAATGGCATGATAAAGCACGCTGCTTCCTATTATGATGAATTGATTCGGCTGAAACCCGAAATTCTCGAGAACTACTATACACAGGCTGAACTTTATATGTCGCTCGACGATGTAAGCAATGCTGTGAAAGCTTTCGATAAGGCCGAAAAATATTTTGGTGTAAGCGATGCCGTGAATACCGAAAAATTCAGGTTAGCTACTTCGACCAACAACTACAAACTGGCGTATCGCGAAATAGATAAGCTGATTGCGGCCTTCCCCACCGACGCACGATACAGGGCTATGCTGGCAGAACTATACATCAGCCAGAAAAAGTACCGTGAAGCAGAAGTTACCTTTGCCGAAATCGAAAAAATGCCCATCGAAAACGGTCTGGTTTATATGTCGCTTGCTGAATTTTACCGCATAAAAAACGATATTGACAAGGTGTTTTACTATCTCAACCTTGCGTTTGAATCGGACGACCTCGGTCTGGACAATAAAATCGAAATTTTGTATAACCTGATTGGTAACGGACAAAATGCCACTATTACCGGGCATACCTACACCCTGCTCGAAACACTGGTACGCGTTCATCCTGACGAGCCCAAAGCCCATACAATTTATGCCGATTATCTGGTGCGCGACAGCCGCTGGAGCGAAGCACAGGGTCGTTTCAATATCGTGCTGGCTTCGGTAAAATCCTTGTACGAATTGTGGGATCAGGCATTATATATCGATAACCAGTTGCACGACTGGCAGTCGATGTATCAACGGAGCAGCGAGGCAATTCAATATTTTCCGCTTCAGGTGATGCCCTATATGTACCGAACCGTTTCGGCATCGATGTTACAAAAATACGATGAAGCGGTATTATCGGCCCAGAGCGGGCTAAAATACAGTTTGGGCAACACGCGGCTGCAGGTCGATTTTTACACTTACATGGCTGAATCGCTGCATAAGCTGGGCAAAAACCAGGCATCCGATTCTGCCTTCGAAGCCCTTCTCCGCATCGATTCGCTGAATGTTTACGCAATAAATAACTACGCGTATTTTCTGTCGTTACGAAACGAAAAAATCGAAAGGGCACTGCAGCTATCGACGCAATTAATACAACTACAACCTGCAAATGCCAATTACCTTGACACCCGCGCCTGGGTACTGTTCCGAAATAAAAACTACGCCGAAGCCCTTTTGGTTATTGAGTCAGCAATCGAAAAAGGAGGAAGCGGAAACCCAACCATACTCGAACACTACGGCGATATTTCATACTTCAATGGAAATACCGATAAGGCAGTGGAATATTGGCAAAAAGCACTGGATGCAGGATCTGATTCGAAATTGATAAACGAAAAAATAAAACAGCAGAAATATATTGAGTAAAACACAGACATATCTGTTACGCGGAATAGCACTTTTTCTGTTGCTATTGTTGTTCTCGTGCCATAAAATATTTTTCAGCGGGGGCGAAAAGCAAAACATGAAGCCTTCGAAGCTCTTCGAGAAGGTTCAGGAACATCAGATACAATACAAGAGTTTTCTGCTGAAGGCCGATGGAGAATTTACCTGGAACGATAACAAACAAAGCTTTCAGCTGCATGCCCGCATTCAGCACGACAGCGTTATCTGGGTATCGCTGCGGATGATGGGAATCGAAGGTATGAGGCTTTTAATTACACCCGACAGCGTTTTCATGGTCGACAGAATAAACAACAGTTGGTATGCAAGTAATTTCGAAGAGCTAAACAATAATCTTGACCTCGATATAACTTTCGACATTTTGCAGTCGGTGCTTACCAATTCTTTCTTTTTCTACCCGCCGACAAACGACACGGCCAAAACCATTCACGACTTCAATACCTGCAAAGACAGCGCAAACTATTGCATCAGCACCATCAGCGAACGTAAATACCGTAAGCTGAGCGACACCACCAACAACCGTAGAGTCGAACGCAGACTGAACCGTGAACAACAGGAATCAGACGAGGCGGAACAGAAACCCGATTACATCATGCAAACAGTAAGGGTTTATCCCGAAATATTCAAACCTTCGTATGTGTATCTGGGAAACATGCTGAAACGACAATCGCTCGAAATTGTATATAAT
>Ga0116148_1003844_pt1 | contig 13588 bp, 17 predicted proteins | sample AD_UKC055_MetaG_FD_89786 | JGI IMG/M metagenome (GOLD analysis project Ga0116148, IMG submission 89786) | Active sludge microbial communities of municipal wastewater-treating anaerobic digesters from USA - AD_UKC055_MetaG | ecosystem: Engineered > Bioreactor > Anaerobic > Digestate | place: USA... | reverse complement strand
ATCGGCGCACTCTACCGCCGAGCAATGGGCTCTACCGACGATGCTGACTACGTGCTGGTGGACGACGATGTACGGTGTGACGAACACGGGCACTACCACGCCCCGCAAGACTACACCGACCCCTACGACGACGGCCCGGATAGTGCCTCCACGAGCAGCCTGCAGGCACAGTACGAGTATGCCGTCAAGGGCACGGGCACGAGCACGTACAACAGTCTCGGCTGGTTCGCCACACGGGAGTTCTCGGCGGTATCAGTGCTGGTGCGCGAGGGTGGGGAAATCTTCGCCACCCATATGTGCGAGAACATCGTCTTCATCTTCTACTACGACAGCATCAATGGCATACGGTTGGTCTATACGTCGCCTGCCGATCAGTGGTTTCGGGATGGCAAGTCGCTGGCTCCCTACACCAACCCGAAGTCCGTGGTGGCCGCAGCCGATACCGATGGTTCCCCGACTGCCTACTGCACTCCGATGGCCCTTCTCTACCTGTACCATGTGAAAGACCATGCCCTGCATCGTCTGTACAGCAGCAACTGGGGCGTGACGTTTGGAAGTGATGAGACCGTGATACCCACAACGGAGAACCTAGAGAAGACGTTCGTGTTTCTGCACGAGGGCAGAGAGTACTGCTACGGTGTGGACACCAGCGGCAACCTGTACTGCTACATGTCCAACACGCACTTCGATGACGGCACGTACACGCTCGGCACCAACAAGTTCCTGATAGTGGAGGGGGCGGACACGGACATCAACCCAAGCGGCTATACCGCCCACGGCAAGTTCTACTGCTACACGATGATTGATGATGCCCAGAAGGGCTACATTTCGGCGGACTTCGGCAGGACCTGGGCTGCCATCTGAGAATGGGGGTTGACTGACTCGTCTCTTTGTGCTATTGTCTGACTGTTCTCGTGACAGAGACACAAATGACGAGCGTTGTGCTTTCCCAACAGGGACACAAAACCGAACACAACCTTTCAGCCCGTGTTAGCGGCTCGTCCTTCTGTCACGAGAACGAGGTCCCTGCACGGGCTGAACTGCTTGTACCTGGAGGGTTCTGATGTTGCCGAGCGCGATCCGTGAAGAAGTCGAAGGTATCGCTGCCATTCCCTCGCAGTACGAAGCTGGAATGATGCCACTGGGCCTCGGGGAGATGCCGTCCAAGGTGAACCTCGAACTGGGTGTACTCGTCTGCAAGCAAGCCCGTTCCGAGGCCGATGTTGACCGCTGGCGGGACGTTGCCCTACTCGCGTTTCTCATGGGGCGGCAGTTCGGGAAGATGGAGACCAAGCGGACCCTCGATGTGATTGCCGAGACCGTGCCGATGGTCAAGACGGACTGGCCTACGGGGCTGTACAAGATGCACGATTGCCTGGCCGGGGAGGTGGCAACCAGTGAGTGACGATGCCTCTGAGGCCAAGATCAATGCCTTCTGCCGGAGGCTCTCACCTCTGATGGGCAAGGCCCTGGCAGAGATTGCACTGGAACGTCGGAGGACTGGGACCATAGCAGCACCCCCACGGAGGGAAAGCCACACCAAGAGAGCGGGATAGGGACAACATAGGACGGCCACCAGGGGAGCCATTGACGGTAGGATGGCTCCCTTTGCTTTGCCCGTGCCGGTCCACTTGACGCAAGACTCCTCCGATAGCATGATGGAGCCTACTCACATGAGAGGTTCCCATCATGGCTCTAATCGGGCACTTGGATGTGCTGGCCCCCCAGACTATCTCGAACAATGACCCCGAGACCACTAAGTCGAAGTTGAACACCAACTTCACTCTGGGGGAGTCGGAAAGTCAGAAGATCGAGGAGAGGCTGGAGCACTCTCAGTCGTCTCTCTTTGGCGAGGGTCTGCTGACTGTCCCCACCGTCACCACGTCTGCCAGCAGCCTGCAGATCACGTTCGGGGCCTTCACGTCCCTCCTGGGTGTCTACATCTCCTATGCCGGTGGCACGGCCACGGTGCTTGCCAGCCAGACCAATGCCAGCCTGTACTTCTGCCAGGACCAGACGTTTGCCACCACCCTCCCCGCTACCAAGACGTACTTCATCATCGGGACGTACACCTCAGACACCGATGGTGTGACCTCGTTTACTCTGACCAACAAACTCCTGATCCCCAAACTCGTGACGGTGACGGGAACGGTCTCGGGCGTGTATGTGCCAGATGACGATGATACATCGGATGCCCAGTACGTTGACCACTCGGCCACGGCCATATTTGCTATTGACGGGAAGTTGAAATTGACCGTGAGTGACAATGACAAATTCACCGTATCTGAGGTCTACCCCGGTGGGATGCTGGACAAAGACAGTGACTTCGAGCATATCCCACTACACCAAAGAACAGATGGTGGGTTTTGGTTTCAGGTTGTTCGGAAAGCTGCCTATGCCTATGCTGGTAGTGAGACCTGTGATGTCACATACAGCAGGACTGGCCTAATTCTCGCTACCTAAGGTGAATGGAAAATGCAGAGAAAGTTGTCGAGGTCTGCAGTTGTGGAATTGTACAAGTCGGGAATGTCTGCTCACGAGATCGGGCAAAAATACGGTGTGGGGCAGACAACGGTGTGGCGTGACATTGCATCTGCCGATGTGAAACGAAGGACAGCATCTGAGGCACGGGAGTTGGCATTGGAACGGGGAAGGTTGAAGCCACCCCCGTATAGATCGGGCTTCAAGCAGTCATCGGAACACATCCATAAGAGAAATAAACGAGGAGAAGATTGCTACAACTGGAAGGGAGGTTATAGTCCGCACCACTATCGAGGGTGCAAGGAGCGGGACATTTGTATTATCTGTGGTTCAACTCATCGTCTTGCCATTCACCATATAGACGAGAATAGATGCAATAATAGCCCGGACAATCTACAGGTGCTGTGCAATAGCTGCCACAGTAAGCATCATAGCCGAAAGAGGTTCCATAGTTTCGGATTGGCGGAGGCTTCGGCAGCAACCTAAATGCGCATCGATAATCTTCTCAAACAACTGGATGATCCTCGGGCACCAGTCAGTTACCCCATTCGACCTATCAACTACTCAGACAGCGGACATCCTGTCATCGGGGTGGACCAGCGTGTGCAGGCATTGGTACGGCAGGGACAGCCCCTGGTGCCTCCGTTGCAGGTCGTGCGGAGGCCCGGCCTCGGAGACAAGGTATTCGCCTTGGCAGCCCTGCATCAATTCGTGCAGGAGAATCCCGAGGTGGACGTGACCTTCTCCGGGCTGGACACCGACGAGTGGCTGGAACTCGTGCCGTGGGTGAAGATCGGCGTGAACGATGACTGCAACACGGTCGCCAACCTAGACAACACTCCCCCGAACGGCGAGGACCGCGTTCTGGCAATGGGCCGCATCCTCGGAGTCACCCCCACCACGATTGAGTTTCCTATCAACATCCCCAAGCGGAAGCACAACATCAAGAAGCCCTACTACGTGTTCGTGCCCTTCGCTGCACGGTGCGGGCCAAGGTCATTGCCTATCGGAACCATACTCAGCATACTGCAGAACAGCCCATTACCACTTGCGTTTACGGACGTTACGAAGTACGATATGGTAGTTGGACACAACGTGACGAACTGCACTGGCATTGACCTTGTGGAGTTGCTACCCATACTTGCGGACTGTGAAGGAGTCATCGGGGCGGACACTGGACTGCCGTGGCTGGGGGCAGCGTTGGGGAAGCCCTGTCTCATTATGTTCAGCCATATCAATCCTGCCGAGAGGACGGCCACCACAAGGAACGTCTTGTCCGTGAGGCCAGGTTGCCTATGTTCCCGTTCCTGCGGAGACCATATCGGGACTCGTCCCGAGTGTAGTTGGAAAGATGCCGTGCCCAAGTGTACGGCCCACCTGACTCCCCCGTTCGTTCGCTTCCAGATGCGTGAATTTGAGAGGTTGCTACAGTGATCGCAGACCAGTTTCTCCACCTGTCTCAGTACTGCAAGGGCATCGGCCTGGAGTTTGCCGAGGAGGCAGCAGCCATCTCCCCCGGCCTCCAGATCAGGTGCGGTCGCCAGCCCATACCAGAACGCGAGGTCCGCATCACTACCCCATGGGCCTTGGGCCTGCAAGAGGGCACCCAAGACTTCATCTGCTGCATCCACTACCTTGAGCACTATGCCAACGTCGAGGAGATCGTCCGGTACTGGTGGTCCCTACTGAAGCAGGACGGACACCTCGTCATGGTCCTGCCGGAGGCGGGCAAGTACCCCCATGTCGGCCAGCGGGGCTGCAACCCCGACCATAAGGTGAACTTCAAGCTCGTGTCATTCTGCCGAGACCTGGAGCGGTACGGCTTCACCTTCGAGATCGTCGAGCAGGGCTTCGTCGAGGAATCGTTCTACCTCGTGGTTCGCAAGAGTGATAAGGCCCCTGTCTTTGTGGACCCCGAGCGGGTGCCCGCGTACTCGGTGGTCATTCCCGTCTACAACGGCCTCTCCATGACCCAGAAGTGCGTGGACAGTATCTTCCAGTACGGGAACCCAGCCGAGGTAATCTGTGTGGACGATGGCTCGACGGACAAGATCAAGTTCACGGACAAGCGGTGCAAGATCATTCGGCTGAAGCGGAACTCGGGCTTCCCCTTTGCGGTGAACAAGGGTGTGGATGAAGCCAAGTCCGAGTTCGTGGTGCTGCTGAACAACGATGTCGTTATGCTGCCGGGTGGCTTCGAGCGGATGCTGGCTGCCCTGAAGGACCCGTCTGTTGCCATGTCCGGTCAGGATGGCGGCAAACTGGGTGATGACTTCGTGTACCAGGGCAAGACCCAGGATGACCCCGACTACATGGAGATGTTCTGTGTGGCCTTCAGGAAGACCGTATGGTCGAAGATCGGGCCGTTGGACCTGGACTTCGGTCGGGGGTATTCGGAGGACGCGGACTGGGGCATACGGGCACGGAAGGCGGGGTACAAGTTGAAGTCGGTCGGGGCCTGCTGTGTACACAAGGAGGCTGCCACCAACGGTCGCGGGCCTGAGATTCTGGCCCAGATTGAGCGGAATACGCAAATACTGAAGCAGAAACACTACCGGGGACGGTGTTGTTGGGTGATGGCCTCACTGGGCTGCAACGGGGGGTCAAAAGTGGTCCAGAAAATGGCATCTGCCATGCAGGATGACGGCTGGCAGGTGGATGTCTGCTCGTTCACACCGTGGGAGACGGCCTGTGCCGGGTGGGAGCGGTTCGGCCACAAGACCACGGGTGATGAACTCCCCACCTATGATGCGGTCTTCAGCACCTTCCACTCCACCATGCCCTTTGCCCACCAGATGAGGGCGGGACAGCGGTTTGCCCTGATCCAGTCGGATGAGCCGGAGTGGCCGGATGATGCTGAGGGCAAGGCCTCGGCGGCAGGCAACTTCCGGCTGCCGGGATTCAAGTGCATCATCATCGCGGACCATATGCGGGAGTTTGACAAGAAGTACGGGATGCACATTGTCGGCCAGATTGAAAACGGCGTGGATAACCTCGTCTTCACCCCTACCTGGCTGTTCGAGCGGGAGTGGCCCCACAAAATCATAGTCGTCAGGAAGAGTTCGGATACGTGGTACACGGGCTGGTCCTATGTGGAGGAAGCGGTCAGGCAACTGGGCCAGAAGTACCATGACTTCGGAGTGGTGGTACTGGGCGGGGACAGGCCGAGGTGGTCGTGTGAGGTGGAGCATGTGCGGACGTTCGACGAGCGGGAAATCTGTGGACTGTACAACAAGGTCTCGTGTGTGGTGATCCCCTCGCTGATTGAGGGTTCGAGTCTGGTACCCCTGGAGGCCATGGCAAGCGGTTGTCCTGTGGTGACTACTCGGGTGGGGGTTGACTACGGAGTCGATGGACAGAACGTCCTCTTCGTTCCGTACAAGAGCAGTGGGGCCATCGTGAAGGCCGTGAGCCGGGTCTTCGAGGACCGGGAGTTGAAGGAGCGGTTGTATAAGCATGGCCTGAAGACGGCCCATGAGCGGACGTGGGAGCGGGAGCAGGAAGCCTTCATGGAGATCGTTCGGCGGGAGACCGCATGAAGCTCGATATAGGTTGTGGCAACGGCAAGCCAGAGGGCTTCGTGGGCATAGACATCCGTCCCACGCCTGCTGCGGACATAGTCAACTACCCCCGCATGAATGCGGGGGTAGTTGACCGATGCAGATGCTATGACCTTGTTGTGGAACTGCCGGAAAGACCTCAGAGTGACCTGTCGGAGGAGATAGCGTGAAGGTCTTAGCGGTCCTGCCTGACGGCAATGTGATTGACCGGGTACGGTGGCTGGCAAGGTGGAATCCCGAGATCGAGTGGGACGTGATCGGGATTGCCCCTGACTCAGCGTGGGAGCCGGTGGACTGGGCCAGTAGTTTCCGGTGCCTGGACTGTGACTGGCGGGAAGTGACGAATCGGCCACAGGAGGATGACGATGACATTGGCCTGGGGGGCAATAGCCACCTCAAGTATGAACTGGCCTGCCAACAGTTACGGTCTCCCCTGCTCGGGTACTGGTACCACTACCACAAGTACGAACTACTGCATGGATTGGCTGACTTGGACAATCTCATTCGGCCCAAGACTGACTATGATGTTCTCCTAACCTGGGGGGAGCGTGGGTGGTACAACGAGTGTGCCATCGGGATTGCCAGGAAGCACGGCAAGCCGGTGTGTCGGTTGGAGCGGGCCACGTTTCCGGGGATGTTCGTGGCTGACGAGACGGGGCTGGAGCAGGGCCGGTGTGATCTTGAGAAGTGGCACCGGGAGTGTGTTGGTGTCGTACTCCAACAGCAGGAATGGCTGGAATCAGTCAGTGACACCCGGCCCATAGTTCGGCCCTGGAGATGTGGGCTTTCCCATTGGCTGTCCGTGGCCCCCTGGCAGGCCATCGAAGCACAACCCCGTACCACCATCGGCATGGCCTCCCAAATCCTCGACGGTCGCCCCTCGGTCTTCGTGCCTCTGCAGGTCCCCGTGGACACCAACATGGTCTTCCGGGCCGGGGCCGTCCATGACAACCATGCCCTGCTGGAGTACGTGCGGACCAAGTACCCCGAACACCAGATCATCGTCAAGAAGCATCCGGGGGACGGCTTCACCTGCCCCGAGAAACTGCAGTCCTACTGTGACGAACACGGGCTGACCCTCGTGGACATGGCTACCCATGCCATCCTGCAAGTGGTAGATCGTGTCGTGTCCATCAACTCTCAGGTAATCATCGAGGCCTGGATGCACAACAAGCCCGTCGAGATACTCGGCCAGCCAGCCTTTGACCTGCCCAACGAACCCAACAAGGAGGCCCTGCTCTACACGCTCAGATTCGCGTATTACATCGAGCCGTGGCAGTTGCAGAACAGAATTTCCAGTATTGAAGGAGAACCCATATGATAAGCAACCGTTGGCGGGGGGAACGCATCAGCATCGCACCTGACACTCCTGTAGCCATCATCCAGTCTCATCTTTCTCGCTACATCTGGGCCATGCACTACTGCGTGGGTAAGGACGTTCTCGACCTCGGCTGTGGCACCGGGTACGGCACCTGGATGCTCGGCACCGTGGCCTCTGACATCATCGGCATTGACAAGTGCGTGGAGGCCATCACCGAGGCCAAGCGTGACTTCAACGGGGTCTTCTTCGACCTGAGCATAGAGGACGCCCCCCAGCAGATGTCGTTCCGTGCTGATACCGTAGTGGCCTTCGAGGTCATGGAACACCTGGATGACGTAGACGTGGGCATGGAGGCCATCAAGCAACTGCTGAAGCCCGAGGGCATGGCCCTGATTAGCCTCCCCCTCCACCAGCCCTCCGAATGGCACCACCTCCGAGACTACGGTTACGAGGACTGGCTGGAGATCGTGAAACGCCACTTTGAGGTCGTCCCCCATGGCGTGTTCTGGCAGCCCACCGAAGAGACGATCTACTGGGACGGCAACGTGATGATTCGCAATATGCCAACAGAAGCACCCCTCACGGGTATCTCCATATTCGCGGTGGTAAAGAAATGAAGAACCTGAAGATTCGCTGGAGACTGCATGGTGACGAAGTAGAGCCTACCACTCGGCAACGGGGCATCAACGTCTATCGTGAACTGCAGAGACAGGGCTACGATGCTGACAAGTGGGAGACGGGAGAAGCCGCTGACATCATCGTCCTACAGTATGGGATGAGACTGCTGGATGAAGCACTGTCCACGGGAGCCACGGTCGTTACCGACATCAATGACCAGTTGTTCGCTCCCCACCACCCCTACTACAAAGAGACGATGGCCGGTCTACAGAAGGTCCATGCCGTCGTGGCAGGCAGCCCCCGGCTGGCAGAACACCTCCGAAGGCTACACCCCTTCGTCAGGATGATCGAGGAGGCCGTAGACCGAAGGTACTTCGAGGTGGAGAGGAAGCAGCACAAGGGCATCAACATCGTCTGGATGGGAATGCACGATAACATCGTCTACTTCGATGAAATAGACCGCGTTCTCGCCAAGTTGGCTGCAGAATACCACTTTACCGTTCACTTCGTCTGTCCCCCCATTGACGGCTTCCGCAGATCGAATGAAGCAAAGGTGAATGCCAAACCCTACTCGGGTCAGTTCCATGCCTGGACGATGGACACATTGCTAGAGCAGATGGCCTTGGCTGACATTGCCGTCACACCGTTGTTCCAGCAAGAGTGGACCTGGTGTAAGTGTGCCAACAAGATGCTGTCGTTCATGGCTACGGGCCTGCCAGTAGTGGCCCCAGATGTCCCCAGTTACCGTGCTGTGTCACAGCATGGGTCAGACTCGTTTCTGGCCTATACTGATGATGAATGGTACGATGCTTTGTCATCGCTCTTGCGTGATGCTAAGTTGAGGCAACGTGTAGGTACTTCGGCTAGGCTCAAGGCCATGCACTACTCCATTGAGGGCATTGGTGGAGAGTGGTTGAATCTCTTTACAGAAGTACGCCCAAAGTGATGTCAGTTGACTAGTACCAACTTGCGTGGTAGCATCAGTTGTGCTGGACGCATTACAGCAAACCACTTCAGAGTCGAGCGGATAGCGGAGCACGAGCAATGGATGACACATGACAGATAGCCCATTCTGGAAATTGTCGATAGTGGTTATGTCGTTGCTGAACACTGGCATTGCTATTTCCGTGAGCAACTGGTTCGCTGCCTTGGGGTGGTTCGCAGCAACGTGTTGGTCGGTTCGATGGATAATGTCGGATGAGGGGAACGCATCGTGATAGTGGTTGTTGGGTCGAACGGGCAACTCGGGAGTGAACTGGTCAAGGCAGCAGAGAGACTCACTCTGGCCTGCACCCCACTCACACATGCCGATGTAGACATAGAGTGTACAGCATCCGTTGATGGTGTGCTGGGGTCATGCTGGCAGCCATCCGGCCCCATGACTGTCATCAACACTGCAGCCTTCCACAACGTTGATGCTTGTGAACGGGATGCACAGTTGGCCTTTGAGGTCAATGCCATCGGATCATTGAACGTTGCCAGTTGGTGCCGTGAACATCAGGCCAAGTACGTCTACGTGTCATCTGAATTCGTGGATGCCACCCCCACGGACCCTTCAGGCTATCCCCTCTCCGTCTATGCCAAGACCAAGATGGCCGGGGAACTGGCTGCCCTGTCCCTCTGCCCTGACGGATTGGTGGTAAGGCTGGGAGGTTTGTACGGAGTAGCGGGATGTTCCGGTAAGCCCGGCAGAGGGAACTTCATTGATACCGTGGTCGCCAAGATCAAGTCCGGGGAGAAGTTCACCCTCCCTGACTACACCAAGTGCTTCTTCACTTCCGCTCGACATGCGGCCACTCGCATCCTGCAGAACCTCGACAAGTCCGGTGTCTGGTATGCCACGGACGGGGTGCGGATGAGCCACTACCAGATCGGATGCAGGTTGTGTGAGATGTTGGGATTGCCGAATCACATCATGGCCGTGAGCCATGACCCGGATGACAATATCAGGCCACGGGAGAGCAATCTGGGGGAACAGAACTTCCAGTATCGGCTGGACACCTTCAGCATCGACAGCGTGGTTCCCCCGTTGTATGAGTACCTCGTCGAGAAAGGACATATCGGTGGCTGAACTCGTGACTATAACACCACTCGTGCAGCATGTAGATGATCGTGGACTCCTTTGTGAATTGCTTCGGGCCGACGATCCGGGGGTGAAGTGGGGCCAGACATACCTTGTCGAGAGCCTCGGGAAGGGAACGGTCAGGGGACTTCATCGTCACGCTGAGACCGTAGACTGGTTTATCATCACGAACGGATCAGCGAAGTTCCGTTTCTTCGATGATGACGGCAATGAGCAAGTGGTGGTCACATCAGACAAGAAACTCTGTCGCATCGAGGTGCCCTGCGGGGTATGGCACGGTTGGTGCAGCCTTGAGGACAACACCATGCTGATCTCGATTGCCTCGGAGCCGTACATGGGCTACGGTCGCACGGGACAACTGGATGAGGAACGCATCCCCTACAACCACTTTGACGGAGACGGTGACGGATGGGCGGTGCAGCCACGGTGAGTAGATCAGCCAAGGAAGTCATCGCACACCGGCATACCGTTCGCCGGAAGGCCAACCCCAAGCTCATGCTGGACGGTGAGAACCGCACCGTGGTCTTCGAGGACAGGCCCAAGGTCCGCTTCAGTCCTGCTGCCCTGTTGGCCCTGAAGGATAATGCTGTGCTGAAGGACGGGATGTACGAGACTACTCTGGTGGCCGTGGAGATTCTGGACGGCAATGCCATCGTCCACTTCGGGAAGGACATGAGTTGAAACTGATCTTCTGCACGGAGAGCGGCTGTCGTGACATCGTGGCCCTGGGCCGGGACACACGGCACTGCAAGTGCGGCAAGTCAGGCGGGAAGTATGAAGAGGACGGTCTCCATGCCACGATCTGGGGGCCGTGCATCCCCTTCGGTTTCGACAATGGCTCGTTTCTGGCAGCACTCAAGCACCGGCCCAAGTCAGGTCTCGGGTCGAGATTCACATCATTCATTATCCCCCATACCTGTCCCACAGTAACTGTTGTTGAGGCCGAGTCATGCGTATCATCCTCACCGGAGCCTGTGGATACATAGGGTGTTGGGCTACCCGCAAGTTGCTTGACGCGGGACACGATGTAGTTGCCGTAGAAAAGGGTTTCTTCCCCAATGGGGTTCGGTACGTCGAGTCGCTCGGGGTGCCGATAATCACATCTGACATTCGTGATTTCAGGCTCTCCGTGGCCCCTGAGTTTGATGCTGTCCTCCACCTCGCTGGTCTCTCCAACGATCCTTCGGCCCAGTGGCACCCCCAGGCCAATGACCTGATGAACAGAGCCGCCACCCAGGCCCTCTGTGAGCAGGCCAGCAACCTCGGCTGCCGGAGGTTCATCTTCGCCTCGTCGGCCTCGGTCTACGGCTTCAATGACCGACCCAAACTGGATGAGACAGCCCCCCTCAACCCCTGCTCGTACTATGCCGAGTCCAAGGCCCAGGCCGAGGAATACGTGCTGGCTATCGGTGGCACCGTGCTTCGGCAGGCCACCGTGATGGGTTGGAGTCCACGGCACCGAAATGATCTGGTGGTAAACACGATGGTTCGGTCTGCCCTAGAGACTGGCCGAATCATGGTCAACGCGGGCGGGGAGGCAGTCAGGCCCCTCGTGCATGTGGAGGACCTAGTTGAAGCCTATGTCCGGTTGCTGGAGCAGCCTGTGGAGAAGGTGGCCGGTGTGTTCAACATCGGGCATGAGCGGACTGACGGGGAGACGTTCGAGGGGTACACCATCGCGTGTCTGGCCCTCTGGATCAAGCATCTGTTGGACAAGAACTACGGGGTCAAGGCTGAGGTTGTCGGCAACTGGGAGGGGCGGGAGGGGCGGTCGTATGACATCAGTTCGGAGAAGTTGAGAAAGACGTTGGGGTGGGAGCCAGAACGGGGGGCATCGGCAGCCGTGGATTCCATCATGGCCCACCGGAACGAACTGAAGGGCTATGACCAAGTGAACATCGAGTGGCTGAAGGCCCTGGAACACGGGCAGCACGTCGTCAAAACAACCGGGAGCATCTTCGTCAAATGAATACCATGACGTTCCTATCCTTCCCCTATGGTTTGCACAAGTATCTGTCCATTGGGGATGATCCTCCTGAAACTACTCTTCCTGCTGGAAAGCACTGCCGTCAATGACGAGGTTCTCTACCTGAAAGCGGCCATGGACCTCCTGGCCGGGGACGGCTATGAAGTCACCCTGGTCTTCACCTCCCGTGGCACTCCCTCAGACCACACCTACCAGTTGGTCAAGAACCACGTCGTGCATCACCTGAGCAGACTCTGCTTCAGGGAGGAAGATGACGGCTATACTGAACGCTTGGCCCGTCACATCGACAAGTACCAGTACGATTGCCTCGTGGCAACACAGTCCCGGTATGGTCGCCTGGAGATCGCGGCCCTCTATGGGATGCTGGAACACAAGCCTCGGCTGGTGTTTGTCGGCAGCCATTGCTCGCAGGCTGTCACTCAGTCGGCCAGTGAGATAGCAGCCCTGCAGCCCTCGTGGGTAGCCATGTCGCAGAATGTCGCCACTCGCTTCATGCCGGAGTACGATGTCCAGGTGATCTATGGGCCTGCCCTCGTGCCGGAGGACACGGGAGCGGACATCCGGGCCGAGTTCGGCATCAAGCCGGAGGCACGTCTCCTCGGTTACATCGGCAACGTTGACATGGTGAAGTGGGATGTGGTTATCGAGGCCGTGAAGCGTATGCAGTGTGGGTTGCTGGTTGCCGGGGCCGGTGATCGCATCCAGCAACTGTCAGAGATACACGGGCTGGTCAAGGTCGTTCCGGCCATCCCCCATTGCCGGGGGGACTGGTATCGGGCCATGAACTGCCTGATTCTCCCGGTGCGGTCCTCGGCCTTCCCCATGTTGGCAATGGAGGCAGCCCTGGTCGGGTGTCCGGTAGCCATGACACCCATATCGGACATGTACCAGATGGGGCAGGGGCAGTTCGGGTTCTTCGGGTTCCGACCGGAGGAGATCATTGCCGGGGTACGGGAGGCCTTCTCACATCGGCATACCGTAGGGGCCTTTGTGGGGGAGAAGTTCAGTCAGGACCGTTTTCTGTCCGACTGGCATATTCTGCTTTCCGGTACTCAGTAAGCACCATCCCGAGCCGGGTGATGAAGGTCGCAATGTCTGCCCTCAGTTCGTCCGCTGACTGGGGGCGGATTCGCAAGGAGGCAGTGCCGAACCACCGATTGCTCGGATGCAGGTAGTAGCCCAGCAGATCGTGATTGACACAGGTGGTCATCCAGAGCAGAACGTCCATCGGGGACATCCGCTCGATGGCATCCACACACTCTATCTGTAGGTACGGCCCCCCATCCCCAGAGACATGTAGCACGGTGACTGTCCCGTCGTCGAGCCTGACGGGGAATGACACCATGCTCTCACTCTCCTGTATCATCCCCTGTGGGTTCGTCCCCAGTTCCAGACAGATCGTCCTCAGCCAGTTCGGGATCATCTTCAGGTTGTTGTCCAAGGAATACCTCCTGTCGCAGTTTGGTCATCGCAATGCACCGCTGGAGGATGTCCGCATCTCCCCCCTCGTACTTGCGGGACATGTTGATGCCCCTGAT
>Ga0116148_1003842_pt1 | contig 13595 bp, 10 predicted proteins | sample AD_UKC055_MetaG_FD_89786 | JGI IMG/M metagenome (GOLD analysis project Ga0116148, IMG submission 89786) | Active sludge microbial communities of municipal wastewater-treating anaerobic digesters from USA - AD_UKC055_MetaG | ecosystem: Engineered > Bioreactor > Anaerobic > Digestate | place: USA... | reverse complement strand
TAATTACGGAACAAAATTAACTATTCTTTGCAAATATCCAACTCTTTGAACAAATATTCCGCTTTTCCGATCTTTTCCATCACAAAAAGCACATAACGGATATCTACAGATATATTGCGGCAAACAGACGGGTCAAATTCAATGTCGCTCATGGTACCCTCCCATACACGGTCAAAATTCAGACCCAGCAGGTGCCCGTCCGCATTGAGGACAGGCGAACCGGAATTTCCGCCACTGGTGTGGTTTGTAGCTATGAAACATACAGTAACGGTTCCGTTTGAGGACCAGTGTCCAAAATCCCGTACAGTATATATGTCCCGCAGGGATTGAGGAATGTCGTAGTCGAAGATGTTTGGGTCGTCTTTTTGCATGATCCCATCTATGGTGCTGACAGGCAGATACATGACGGCGTCTGCGGGACTGTATCCCTGCACCGTTCCATACGTGACACGAAGGGTGGAATTGGCATCGGGGTAGAAGATCCGGTCGCTGTCAAATTCCATGATGGCCTGAATCCAGGTACGATACAGAAGGTTCAGCTCACGGTTGATCTCAGTGATCTGCGGCTGGATGGCAGTACGGTTCTTTTCCACAAAGGGGCTGACCAGGCGGAAGGCAGGATCCTCGCGGATCAGGCTCAGGGCTTGTGCAGAGTCTTTGGCCAGCAGCTCCATGGTTTTTTGACGGTCGGTCAAAGCCGAGGTGTTGTACAGGCTGGCAGCCAGCTGTGCGAAGTCTGTGGCAGTGGTCAGCTGGTCGAAGTCCCCGGCAGCAGCAAGAGGCTGGCCTTCAGGTGCATCGCCGGGAAGCAGGTGGGCGATGGGTTCCATGAGGCGGTAGAATTCGGTGAATAGCAGCTCAAAGATTTCCCGGTCTATTGGCAGGAAGTAATCCTTGAAGAAATCACGGGCGACTTCGGCTGCGCGGGCGGTTCCGTTGCGCACAAGGGTGCTTTCCAGGTTGCTGGCAAAACGCAGCAGTTCCACGGCCATGACCGCCTCGGTATACATCTCGGAAGCAAACATATAAGGTTCCAGCTGGCAATAAAGTTCTTTCATGGCGGGGATCAGGTTGATGTATTCCTGACGGCCCGAGTCCACTGCCCACTGCTGGAAACGACGTTCAAAGTCCTGTTTTTTGGCTATGGTGCCGGCATTGATGATACCCCGGGTTTCGCCCTGCCACTTTTTCCAGGAATTGGATACCCCTGCATTTTTACTGGAATACTGGATGCGGACCGCGGGATCTTTGGCCTGTTCTCTGTTCATGACATCCAGACGAAGGGTGCGCAGGCGGATCTTTTGCGGGTTGGAGTGGTTGACCAGGTAGTCAACAGCGGGAGAGAGCACGTATTGCTGTGTGCGTCCGGGATAGCCGTAAACCATGGTGAAATCGCCCGGTTGCACGCCTTTAGCCGAAATGGTCAGGTGGTGGCGCGGACGGTAAGGCACGTTGTCGGGACTGTAATCCGCCGGCTGGTTGTCGGGACCTGCATAAATGCGGAACAGTGAAAAATCGCCCGTATGGCGCGGCCACATCCAATTGTCTGTGTCGCCGCCGAATTTGCCTATGGAAGAGGGCGGGGCACCCACCAGGCGCACGTCGCGGAATGTCTCGTTAAGGTACAGGAAATATTGGTTTCCGTAATAGGCGGGAGTAATCCGGACCGAGTAGAATTTGCGGTCCAGGCCCTGGAGTGTTTGTTCGCTGATGGTTTTGATGTTGGCATCTATCAGACCCTGGCGTTCCACTTCGCTCATTTGGGCGGTCACCCCTTCGAGCACTTGTTGCGTCACATCTTCCATTTTACGCAGGAATGTGACTGTGAGGGTTTTGTTGGGCAGTTCCTCCTGCCTGGTACGGGCCCAGAAACCGTCTTTCAGGTAATCATGTTCCACCGTGCTGTGGGACTGTATCTGTCCGTAACCGCAATGGTGGTTTGTTATGAGCAATCCCTCTGCCGAGATGACCTCCCCGGTGCATCCGCCTCCGAAATGCACGATCGCATCTTTAAGACAGGCTCGGTTCATGCTGTAAATGTCCTCTGCCGCAAGACGGGAACCGAGTTCCTTCATTTGCGGGATTTTTTGATGAATGAGCATGGGAAGCCACATGCCTTCATCGGCACGAATGGGAAGTGCCTGGGAGAGCAGCACCAGAAAGAAAAAGCAAGTGCGGAAAAAATTCTTGAACATATTGATTCACTGTTTATTGGGTGATATTATCGTGGTTGGGATGCATTTTACCGAAGTTTTTTTCCAGCACGCAGCACTGCAGGGGGCAAATAAATGGCCCTGTAAAGCATGTGGTTGGTCAGGGAGTGGTAATGCATGACGGAACTGAAAGGACGCAATGCATGGCGGGTCCATTGTCTCATGCTGTAGTAATCCTGGTGGGACTGTTCGTAGAGCAGGTCCAGGAACCAGGCCGCCGTGAAAAAGATGAACGCTTCCTGCAATGTCAGCAGCGGGCGTTCCTTTGACAGGCTTTCTATCTGCATGGTGATGATGGTCTTGATACTGTTCAGGCGCTGGGGGGTCACACGTTCCATGGTAAGCCCCTTTTTATTAATGTGGTATATATAGGTTACCTGTCTTGTGACGGCAATATTGTGAACAAATCCCGAGAGCTGGAAACTCCACAGGTTGTCCTCGTGTAGGAGTCCTTCCTTGAAATACAATTTGTTGGAGAGCAGGAAATCGCGCCTTAACAGCTTATTGCAGGCCATAATGGGGATCTCCCTGCGGAGGATTGCCCGGGATGAGGCTTTGTTGCCTTCTATGTAGGCGGGTAGTTTGTTACTGATTTTCAGTACGGTTTTGCTGTCGGGTTTAACATCAACCTCTCCGCATACCAGGTGCGGATGGCTGTAGAGGTCAGCCGTATGGATTAGGTTTTCTATGGCACGTATGGGGATTTCGTCGTCACTGTCCAGAAAGAACACATAGTCACCGGTGGCGGCCTCAAGCCCTGTGTTCCGGGCTGCGGAAAGACCCCGGTTTTCATTGTGGTGCAATATTATCACAGACCGGACCGGTGCCTCTGCAGCGTGATCTCCGGGAGTAGCAAGTGGCTGGGCGTTTTCGCCGGCAGGGATTTCCAGCAGGCGTGTGGCCAGTACCATGCTGTTATCCGTCCCGTGGTCGTCCACCAGTATGATCTCCAGGTCCGGATAGCTTTGCCTGAGGACCGAATAGAGGCATCGTTCCATGGTGGGTGCCGCATTGTATACGGGAATGATGATTGATACTTTCATGGCAAACGTTTCTTTACAAATTCTTTGATATGCTTTTTTTCCGTGGGTTTTAGCCCGATGAGCCAGATAAGCATTCCGGTAATCAGCAGGGAAACCAATGTTGTAATTACCAGGTCTGTCCATCCTGCCAGGCGATAATGGGCCAGCAGGGGCAGGGGTACGGCAAGGAGCGTTATCAGGAATGTGGGTATGATAACTTCGCGGACGTAGGGGTTCAAAGGGATCCCTGAATTCCGCCTAACGTACATCAGTCTGTAAATATAACAAAACCCGTTGACAAGCACCCAGACTGCCAGTACCGTCCAAGGTTCCATGCCGTACTTGAGCAGGAGCCAGGTGGCCGGCAGGGTGGTTATGCGGAGCAGGGAAATGGTCACCTGGTAGCGGCGTATATTCCCGGCTGCCCAGGTGGTTATCCACAACGGGCCGCTCAGGGATTCCACCAGGTAGTACAACAGGGTTATGCTGCAGAAGACGGCCGTGTATTGGGGCACTCCCTTTAGCCATATCCCCAGGATGAATTCCATATTGAGCAAGATGGGCAGGGTGAGTGCAAAGATCAAGTAATAGGAGAATTTGGAGGTCTGGTTGACCAGGTCCTGCAAATAGCCCTGGTTGCCCTGGGCCGAGGCTTTGGTGATCTGGGGGTTGAATGAGGACTGGAAGTAGTAGACGAAATTGTATATGGCTGTGCTGACCTGGGTGGCTATGCTCATAGCGGCATTGGTCACCAGCGGTGTGAATATGTTGAGCAAAAATACACGCCCTTGTGTGACAGCCAGCTGGGCTCCGGAATCGCATAGCGTCCAGCCCGAAAAGGCGGCCATTTTTTTCAATAGTTGTTTGTCCCAGGAAGGTTTGAAGCGGCAGACGTTGAATTGGCGCAGGGCGTAGCCCCGGGTGATGAAAAAAATGACGAGTGAAACTGCAAACAATAAGGCGGCGTAAGACACCAGCTTGTCGACCGGTGAAAGCATCAGCACGAAGACAACACCCAGTTTCAACACCACATCGGCAATGCTAATCCAGGCATAAAAGGACATTTTTTCATGGGCAATGATACTGGCATTGTAAGGGGTTTGGATGATGTTCACACAGGTGACCAGGATGGAGAACTGGAAGACCCAGTTAACCGCGTTCAGGCGGTCGGGCGGGATGACCAGGCGGGTGTTAAGGAACCACAGGCCGGCTGTCTCGGCAAGGATAACAATGACAAGTGCCACCAGCAGGTAAAGCGTCATGCTCCCGTCAAATACGCGCTTCAGGGCAGCAGTGTCCCCGCGTCCGAGCTCAATGCTCATGAAGCGTTGGGTGGAAGCGTTCAGGGCGGTTTGCAGGAATGTGAGCAGGGTGACGATGCCTCCGACTATGCCGTAAAGGGCAAAATCGTCCACACCCAGGATGTCCAGGACAATGCGCGAGGTGTAAAGCGTTATGGCCAGGCGCACCAGCATGCGCACGTAAAGGGCAGCGGTGTTCTTGGCTATGAGTCTTTTATGCTCAAGTTCTGTCATATGCTGTATGCGACTTCTTAGGCACCCAGTCCGATACCTATGTATTCAAAGCCTTTCTCCCTGACTTCCTGCGGATTGTAAATATTGCGTCCGTCCAGCACCAGGGGAGTGTGCATGATCTTGTGCAGTACGTCCCATGCGGGCATGCGGAATTCCTTCCATTCGGTCACCAGCACCAGGGCATCGGCCTCGTTGGCTGCCTGGTACATGTCGTCAGCAAAATGGATGGAATTACCCAGCAGGTGCCTGGCCTGTTCTATGGCCACCGGGTCGTAAGCCTGCACGTGGCAGCCTGCTTGCAGCAAACTGTTTATGAGTACCAGGGAGGGTGCCTGACGGATGTCGTCTGTCTGCGGTTTGAAGGAAAGACCCCACACTGCAATGGTCTTGCCCTTGAGTTCCCCTTTGAAGTGTTTTTGCAACTTATGGAATAACATTTTTTTCTGTTCTTCATTAACCTGGTCGACTGATTCTATGAGTTCCAGTGGATAGCCCGTTTCGCGTCCCATCCGGATCATGGCTTTGACGTCTTTGGGAAAGCAGCTGCCTCCGTAGCCTGCCCCGGGGTACAGGAATTTATTGCCTATACGGCTGTCCGAACCGATACCCGTTCGTACGCTGTTCACGTTGGCGCCCACGCGTTCACACAGGTTGGCCACCTGGTTCATGAACGAGATGCGGGTGGCCAGCATGGCATTGGCGGCGTATTTGGTCATCTCGGCCGAAGGAATGTCCATGAAGAGTACCCTGAAATTCTTGAGCAGGAAAGGCCGGTAGAGGTTTTCCATGATCTTTCTTGCCTTTTCACTTTCCACGCCCACCACCACGCGATCCGGGCTCATGAAATCGCGGATGGCATCGCCTTCTTTCAGGAATTCGGGGTTGGAGGCAATGTCAAAGGGGATGTTGGCGTTTCGTTTGTCCAGTTCCTGCTGGATGGCCTGTTTCACTTTGGCGGCCGTTCCCACAGGGACTGTGCTTTTGGTGGTGAAGACCAGGTAGCCGGTCATATGCTTTCCAACAGTCCGCGCTACATCCAGCACGTAATGGATATCGGCGCTTCCGTCTTCGTTAGGGGGCGTACCCACGGCGCTGAAAACGATTTCCGCCTGGTCCAGGCACTTTGTGATATCTGTTGTGAAATGCAGCCTTCCGGCCTGGACATTCCGTTGTACCATGGATTCCAGTCCCGGCTCATAGATGGGTAGGATTTCTTTCTTCAGATGTTCAATTTTTTGCCGGTCAATGTCTACACAGGTTACATGGGCTCCCATTTCTGCGAAACAGGTACCGGAAACAAGTCCTACGTACCCGGTTCCTACAATAACAATATTCATACGATTTTTGTTTTGGGTGAAGGGGCAGAAGCATCCCGCAGATTTTCCTGGTCCAGATACCATGCCACGGTCTTTTCCAATCCCTGGCGAAAGGACATTTCTTGTTGCCAGCCCAGTTCGGTTTTGATCTTGGCGGCATCTATGGCGTAGCGCAGGTCGTGACCGGGACGGTCAGTCACAAAGGAGATGAGGGGCAGGGAATCGCCCGCAGGACGGTCCAGCAGGCGGTCGGTGATTTCTATGAGCAGGCGTACCAGCTCTATGTTCTGCCATTCGTTGTTGCCGCCTATGTTGTAGGTTTCTACGTCGCGTCCTTCATGAAATACCAGGTCTATGGCCCGGGCATGGTCTTCCACGTAAAGCCAGTCCCGGATGTTTTCTCCTTTGCCGTAGACGGGCAGGGGCTTGCGGTTCACTATGTTATGGATGATTACGGGGATAAGTTTTTCGGGGTACTGGCAGGGTCCGTAATTGTTGGAACAATTGGAAATCCTGACAGGCAGCCCATAGGTGTGGTGAAATGCCCTTACAAAGTGGTCTGCCGAGGCTTTTGATGCCGAGTAGGGGGAGCGGGGGTCGTAGGGGGTGGTTTCACGAAACGGTTCCTCTCCGGGGTTCAGTTGACCGTAGACTTCGTCTGTGGATACCTGGTAAAACAGGTGCCTGTGGTAGTCTTCCTTTTTCCAGTGTGTTTTGGCCGTTTGCAGCAGGGTGAGCGTGCCCATGACGTTGGAACGGGCAAAGGCAAACGGATCGGTGATGCTGCGGTCCACGTGGCTTTCGGCGGCCAGGTGGATGACTGCGTCTATACTGTATTGCCGGAAGATCTCCTCCATTTTGGCATGGTCGCAGACATCGGCCTGAATGAAACGGTAGTTGGGCTCCCTGTCGATATCCCTGAGGTATTCCGGGTTGGCTGCATAGGTGAGCTTGTCCACATTGATGACAAGGTACTGCGGGTATTGTTTGACAAAACGCCTGACCACGTGCGAGCCAATGAATCCGCAGCCACCGGTGATGAGAACCGTGAAGTTCCCGGAACCTTTCAAAATATTGTTTTTATTATCTTTCATATGTCTTGCCTTATTGTTGCAGGGCTCTCAGTTTTCTCCGGACGTCTTGCTGCTCCCGGTTTGTGCAGGCACGGCTATATCTTGCGCTAAAGTTACTCCGCTTGCTCCGGCTTCATCATCTTGCTGTGCCAGCAAGCCTGTCTGCTGTGCTGCCGCGGCGAGTTCCAGGATGTATTGGCCGTATTCGTTGTGTTGCATGGGAAGTGCATCGGTGTGGATCTGTTCCGGGGTGCGCCAGCCGTTGCGAAGGGCGATTTCCTCCAGGCAGGCGATCTTTAGGCCTTGTCGTGCCTGGATGGTTTCCACAAAGTTAGAGGCCTCGGCAAGAGAACTGTGGGTCCCGGTATCCAGCCAGGCGAAGCCCCGGCCCAGGGTGGTGACGTGCAGATGTCGCAGGTTAAGGTAATGTTCGTTTACCGTGGTGATTTCCAGTTCTCCGCGTGCCGATGGTTTTACAGCTGCAGCCACATCCAGCACGTTGTTGGGGTAAAAGTACATACCGGTGACGGCCAGGTTTGACCTTGGCTTTTGTGGTTTTTCCTGGATGGAAACCGGAATTCCTGCCGGGCCGAGTTCTACCACCCCGTAGCGATGCGGGTCTTTAATGGGGTATCCAAAAACATGCGCAAATCCGTTATTTGCCGAGGCGACGGCCCTTTGGAGCATGGCCCGGAAGCCCTGCCCGTAGAAGATGTTGTCGCCCAGGACCAGGCACACGTTGTCGTTGCCTGTGAAATCCCTGCCAATGATCAGTGCCTGAGCCAGTCCTTCGGGCCGGGGTTGCGGCGCATATTGGAAGCGTACCCCAAAGGCTTCACCCGTGCCCAGCAGGCGCTCGAAGGAGGGCAGGTCCTGCGGTGTGGATATGATCAGGATATCCCGGATCCCGGCCAGCATCAGGACAGACAACGGATAGTAGATCATGGGTTTATCGTAAACGGGAAGCAATTGCTTGGAAACTCCTTTTGTGATGGGATACAGGCGTGTGCCTGAACCCCCGGCCAGAATTATTCCTTTCATATCCGGTTTTTGTTGAATAGGCTCAAAGTTAATAATTATCTTTGAGGGATGAAACGTTTGTTGCAGCTGATAATCCTTCTTTTACTGCAGGCCGGGGCTTTGCCCGCGGCCTCCCAACAACGGCCGGCTCAGGTGCAGCAGGCCCCCAAGCCCTCGGGAGCACAGCAGGTTCTGCAGGGGCCGCAGGCTCAGGAGCCGCTCGTAGCACAGCAGGTTCTGCAGGGGCTGCAGGCTCAGGAGCCGCTCGTAGCACAGCAGGTTCTGCAGGGGCAGCCGAAGGAACAGGGCGCTCCGCAGGTTCAGGAGCCGCTCGTAGCACAGCAGGTTCTGCAGGGGCAGCCGAAGGAACAAGGCGTTCCGCAGGTCCAGGAGCCGGTACATGAGGAGCGTTCTGTGTTGGATGTGGTGGCAGACAGCTTGCTGGCGGGCAATAAAGTTGCCGTGATGACCGGGTCGCTGGGCGAGATCATGCTCAGCGAAGGGTATCCAGAGGTGATCATCCAGTGTTTTGATGATATCATGGATGGATTTGCTGCCTTGCATGCCGGGAAAGTCAGTTATCTGATGACTGCATACACCACGGCTTATGTCGTTTCACGGTCTAATCCCTCCTACAGGATACTGCCTTACCATCTGACCAACGAAGGAGCCGGTGTGGCCGTGGCAAAGGACAATTCCACAGGTCTGCTCCGGCAGATTGACTCTGTCCTTGCGGGATTCAGGCAGGACGGCACACTGGATAAGATCATCGGAAACTGGATACGGCATGATGGTTCTGAATATGTGGTCACAGAGTTTGACAACAAGGGCACATCATCCGGGGCAGGCGCATTGCCGCCTTTGCGCGTGGGAACCTCTGCAAACCGGGAACCCATGTGCTTTGTGCGCAACAACACCATCTCGGGCCTTGACTGGGAATTAATGATGCGCATTGGGCAGGCTTTAGGCAGAGAGGTGGTATTCGTGGACATGAAGTATGCGGCCCTTATTGCCGCTTTACAATCGGGAAAGGTAGATGCGGTGGCATCCAATATGACGGCAACGGCAGAGCGCAAGAAACAGGTTGATTTTTCAGCTGTATATTATGTTAATCCTCAGGTACTTGTTGAATGGAATCCTGTGGGAGCCGAGGCTACTGCAGCAAGGAGTTCCGGGCAAAGTTTCTGGGAAAAATTCACTGATTCGCTGTACCGTAATTTGTTGCATGAAAAGAGGTACATGCTGATTCTGGACGGGTTGTGGGTCACCATTCTGATTGCTGTGATGTCTGTGATCTTTGGTTCCATTGCAGGGGCAGGAGTTTGTGCCCTGAGGATGTCTCGCCATACGGTTTTACGCGCTTTTGCCAAAAGCTATATCACCCTCTTTCGTGCGATCCCGCAGGTGGTTATCCTGATGGTGATGTTTTATGTGGTATTTGCCACGGCCCGGATCAGCGGGATTTTTGTTTCTGTACTGACCTTTTCCCTGATCTTTGCTTCGTATTCATCGGAGCTCTTTCGTACATCTTTGGAAGCGATACCTTTGGGACAGCGTCAGGCAGGCTATGCCATGGGATTCAACAAGTATCAGACCTTTAGGTATATCCTCCTGCCACAGGCAGCCCGTATTGCATTTCCCGTATATAAGGGAGAGATCATATCACTGATAAAGATGACGGCAATCGTAGGGTATATTGCCGTCCAGGACCTGACCAAAGCAGGCGACATCATCCGCAGCCGCACATTTGACGCCTTCTTCCCCCTTGTCATGGTGGCGCTTATCTATATGCTTATTATTTGGGGATTTACGAAGCTGTTGAGCGTCCGGAGGTGGAACCTTAGTGCGCCAAAAAGCTGATAGTCTTCATAACCAGCAGAAAATCACCTAAATAGAAAAATACCACTGAATTTGGCGCACTAAGGTTCCACCTCAGAGCTTCCGACCTTCCTGTAGTAGTTGAACATGTGTTTTGGCAGCGCCTGGGGGTAAAAGATGGCTATCAGATCGGCCAGGATCAGGTGCGGGTTGACGGCTCCGGATTCGAAATAATCGCTCCCGCCTTCCGGCGTGCTGCGCAGGTTGTTGTTCCAGACGTTCCCGTTGCGGAAGGCGGGAGCCTCGGCAAAGCGGGGATCCAACCGGGCGAGGGAAGCAAGGTCCTCGTATTGGTTGGTGTTGATCCAGAAATCGGCCTGTTGGGCGTACAGGTATGCCTGTTCAACGCTCATGGCTGTTGTTTTGACGCCGGGTTTCGAGCCCAGGATCATGCCTCCGGCATCTTTGACCAGGATTTGAAGGTGGCTGTCGGTTCCCGGTACGTACCACACGTCTTTGAAGGGTGCGTTTACCAGGACTTTGACCGGTTCAAAACCGCCGTTGGCAGATTCTGCAGGATTTTGCGTTGTGACGGTTTCTTTTGCCAGCTTGCAATATTCCAGGTAAGTATGGCTTATCTTACTGAATTGTTCGATTGCCATGAGTTCCTTGTCAAAGAAAGAAGCAAACGCCACCAGGAACTCGGCTTTTCCAAGAGGGTGATTTTCAAGGTATTCTGGGATTTGAACAACATTTAGCCCCAGCTGTTTTATTTTTTCTATGTAGTCTGCAGATTCACCGTGAATGGCATACGCAAAGACAATATCGGGTTTAAGTTGCAGCAGGGCTTCGTAATCTATAGCCGATTCGTATCCCAGGTCTACAGCCTTGCGGATATTCTTGTTGTATATGTATTGCGCACCCGAAACGCCCACGATGGAGCTTGTTTCATTGATTGCATCCAGGTAAGCGATGTGTGTGGAGGAAAGGCATACGACATTACGTACCTTGTTGACAACGTGACGTGTCGTGTTATATGTAACCGGGTCGGTCAGATAGAGAACTTTCTCTCCTTCTTCCCTGACAATATAAAAATTGTTTGCATACCGTGGTTTGTAGATGTAGTCAATGTCTCCTTCTGACAGACCGTATTCTTCCAGCGGATGTTTACGAAAAGACTTGCTTCTGTTTGTGGGGCATGACTGAAAAGCAAGTGTGCAAAGCAACACACAGGTGCCAATCAGGCTCCCCCTAATCATTCTTGGTTTAACCACAATTTGTTGTTTTTGAGCCTTCCACGGGACTCGAACCCGCGACCTGCTCATTACGAATGAGCTGCTCTACCAGCTGAGCTAAGAAGGCAATGGGCTGCAAAGATAAATTAAAATTTTAATTTCCACATCTTCACATCCAGCGGAGGATCGGCCATGTCCGGGTCGAGCGGATACATGGGCCTTTCTATGCGCTGGTAGGGGAGTTCCAGCAGGTTCTGGTCCACGCCGCCCCGCGTAAGTGCCATCATCCAGTCACCCCGCATATTGTAAACACTTTCAGGCAGGTAACCGACCTTGATCACGATGATGTCGGTCTCGCGTGGTTTAAAGCCGAGGTTTTCGAAATCGCTCTCGTAGTGGTAGGGTTTGCGCTTTTGGGTCACGATCACATGCATGCTGCCGGTTTTGATCACCACCTCTGTATTGGTGTCGCTTTCCCTTATAAATTCAACCGTTCCGCTCAGCAGCACCGGCGGCTGGTAACGGTCATCCACCATGGCTCCCACAGTTTCTTCCACTTTGGCGCCAACACCTGCCGCCAATGCTTTTTCCACCATTTTTGGTCCGGGGATGGAGGCATATATAAGATCCGGGGACGAGCTTGCACTTTGGGACGTGCTCATGCCTCCGGAAGAGCGGAACTCGGGTCTTTCCAAAAGCCGGGCAAGAGTCCAGGTGACGTCACCAGCACCTCCGGCGGTGGGATTGTCTCCCATGTCGCTGATCATAAAGGGCTTCTTGTCACTTGCCAGTGCTTTTTCCAGGCATTCGTCGAGCGAGGCGGTAGGAGCAATGAAATCGAACTCATGTCTGACATTCCAGAAGGCCCGGGCAAGTTCTGCGGCCGTTGTTTCAACCGCGTTTTCGTCATCACCGGTAACCATGACCACAGCGTGGTTGCGGGGTTCATCGGCCCAGGCGTATCCAATCCAGATGGCTGCATCTATGACGCCTTCACGAGCTGCTGCAGGAGCCACCTTTGCGTAAAGGGATTTTGCCGGTTCTACGCGTGTGCTTGTCTTTTCACCGGGCAACAGGATAGGAACTTTCACCCAGGCTTTGCAGGCAGGCCTTCCTTTGCCGGTTTCCAGCCGTTCCAGCAGGTTGGCCACTGCCCGCCTTTTGGATTCCATGGCGTCTTCGTGCGGAGCCATGCGGTAGCAGGTAATCAGGTCTGTGTTTTCTGCCAGTCTTTGGGATACGTTCCCGTGCAGGTCCATACAGGTGGATATGATAGGCTTGTTGCCAATTACTTCCTTGATCCTCAGAATCAGGTCTCCTTCCGGGTCATCCAGTCCTTCTACGCTCATGGCTCCATGGATGTCAAAGTACAGGGCATCGTAGGGAAGGTTCTTCCTGAGTTCCTCAAGTGTCTGGTTTACAAGCGATTCATATGTTTTCCTGGTTACGATCCCGCCGGGAGTGGCCCTGGAATACATGGCCGGTAGCCAGTGTGCTTTCTGGCGTAAAACAGAGTCAGGGGCCATGAAATCGTACCGGCTGAACACCTCTTCTGCCTTGCTGATGCTGAAATCCTCTTCAACTGTCTTTGCAGGGGAAAACGTACTGCATTCTATGGCAATCCCGGCTATCGCTATCCTGGGCAGCCGCTCCTGCCTGTTGCACGCAGTAAATAGCAACAGAAAGCACGTAAATAGAAGGATCCCCGAAGACAGCTCTCTACAAGAAGACAACAAGGACATCCGTTTCCCCGAAAACAACATGATTCCTGAAGACATCCGTTTTCCAGAAGACAAACGTACCTCTGAAGGCGAACGTTTCTTAGTTGCAGGATCAATAACACCGGCAAGCGCATGCAAGTTAGAGGCTGCAGGCATGAACATATTTTTTTTCATTACAGATAATGATTTGTTCGACGCGAATTATTACATACAAATGTAAGGATTTTTATCAGTCCCGGCAATTCACTTATATCAACGCTTAGTTCTATCTTTGCAGTATGAAGGAAGTGATCATGAATTATCCTGCAGTGAAGTATAAACAGTACATAGCTTTTTTTTCAGTGTGGAGGAAGTGTTCATGAATCGTCCGGCGGAAAAGTGTGAACGGCACATAGTAACTTTTGCAGTATGAAGGAAGTGATTGTAATTGGGGCGGGACCCGCAGGTATGCTGGCTGCCGGTACGGCGGCAGAAAAAGGTGCTAATGTGGTTCTGCTTGAAAAGATGGAGAAACCGGGACGCAAACTGGCCATAACGGGAAAGGGCCGCTGCAATATCACCAACCTCAAGAACTGGGAAGACTTCAGCCCGCACGTACACCCGGTGAACCGTTATTTCAAGCCGGCATTTTATAATTTCACC
>Ga0116148_1003840_pt1 | contig 13598 bp, 9 predicted proteins | sample AD_UKC055_MetaG_FD_89786 | JGI IMG/M metagenome (GOLD analysis project Ga0116148, IMG submission 89786) | Active sludge microbial communities of municipal wastewater-treating anaerobic digesters from USA - AD_UKC055_MetaG | ecosystem: Engineered > Bioreactor > Anaerobic > Digestate | place: USA... | reverse complement strand
GCCGCATCCCTTGCTGTTATTGATCGGTTTTTCCGGTGTCCCCATCTTCGCGCTTTGCAGAGCGGAAAGGCAGGTGTTGCCCGGCGCCCGGCGATGGTGCAGATCGGCAACCGTCAACAGCCATCCATTCTGAGCGAGATCGAAATCCTCGTGGGCTGATCTTGCGCCCTGCGTTGAAAGCCATCGCAGATAAGAGCGATGAACCATCTCAGGATATTCCGCCGGAACGATTCCCTGCTTTTTACGGCACCAGGCCCGCAACAACCCTTCCGCGGTGAAAAGCGTCATTTGCGTGTCATCGGTGATCGCGCCTTTCCGACCGTAGCAGGGCGCGTAATTCTCAATGCCGTTTTCCCCGTATTGCCTGCGGATGGCGCCGATGGAATCAAACTCGACCGCCGCGCCCAGCGCATCGCCCACAGCGCCGCCCAGCAGGCAGCCCGCGAAATGCTCAACATTCAGCCGCCCGTTCACCGGCCGGCAGGTGTAAACATATTTTTCCTGATCCCGTGTTTCGATTGTGTCAGGACGGGCATCGCGTACCGCCTGAATTGCCTTTTCATGCGGCATGCCCAGTTCCACCAGCAATTGAGCCGCCACAGTGCCTGTCCGGCCAATGCCGCCCCGGCAATGGATCAGAATTTTTCCGCCGTCCAGCAGAATTTGTCGCAGTTTCGGCCCGGCGCTTTTCCAAAGCCCCATAAACCTTCCATCGGGCGGGTGAACATCGACAATCGGCAGATGAAAATATTCCATCGGGTAGGAACGAACTTTCTCCACATAATCCGGAACGCGAAGAAGTTCATATTCATGCTCTTCCATCAGGTTCACCAGCGCCCGCGCGCCCCATGCCTGAATGGCTTGCAGGTCAATATCCAGATCACGATTCCATGGGCCGGACTGGGCACTGTTGATTTTCTTGCCGGGACACAACGTCATGCCGATGATGCCGGCACTGTTGGGCACCTTCACTTCATCAATCCGAAGAGGATGGGAAATGCTTGTTTTAACCATGTTCAGATTTCTTGTGTGCATTCTTCCAGATAGACAACCATTTAAGATTTCAGAATTTTTTCGTACGCCTGCCTTGCGGGTAGGGTCTTCTGTTGCCAAGTCCCGTATAAAGGCCTCTTTCCAATCTTATGATGTGGGCTGACTTAACGGTGCCCCACTTTCTCATGCTCTCTTCCCTCATGGCTTCTTTTTCCTCTTTGGTGGGAAATTTCCAAATCCCTTTTGCATGACACCATATGAAAATGCCCGCCGGTACGAGGAAAATGAATATGCCGACACCCATCATCCCATTATCCATGCAATAGAAAAAGACAGTGGGGCAAATGATGAAGATGAATAACAAATACAAAGCCAGATAGAAATTCTTCCATCTCTCTGGATTTGACCCGGATTGCTCTGTAGGTTTGTTATTGTCCATATGAGCTCTCCCTTTTTGGGTAAAGTGTTTATTATTCTATTGTTTCGGACGTTTTCCAATCAAGGATTGGAGTTCCGATGAAAACAGGTCCTTGACCTGAGACCAGGACATTTCCTCTATGTGAATGTCGGCAGGAAGCGGAAAATCTTTATACCAGGGGCCATAGGACGGATTCAGAACCTGCTCCCGTTCGGCAGACAAAACAGCCAGATCGGCCTTTTTGACCTCCGCCGGCGCAGGATAGGATAAACCAAACACATTCGCCACAACTCTGGAAATATTTGCTTCGACTTCTTTGTATTGGGACATGATTTTTTTAAGAGGACTGACCATATCGCCGACATATGCCTCCGGAGCGTCATGCAAGAGGCCGTGGAGTTTGAACTCATCCGGCAGCAAGCCTGCGACATAGAGCGAATGCTGCGCGACGCTGTACGGAAATCTGGCAGCGCCATTAAAACGGTTAATGAGGGAAAGAGAATGTATGATGTCCTCCAAAAGGATCATTTCAGGCTGCGGGTTCAGCAAATCAAACGCAATGCCGGAAAAGGTGTGAATATTAATTGGTGCTGGCTGAATCGTTAACGGTTTCATGCCTTTATTTCAAGACCTCACTATCATTCTGAAGTAATTACGCCATACTTCTGGGCAATGCGTTCCCGTTCTGAGACAGCATCAGGATCTTCGGGATGTCGCTCTAACCATAATTTAAGATAATGACGCATATTTTTCTCGTCGGAGGCTATCTCAGATATTATGACCAATGCTCTGTAAATATCCGAGTTCAACTCCATTTCCCAGAAATCATTCTCATGCTTAATCTTTAATGCTCTCTCTAAGTTATTTTTTGCCAGATCAATTTCCTTGTTGGCTTTTTCTGCGTGCAGTCCTCTCTTTAATTCTTTCGCGAGTCTACTGTGTGCATAACCTGACAGGTAAAGTAATTTTCTGTTATTGCGTAAAATCCCCAAACCATTATCAGCTGCTTTTGCTGCTTTAGTCCATTCTCGTTCTTTTATCTCCATCAACCACCAATGCTCATACATCTCAATCTTTGTGGATTTCAGTTGCCATGCTCGATTAAATTTTTCCCTTGCATCTGTAATACGTGAGGGTTGCCAAGATTTATATATCTTCCCCAGGACCCCAATGAGATCGGGATTGCTGGAATACTTATCCAGCGCATTCAGAAGCAAACGTTCAGCCTCTTCAAACTTACTAGTTTTCTCGAGAAAGATTGCCTGCCGAATAATTGCTCCAATAGCCCCACGGCCTGTTTCTGATACACCATTATGAATGACCCGACATGCTTCTTGTAGTCGCCTATATGTATCATCGCTCCCATATACTTCACAGATTAACGCTTTTGTGTTGAGGTTAATTTCAAAACGTTGTTCACCTTCGATTAGTTTAGGTTTTGGAAAAAGGAATAGTTTTTGTAGCTCTTGTAAAGCGGCAGTTACCGTTTGTGTGTCAAGCCCCGATATTGATTCAATTTCAGCAAAAGATATTGCGTGTGGGCAAATTGATGATGCGAGAAGTACTTTTCGTGCATTTGCAGTCAGTAAATCGCATTCCCGTCCAAGTGCATATTGCCTTGCCGCGTTGCCTTTCCTTGACTCCCAAAGTTTTATAGCTTCATTAACTGAACTAATCGTCGGTGTAAATCGAAGTAATTCTTCTATATATAAAGGTGATCCTTCGGTCACGGATAAAATACGCTGAATGGTTCCCTTATCAAAAGCACGGCTATCGAGTTCCATTGATTCACATCGTGATAGAATAAATTCTGTGGCGTCTTGTATACCGAAGCCTGTTACGTGAGTAGTCGTCCCCCCCATACCAAAAATTATTCTTCTAGAGGTAAATAAAACCTTAGATTTGGTTCCTGGTAGATGCAGGCTAAAGAATTCGATAGCATCTTCATTTTCACTCTCTAAGCTATCAACATCATCTACAACAATAAGAGCTGGAAATTCATCTAAAAGTTCGAGAACTCTTTTCCTTTTACTTTCTGTCGGATATGCTACTTCATCAACCCAACCATAAAAGGTGAGAATGCGAGATAGCACGGAATCAAGGTCAGAAAAATCTGGCTCTGTAGCAACAACAGTCCCCTCCAAGAACCTGACCTTCTTCGCAGTAAGCCAAAAGACCGTCTGAAATGGCTGAGGCGCCTCGAACTTCACTTCAAGAGCGAAACTATAAGCTAATGCTGACTTACCTTTTCCACCTTCTCCCGACAGCGCCCATCTGCGGCTTACTGGATCTTTAAACCATTCCCACAAATCCTTTTTTTCTTTCTTCCTGCCAATAAAATCAATAACGATAGCTTCTCTTTGCGGAAGCTGGCTTTCAAGAGGCTCTCTTCGTAAATCACTGGATAAGTAACCGATGAGTTCATCCGTTATCGTTTTAATTCTATCCGCATCTTCCTGAAGATTTAACCGCGATAATACGCGTCTCGCACTGTCAAGCAGCATAAATGAATCCTCACGCGAGAAATCTTCCTCCGAAGGGTGCGACAGTGGATCACGTAAATTCTTTATTGTCTTCATCCAGCTTAGCAGTGCTTGCTTTTGTTGTTTCTTTTCTTGTGCATCTTTAGATATGGGTGAACACAGAACATCATAATAAGCATCAAAAAGATTAAAGAAATGGTTCACAGAAAGAAGATCAAAATCGTCATTTATGGGCGTAGCCAGTTCACCTGATTTTCTTGCTGCATCAGCATTTTGTTTAATTTGATCCCACTCCTTCTGGAATGGGGCACGCAATTTGTTTAAGCTATCATCTGGAGGAAATGATCGACTAAAAGATGATCTCAAAAAACGAACAACAGCGTTTCGATATATTCGTTGAATACCCTCATAGCACACCACCAAGTTATCATTTTTCATAATCAGTCCTTTCAGCTAACTTTTCAAATCCATCGCGGATAACCTGAGCAACAGCCTTACGTCGCATCTTAAGAAAATCTTCGTAGGACATAGATTCCCATCCATTGGTCAGGGCGTGCCAGTAATACATATCTTTCAGATCGTCGGCGCTGAAGCGGGCAAGGTATTGAGGTAAGTATTCTGATGGGGCACTATCCGAGATTTCGATATTATCTGACCATTCAACCAGGGCATAGTTGGCGATCTGGTTCGTATCCCGGATTTCTGTTATGTTCATTTTTTTTAAATAGTTCTTTGGAAAAAGATGATGTCGCTCTGTACCTGACTTCTTGGCCTTAATGGCAGGATCGAGTAGTTCTGATATTTTCATCTTTGAAAAGAGAACTTTAGCATCCAGCAGATTCAATGCCGCATAATAGGCAAATAGTGACGGACTCCGGGGTGATGATGTGGCTATTTCATTGGGAAGTGTAATTGTCCAGAAATCTTCCGTAAGCGTGTCGGAAATCAACTGGTCAAAGACTTTAACGAAGCCATCAACATCACTCACCGATCTTAATCTTATCAGATCGGCTTCCATTGTCGTTTCCTGCGACGAACTGTAGCGGGCTGTCAGAGTAGTCATAAAAAACCAGCGGGCAATCAGATTACGGAGTTGATATAAATCCAATTTGAAGTCAAATCTACCGATGAGAAACATTACGTAGCTGTATAGTAACGCAGCCTCTGAACTGATCATTGAGGCACTGCGGAATCCAGCGCGAATCAGCACTTTTAAAAATTCATGCCAATTCTGTAAATCAAGAACCCTGGCTTGTGATCCTTTTAGTGTTTCGAATTGTTGAATGCGCCGCTCTTCAGAAAATTCACCGGTTTCCAAATCCTTGCCTCTCAAGATAGAATATACGTATTGCAAACGAGCGCGGCGAAATCCCAAACCGACACATACACGCAGCAGTTGATCTGGTTCAGGTTGGATAAAATGATTAAACGGCGCAGCCTCGCCAATAGCAGGTTGTCGCGCTGACCTACAGAATTGCTCAAGCTGGCTTCGTCCTTCATCCCAGAAAACCGACATTAGCGTGAGAATAAAGTCCGCCTGATTCAGTGTAACTCCTTTGCTGTTGATGCGGACAAAAATCTCAGCAACCCTCTCTTCGTCGATATTCGGAGAGAGTTCAAGGGCCGTAAATGGGTAATGCTGGAGGTCATAAAGTTTATCGATGGATTCAATCAGGTGGTCTTCTTCCTTCTCACTGACTTCCCGAGATATTCGCAGCTTTTCAATAAAGTCTTTGACAAATCGCGTACGCGTTTGCTGACTCGACCAAAGTTCAGAGATGTTTTGGATAAATTCCGGATCACGCTTAATTGCGGCATCAGCTACTTCAAACTTGGCATCACTGGGGCGAAAAGCAATCTGAATGGAATGTTCCTTGTAGTCACTTCGGATAATGTTGCGTCCTTTGAGAACCGCATAAAGAGCCGTAAGGCGTTGCTGCCCATCGACAATCAATAATCGTGGAGATTTCTGCTTGATATCGGTGCCAATTTGGCGGTTATTCCCATTGAGAGCATTGATCCAGAAGAGCAAATATCCTACCGGAAACCCTTTATACATGGAATCGAAAAGATCCCTGACTTTGGCCGGTGTCCAGACAAACGGTCGCTGGATATCCGGCAAGCCGATTTCGCCAATATCAACATCTTCAATCAGCTTTGATAAAGAATATCCAACTTGTTTAAAAAGAGTTGCTTCCATTTATCACCTTCCTTTGATGGGGTAATTCCTCCCGTATTTACGGACGCGCCTTCATGGCCATGACATTGTAAATAGAAGTAAGCGTAGAGTTACCTGTGGAATCGCATGAATCAAGTAACTGCCCTGTCTGTCTTTCCCAAGTGATGATTTCATCGGTCATCAAAGTCGTAACATCACTGTAGTCAACAGTCTTGAAAAGGCTTTTCCATTGAACATTATCAATGGGAAGAGCAATCTCTGGAAAAATTGAGAACATAATCTTACTTGCAGCCACCAACCCGTATGATCCATCGCTCATACATACTGATAAAAGCTTTTTGAACATTGTCCAAAGATCACAGACAACCTTATTTCTTGCGGTACTGAGTAATTCAACTAATATTCTGTTACGATTGCTGACATTTTGCTGCAAAAGATAATTTTTTAAATTAATAGCATCAGCGCCTATCAGTGACCAGCAGGCGGCAATTTGACCATTCGGGTCTTGAACGACGCCATTCAAATATCTGATACCATGGAAGAGTCCTTTACGGGTCATTTTGAAATTAGTCATAAGTTGAGACACATTTTCGAAAAAAATAGGCTGTGTCAGAGCATGCTGGGATCTTCTGGTTATATGATAGATCGTGGCCGTGTAGCTTGCACTGAAATCATCAATAGTGTTTTTGATTTCAATATGAGAAAACGGATTCCCGGATTGATCAAATAAGATTTTCATCATGAACCCCCTTTGACCTCATAATCACCTTAAACAAACCTCGTATTCTCGGTCAGACCGAGCATGGTTTCAATTTGGCCGGCAGCACGCATGATATTATAAACATCCAAGTTATCTATTGTTGTATTGTTATCGACATAATTTTTAAGATATGTTTCCGATTTGGATTTTACTCTATTGCGTTCGCAAACCAGGTAAGCCACAGATTCAGCTTCCAGTTCACGTTGTTGAAGTGGTGGCAGTGATCGCTCGGGTACATGCAGTGATCGATCTGGGCCAAGATGTCCTAAAAACAAATGAGCCAATTCATGTGTGAGTGTTACAAACTTTATAGCAGCTTCATGATTACGGTTGATGTCCATACGGTAATAATTATATTTGTTATTTTTATCCGCCCGCTTGATCACACGAATTGCCCCGGCTTTCTTGTCACCCGCATCCATCCAACAGACTTCGATGTGTTTCGCCATCATCTTTGGAATGAAAGACAAAATACGGTTATCATTAATAGGGCCACGAGCATAAAATACGGCCACATCTTCAGGAAGTTGCTTACCCTCAGTGTCCATGACATCATAAACTAGCGCCACCGGGCCGAACGGCCAAAGAATCAGAAGCGGACGGGCATTCGGTTTTGGCTTGCGTTGAAATCGCGCCCACCAGTCACTGGCTGAAGCCGCATAACTTAATCCGGGCTTCTGTATCTGTAAAAGCATTGCATTAAAAGGTGCAAAGTTACGTAAGCGCACCACAAAGTCTAATAATTCCTTATAATCCTTGCTTTGTCTGTAAAGTTTTGAATCGGTTAGAAGCTGATCTAATAAGTTTCTTTCTTCATCCATTTCAAAAAGATCATGTTGCTGATCGTTCGGTTTCATTTACGTAATTCCTTGTCTCTCACAATAATAAACATAATTGGCATTCCACTTGCGGCATCAACTTCATAAAAATACTTTTCATGATCATTAAAGTCATTAAACAGCCTAACGAGATGTTGAAGATTTGTTCCTCTTGTAATCGCCGTACCTCTTATTATTGAAGGTGCAACAACGTCTATCAAGTCCCATATAATCGCGCTCCAACCATTTCCGGAATAAGGTTGACGGGAAAATTTTAAGCCATCAAAACCTGTTATAATACCAAGCAATGGAATAGCAAATGAAGATCTTATCCCACACACAGATGGCACGTATAACATTTGAACAGGCATGCCAGGACAAAACATATACTTAAGAGCTCGCCAGCGTTTATTCACAGTCGATGGAAGCCTGCGAAGCGGTAATCGAGAACAGCGAGATTGATTGCAAATTACCGCAGGCATATTAAATTCAGTGTCGTGGTCGTATAAATCTAATTGACAAATATTGGTCATGGGCAAGAATTTTTTTGCTTGAACTAAAAAAGCTCGATTGAGAAGTGGATTTTTTGCTGCGTCCAAGAATGTGAATATTACAAGCAAATCGCCAAGTTCACATTGCCTGTTATTAGTTGCATGAGTGCGTGTAATTCTTGGCTTCTGATGGACGAAAATACCTGCGAATTTCATCTCATATCCGGCTTGCGAGAGGAGTGGACTAACATGCCGGTTAAGATACGATAATCCATAGGTCGGGGCGTGAAGATATTCTCTTACTATCAGGGGTTCACTCGATCCGAAATTGATTCCATTCCAGGATAATTCAGCGTGTTGAAGTATAGCGGGACTCAACCCAAAAGCATTGTTAACGAAATTATTATAACGAGTGTGCCAGGGCATTTTAATATTAGCCTTTCTTTACGATCACATATGTCAGAATATCGATGATTGTGTGTCGTTTCCTTTCTGTTTTTTGCTTTTGCGTGGTTTGGTTGTGGGAGTGGATTGTTTTTCGGCTTCCATTTCCTGGGCGTGGATTTTGTGGTTGAGTTCCAGCAGGCGCTTTAAGACTTCGCGACGGGCGGCGGGCGCTATCGTGTAGCGGATGCGGTCATTTTCCGGCAGATATTCCACTTCATGGAAATCGTGGGCCAGATTGATGTCCGTCCAGCCGTAGGCTTTCAGAACCGTTTCGTCCATTTCCTTATGCAGACGGCGCAGTTCGAAAATGCCTGCCACGGCTTCGCTTACGGAACAGGCATTGGCCATTCGGGATAGATGCCGCCGGAGGTTCAGTGTTTCCTTGCCGTATTTTTTTTCGATTTCACTTTCCGATAGACCCTCCGGGATCACGGCAAGCTGTTTGTTGTGGAACTGGTTGTAGGTTTTGGTTAAGCCCAGTTGCATGTTGATCATCAACTGCTGGCGATGGTTGTGGTATTTTTCACCGATCATTTCGAGTGCTGATTCTATTTCCGATAATTTATTCTGGGGGAAAGGAAATGTTTCAAAACATTCTGAAGGTGAATAGTTGACTGTTAACATACCACCAAGCGTGGAACTATATTTTCTCCCCCAACACTGGTGAAATTCGGAATTTAGAATGCTTAATTCTTTGTATCTATCATAGGCTGTAACAACAACCTTTTCATGAAATACTTTATTACATGGTGATAATACGAAAGCTTGATACTTACCAACCCGAGCGACAACCAGCACGCATTTGAGCAGGTTTATTGTACGATAGAGCTTTGGGCGCTTGTCAGCATATATCCACCATTTTTCTGGCAGTGGTTTTCTTAAAACGTAATTTCCATTCTCATCTGTTCTTTGTCTTTCCGGCTTAACCAATCTTTCCACAATGTCATAACAATCCGGATATTCATTGCGGCATTTTTCTTCCGGCCAGTCAAAGAAATTGATTACCCAGCGGCTGGCGGACTGGTCGGGATTGGTGTTTAAATCTTCACCGTTGAGGTAGGGGAACAGCACCTCTTTATTCTTGGGGTTTTTCTCGATCAGACGCGCCGCTTCCTGTGGTTCCAGGACAAAGCCCTTGCCCAGCGCAATCGACCCCTGAAAACTTTTATCGGCATTTTGCAAAAGCGGGTAAGGATTGCCAACGGCCTCTGAATCATCCAGATACGCCGTGATTTGGCCCACGGATTTATTATCCAGAACAAAGTGCCGCGTCCATTTCCCCTTGTAAATATTGACCAGCGACACTTCCACGGCGGCAAGGCCTGGCCATTTCATGGAGCGAACGGCAAAATTGATACTGCCGCCCTGCGCAAGAATAACGTCCAACCCGCCTTCCCGTGCATCACCTTGGGCTATAGTGTTTGTAGCAATGAGCGCCTGAAACCCGCCGTTTTTTGTGAGGGTGAATATTCTCCTGAAGAAATATCCCACCAATTCAATCGCACCGGCAGGAGCATAACAATATTTAACCCATTCCAGAAAAGCTTCGCCAAATGTGCCCTTGAGTTTCCGGTTTCCCAAAAACGGTGGATTCCCCAAAATACAATCAAATCCGCCGTCCATAAAAACGTCCGGAAATTCCAGAAACCAGTGGAAGAAACGCCTGTTCTGAGCTGTGGCAAGCGCTGCGGCCACGCCCTGGCCGATCATCTGTCCACCTGCGAGATATTGCTGATATTGCGCATCCGTAATAATTTTGTTTTCATTTTCCACGGTCTTGGGCAGAAAAAACTGCGCCGTTGCAATATCCGCTAGATTCTTCAGCCGCCACCAGACTGGACCCGCGGCAAGTTTGGCATATTCTTTTTGTTTGGCCAGAACTTCGTCAGGTGTTGCCTCCGGCATGGCGCTTAATTGGTTCAGCCAGGCGGCGATGTCTTTTAAACCGGTCGTAACCGTCTGTTTAAAATCCAGCGGCAGTTGTGTACGGGCATTTCTTTCTTCGCGATTGCGTTTGGCCAGACGCTTGACCACGTCGGGATCATCGCCCGTGACTTTTTTAAAGGCTTCTTCAGCAATACCGTTTAAAAGTTCATTTTGATGGGCCAGGCCGACAATGGAATCGCCGCATTTGATATGGTAATCAAGAAAATTGAGCGGTTCGCCGGGAACATGAGCTTCCAGCCAAAGCGACACTTTGCAAAGTTCCACAGCCAACGGGTTTTTATCCACACCGTAAATGCAGTTTTTAATGGCGTCACGGATGCCACCTCGGTAAGCTGCGGGCGACGGCTGGTCTTCTCCTGTGCGGACGCGGGCCAGATCAAAGCCGATGCGCCTTGCGGCATTGAGCAGAATATGGCCGCTGCCTGCCGCCACATCGCAAACCCTTATGGAAAGAAGCGCTTTTTCTTTGTCCGTCTCTTTGAGTTTATCGGCAATCACGTAATCAAGGGAATGCCGTATGAGCGGCTGGCAGAGTTCATCCGGTGTGTAATGCGTGCCCGTGGCGGAACGCTCGGAACCCTGGGCAAAAACAAACCGGAAGCGGCCGTCTTCCGTCAAAATTTGCGGCGCGTATTCCAAAAGCCCCTCATAGACGGAACCGAATTCTTCCGTATTGAGTGCGGCGTAATTGACCCGTACTTTCTGGCCGGTTTTGGGATGAACAAAAACACTCAGGTTCTTTAAACAGCCAAGCAAGGTTTGGTTATCCAGACTGCAATCCGCAAGAATGCCAATGGAATCGTAACCGAACAAATCCCCGGCCAGCGGCTTGATGTCCAGATGGCGTCCCCTCTCTTCGCTTTCAAAAAGGCGAAAGGTGTTTTTCAGCCCGATCCAGTGGTCGTCATATTTATCTTCTTCCAGGTAATTCTTTTCGCAAAGTTTGCGCAGGCGGGCCAGGCTGTAGAAACTGTAATAGATGTCGCGTTTTTTGCGGTCGGCGTTTTTGGGATAGATCAAATCCCGCTCTTCGATCACCATTAAAAACAACAGGCGGTAAATCAGTCGTAGCAGGCTTTTGTAATAAATGTCGCCGGTCATGGTTTTATTCGCACAGGCCGCTTGCAGGACGGTATTGGCAGGATGCTTCAAAAAACAGTTCCCCAGTGCTTCAATGGAATACTTGACGGCGGCGGACAGGCCGTCCCGGATGCGGGAACCGGAGTCCAGCGCGTCCTGATGATACTTTTCAATCAGACTTTCCGCCCCGGCATCCATTTTAACCGGCATGCGCGAGGCATGGAGCAGCCGGTACAAAACGGCAAAATCAGCGTACTGCTCTTCTTCCATCATAGCCTGCAAATCGAATTCGATGAAAGAAAGCTTGATGAGACGGCTGGCGTCCCGAAGCAGGCGAAGCGAGATGCCGTTGGTAACGACAGCGTAGAGGTGTTCGGTCAGGTTCAGGTATTCCTGCACCAGGGCATGGGGCGACATGCGGGGGCCGGAATCTTCGCGCTTTTTGTCGAGGCTATCGTTGAATCCCATGATGTGGACGGGATAGCCGTCTAGGTTTTTCGCCCGGTGACTTACGGCGTATGTCTTGCCATTGACGTTTTCGGCTTTGGATAGGTCCAGGTCGTAGCCCAGCAGGCTCAAAAGCGGCAGCATCCAGAATTTTCGCGTTTCGCTGGTGCCGGTGGCGCCCTCTGTGACATCGCTTTGGTGTCGCTTGAAGATCCGCCATAAGTCCTGCGCATCGGCCCAGGCTTTGACGATTTCATCTTTCACCTTGACGGATGGATCAAAGCCGAAGTCTTTCGAGAGCTGCCCGCCCAGTTCGCCCTGCTCTATTTTGTCGAGAATGTCGGAAGAAAGGATGGACCCTTCTATGCGGATGGTGTTGAATTTCATTTAATGATAGTGGCTCCCGGCGCACCTAAAGGTAACGCACATCATGTTTAAGTCTTTTTTGTTAATTGCCTTTTTGCCGCAGGGGGTAAAAAGCTTTCTCCGGTAACGACTTTCTTTCCGGTTTTCGCTTCCAATTCCAATCGCGCCTTTTTAGCAATCCTGCCGCCTTTTATTCCGGCAATCTTGTTATCTTTCATGCCGGTGGCATCCACGCTTTCGGCAATCTGCCGGGTGGAAAGCTCCGCCAGAGCGGTGAAAATCAGTTCCGCCTCACTCATATGATCGCGGAGATTTTGGGTTTCTAATCCCTTTATTTTCTTGTGCTCTTTAACGGTAACATCCGACCATTCCCGGTGAATGATATTGGTGAGGATGGCATATTCTTCTTCTTTTTTTATTTCATGGTCTTTCCAGTAATCGGTAAGTTTATTGCGGGTTTCCTGCCCCATCATCCGCTGCTGAATCCACTTCTGACTTCTACCGTGCTGCTGCCAGAACTGTCGCGCTCTATCCACGGAACGGGCCGGATCGGCCATATCCTGCATACGTTCATAGCCGACTTTGGCCAGCCAGAGTTTTATCGGCTCGGCTTTCGGGCTGGGCACGGACTGGACAAGCCGCAGAATGGTTTCGGGATCGGCTGCATCGGTCAGATATTTTTTACCATCTGCCGCAACCAGTTTCAGTCGGTGACAATTTGTCACCGACTCGCTGCCTTCTTTTTTAAGCCTTTCTTTAAGCTTATTCCAGTATTTACGCGCTGTCTGGTAATCGGGCTGCTGAATCAGGACCTGGATAATATCAATAACGGAGAAATACCATCTTTCGGCCTCTTCGTCGTAATGCCGTCGTATTTTATGCCCTTCAAAGACAGCCAGTGATTTTTCCATTTTCTACTCCTTGCCTGATCTTTTTACTGCTTTGCTTTTTCCGGAAGTAAAATATAAATGCCCATCAAATCCATCGGCAGCACCGGTTCAACAACCTTGTAGCGCTTCCCTCCGATAACTTTTCTAAATCTTTCATGCGCCTCAACGAGGATTTCTGAGCGCTTAATGGCAATTTGATCCAATGCGGCGCCGAGGTTCTTTATTCTCCCCAGTTCATTGGTCAGAAACTCTTCTTTGGCCTGTTCGGTCAGATTGGCT